>Ga0081539_10003814_pt1 | contig 17718 bp, 16 predicted proteins | sample TabmetS4T2R2_FD_71023 | JGI IMG/M metagenome (GOLD analysis project Ga0081539, IMG submission 71023) | Tabebuia heterophylla rhizosphere microbial communities from the University of Puerto Rico - S4T2R2 | ecosystem: Host-associated > Plants > Roots > Rhizosphere ...
TCCTCGTGCCGGGGGAAGACGACGAGGTCGTACGCGCGCGCGAGCTCGTCGCCGTTGCGGATCCGCTCGAGGTCGGCATCCGTCACGAAGTCGACGCGCTTCGCCGTCGCCGCAAGCCACGCGATGAACGTCAGGTCCCAGTCGCCGAAGCGGAAGGGCACGCCGAAGTCGAGGAACGGCCGCGTGAGGTCGATCGTCGGCGTGCGCTCGGACACGTACCAGCTGTCGCCCCAGCCGTCGCCGTCCGCGTCGCGGAAGTTGTACGCCTGCCACGTGTTCGTGGCGAGCACGACCGCGATTCGCGTGCTCGCACCGAGCGTCCGCGGGCGGACGACGAACGGGGCGTAGCCGACGCGGCCGTCCGGCGCGCTCAGGCGGAGGAAGTAGAGGCCGCTCGGCCAGTCACCTGCGCGGACGAGGCGGACCACGGCCGGCGCCGAGCGATGGCCGCGCCACGAGAGCTGCACGGGCGCCGTCATCGCCTCGCCGCCGGAGCGGAGGTCGCGCGCCGTCGGGCGGAACCAGTTGCCGTACGCGAAGACCTGCGCCCGCAGCGCAGGGGCGTCCGTCGCGACCTGCACCTCGGCTGCCTCCCCGGGCGCGTAGCTCGGCTGCACGAATCCCGCATCGATCCCCTGCACGCGGACGACGGGCGCGTTCACGCGGTCGTGCGGCCCGTAGGCGCCGTAGACGCGCGTGCGGCCGCTGGCGTCGCGGAGCGTCAGGCGCATGATGTAGGTCCGCGGCGCCGCCGAGCCCCCCGGGCGCCAGACGAGCGTGTGCTCGCCCGGAGCGAGCGCGGCGCTGCTCGACCACACCACCGCTTCCGCGGGCCGGCCGATACGGATCGTGTCGGTGCGCACCGCATCCATCCGCACGCGTGCCGCCGCCGTGAGCCGGAAGCGCACGATCGCACGGTCGCGGAAGCCGTCGCCGTTCGGCGAGACGGTCGTCAGCAGGCGGTTGTCGCCCGCGAACGCCGACGAGCCGTTCGAGACGGCGAGCCGCACGAGCGCGGGCGGCGGCTGAGCGGGCGCGTCCGTCATCGCGCCTCGCGCATCGGCACGCCGCAGAGACGCGCCGCGAGCGGGATGCTCGATCCCTGCACTGCGACGGAGAAGAGCACCACGACGAAGACGATGTCGTAGATCCGGTTCGCGTCGTCGACGCCGGCGAGGATCGCGAACGCGGCGAGGAAGATCGGCACCGCGCCCTTGAGGCCGCTCCACATCACGAACAGCCGCTCGCCGAAGCGAAGCCGCGCCGGCAGCAGCAGGACACCCGCGACGACCGGCCGGGCGACGACGGCGAGCAGCACCGCGAGCACGAGGCCGTCGAGCCACGTCCGACCGGAGAGTGAGGTCAGGTCGATCGTCAAGCCCAGTGCCACGAACACGGCGATCTCGGCGAGCGACGCGAGCGAGGTCATGAAGCGCTCGACGTCCTCCGCGTAGGGCGAGCGCTCGTCGCCGGTGACGATGCCGGCGATGAACACGGCGAGAAAGCCGGAGCCGTGGAGGACGGAGGCTGCGCCGTACACGACGCCCGCCGCCGCGAGCGTCCGGACGGGGTAGAGCCCGGGGCTCGCGAGCCGCACCCGACGCATCAACAGGACGAGCCCGTAGGCGCCGGCCGCCCCGACGGCGAGGCCCACGGCGATCTCGAGCGAGAACTCGCGGACGACCGTCCAGAACGACGCGTCGTCGTGCGTCGCAAACTCGATCATCCCGATCATCAGCGCGATCCCGACGGGATCGTTCGCTCCGGACTCCGCCTCCAGGATCGTTCCCGTCCGCCCGCCGACCTCGCGCCGGCCGAGGACGGAGAACATCACCGCGGGATCGGTCGGCGCGATCGCGGCTCCGATCAGCCCGGCCGTCACCCAGCCGAAGCCGAGCAGCCAGTGTGCGGCGAGCGTGACGACGCCGGCGGTCGCGAACGTCCCCAGGACGCCCAGCGAGAGGACCGGGGCGGCCGCGGCACGGAGCCGGCGCAGGCCGATCCTGGCGCCGCCGTCGAAGAGGATGACGACCAGCGCCACGACGCCGATCCGCTCCACCTCACGGATCTCGAGCTCGTCCGCGAGCCCCGGAAAGAGGTCGGAGGCGACGGCCGCCGCGAGCAGGAAGATCGCCGGCCCGGGGACTGAGAAGCGCTCCGAGACACGGCTCGTGAGGACCGCGAGTGCAAAGCCGGCCGCGACGAGGAGCACGATGATCCCGAAGTCGTGCACCTCGGCCACCGGTCGGACTCTAGTGCGGCTGCGAAAACTGCCGATAGCTTGCTCGACAGCCGCCGGAAACAGCCTTACACTTCGCTAACTTTCCGCTTAGAGAGCGCAAAACTGGGCATTCGATACTTCAGACCGATGCGTCGCGTCCTCGTCTTGCTGTGCATCCTCGCGCTCGCGGCCCCCGCGGCCGCCGGCGCCCGCGTCAATGCCCCCGGTGAGGGCACGCTCACGGTCAAGAACGCGAGCGGCTTCGTCTCGATCCAGGCGCGCGGCGGCATCATCGGCCGCTTCGACCAGGGCCAGCTCTGGGTCCGCGACCCGAACCCGGACGACGAGTTCGAGGAGGTCGTGACCGGCGCGGACAAGCGGACGGTCAAGAACGAATTCGTCACCATCTATTCGGGCAAGAACGTCCGGTTCCGGTACCTCGGCGGGTTCTTCCGGATGAAGCTGACGGCCGTCGGTATGGATTTCAGCGCGGTCGGCAAAGGCAGCGTGACCTTGCAGGGCGCCGACGGGACGTACTCCGTCAACGACGCGCCCGCGCAGGCGTTTCCGCTGCTGCTGACAACGTTCGCTCTCGCTGCGAACTCCGCGGGGCCGTAGCCCGGGCGCCGACGGGTCTGGCACTCTGACCCCGTGACCGGAGGCAAGAATCAGTCGGTGTTGGTGGTCGAGGACGAGTCGTCGATCGCGTCGTTCGTCGCGCTCTACCTGAAGAACGCGGGCTACACCGTCCGCACGGCCGCCACGGGCGGCGAGGCGCTGAAGCAGGTCGGCGCCGACCAGCCGGCGCTGATCGTCCTCGACCTGAACTTGCCGGACATCGACGGGATCGAGGTCTGTCGCCGCATCCGCAAGGCGGCCGACGTGCCGATCATCATGCTCACCGCCCGCGACGAGGACGTCGACAAGATCATCGGCCTCGAGGTCGGCGCGGACGACTACCTGACGAAGCCGTTCAACCCGCGAGAGCTCGTCGCCCGCGTCAAGTCCGTCCTTCGCCGCTCGGCCCCCGACCGCAAGAACCTCGAGAGCGCGCAGATCCAGCACGGCGACCTCGTCGTCGACGCCGGACGCCGCGAGGTCCGCGTCGGCGACACGGAGATCCAGCTCGCGCCGAAGGAGTTCGACCTCCTCTGGGAGCTGCTCGATCACCGCGGGCTGGTGCTCACGCGCGACCAGTTGCTCGAGCGGGTCTGGGGCTACACGTTCGCCGGCGACACGCGCACGGTCGACGTGCACGTGCGCCAGCTGCGACGGAAGCTCGGCGACGCGTCGCCGATCGTCACCGTCTGGGGGGTCGGCTACAAGGTCGCGCCTGCGCGAGAGGCGGCGGCGGCCTCGTAGGGTCGCGCCGTGTTCCGCTCACTCCGAGTCCAGCTTCCCGTCCTTTTCCTTGTCGGCGTGGTCGCGTCCGGCCTCGTGGCAGCCGCGATCGCGTTCCAGCTGCTGCAGGCGTACACGCTCCAGCGCGCGCGATCCGAGCTCCGCCGGGAGTCGGGAGGAATCACGCGCCTGTACGCGGACGTCGCGACGGGACAGAACGATCCCTCGCCGCGGCGGCAACTCGAGCTGGCCACCGGCGACCGTATCTACTACGTCCCGCGTGTCGGCGGGTTGCAGGTCTTCTATGCGCCCGACAACGCGAACAAGACCACGCAGCGCGCCTTTCGCGTAGCGCTTCCGCGACTGCTCGGAAAGGGCGTCGTCGATTTCGACGAGCTGCGCCGGACGCGGGCAGCCGAGTTCGAGTTTCGTCCGCCGGGCGCCGACTCGACGTTCCTCGCGATCGCGCGTCCGCTCGACCTCCGCGGCAGCTTCTGGGGCGCTGTCGTCGTGGCGAAACCGAAGGACCAGCTCTCGACACGCGTCGCGCCGCTGCTCGAGCGGCTGGCTGTCGCGCTGTTCGCCGGCGTCCTCGTCTCGGCGTTGCTCGCCGTCTACGTGACGCGGCGTCTGACCCGGCCGGTGCTCGAGCTGTCGCGCGTCGCGGACGAGATCGCGCAGCGGAACTACGACGTCGAAGTGCCGAGCGTCCCCGGCGGCACCGAGGTCGGGCACCTCGCCGAGCGGTTCCGCGAGATGGCCGACCGGCTCGAGGAGTCGGAGCAGCGCGAGCGCAACTTCCTGATGACGGTCTCGCACGAGCTGCGCACGCCGCTGACGGCGATCCGCGGCCACGTCGAGGCGATGCGCGAAGGCCTGGTCGAGGATCCGGACGCGCGTGCGCTTTCGCTCGACACGATCGCGTTCGAGACGGAGCGGCTCGCGCGCCTCGTGGGTGACGTTCTCGACCTCGCGAAGTTGGACGCACACCGGTTCACGCTTCTCGAGGAAGAGGTCGACATGCAGCACGTCGTCGCGCGCGCGTACTCGACGTTCAACGAGGAGGCGCGTCGGCGCAGCATCGACTACCGGCGACAGGTCGACGCCGAGCCCGTCCTGATCACCGACGGCGACCGCGTCCTCCAGATCATCACGAACCTGCTCTCGAACGCCTTTCGGTGGACGCCCGACGGCGGGCGCATCGACGTCGGGCTCACGCAGGAGAACGGAAGCGTCTCGGTTGCGATCCGCGACACGGGCCCGGGGATCTCCGTCGAGGATCGGGAGCGCATCTTCCGGCCGTTCTGGTCGGAGGACAAGGGCGGCGGCACCGGCCTCGGCCTCGCGATCGCCAACGAGCTCGCGAATGCGCTCGGCGGCTCGATCGAGCTGGAGACCGAGGTGGGCGAGGGCTCCACGTTCGAGTTGCGCCTGCCCGCCGAGTGAGCGCCGCTCCCGTTCTGCGGCTGCAACCGCGCCGCTCGCGCGCTCGCGCCGTGGTCTCGACGCTGCGTCCACGGCAGTGGTCGAAGAACCTGCTGCTGTTCGCCGGACTCGTCTTCGCAGCGAAGCTCGGCGACGGGTCGCGCTGGGTCGAGGCGATCGCCGTCTTCGTCGCGTACTGCGCCGCGTCCGGCGCCGCCTACGTCGTCAACGACCTCCGGGATGCGGACGACGACCGCCTGCATCCGATCAAGCGCAACCGGCCCATCGCGCGGCGCGAGCTCTCCACCGAGACCGCGCTCGTGGTCTCGGCAGTGCTCGCGCTTGCGGCGCTCGTGATCGCCGCCGTGCTCGGCTACGCATCCCTGCTCTTCCTGGTCGGGTTCCTCGCGCTGCAGCTTGCGTACTCGCTCGGCCTCAAGCGCGTGGTGCTCGTGGACGTCGCCGTGATCTCGGCGCTCTTCGTCGTCCGCGCCGCTGCGGGCGCCGCCGCGGTGGACGTGCGCATCTCGGGCTGGCTTCTCGCGTGCACCGCGCTGCTCGCGCTGTTCCTCGGGCTCGCGAAGCGCCGTGGCGAGCTCGTGCTCGTGCATGCGGACGAGACGCCGGGTCGCCCCGTGCTCGACGGGTACTCCGTCGCGCTCGTCGACCGCCTGCTGAACGCGGTCGCTGTCGCGACGGTCGCCGCCTACGCCGCGTACGCCGTCACCGCGCACTCTGCGTGGATGGCGATCACGGTGCCGCTCGTCGTGATCGGGCTCGGCCGCTACCTCGTGCTCGTTCACCGGCACGAGCTCGGCGAGGAGCCGGAGAACGTCCTCCTCGCCGACCGGCCCATTCTCGTGTGCGTCGCGGTGTGGGCCGCAACCTGCGCAGCCGTGCTCGCGCTGACCTAGAGCTAGGCGACTTCGCGCAGGCGAGGCGAGTCGATCTTGTCGAGCCGCTCGTTCGTGCTCTGCCACTGCGCGGCGATCAGATCGACGAGCAGCTCGAGATCGTCCACGCGCGCGTGGCGCTCGGCGAGCACGTCTCCCTCGAGGCGCTCGAGCCGCCGAATCACCTGGTTCATCAGCCCTCGTACCTCTGCCAGGTGGCGGGCGCTCGGCCGGAAGTGCTCCTGCAGGCTCTGCGGCAGGGTCACCTGCATCTCGGCTGTCGCCTGCGCGAGCGCCTCCAGCGCCTCGCGCGCGCGCGTCAGCGTCGCCTCGACGTCGCCGGGCTCGGCGCGCCGCGCGGCGAGCTGCTCCTTCGCGCGCTCGATCGCTTCCACGGCGGTGAGACTACGGTGCCGGTCGGACGTGAAGGTCTCGGAGCTCGAGTACGAACTGCCCCAGGAGCTGATCGCGCAGCACCCGGCGGAACGGCGCGACGAGTCGCGCCTGCTCGTGTACGACCGCGCGTCCGGGGACGTCCGCCACCGCGTGTTCCGTGAGCTCCCGGACGAGCTGGGCGGCGAGCTCGTGGTGGTCAACGACACTCGTGTGCTGCCTGCGCGGATTCCGATCGAGCGTCCGCGGGGCGAGGTGCTGCTCCTCGAGCAGGTCGGCGACGACGAGTGGGAAGGGCTCGCGCGCCCGACGCGGCGGCTGCGCGCGGGTAGACGGTACGGGGACGTCGAGCTGCTCGAGCACCTCGGCGAGGGGCGGTGGCGGCTGCGGCTGCACGGGGAGCCGGCGGGTGAGGCGCCGCTGCCGCCGTACATCACCGAGCGGCTCGCCGATCCGGAGCGGTACCAAACCGTGTACGCGCGCGAGCGCGGCTCGGCGGCGGCGCCGACGGCCGGGCTGCACTTCACGCCCGAGCTGCTCGAGCGTTTGGACGTCGAACGGGTGACGCTGCACGTCGGGCTCGACACGTTCCGTCCGGTGACCGTGGACGAGCTCGACCGGCACGAGCTGCACGGCGAGCGGTACGAGGTGGCTCCCGAGGCGTGGGCGAGGATCCGGGCCGCGGATCGCGTCCTCGCCGTGGGGACGACGACGACGCGCGTCCTCGAGACGCTCGCACGCGGCGCGCCGCTCGCCGGACGGACGTCGCTGTTCGTCACGCCCGGCTTCGAGTTCCGCCGCGTCGACGCGCTGCTGACGAACTTCCATCTGCCGCGCTCGACGTTGCTCGCGCTCGTGATGGCGTTCGCGGGCGTCGAGGAGACGCGACGGCTCTACGAGCTCGCCGTCCGCGAGCGCTACCGGTTCTACTCTTTCGGCGACGCGATGCTGGTGCTTTGAGCCATGCCGGGCGATAGTCAAACCCTGAGTACGACGGACGGGCGGACGCTGATGTTCGCCGAGTGGGGATCACCCGAGGGGTCACCGGTTTTCACGTTGCACGGCGGTCCGGGTTCGCGGTTCGCACGGTTCTTCGACGAAGGCGTCTACGTCGACGTCGGTGCGCGCGTGATCACGTACGACCGTCCGGGCTACGGCGGCTCCGACCGGCAGCGTGGGCGTGCGATGGCCGACTGCGTCGCCGATGTTGTTGCGCTTGCCGATCACCTGGAGATCGAGCGCTTCGCGGTTACCGGCGGCTCCGTCGGCGGTCCGCACTGCCTCGCGGTCGCCGCCCGTGTCCCCGACCGAGTGACCAGGGCGAATTGCGCCGTCGGCCTCGCCCCGTTCGACGCGCCTGGTGTCGACTGGTTCGCCGGCATGGACCCGCTGAACGTCAGGGAGATCGAGTGGGCGCTCGAGGGCGAGGAGACCCTGGCGCGCGAGCTCGAACGTGAGGCAGCAGCCATGCTCGAACAGGTGGCGCGTGACCCCTCGACCTTCCTGAGCGACTGGCAGCTTCCGGAGGGCGACCGCGAAAAGCTCGCCGAAGACGAGGGCTCAGAGGTGCTGCGACAGACGATCAACGAGGCCTTCCGTCGAGGCGTCTGGGGCTACGTCGACGACACGCTCTGTCTGATTCGTCCGTGGGGCTTCTCCGTCTCGGAGATCCGGGTCGCGACGCGGATCGTCTACGGGCTCAGCGACGTCCTCGTGCCGAGACAACACGGCGAGTGGTTGGCGCGCAACGTCCCGAAAGCGGTAGCGGTTGTACGCGAGCAAGGCCACATGAGCGACCGCGATCAGGTGATCGACGAGCTCCGTTGGCTCCTCGAACCGGTCTGATCCTCGAAAGGACGGCCGGTGGGACGAGCCCGGACTACCCTGGCCCACGTGAAGACGTTCACCGTCGAGGCAACCGACGGCGCGGCACGGGCAGGCATCCTCAGGACGAGGCACGGCGAGGTGCCGACGCCCGCATTCATGCCCGTCGGCACGAAAGGCACCGTCAAGGGCGTGCACCCCGACGAGCTGCGCGCGCTCGGCGCGACCATCGTCCTCGGCAATACGTACCACCTCCACTTCCGGCCGGGCGAGGACGTCGTCGAGGAGCTCGGCGGGCTGCACCGGTTCATGGGCTGGGACGGGCCGATCCTCACCGACTCCGGCGGCTTCCAGGTGTTCTCGCTGCGCGACACGATCGTGCGCGTCGACGACGACGGCGTCACCTTCCGCTCGGTGTACGACGGCGAGCCGGCGCGCCTGTCGCCGGAGCTCGCCGCGAGCATCCAGCGCAGGCTCGGCGGCGACATCGCGATGTGCCTCGACCAGGTCCCGCCCGCAGACGTTGCGCGCTCCGAGCTCGCCGAGGCCGTCCGCCGCACGACGGAGTGGGCGCGGCGCCAGCGCGCGGCGCCCGCCGCCGACGGCCAGCTGCGCTTCGGGATCACGCAGGGCGGCACCGATCCGGAGCTGCGGATGCGCTCGACCGAGGAGATCGCCGAGCTCGACTTCGACGGCAACGCTGTCGGCGGGCTCGCGATCGGGGAGGACCGCGGCGCGATGTTCGAGACGACGGCCCGCTCGACCGAGGCGCTCCCGCGCGAGAAGCCGCGCTACTTCATGGGCATCGGGGATCCCGAAGGGATCCTGGAGGTGATCGCTGCGGGCATCGACATGTTCGACTGCGTCTTGCCGACGCGCCTCGGACGAACGGGCTCGGCGCTGACCTGGGAGGGGCGCCTGAACCTCAAGAACGCGCGCTTCGCGCGGGACGCCGGGCCGCTGCAGGAGGGCTGCGCGTGCCCCGCTTGCGAGCGGTTCTCGCGCGCGTACGTCCGCCACCTCGTCAACCAGAACGAGCTGCTCGGCCTGCGCCTGCTCTCGGTGCACAACCTTCGGTTCCTGCTCGACCTCACACGCGGCGCGCGCGACGCGATCCGCGAGCGGTGCTTCGACACGTATAAATCGGACGCGCTCGGGCGCCTGCAATGAACAGCCTCATCGTCCTCGCGATCCTGCTCGTCCTCTTCTGGTTCATCCTCGTGCGCCCGCAACGGACGCGCGCGCGGGAGCAGCAACAGCTGATCCACGATCTCGAGCCCGGCGACGAGATCGTGTCGGCGGGCGGTCTCTACGGGACGATCACGCAGATCGAGGACGATGTCCTGCACGTCGAGATCGCCCCCGGCTTGATCGTCCGGATGGCCCGGGGAGCCGTGGCCGGAATCGTCGAGACCGAAGAGGTCGCGGAGGACGACGAGACCGGGCTGGAAGCGTCGGTGGCAGAGCCGCCGACGCCCGGCCGGGAGACCGGGTCGCCTGCGGCGCCGCCTGGGAAAGCGCCGGAATCTCGATACCCTGAGGAGCCCGTTGACGGAACGTCGTAGGTATCTGCTCCTCCTGGGCCTGATCGTCCTGGCCCTCGCCGGCGTCGTCGCGCTCGGTCTCCCCGGCTCGCCTGCCCACCGGTCGGTGAAGCAGGGGCTCGACCTCCAGGGCGGCCTCGAGGTCGTCCTCAAGGCCGTGCCGCCGAAGGGTCAGAAGATCCAGAAGAGCCGGATGCAGATCTCGCAGAGCATCATGCGGAATCGCGTCGACAAGCTCGGCGTCTCCGAGCCGGAGGTCCGCCTCCAGGGCAACGACCAGATCGTCATCCAGCTCGCCGGCGTCCACGATCCGCGCGCGGCCGCCAAGCTGATCGGCAAGACCGCGCAGCTCGAGTTCTTCGACCTCGAGCAGGACCTGACCGGCCCGTCGCGCACCGCGAACGGCCAGCCGATCGCCATCCCGTCCCTCTACGAGCTGCTCTCGCGCGTGCAGTCGCGGGTCGATTCGGACGGGGCGGACTCGTGGTACCTGTTCGACTCGAAGACGAAGAAGATCGTCGTCGGTCCGCTCGGCACACGGGAGTCCGTGTTCGAGACGAAGAAGGCCAAGCGGCTCGGCATCACGGAGGCGTCCGTCGAGGCCGGGCGCTCGCTGCAGGCCGCGTCGCCGAAGAAGCCGAAGAACAAGCAGGAGCAGCCGCGCTACCGGGTCTTCGGCGTCCCCAAGGGGACGGTCATCGCGCAGTGCGGTATCGGCGAGGTCGTCTGCCCGGGCGTCGGGCAGCCGAATCCGACGACGAACGCGTGGTACCTCTTCAAGTACGACCCCGAGAACGCCGAGAACCCGATCCCGGAGATGACGGGGAAGGACCTCAAGCTCTCGGGGACGCGCGCGGACGTCGACCCGAACCAGGGGCCGATCGTCCTCATGCAGTTCACCGGCCACGGCGCCGACGTCTTCCACGAGATCACGCGCAAGGAAGCGCAGTACGGCCGCACGCAGACCTCGTCGGCTGGACAGAAGATCGAAGGGCACTTCGCGATCGTCCTCGACCGCGAGATCAAGTCGTGGCCGTCGATCGACTTCGAGCAGTACCCCGACGGCATCGAGGGCTCGAACGGCGCGCAGATCACCGGCCTCGGCGGGTTCGGCGAGGCGAAGGACCTCGCGCTCGTGCTCCAGACCGGTGCGCTTCCGTACAACTTCCAGACGCTCGAGTCGACGGACGTCTCGGCGACACTCGGTAAGGACTCGCTCCAGCAGGCGAAGAAGGCTGCGATCGGCGGCCTGCTGGTCGTCGCGATCTTCCTGCTGTTCGTCTACCGCTTCCTCGGCCTGATCGCGGTGCTCGGCCTCGGCATCTACGCGGCGTTCCTCTACGCGGCGATCCTGCTCTTCGGCGTCACGCTGACGCTGCCGGGCTTCGCCGGCCTGATCCTCACGATCGGCGTCGCGGCCGACGCAAACGTCGTCGTGTTCGAACGCATCAAGGAAGAGGTGCGCGCCGGGAAGTCCGTGCGCGCGGCGACCGCGGCGGGCTACTCGAAGGGCTTCCACACGATCCTCGACGCGAACGTCGTCACCTGCATCACCGCGCTCGTCCTCTTCGCCGTCGCGACCGCGGGCGTGAAGGGCTTCGCGCTGATGCTGCTGATCGGCACGGTGATCTCGCTGATCACGGCGGTCGCGGCGACCCGCGCGATGCTCGGACTGCTCGCGGGTTTCCGCTGGTTCGACTCGCCGCGGTTCATGGGCGCGCACGGGACGCAGGGCATGAAGTTCCTGCACATCGACTTCATGAAGCGCCGCTACGTCTGGTTCGCGCTCTCCGGCGTCGTGCTCCTGATCGGCGTGGCCTCGCTCCTGACCCGCGGGCTCAATCTCGGCATCGACTTCAAGGGCGGCACGCAGATCGCGTTCAGGACCGCGCAGCCGCAGCCGATCGACGACGTCCGCGCGCAGATGCGGAAGTTCGGCCACGGCGACGCCGTCGTCCAGGGCCGCGGCGCGCAGACCGACAACGCCTACCGCAGCTGGCAGCTGCGCCTGAAGTCGCTGAAGCCCGCCGAGCAGAGCCGCCTGCAGAACGACCTCGAGACCTCGCTCGGCGCGAGGGCGTTCGGGATCAAGAACGTCTCGTCGAGCTTCGGGCGACAGATCGCGAAGGACGCGCTGCTCGCGATCTTCTTCTCGCTCTTCCTGGTCGTGCTCTACATCGCGATCCGCTTCGACCTCAAGTTCGCGATCCCGGTGATCATCGCGATGGTCCACGACGTGCTCGTCACCGTCGGCGTCTACTCGGTGTGGGGCAGAGAGGTGACGACGTCCACGGTCGCGGCCGTGCTGACGGTGCTGGGCTACTCGATCTACGACACGATCATCATCTTCGACCGCATCCGGGAGAACATCCCGCTGATGCGGCGGCAGTCGATCGCGACGATCACCAACGTGTCGCTGTGGGAGACGATCCGCCGCTCGTTGGCGACGACGTTCATCACGCTGCTGCCGGTCGGCTCCCTGCTTCTGTTCGGCGGCGACACGCTGAAGGACTTCGCGTTCGCGCTGCTCATCGGAATCATCTCCGGTGCGTACTCGTCGATCTTCATCGCGGCGCCGCTGCTGGCGATCTGGAAGGAGCGGGAGCCGGACTACGCACGCCGCCGCGACGTCGACATGGAGGCGCCCGCAGGCGAGGCGGTGTTCGCCGAGGCGGAGACGGCAGCCGCCGCGGCGCCGGCGCCCGAGCTGTCGCCGGTGACTGCGGTGGAACGCGCGGTCGCCTCGAACGACGCGAAACGTGAACGCCGCCGGCAGCGCCGGCGTTCGAGGCCCCATGGCCGCGCCCGCTGACGACGAGCGCAACGGGCTCGAGCAGCTCGTCCTCGCTGCCATCGGCGCCGTCTCGCTGACCGCCGAGCGGGCGGAGGAGCTCGCGGACACGCTCGCCGAACGCGGGGGCATGCGCCGCGACGAGGCACGCAACGCGATCGACGACCTGCGGCGCCGCTGGCGCGGCGACGCCACGCGCGCGACCGAGCGCGCGGGCGCGGGCCTCCACACCGTGCTCCGCGAGCTCGGGCTCGTCCTGCGCTCCGAGTACGAGGAGCTGGAGCTCCGCGTCGCGCAGCTCGAGCACCGGCTGCGCCTCGTCGAGGGGCGCGAGGAACAGCCCCTGCTGCCGCCGCCCGCGGAGCACTAGCCGGCTACCAGGAACTCCGCCGGCTGCGTGCAACACTGAGCACGTGGCGACGCGTCCGGCGAAGACCCGGAACCTCGGCCGGCTCTCGGAGATCGCGCAGGTCGCGGTCCGGCACGGGTTCGGCTACTTCTTCGAGAAGCACCGGCTGACCGATCTCCTGCCGTGGGGCCAGCGGCCCGCGGTCGATCCGACCGCCGCCTCGCAGCGCGGCCTGCATCTGCGCAACATGCTCGACGAGCTCGGGCCGACGTTCGTCAAGTTCGGCCAGCTGCTCTCGACGCGGCCGGACATCGTGCCGCCGGACATCATCTCCGAGCTGCGCGCGCTGCAGGACGACGTTCGACCGTTTCCGTTCGAGCAGGTCGAGCAGGTGATCGAGGCCGAGCTCGGCCTCTCGCTCGAGCGTGCGTTCCTCGAGTTCGAGACACAGCCGATCGCGGCGGCGTCGATCGGCCAGGTGCATCGCGCCGTCCTCCCGAACGGACGGCGCGTCGTCGTCAAGGTCCAGCGTCCGGGCGCGCCGCGGCAGATCGAGGCCGACCTCGCGCTGCTCTACCAGGCGGCGCGGATCGCGAAGGAACGCGTGCGTGCGCTCGACTTCATCGACGCGCGCGAGATCGTCGACGAGTTCGCGCGGTCGATCCGTCAGGAGCTCGACTACCGGCTCGAGGCGCGCAACGCCGAGCGCTTCCGCCACGACTTCGCGGGGAACCCGCACGTCGACGTCCCGCGCGTCTACTGGTCGTACACGCGAGCCCGTGTGCTCACGCTCGAGTACCTCGAAGGCGTGAGCCTCAACGATCTCGACCTGACCGCATACACGCTCGACGAGCGGCGCCACCTCGCGTACCGGATGACGGAGACGTGGATGACGATGATCTTCCGGAACGGGTTCTTCCACGGTGACCCGCATCCGGCGAACATCATGGTGCTCGCCGCCGACCGGATCGGCCTCGTTGACTTCGGCCAGATCGGGAAGCTCACCGACGACGACATGGCGAAGCTCACGCGGCTCTTCATCGACGCCGCGAACGAGAACGTCGACAACCTCCCGAAGCGGCTCGGCGACCTCGGCGTCCGCTATCCGAAGGAGCGCGAGGACGAGTTCCGCATGCAGCTGCGGGAGCTCTACTACAAGTACTACGGCGCGACGCTCGCCGAGATCGACCCCGTCCAGGTGATCCGCGAGGGCTTCCAGCTCATCCATTCGATGCACCTGCGGCTGCCGACGCGGTTCGTGCTGCTCGACAAGGCGATCGCGACGCTCGGCTCCGTCGGGATCGAGCTCTACGAGGACTTCAACGTCTTCGAAGTCGCGAAGCCGTTCGCGCGGAACCTCCTGCGCGAGCGCTTCGGACCGCGGTTCATCGCGCGCCGCGTGCGCCGCGAAGGGCTGCAGCTGGCGTCGATCGCCGCCGAGCTGCCGTACCAGATCCACGACACGCTGGAGCAGGTGCGCGACGGGCAGATCGAAGTGGGCTTCGTCCACAAGGGGCTGGACGACTTCATGGTCCGGCTCTCCGCCGCGTTGAACCGCCTGGTCGTCGCGCTCGTCGTCGCCGGCGGTCTGATCGGCTCGTCGCTGATCGGGATCTTCGCGACGCACGGACCGAAGCTCTTCGGGATTCACGTGATCTCGGTCGTCGGCTTCTTCATGTCGGGCGTGCTCGGCGTGTGGCTGCTCTGGGGCGTCATTCGCTCCGGTCGGCTCTAGCCTCTAGGCACGTCCGCGCGTCACGACTGTGGATTGCTTCTTGCGCTTCCGAGTGAACGGACATCTGTCGCGCGTGCGTTCGCGGCGGTACGGTCGAGCGCATGTCCGCCGTGTTGATCGCCGAGCCGCTCCCGGACGAGCGCCGGTTCCTCGAACGCCATCTCGCGCGCGACGGCTTCGACGTCGTCGGAGCGCACGGCGAGGACGCGCTGCAGCTCGCGGAGCATGCGCGCCCCGACCTCGTCGTGCTCGGGAATCCCGCGGCGCTCGACGTGTGTCGCGAGCGTGTCGGCGACGTCCCGGTGATCGTGCTCGGCGACGAGAACGCGGACGCGGTCGATCGCGTGCGCGCGTTCGCCGGCGGCTGCGACGACTTCCTCGCGCGGCCGTTCCTCTACGACGAGCTCGTCGCGCGCATCCGCGCCGTGCTGCGGCGGGTGTCGCCCCCGGAGGCGGAGCTCGTCGACATCGGCCCGATCCGGATCGATCGCCCGGCGCGGACCGTGAGCGTCGGCGGCCTGCGCGTCCCGGTCGCCGGCAAGGAGTACGAGCTGCTGCTGCGGCTGGCGTCGGACCCTCGCCGGGTGTTCACGAAGGAGCAACTGCTGCGCGAGGTCTGGGGATTCCGTGCTCTGGGGCGGACGCGGACGTTGGATTCACACGCCTCCCGCCTCCGTCGCAAGCTGCAGGGAGCAGCAGACGGCCCATTCGTCGTCAACGTGTGGGGCGTGGGGTACAAGCTGCTGGATTAGTCCAGGATCTCCACGGAGTCCCCGTCCTCGAGTACGTGTGCGCGACCGACGCGCTGGCCGGGGAAGCGCGCAGACGGACCCCAGACCCTCGCGCCCGTGCAGCGAGCGGCGAGCTCGTGGTGGATCGCGTCGGCGACGTCGAGCACGCGAGCGGGCGGGTGGAGCGCGACCGGGTCGTCGTCCGAACGCAGGTGGATCCGCACGAGCCCGGTCAGACGCCACAGCAGATCGCGGAGGTGGTCGAGGCTCGCGTCGTCGAGCACGCTCACCGCGACGACCTCGAGCTCCGGGAACGCCGCGCGCAACGCGGCGGCGTCCGCCTCGTCGGACTTCGTGGCGGCGATCGCGGCAGGCATGTCGATACCGGCGTCGCGCACCTCGGCGATGACGGTACGCAACTCGGCGGGCGGCGCTCCGGCGTCCTGGCAGTAGAGGATCGCGTCGGCTCCGCGGAGCACGCCGAGCAGCGCGCGACCGCCGCCGCGGCCGTCGTGGGCGCCTTCGATCAGGCCGGGGATCTCGACGAGCTGGATGAGGACGCCGCCGATCCGCGTGACGGCTGGCACGGGACGTGTCGTCGTAAACGCGTAGTCGCCGGTCTTGATCTGCACGCTCGACAGCGCCTGCAGCAACGACGACTTGCCCGCGTTCGGCGGACCGACGAGCGCGATCTGCGCGGCACCTTCGTGCCGCACGGCGATCGAGTCCCGGTGGACGACGCGCTTGCGCACGCGCGTCTGCTCGATCTGTCCCTCGACCCACTTGCGGATGTCCGCGTACGGGCCGTTGCGGTACCCGGGCAGCTCCTCGAGGATCGCGCGCAGCTCGCGGATCCGCTCGCTGCCGTCCTTGCCGACGAGTCGTCGCTTGATCACCTGCATCTGGGTTCGGTGCGGCATCGGCACCCGGATCACCTTCCTCTCAGTCGTGCGGGAAGGTGCGCGAAACCGAGACGCGTCTCAGCATCGCGTCCTGTCCCGCCGCTTCCACGGACGCTGTGGTCGGAAGCGGCGGACTAGCCGTGCTGCGTGCAGGTGAGGGCGCGCCAGCGGTCCATGTGGCGAGCGTAGCATCCGTCCGTGGACGACCTCCAGCTCGCGCTCGCCCTCGCGGACGACGCCGATGCCTTGACGATGGCACGCTTCCGCGCCCTCGACCTGCGCGTCGAGCAGAAGCCGGACCTTACGCCGGTGACCGAGGCGGACCGCGCCGTGGAACGGGCGCTTCGAGACCGGCTTGCGCGCGAGCGGCCGGACGACGCCGTGGCCGGCGAGGAGTTCGGGGTGGATGAGGGCGAGGTCCGCTGGTGGCTCGACCCGATCGACGGGACGAAGCAGTACGCGCGCGGGCTGCCCATCTGGGCGACGCTGATCGCGCTCGACCGTGACGGCGAGACCGTCTGCGGCGTCGTCTCGGCGCCGGCGCTCGGGCACCGGTGGTGGGCGACGCGGGGCGGTGGCGCGTTTCGCGACGGCGATGCGATCCGCGTGTCGAGCGTCGCGGCGCTGGACGACGCCTACGTCTCGACCACGTCGATGCGCGAGGCCCCGCGCCTGTCGCCGCTGACGCAGCACGCCTACGTCTCCCGCACGTACACCGACTTCTGGCAGTACGCGCTCGTCGCGGAGGGCTCGATCGACGTGGCGGCGGAGTTCTTCCTGCACGAATGGGACTGGAAGGCCCCGAAGCTGATCGTCGAGGAAGCCGGCGGCCGCTACACCGTCGAGCCCGGCTTCTACGTCGCGACGAACGGCACGCTGCACGACGAGGTCGTGCGGCTGCTCCGCTCGTGACGGCCTTTCCGGACCTGACCGGGGTCAGACCCCTGTCATGGCTCGAAGAGACGGTGTTCCGCAGAGCGACGCGCCTTCTCCACCTCGTCGGTCGACGAGTCTCTCCCTGAAGGGGTCAGACCCCAGTCATGGCTCGACGAGCCGGGGCTCGCAACGCTCGGTGACGGTCAAAGCAGGGAGCCCTCGAGCCGGAGCAGCGCCTCCTTGCGCTCCAGCCCGCCGCCGTAGCCGACGAGGCTGCCGTTCGCGCCGACGACGCGGTGGCACGGGAGGATGATCGGGATCGGGTTCCGGTTCATCACGGTGCCGACCGCGCGTGCCGCCCGCGGGCGCGCGGCGCGAGCGGCGAGGTCGCCGTAGGTCGTCGTCTGGCCGTACGGCACGCGCGCGAGCTCTTCGAGCACGCGCCGGGAGAAGTCCGCGGACAGCCGCAGGTCCAGGTGGAGGTCGAACTCGCGCCGCCGGTGCTCGAAGTACTCGTCGAGCTGGCGCCGTGCGGGATCGATCGGCTTCGCCGTCCGCAGCACGCGGGTGCCGACCAGCTTCGCGAGGGTCTCCAGCTCGCGCTCCGGCTCGGGGTCGAACGAGATCCGGCAGACGCCCGCATCCGTCGCGGCCACGAGCAAGCGGCCGATCGGCGTGTCGACGAGGTCGTAC
>Ga0081539_10003815_pt1 | contig 17716 bp, 9 predicted proteins | sample TabmetS4T2R2_FD_71023 | JGI IMG/M metagenome (GOLD analysis project Ga0081539, IMG submission 71023) | Tabebuia heterophylla rhizosphere microbial communities from the University of Puerto Rico - S4T2R2 | ecosystem: Host-associated > Plants > Roots > Rhizosphere ...
AAAGCCGGGATCCAGGGCCAAACAGGTCATCGCTTGTAATCCCGGACTCCGGCTTTCGCCGGGATGACGAGAAGATATTCGGTGTTGAGGAAACGTAGATGATCGACCGTCGCACCCTTCTCGGCACCGCCGGTGCGCTGGTGATGCCCGGCGCGGCGCGGGCGATGGCGGCACGGCCGGACCCGGTTGCGCCCTATCGTACGCCGTACAAATATCCCAAGCTGATCCTTGCCGGATCGGGCGTGGAGGGCGCCTTCGACGAGAAGGCGGTCGACTGCCCGTTCGTCTTCTCCGCCAATGGCAAATTCTACCTGACCCACGTCGGCTTCGACGGCACCGGATACCAGACCGGCATCTGCGAGTCCGACGATCTGGTGAACTGGCGCCGCCTGGGCGTGATCATGGCGCGCGACCCCAGCGATCCGATCACGCGCTACAACATCGCCTGCGCCTCGATCCTGCGCGAGAACGACCTGATGTCGCCGGCGCGGCTGATCAAGGTCAACGGACGCTACTTGGCGGCATGGCACGCCTATCCCAGCGCCGGCTATGAGGAAGGCGCGGCGGTGATCGGGCTCGCGTGGAGCGACGACTTCATGCACTGGGAGCGCGGGCCGGTGATCCTGCGCGCCGAGGACGGAGCGGAGTGGGAGAAGGGCGGGCTCTACAAGCCCTATCTCATCAAGGAAGGCGACACCTTCTACCTGTTCTACAACGCCAAGACGACCGGCAAGCCGTGGCACGAGCAGACCGGCCTCGCGACGTCCAAGGACCTCAAGACCTGGACGCGGCACCCGGCCAATCCGCTGATCCCCAACGGCGCGCCGGGGAAGCCCGATTCGCGGTTCGCCAGCGATCCGGTGGTGGTGAGGCATCGCGGCCAGTGGGCGATGTTCTACTTCGGGCTGGCGCAGGACGGATTCGCGCGCGACCTGCTCGCGATCGGCAACAGCCTCACCGATTTCCGCAAGGTCGACGAGGTGCTGGTCGACGTCGGCCCGCCGGGATCGATCGACGAGAAATTCGCGCACAAGCCGGCGGTGATCTGGCACGACGGCGCGCTCTATCACTTCTACTGCGCGGTCAGCGGAAAGTGGCCCAACGACATCCGCGGGCTGGCGGTGGCGCGGTCGAAGCCCTGGTGAAGACCTAAGCGGGAAACAAGAATCCTTCGTCACCCCGGACTTGTTCCGGGGTCCACCAGGCGGCCGAATGCAGGTTTCGAGGTTCCGGTGTAACCTCGATTTTTAGCCCTTGTGGAGGCGTGGATGCCGGAACAAGTCCGGCATGACGATTGGGGTAGGAGTTTCCGATCTAAACGAGCGGATAGCGCTCCGCCTGGAGCAGTCGCACCGGGCCGAGCAGGCCGGATTCGAGCAGCGGCGCCTTCGCGTCGTAATGCCGCCACGTCGCGAAGGTCACGCGCTTGCCGGCCGGCTTGGGGCGGCCTTCGCGATACCAGTCGGGCAGCGCGGCGATGCCGCCGGTCGAGCCGGCGTTGCTGACGGTGTACTCGTACTCTGCCGGGAAATGCTCGTCGCCGATCAGGCGGTTGGGCCAGAGATTGGTGACGGCGACCTCCAGCGCGTTCGCGCCCGCGCGCATTGCGTCGGTGACGTCGATGCGGAACGGCGGCTTCCACAGCTTGCCGAGATCGCGGCCATTGACCCGGACGGCGGCGATCACCTCGACCCGGCCGAGATCGAGGAACAGGCGGCGGTTGCGGCCGAGCGCGCTCGCGGGAACGTCGAAGCGCATGCGCCAGGTGGCGGTGCCGGAGAAGTGCCGGACGCCGAAATCGTCATGACGGTGGAGCGACGCCAGCCCGTCGAGCGTGACCGATGGCGGCGCGCCCAGATCAGGCGGGAAGCTCACCTGCCAGGGACCGGCGAGCGTCGTTGCCGGGGCGAGGCCGCGCACCGCGATGCTGCGTCCGCCGAGCGCGTAGCTGCCGTTCTGCCAGACCAGCAGGCCGTCGGCGGCAACCTCGATCGGCGGCGGGTCGTCCGGAGCCGGCGGTCCGCCAGTGGCGAGCCGGGCGATGTCGGACGCGCCGAGCGGCCGGGGATGGAGATCGAGAGCGGCGACGTCGCCTTCGAAATGGCGCGGGTGGGGAACGCCGAGGCCGAGCGCCGCGTGAACGCGGGCGGCCGATCGCGCGCCGGTCGCCACCGGCTTGCCGTCGAGGAAGATGGCGGGGCGGCCGTTGTCGTAAATGACGGCAAGGTGGGTCCAGCCGGCGATCGGCACCGGCATTGCAAGCGCCGGCCGATAGCTTGTCCCGCCGTTCTCGTAGAGGATCACCCCGTTGCGGCCGGCCGAAACGGCAAGCGTGGCATGGCCGGCGCCATAGGCGAGGTCGCCGGCGGGCGGGTCGATCAGGAAGCTGGCGCCGCTCGTCCCCAGCCGCTCCATGCCGCCGCCAGTGCGGGCGAGCGCGGTCGCGCGGGCGGCGGCGACCTCGGGCGCGTCGCTGATCGAGGCGATCGCCGGGTCGATCGGCCACAGGTCGGTCTCGGGCTTGATCCAGGCGGTGACGGTGAAGCTGTCGACCGCGTCGGTTGCGCGCGGGCGCGGATAGGCGGTCGTCTGGAGTGCGGCGCCCGCCGGGCCGGTCAGCGCCGACGCACCGCTCGTGGCCGGCTCGCGGAAGATGACGAAGCAGGAGCCTGCCTCATCGAGGCGGAGCGCGACGCGGGTGCGGCCGCCCGCCTGTTCGTAGACCGGCAGCGGGCTGGCCTCTCCCGTCATCGGGTCCCAGCGCTCGGGGCGGCGGCCGGCGACGCGGAAGGTGCAGACCAGGTCCTCGGGCCGGCGCCGGCCGTTGGCGACGAAATAGACGTCGGCGCCGTCGACGCGGCGGTGGATCCAGTTGACGAACGGATCGGCCGAGCGCGCGCCGATCTCGACGTCGGGCGGGCAGGCGGCGGCATCGAGCACTTCGCGGAGCGGCACGCCCCAGAACACGCGCCCCTTGCCGACGTTGCGCGAGGTGTGGGTGCGGCCGTCGAGGTCGCCCCACAGCTCGGCGGCGAGGCGGCGAACCTCGGCGTCGCTGTCGGGATAGCCGGCAAGGCCGTGGGAATGCTCGACGCGCGGGCCGACCAACCACATGCCGGCGCGGACGAACTCGGCGAGCTTCGCCAGCAGCTCGCGAGTGATGCGGCGGTCCTCGGGCATCACCAGCACGCGGTAGCTGGTGCCTTCGGGCAGCACGATGAGCCCGTCCTCGATGCGGACGCGCTTCAGCAGCACCTCGGCGTCGGCGACGTCATAGTCGTGGCCGGCGGGGACCGGCTGCGGCAGCTGCGGCCGCGCGCCGGAGAGGGTGGCGGCGATCGGCTCCTCGACGTGGGTCGGCACCTGGACCGGGGAGTTCTCGCCGCTGAAATAGAGGATGTCGGCGGCGAAATGGCCCTGGCGCAGCATATGCTGGCAGCGCGCGGCATAGGTCAGCCAGGGACCGGCGTCCTCGAACCAGGTGTTGGTGCGGTCGAAGTGGAAGCCCCAGGGTCCCATCGTCATGCCGGGCTTCGCGGTCGGGTGCGGCTGCTGGGCGTAGCGGTGGAAGACGAAGTGGTTGAGGCCGAGCGTGTACATCTCGTCGCCCAGCGCCTTCATCGCATAGGGATGCTCGAGCCAGCGCGACTGGGCGGGGCGGCCGGTGAAGCTCTCGGCGCCGACGAAGGTCTTGCCGTGGACATGGGCGGTGGTGGCGGCGACCTTGACCGAATAGGCGGCTGCGCCGCCGCGCACCCAGAATTCGCCCATCAGCGCGTCGACCCTGGCGCCGGCCTGCTGGTCGTCGAACGGGCCGTTGCCGTAGGGTTCGGTGTAGGAGACGAGGCCATGCCGGCGGCAGAGCTCGTGGAAGCGGCCGTAGTAGCGGTCCTCCATCAGCGTGGCGTGGACGCGGCGCAGGTCCCACAGGAAGCGCTCGGAGGTCTCGGCGTCGCCGACGAGGCGGCCGGTGAGGGCGGGCATCCAGGGCGTGATGGCGTAGCCGCGGCGGGACTGGAACTCGGCGGGGAAATCCGCGGTCCAGTTCTGCATGCCGGTCTCGTAGCTGTCGATGATCGCGCCGGCGAGGTCGCGCTTGCCGAGGCGTTCGAGGGCGGGGAGGACCTCGCCGAAATACTTGTCGAAGTGGAAGTCGAGCGCGGCGGCGCTGAACTTGTCGCACTCGAGCCCGCCGCCGTCCGCCGAGGCTGAGACGTTGCGCGCGCCGGTCGCGGTGTGGCCGAAGCGGAGGATAGTCCAGCTGCCCGCCGGCGCCTGCCAGCGGAGGCGGCCGTCGGCGTCCATGCGGCGGCTGACGTCGATCACCGTTTTTGGGTCGATCGCGGGGGCGGAGTCGGTGCCGGGCGCCTCGCCCTGGTTGGCGTCGCGGCCCCAGCCGGCCTTGGTCCCGACATCGGCGATGCGCGGGTCGGCGGAGAGGGAGAGCTCGGCGACCTGCATCGGCGTGGGGAAGGTGACGCGGAAGAAGCGCGCGGTGGCGGCCTCGAAGCTCGCGACGATCGGCGGGATGGTGTGGAGGCGCCAGTTGGGCACCGCCGCCTCGCCGACCGTGCGGTAGCTGCGGCCGTCGTCGGAGGCCTCGATCCGGATCATCGCCTGCTGCGCGAAATTGGCGCTGCCGTCGGCGGTGGCGCGGATGACCAGCGCGCGGGCGCGGTAGGGCGCGGCGAACTCGAGGACGAGCTGGGATGGGGCGTCGCCGGGCTTCACGTCGAGCGCGGTCGTGGCGTCGCCATCGGTAAGGACGCGGACCTCCGCCGCCTGGCCGTCGAGCGTGGCGCGGGCGATCTGCCCGCGCGCCTCCGCCCGGTCGCCGGGGAGCGACGGGAAGGCGATCACCATCGCGTCACGATAATGGTCGAGGCGGGTGAACGGCTTGGGCAGGGTACGGTCGACCGCGCCGCCTTCGACCGTCGCCTCGCTCCAGACGAGCTGCTGCATCGACAGCTCAGGGGTGATCCAGGGGCCGCCGCTCGACGACCAGCCGGGGCAGTTGTGGAGGGTGAAGGACAGGCCGAGCCGGCCGCATTCGTCGGCGGCGTGGCGGACCAGCTTGACCCATTCGGGGCTCAGGCTGCGCGCGGGGCCGGCAGGGATGCCGCAGCCGACGTCGAACATCTGGACCCCGCCGACGCCGACGCGCGCCAGCGCCTCGAGGTCGCGGGTGATGCCGTCGGCGGTGACGTTGCCGTTCATCCAGTGCCACCAGCTGTGCGGCCTGGCATCGGGCGGCGGCGCGCGGAAGGCATCGCGGAGCGGGTCGCCGCCCTCGGCCAGCACGGGAGCCGGCCAGTTCAGCGCGACCGCGAAGCTGCCGGCCGCGGCGCCCGCGAGGAAGGTGCGGCGTTCCATCGGTCTCTCCCTATCAATCCTGAGTTTTGACGAGCCTGATGGCCAGGTAAGGCTTGTCCGGCAGCCGGATGGTCGGCCGCGCCGGATCGTGAAGCTCATAGTCGCCGCGCGGCGACAGGCGAAGGACGCCGTCGACCGGCGTGATCGTCATGGCCCAGGTATCGATGACGTCCGCCCTGAGCAGGATGGGGTCCTTGCCGCGGTCGGACGGCGTGTTCCCGTGACCCGTGCCCGTCCCGCTCGGCAGCACGACCGGCCATTCGCGCGGTGTGTCCTTCCCGAAATAGCGGAGGTAATATTCATAGGGCTTGCCGGCGACGTGATAGCTCCACCACGCCTGGATCGGCTCGAATCCCGGCGTGGGCCCTTCCTCCATGATCCTGCGCAGGAACGCGAGGCGCGGCGCGCTGGTGCCGGTCAGCCGGCCGCCCTGGCCCAGCCAGGAGAAACGGGCGTCGCGGTTCGGCTCCCAGGTCTCGCTGTGGCCGACATAGGTGCCGCCGACGAGCCCGTACCAGAAGCGCTCGACCAGCTCCTCCGCTTTCAGCCAGCCCCAGGGCTCGTTGAAATTGCCTTCGTATGCGACCTCGTCGAAGATCACCGGTTTCAGCGCGAAGTCGCGATGGAGCGCAGCGCGCAGGTCGTCGAGCACGGCGCTGTTGTTCTGGATGCTGGTATGGGTGATCCACGGGCGCCGGGCGTCGTAGTAGACGTCGAACTGGTGGATCGAGCACAGGCGATCGTGCGGGTCCGCCGCCTGCAGCACCTGGAACAGATGGTCCCAGTCCGCCGTCGTCTTCGTCGGCACGAGGTCATATTCGTTCGCCATCGACCACCAGACGTTGCGGTAGGCGCCGAAGCGTGCGGCGACATAGCGGATGTAGCGCTCGTCGTCCGCGCGCCGCATGTCCGAATAGCCGCGCTTCGGATCATAGGGGTGATAGAGGATGACGTCGGCCTCGATGCCGAGCTCGCCGAGCCGGCGGATGCGGTCCTCGAAGCGGCGGAAATAGGCGGGGTCGAGGCTGGCCGGCTCCCAGTCCTTGAGGCCGGGGCCGGTGCGGACGAACGGGTCGGTCGCGACTGCCGGCACGTTCGGGAACACGCACATCCGCATCTTGTTGAACGGCGACGCCGCGAGCGTGGCCAGCGTCTCGGCGCATTTCGCGTCGGACTGGAGTGCCCAGGAATAGGAGGTCGTCCCGATCTGGCGGAACGGCGTGCCGTCGGCATAGGCGAAGTGATAGCCGTCCGGCGTCACCCGAACCGGGCCGCGATTGCCCCTGGTCGGCGCGATGGCCTCGAAGCTGCCGCTGCGGCCGTGCAGCGCCGCCACGTTGCTGTCCGTCGTCCAGCGCCATCGGCCCCGCTCGGGCGGGCTGAAGCGGATGCGATAGATGCCGTCGCCGTCGTAGAAGCCGGGCAGGCGGAGGCGTTTGCCGGGACCCTCGAGAACGGCGGCGATGCGCACGTCGTCGAACGGATTGCCCGTGGCCGGGCCTTCGAACGACGCCTCCCACACACCCCAGCGCTCGACCTCGGCCGGCATCTCCGCCGCCCGGGCCAGCGTCGCCGCGCCGCAAGCGATGGATCCGGCGAGCATTTCGCGGCGGCTTACGGGCAAGAAACTCTCCCTCTTCGTCCGGTCGAGGCGGGAGCGGCTCCCGCCTCGCCGCGCGGATCAGGTCAGAAGTTCAACCGCACGCCCGCATAGTAGCGGCGGCCGATCGGGTCCCAGATCGCGTTGACGTTCGACGCGGGCGGGCCGACGTAGATCGGCGGCGGCTGGACGTCGAAGAGGTTGTTCACGCCGACGTAGAACTCGAACCGGTCGATGCCCTTAAAGCGCAGCTGAGCGTCGGTGTAGATCTTCGAATCGATGGTGAAATACTTCTTGTCGGGCAGCGAGCCGTCCGCCAAGCGGAAGGTCGTCTGGTAATTCTCGTAATCGAACATCTGCGGTCCGACATAGTCGTTGCTGACGGTGAAGCCGAAATCGTCACTGTCCCACGACAGGCTGACGTTGGCGGTGTCGCGCGGTGAGCCGATCTCGCCCATCGTATTGTCGTAGGGGTCGCCGGTCAGCGCGTTGAAGCCGTTCTTGAGCAGATGGGTCCAGCTGCCCGTGAGGCTCGCCTTGCCGCCCAGGACCTGGTGGCTGTAGCTCAGGGTGAAATCCAGGCCGCGCGTGAACGAGCCGCCGCTGTTGATCAGGCCGCGGACGATCTGCTCGACCGATCCGACGCTGAACGCGCCCGACGCCTGCGACCGCCGGGTGACGAACTGGCAGAAGTCGGCCAGGCCGTCGCGGTAGCATTTGTTGAGCACGGTCGCCGCCGACAGGCGGTTGATCGCGCCCTCCAGCTTGATGTCGAAATAGTCGGCGGTGAGCGTCAGGTTGCGCAGCGCATCGATCGACCGCGGATTGACGACGACGCCGAGCGTCAGCGTCTTGCCCGTTTCCTCGCGGATGTCCGGGTTGCTCGCGGTGATGCCGCCGACGCCCTGCGTGTCGGAGAAGGTCAGCGTGAACGACCCGTTCTGCTGGATGTTGGCGAGCACGCCCGGATCGGCGCGGCAGTTCTCGGCGGTCGAGCCGGTCTGGGTCAGCGTCACGCCCTGGCAGGGATCGGTGATAGTGATGATGCCCGCCGCCGACGCCGCGAACAGCTCGCCGATGTTCGGCGCGCGTACCGCGAGCGCGTAGACGCCGCGGAAGCGGATGTCCGGGATCGGCGACCATTCGGCGCCGACGTTCCAGGCGTAGAAGGTCCCGACCGTCGAATAGTCGGACATCCGGCCCGCGCCGCGCAGCGTCAGATTGTCGAAGAACGGCGTGTCCGAAAGGATCGGGACGACGATTTCGCCGTAGAGCTCCTTGACGTTGAAGCTGCCGTTCGTGTCGAGCAGCTGGACGTAGCCGTTGCGGGCGGCGTTGGTCAGGGGATCGAAGTCCTCGTGGCTCGATTCCCGACGATACTCCGCACCCACCGACACCTGCACCGGGCCGGCCGGCAGCTTGAACAGCGAGCCGGTGAGGTTGACCGCCGCGACCTGCATCTCCTGCTTGGATTCGCGGCTCATCTCGGTACGCAGATAATCGACCGCGGCCTGCGAGATCTTGCTCGTCCCGTCCGGGTTGAGACCGTAGACGTCGATCGGCACGCAGCCCTGCGCCCGCGCGTTGGCGTTGACGCAGATCGCCTCGGTCGTGTTGCCGTCGCGGTCATAGTCGAAGGCGTCGGGGATGACCTGCAGCGCCTCGGCCAGGCGATAGAGGTCGGCGAGGCCGGTCATCCGCTGGTTCTGCTTGGTGAAGCCGTACTGGTAATAGGCGTCGAGGTTCCAGCTGCCGCCGAGGTCGACCTTCGCGCCGCCGGCGACGCGGAAATTGTCGCGCTCGGTCGGGGTGCTGCGCGTTCCCGGCGGGAACATGGTGGTGCGGATCAGGAAGCTCATGTCCTTGGAGTTGATCGCATCATTGTTGTTGCGATTGTCGGCTGCGGCGAACACCGCGGCCGGGACCAGCGGGTTGTTGAGGATGACCGCCTGGCCGGTGTTGGGATTGAGCACGCTGAACTGGATCGGATAATAGCCGCCCGTCCCGGTGAACGCGCCCAATGCGCTGTCGGTACGCATCGGCGACGCCTCGCGGCGCCCGTTGGTGCGATAGTTCACATAGGTCGATTCGAAGAAGACGTTGACGTGGTCGGTCACGTCGTAGTTGAGCCGCGACGCGAGCGTGATCTGCTTCGACGGCGACGCGATCTGGCCGTATTGCGCGGCGTTGAACCCGTCGAGCGCGACATTGTAGCCGCGGAAGGTGCCGTTGGGCAGGATGATGCGGTTGCCGGAGCCGCCGAAGTTGAAGATGCCGCCCGGGCCGACGTTCGACGGTGCGTAGAGACGGGTGAAGATGTTCTGCGCGGCGGTCAGGTTGGCGTCGTTGTTGCCGCCCACGCGCTGCGAGTTGCCGAGGCTTGCGAAGGATGTGGCGGTGCGCTCGCGATCGGCATTGTCGACCGCGCCTTCCTGGTTCCAGCCGGCGTAGACCATCAGGTTGCCGCGATCGCCGGCGAAGTTCTGGCCGAAGGTCGCATTGGCCGCGAACCGCCAGTCGTCGCCGTGCTCCGAGATGCCGGACTGGACGTTGAGGCGCAGCCCCTCGAACTTCTTCTTGTAGATGAAGTTGACGACGCCGGCGATGGCGTCCGACCCGTAGACGGCCGAGGCGCCGCCGGTCAGCACGTCGACGCGCTCGACGAACGGCGCGGGGATCATCGACAGGTCGACCTGCGCGGTGCCCGGAATGCCGGCGACCGTGCGGCGGCCGTCGATCAGCACCAGCGTGCGGTCCGAACCCAGGTTGCGCAGGTTGACGGTCGCGAGACCGGGATTGGTGTCGTTGCCGCCGGTGACGCGGCTCTGGCTCGGGACGCCGACCGCCGGGATCTGCTGGAGCACGTCCTGGACGTTGGTCGCGCCGGCATTCTCGATCAGCTCGGCGGTGACCGCCTGCAGCGGTGACGGTGAGGTGAGCGACGGGCTGGCGATGCGCGAGCCGGTGACGATGATGTCGCTGGCAGGCACCTGATCGCCGGCCGGTTCGGCCTGGGCCGGCTCCGCCGCCGGCGCGGTCTGGGCGTGGGCGATGCCGGCAAGGCAGAGCGCCGATACGGCGGCTCCGCTCGCAAGCAGGGTGCGCAAGGGCGCACGAGCACGGCCGAATGTCTTCATGGATTTGAGACTCCCCTCTCCTTGGCCGTGCCCGACTGGATGCGGTGCTTGCGGCCTGACCTCCCTGCCGCCGTCGGCCGATCCGGGGTCATCCGGTCGTCTGATCTGCAGCCAGGCAGTTATATGGTATGCTGGTATAATGAGCAACAGAAATCTTATCTTATTATTATAATATATATATAGGAAAATTAAACGAAACCATTGCATAGCGACAACTCTTTAGATCATCATACCAGCGAGATCGGCGAATCTAACGCCGGACGAGGGAGAGGGGATGAGAAAGCGGCATCTGGTCGTCGCGATCCTGGCTGCGCTGTCGGTCATCACCTTCCTCGACCGGATGGTGATCGCGGTGACCGGCCCGGCGATCCAGCGCGACCTGGCGATCGATCCGGTCTCCTGGGGCTGGGTGCTGAGCGCCTATGCGCTCGCCTATTCGGCGTTCGAGATTCCTTCCGGCGCGCTCGGCGATCATCGCGGCTATCGGCGCGAGCTCACGCGGATCACGATCTGGTGGTCGTTCTTCACATTGGTCACCGCCTTCTGCCGCAACGTCTGGCAGATCGCGGGGGCGCGCTTCCTGTTCGGGGTCGGGGCGGCGGGCGCCTATCCCAACATCGCCGGCATCCTCTACCGCTGGCTGCCGGCGCGCGAGCGGGCGCGGGGGCAGGGCGTGATCTGGTCGGCGAGCCGGCTTGGCGGCGCGCTGGCACCGCTGCTGCTGGTGCCGCTGATGGAGCTGGCCGGCTGGCGCGCGGTGTTCGTGGTGATGGGGCTGGTCGGCTTCGTCTGGGTCGCGGCTTTCCGCCTCTGGTTCCGCGACCGGCCCGCCGACATGCCGGGGATCACGTCCGCCGAGCTGGCCGAGATCGGCGCGGATCGCGGCAGTCTGCACGACGGCACGCCGTGGCGGCAGCTGTTCGCGCTGCCGCAGCTCTGGCTGATCGCCCTCGCCTATTTCTTCTACTGCTTCGGCGTGTGGTTCTTCTTCAGCTGGTTCCCGACCTGGCTGATCAAGGCGCGCGGCTTCTCGACCGCCGAAATGGGCTTCTACGCCGCCATCCCTTTCATCCTCGGCGTGATCAGCAACCTCATCGGCGGCGTGCTGTGCGACTGGCTGGAGGTGCGGCTGGGCATCCGGGTCGGCTATCGGCTGATCGCGTCGCTGTGCCTGCTGACCACCGCGGTGCTGCTCTACGCGATGACGCATGTCCATGACGCGACCGTGGTGATCGTGCTCGCGGCCGCGAGCTTCGCCGTCATGGACCTGATGCTGCCGAGCGCCTGGGCGATGTGCATGACGATCGGCGGGCGGCACGGCGGCACCGCGACGGCGGTGATGAACACGCTCGGCAACTTCGGCGGCTTCGTCTGCGCTGTCGCGTTCGGCTATCTGGTCGAGGGCACCGGCGACTACGACCTGCCGGTGCGGGGCGTCGCGGCGATGGTGCTGATCGCGGGCGGGCTGTTCGCGCTGATCGACTGCACGCGCGGTTTCGCCGAGCGCCCGGCGCCGTCGGCGGTCCCGCAATCGACTTGATCGCTGGCTATTTTGGGAAGAAGATCGTGGCCGTGACACCTCCGGACAACGAAACCATCGTCAGGCGCAAGCTCGCGGACGAAGTCTTCGACAGGCTGAAGGCGATGATCGTCAGCGGTGAGCGCAGCCCTGGCGAGAGCCTGCCGTCGGAACGCGAGCTGATGACGCGTTTCGGCGTCGGCCGCCCCGCGATCCGCGAGGCGATGCAGGCGCTCGCCAACCTGGGCCTGGTGACGATCAGCCATGGCGAGCGCGCGCGGGTGCGCGAGATCACCGCGCAGGCGGCGATCCGCCAGATCGACACGGTGGCGCAGCTGCTGCTGTCGGCCTCGCCGGAGTCGCTGGAGAATCTGAAGGAGGCGCGCAGCTTCTTCGAGCGCGGGATGGTGCGCAAGGCGGCCGAGCTGGCGAGCGGCGACGACGTCGCCGAGCTGCGCGAGATCGTCGAGCGGCAGCGATCGGTCGCGGGCGACGCGGCGGCGTTCGTGCGGGTCGACATGAGCTTCCACACCCGCATTGCGCGGATCACGGGCAACCCGATCTACAGCGCGGTGAGCGAGGGGATGCTGAGCTGGCTGCAGCAGTATCACGCCCATATGCTGATCTGGCAGGGCCAGAGCGAGCGTACGCTGGCCGAACATGGCGAGATCATCGACCGCATCGCGGCGCATGACCCGGAAGGGGCCGAGCAGGCGATGGTCCGGCATCTGGAGCGCTCGAATCACCTCTACGCGCATACGCGGGACGTCGAGGCGTCCGGCTAGGCGGCGGAGACGCTCGCTGTCTCATAGGCGCCGAGCGTGAGCCGATGCGCGGTGCCGTCGATGCGGACCTCGCAGGGCTCGGCCGTGATGTTGGCGAGCAGGATCGTGTGGTCGACCGCGACTGCCAGGACCCGGTCAGGCGCCGACGAACGGCACGCCCGCCGCGGGGCTCCGGAGCTTGCGGCGAGGTCTTTCACCGTTGCGAACACCGGACGCGGGCCCCCATCCCCCAACAGCCCGAACGGGCCGGTCAGCGCGCCGAGCGTCAGCGTGTCGAGCCCGGCTTCCTCGCTCGCTGCGACATAGCCGAGCGTCCAGGCGGCGGCGAATCGGCCGTCCTGGCGCGGGTCGGCCTTGGCCATCGGGATGCGGCGGCGATCGGGGTTGTCCATCGTCCGCGAGCCATAGGGATTCTGGCGCATCCCGATCGTGCTCGGGCCGAGGCGGTAGGGCGTGCCGCCGATGATCGCGCGGGCGGAGCGGACGATGTGCGGGATCGTTTCCAGCGTCTGCATGACGCTGCGGTCGTCGGCGGCGTGGACGATCGGGCAGGTCGCGTGCGTCACATAGTCGAGCAGCGCGAGCGGCGGGCGCTTGCGGTTGAGCTCGGTGAAATAGCCGAACATGCCGCCGCCGAGCGCGACGCCCGGGAAGGCGCGGCGGGCGGCGGCATAGACCTGCTCCAGCGGCGGGCAGGCGGGCCATTCGCTGCCGGGTGGGGTCGATTGCAGATCGGGAGCGGGGAAGATCGATATGGCATCGAGCTCGAACCCGGCATCGCCGACAAGCTCCGCGATCGTGCCGAGCTCCGCGTCGAGATCGCCGGTCGCGGCGATGACGCATTCGAGCGTGATGCGGGCATCGACGATACTGGCGACCTCCGCCAGCGCCTGCATCTCGGCGGTACCTTGCCCGACATGGGCTTCGAAGGTGAGCAGCAGGTCCTGTGGGGCGATCGTCCGCAGCGCCTCGGCCTCGGCGAGCGTGGCGGCGGCTTCGGCGGGCGTGACCACCAGGCCGATGCGCGGCATCGTGCCGATTGCATTACCGAGTGCGATCGTGACCGGGCCGCTCGCTTGCGCTGCCGGCGACAGCGATCCCTCGATGCCGACCGTCACCGACTGGCGGTCGACCGTGCCGATGGGCACGACATAGGGCCAGGGCCGCGCGAGCGGACGGACGTAGGTCTTGTACGAGGCATCGGACCAGTTGCGCTGATCCTCCATCTCGAAGGTATCGCCCACGAGACGGCAGGCAATCGTCGCGCCGTCCTGGCGGTGGATCAGCGCGCGGATGTCGGTGAAGGGCTGCCACGGCTCGATCGGCACGGGGAAGGCCGATCGCTCGACGCTGCCGTCGCCGTGCTCGACGGTGAGCGGGGCACCGGCGAGGCCGGCCGGGTGCAGTACGCAGAAGCCGAGGCGGTTGGTGGTGAAGTCGTCCTGCGCCGCTGCCTGCACGGCGAACTCCAGACTGGTGCCGGTGGCGTGGATCGTCGCCTGATAGTTCAGCCTGGCACCGTCCGGGTCGCGCATCGTCGCGCGGTAGGTGACGGTGAGGCTTTCGGCGCTTTCTTCGATCGCGAGATCGTCGACGGTCGGCGCCAGCGTGCCCCAGTCGCGGTCGCGGACGAGATACTGGATGCCGCGCAGCACTTCCGTCCCGCCGACGCGGATCGCGCGGACGTTGCCGTCGACCAGCTCGAACGACAGCGGCCCCACTGCCAGCCGCAGCGGTTGCGGCTCAGGCTCGTCGGTGCCGTAGAGCTGCTCAGCGCGGGTCGACATCGATCGTGCGGCCCTCGGCGGCGCTGCGGTAGGCGGCGTCGACCAAAGCGAGCGTGCGGAGATTGTCGCGGCCGGAGGTGTCGGGCTCGCGGCCGGCAGCGAGGCACTCGACCCAGTGGCGCTGGATCGCGACGACGCTCTCCTGGATGCCGTGCCACGGCCGCTCCGTCCAGGGCAGCAGCGGCGGGGAGACGTCGCGGACCTCAAGCGAAGCGCGGTCCTCGATGGTGAGGTGGTAGTTCGCCTCCAGCTTCAGCCGGCCGCGGCCGCCGTCGACCTCGATGAGCGTCTGCGGGAACAGCTCGTCATGGACCGGGGTCGCGTAGCTGCAGTCGACGATGCTGGTGGCGCCGCCGGCATGACCGAGCATGATCGTCGCGACATCCTCGCCCCGGATCGCGGAATTGACGCGCTGGGTTCGGCAGGTGAGCGTCGCCGCCTCGCCCATCACGAAGCGGGCGACGTCGAGGATGTGGATGCCGAGGTCCTCGATGATGAAGCGCTCGCCCTCGGCGAGGTACGGCTGGGCGGCGTAGACATCGAAGCCGGAGCGGAAGGCGAAGCGGGCGAAGAAGGGGGTGCCGATGCGCCCCTCGTCGATCACCCCGCGGAGGGCGCGGATCGGCGCCTGCCAGCGGAAGTTCTCGTGCACCATCATCGGCACGCTCGCGGCGTCGCAGGCGGCGACCATCGCCTCAGCATCGGCGTAGGTGGCGGCGAGGGGCTTCTGGCAGATCACCGGCAGGCGATGGCGGGCGGCGAGCTCGACCAGTGCGCGGTGGCTGGGCGGCGTGGTGGCGATGTCGACGAAGTCGAGCTGTTCGGCTGCGAGCATCTCCGCCGCGTCGGCATAGCTGGCAGCGATGCCGAACTGCTCGCCGGCAGTGGCGAGGCGTACGGGATCGGTGTCGCAGATCGCGACGATCTCGACGCCGTCCAGGTCGCGCCACGCATGGAGCTGGTTGGCGGCGAAGAAGCCGCAGCCGATGAGCGCGCCGCGCAAGCTCATGCCATCGCCGCCGCGCGCCGGATGGCGACGCGATGCTGGAGCCGCGCCTGGGCGCCGTCGAGCAGCACCGCGGCGATGATGACGAGGCCCTTGATCACCATCTGCCAGAAGGCGCTGACACCCATCATCACCATGCCGTCGCCGAGCACCCCGATCACCGCCGCGCCGACCAAAGTGCCGACGATGGTGCCGCGCCCGCCGCTCATCGACGCGCCGCCGAGCACCGCCGCGGCGATGGCATTGAGCTCGAAGGTCTCGCCGGTCGCGGGATGCGCCGCCTGCAGCTCGGAGGCGATGATGAGGCCGACCACCGCCGCGCAGAAGCCCGAGACCATGTAGGTGACGACCAGCACGCGGTTGACGCGGATGCCCGACAGCGCCGCGGCATGGGCGTTTCCGCCGACCGCATAGACCTGCCGCCCGAGCGGGGTACGCATCGCGACATAGGCGGCGACCGCGGCGATCACTGCCAGGATCCACACCGATACCGGCAGGCCGAGCAGATAGCCGCCGCCGATCACCGGAAAGCCGCCGGTGCCGTAATAGGGATCGCCGACGAGGTCGGGGAAGGTCCGCCCGTCCGACGACAGCAGCGCCGCGCCGCGCACGACGTAGAGCGTGCCGAGCGTGGCGATGAACGGCGCGACCTTGAGCCGCGCGACCAGCAGGCCGTTGAGGAACCCGATCGCGACGCCGAGCGCGAGCACGATCAGGATGATCTCGATGAGGTTGAAGTGCACCAGCATGTCGCCGCCGACCGGGACCCCGTTCAGCATCAGGAACCCCGCGACCATGCCGGCGAGCCCCGCCACCGATCCCACCGACAGGTCGATACCCCCGGCGACGATCACATAGGTGAGGCCGATCGCCAGGATCGCGTTCAGCGCGACATGCTTCAGCATCAGCACCATGTTGGCGCTGCTGAGGAAATTGGGTGCGGCGGCGGAGAAGACGGCGAGCACGACGACCAGCGCGATCACCGTCCTCAGCCGCATCAGCACAAGCAGCGTGTCGCCTCCCATCGTTCCCCCTTCAGGCCGCCTCGGCGCGCGGATTGGCCGCGGCGGTGATGCTGTCATGATCGGCCGCGTCGCACGGCAGGTCGAGCGCGATCGTCCCTTCGCGCATCACCAGCACGCGATCGGCGAGCGCGGTCAGCTCGTCGAGCTCGGACGTGGCGAACAGCACGCCCAGCCCTTCGTCGGCGAGGCGGCGGATCAGCCGGTACTGCTCGGCCTTGGCGCCGACGTCGACGCCGCGCGTGGGCTCGTCGAGCAGCAGCACCCTGGGCCGGGTGAGCAGCGCCTTGCCGATCACCACCTTCTGCTGGTTGCCGCCCGACAGGGTCGTGACCATCGTGTCCGTGCCCGCCGCCTTGATGGCAAGGTCGCCGGTCGAGGCGTTCACCGCTTCGGCTTCGCGGGCCGGATCGAGATGGAACAGGCGGGTGAACCGCCTGAGGCTGGCGAGCGTCAGGTTGCGCGCGACCGAGAAGCTGTGGACGAAGCCGGCATGGCGGCGGTCCTCCGGCACCAGCGCGACACCGGCGGCCATGCGTCCGCTGACGTCGCGGCCGGTCACGTCGGTGCCGGCGATCTCGATCCGGCCGGTCGCATCGCGGCGGCAGCCCATGATCGACTCGAGCAATTCGGTGCGGCCGGCGCCGAGCAGGCCGTAGATGCCGACGATCTCCCCTGCACGCACCGTCAGCGAGACATGGTCGACGGTGAAGCCGCCGCGCTCGCGGGGCAGGACGAGATCGGTGACGCGCAGCACCTCCGCGCCCGGCTCGCCGCGCGATGACTCGGCGCGGGCGGGGGCGTCGCGGCCGATCATCTGGCGGACGATCCACGGCACGTCGACATCACGCATCTCGGCGGTGGCGACGAGGCGGCCGTCGCGCAGCACCGTGACGTGATCGCCGATCCGCTTCAGCTCCTCGAGCCGATGCGAGATGTAGACGATCGCGACCCCGCGCGCCTTCAGCTCGGCGATCACCCCGAACAGCGTCTCCGCCTCGGCCGCGCTCAAGGCCGAGGTCGGCTCGTCCAGGATCAGCACCCGCGCGTCCTGTGCCAGCGCGCGGGCGATCTCGACGATCTGCTGCTGGCCGATGGTGAGCGAGGAGACGAGCGCGCGCGGATCGAGCGGATGGCCGAGCCGGGCCAGCACCTCGCGGGTGCGCTCGATCTCGGAGCCCTGGTCGATGTCGATGCCCATCCGGCAGCGCTCGCGGCCGATGAAGACGTTCTCGGCGATGCTGAGGTTGGCGAACAGGCTCAGTTCCTGGAACACCATGCACACGCCCTGCCGCGCAGCGGCGGCGGGATCGGCGAAGCTCACCTCCGCGCCGTCGAGCAGCAGCCGGCCGGCGCTCGGCGCCTCGACCCCGGCGATGATCTTCATCAGCGTCGACTTGCCCGCGCCGTTCTCGCCGATCAGCACGTTGACCGCGTCGGCGTGGACGTCGAAGTCGACCGCGTCGAGCGCCTGCACGCCGGGATAG
>Ga0081539_10003816_pt1 | contig 17715 bp, 16 predicted proteins | sample TabmetS4T2R2_FD_71023 | JGI IMG/M metagenome (GOLD analysis project Ga0081539, IMG submission 71023) | Tabebuia heterophylla rhizosphere microbial communities from the University of Puerto Rico - S4T2R2 | ecosystem: Host-associated > Plants > Roots > Rhizosphere ...
CGGCGGCACCGGACGAAAGGACACATACAACACCGGTATGCGACCTTCCGCCCGGCACCCCCGGACGCCGCCTGGACTCCGCCTCGGCTCGACCGACCCTCATGAAACACGCCCTAGGCGTGGATCTCGCGAAGGATCCAGATCTATCGAGCTACCGCGATGTCCGTCGTGGTCCAGACCGTTGCTCCCGCGGCCTCACCCTTCGCTGTTGGTTAGGGTTCGCTTCGTTCGAGCCAAGAGCGCTTACCAGGCCCAGGCTTCGGGGGCGGGGCCGCCGCTGCCGATCGGTGGGAAGAGCTCTTCGAGGCGGGCGAGCACGTCGTCGGAGAGCACCACGTCGAGTGCGCCGAGCGAGGCGTCGAGCTGCTCGGTGGTGCGCGGGCCGATGATCGGTGCGGTCACGCCCGGGCGGGAGAGAAGCCACGCGAGGGCCACGTTCGCCGGGTCGTAGCCCAGGTCGGCGGCGAGCTTTTCGAACGCCTCGATCGTCGTCCGGTGCTCGGCCAGCGTGTCGGCCGCCCGTCCGCTCTTGGCCCGCGCCGCTCCGCCCTCGGCCAGCTTGCGGATCGCGCCGCCGAGCAGCCCGCCGTGCAGCGGTGACCACGGGATGATCCCGATCCCGTAGCGCTCCGCGGCCGGGATCACCTCGAGCTCGGCGTGGCGGGTGAGCAGGTTGTAAAGGCACTGCTCCGAGACAAGCCCCAGGAATCGCCGGGCCGACGCTGTCTCCTGTGCCTGGGCGAGGTGCCAGCCGGCGAAGTTGGACGAGCCGACGTAGAGGACCTTGCCCTGGTCGACGAGCGTCTCCATGGCCTGCCAGATCTCCTCCCACGGCGTCTCCCGGGAGATGTGGTGCATCTGGAAGAGGTCGATCCAGTCAGTTTGCAGGCGGCGCAGCGAGTCTTCGGCCGAGCGGATGATGTGTCGGGCGGAGAGACCGCGCTCGTTGGGCCAGTCGCCCATCCGGCTGTACACCTTCGTGGCCAGGACCACCTTCTCCCGCCGGCCGCCGCCTTGGGCGATCCAGCGGCCGATGATCTGCTCGGTGACTCCTTCGCCGAGCTTCCAGCCGTAGACGTTGGCGGTGTCGAAGAAGTTGATGCCGTGCTCCAGCGCCCGGTCCATGACGGTGAAGCTGTCCGGCTCGGTGGTGTGCGGGCCGAAGTTCATCGTGCCGAGGCAGAGGCGGCTGACCGACAGGCCGGTGCGGCCCAGGTTGGTGTACTCCATGCGCCCAACCCTGCCACGGGCCGGTGAACCGGGATCGGGTCGTCAGGACGTCTCGCGCGCGGCCGGGCCGGTGCCGAACAGCACGTCATCCCAGCTGGGCAGGCGCTTGCGCGGCTTGCCACCCGTCTCGGTGGACTCGCCCGTGGCCGCGGCGGCACCGCCCGTATTGCGCCGAGGGCGCAGCACGGCCAGCGACGGCACCGCCGGCACCTCCTTGGGGAGGTCGCTGTCGTCGTCGAAGGCCGAACCCTGACCGCCGCCGAGCAGCGCGGCCGCACCACCGGAGACCGCCGGGCGCTGCCGGGCCGGCTCGCTCGGCGCCGCAGTCGGGTCGAGGCCACGGCCGGAGGAGCTGACCGGGCGGTCGAGCGACGCGAGCAGGGCGTCGCGGCCGGCCCGGATCGGGTCGCGGGTGCGCGTCTTGTCGCCGGCGGCGGGCAGGCCGTGGCCGCCGCGGCTGGACTCGGCGCGGGACGGGCCGGGCAGACCGTGACCGCTGCGCTCGACGGGTGGCTCCTGCCCGAGGATCTGGGTCGGGCGCTCGGCGCACAGGTATTGCGCCATGTCGTCGTGTGGGGACACCATCTGGCGGGTCTTGTCGAGCTCCCAGATCGCCTGCGCCGTGGCCTTGCCGGAGGGCCAGGTGGCCACGATCCGCCAGGTGCCGTCGTCGCGCCGGTAGGCGTCCCAGGAGATTTTTTCGGAGTCGATGCCGTGCTGCGCCAGGCGGCTGTCGACCACCTCGGCCAGCGGCGCGCCCTTTTCGGAGGACTTCAGGCGGGTGCGGCGGGCGTGCTGCGCGAGCATCGCCCGCTCCTGCAGGACCGGCCCGGCGTAACGCAGCACGCGGTCGACCGGCACGCCGGCTATCCGCGCGACGTCGTCGGCCGACTCGCCGGAACGGATGCGGGCCTGGATGTCGCGCGGGGACAAGGACGGGGCGGGCTCGCTGCCGGAGCCGGCGACGGTGAACGTGACCGGCCCCGCGCCAGGCTCGGCGTGCAGCGCGGTGGAGATCCGCTCGTCGAGCGGGAGCGCCAGGAGCCGGCCCACCTCATCGGCGAGCACCAAGGCCTGGCCGTCCTCGGAGAGGGCGACGAAGCGTACTGGCCGCATCGCGTTGCCTCCGTCCCGCTTCGCTGGCCTGCGCCACCCCTGGCCGAGCTAGGCCAGAGATGTCCTCGGCACACGGTACGCGCAATCTACGTGCCGCGGGGGGAGGCCACGCGGCATGTCGCGCGGCCCGCCACCGGTCAGAGCCGCTCGACCACGTAGTCGACGCAGGCGGTCAGCGCGTCGACGTCGCTCGGCTCGACGGCCGGGAAGAGCGCGACGCGCAGCTGGTTGCGGCCGAGCTTGCGGTAGGGCTCCGTGTCGACGATGCCGTTGGCCCGCAGGACCTTCGCGATGGCCGATGCGTCGACGCCGTCGGCGAAGTCCACAGTGGCCACCACGTTGGAGCGGAGCGCCGGGTCGCTGACGAACGGCTTGGCGACGGAGGAGCGCTCGGCCCACCCGTACACGATCGCCGCGCTCTCGGCCGTGCGCTTGGCCGCCCAGGCCAGCCCGCCCTGCCCGAGCATCCAGTCGGTCTGCTCGGCGGCCAGGAAGATCGTGGCCAGCGCGGGCGTGTTGTAGGTCTGCTCCAGCCGCGAATTGTCGATCGCGGTGACCAGGTCGAGGAAGCCCGGGATGTAGCGGCCCGACTCCTTGATCTCGGTGGCCCGGGCGAGCGCGGTCGGCGACATCAGCGCGATCCAGATGCCGCCGTCGGAGCCGAAGCACTTTTGCGGCGCGAAGTAGTACACGTCGGTCTCGCGCACGTCGACGTCGAGGCCGCCGGCCCCGGAGGTGGCGTCGACGAGCAGCAGCGCGCCGTCGTCGGCGCCGGCCACCCGCTTGATCGGCACGGCCACGCCGGTGGAGGTCTCGTTGTGCGGGGTGCCGTAGGCATCGACGCCCGCCTCGGCGACCAGCGAGGGCGCCGAGCCCGGGTCGGCCTTGCGCACGGTCGGCTCGCCGAGGAACGGCGCGGCCTTGACCGAGGAGGCGAACTTGGCGCCGAACTCACCGAAGCTCGCGAACTGCGCCCGGTCGCGGATCAGCCCGAACGCCGCCACCTCCCAGAAGGCGGTGGTGCCGCCGTTGCCGAGGACGACCTCGTAGCCCTCGGGCAGCGAGAAGAACTCGGCGATGCCCCGGCGCAGCCGCGCGACCTGGTCGCGGACCGTCTTCTGCCGGTGGGAGGTGCCGAGGTAGGTGGTCGCCACGCCGGCCAGCGCCGACACGGACTCGGGGCGCACCTTGGACGGCCCGCAGCCGAATCGGCCGTCGGCGGGCTTGAGGTCGTCGGGGATCCGGATGCTCGGTGTGTCAGCCACGGCGGACATCTTTCCACCGAACTCCGGCGGACCGGGATATGGCCCGCCGGAGTGTAAGCAAGGGCACGCCCCCAGTGATCTAGAGGCCGTGCGGAGTCGGGGTGACCGACGTCTTCGTGGCGTAACCCGTTTCAAACAAGAGACTTGGGCTACCGCGATGTCCGCCGTGGTCCCGACCGCTGCTCCCGCGGCCTCACCCTGCGAGTCTGGGCAATCTCACCCCCGGGCCCGGCTACGCCGGCCCCGAAAGGCCTGCCCGGACCTGGGCACGCGGGGATCCATTGGCGCGTGGCCAGCCACGGACAGCGGCGGCTTGGACCATGACGGATGTCGCGGTAGCCCAAAATGGTCGAAATGTGCGGGCGTCACCGCACCACCGGTAACGTAGCGTAACCAGCTTCGGGCCGTAGGTGTGAATCTAGAACAGTTAGGGTCGATATAGCGCCCTAACCGTTCTAGATCGCGAACATGGTGCCCGTTACCCGGCGTGGTGGCTACTGCCCGCGATCGGGGGCCGCCTGGCTCGGTCGGCGCCGGCTTGGCGGACCAGGACATTGTGGACAAACTCTGACTTCAACCCCGAAAGGTCTCTAGAGGCCGTGCGGCACGGTGTCCCAGCCTTCGACGTCGGTGGGCTTGCGGGGGGCCGGGCCGACGTACGTGGCGGAGGGGCGGACCAGCCGGTTGAGCCCCTTCTGCTCCAGGATGTGCGCGCTCCAGCCGCCCATCCGCGCGCACGTGAACATCGACGTGAACATGTGCGCCGGTACCTCGGCGAAGTCGAGCACCACCGCGGACCAGAACTCGACGTTGGTGGCCAGCACGCGATCGGGCTTGCGGTTGTGCAGCTCTTCCAGCGCGGCCTTCTCCAGCGCCTCGGCCACCTCGAAGCGGGGCGCGCCGAGCTCCTTCGCCGTGCGCCGGAGCACGCGGGCCCGCGGGTCCTCGGCGCGGTAGACGCGGTGGCCGAAGCCCATCAGCCGCTCGCCGCGGTCGAGCACGCCCTTGACGTACCCCTCGGCGTCGCCGCTGCGCTCCACGGCCTCGATCATGTGCAGCACCCTGGAGGGCGCGCCGCCGTGCAGCGGGCCGGAGAGCGCGCCGATGCCGGAGGAGATGCAGGCGGCCGCGTCGGCGCCGGTGGAGGCGACGACCCGGGCGGTGAACGTCGAGGCGTTCATGCCGTGCTCGGCGGCCGAGATGAAGTACGCGTCGACGGCCTTGACGTGCCGCGGGTCGGGCTCGCCCCGCCAGCGCTTCATGAACCGCTCGACGATCGTCGACGCCTTGTCGATCTCCTTCTGCGGCACGGCCGGCAGGCCCAGCCCGCGGGCCGACTGCGCGACGAACGAGAGAGCGGTGACCGACACGCGCGCGAGGTCTTCCCGCGCCTGCGGGTCGGAGATGTCCAGTAGCTGGGAAAGCCCCCAGTACGGCGCGAGCATCGCCACGGCGGACTGCACGTCGACCCTTATGTCGCCGGAGTGCACCGGCACCGGGAACGGCTCGGCGGGCGGCAGCCCGGGCCCGAAGCGGCCGTCGACAAGCAGCGCCCAGACGTTGCCGAAGGAGACCTGACCGATCAGATCTTCGATGTCGACACCGCGGTAACGTAGCGCGCCGCCCTCTTTGTCGGGCTCGGCGATCTCGGTCTCGAAGGCGATCACGCCTTCCAGCCCCGGCTTGAAGTCGGACATTTTGCTCTCCCGGATCTGCTGTCGCCAAGCCACGGGGTGGCCGCGGCAGGTTGCGTGCCATCTTGCCTGGTGAGTAACTAAGTTTGCGAGTGCTGTGTCTTGTGGTACATGCGACATCATCCCTTTTCCGCCGAGTTAACGGGGGGTTACCCCTCGCGCCAAGAGGATGGGGCCGTGATCGCAGACACACCCGAACCCGCCGACATGCGTCGCGACTACGGCACCGGGAAGGCGCTTTCTCGTGACGACCTGGCCGCCGACTGGTGGACGCAGTTCGATCGATGGTTCGCCGACGCGGTGGACGCCGGCCTGCCCGAGCCCAACGCGATGATCGTCGCCACCGCCGACCCGGCCGGCCGGCCCAGCGCCCGCACCGTGCTGCTCAAGGGGTACGACGAGCGCGGGCTCGTCTTCTACACCAACTACGAGTCGCGCAAGGGCACCGAGGCGGCCGCCAACCCGTACACGAGCGTGGTCTTTCCGTGGTTTCCGATGCGCCGCCAGGTCGTGGTCGCCGGCGCCGTGACAAGGGTGACCCGCGCGGAGACCGAGGCGTACTTCGCCACCCGCCCCCGCGAGTCGCAGCTTGGCGCCTGGGCCAGCCCCCAGTCCCAGGTGGTGCCCGACCGCGCCGCGCTCGACCGGGCCTACGAGGAGACCGAGAGGAGGTTTCCGGAGCGGGTGCCCGCGCCCGAGCACTGGGGCGGTTTGCGTGTCACGCCCCACACCGTCGAGTTCTGGCAGGGGCGCACCGGTCGGTTGCATGATCGATTGCGCTACCGCCGCACTGACGAGGGAGTGTGGATCATCGAGCGGCTGGCTCCTTGACCGAAAGCCTCACCCGGCGTTGGGCGATCGACGTCCGGCCGCTCGGCGTCCCCGCGTACCGCCGCATGTGGGTCGGCAACGCGGTCTCCTTCTTCGGCTTCCAACTCACGGCCGTCGCGGTGCCGGTCGAGATGTTCGCGATCACCGAAGACTCGTTCTGGGTGGGCCTGCTCGGCGTCGCCGGCCTCGTGCCGCTGATGGTCTTCGGCCTCTGGGGCGGTGCGGTGGCCGACGCGGTCGACCGCCGCCGGCTGCTGCTGGCCAGCTCCGCGCTGATGTGGGCGTCGACCGGCGGCCTCCTGCTCCAGGCGCTGCTCCGGGTGGGCAGCCCGACGCTGCTGCTCGGCCTCGTGGCGGTGCAGACGATCGCGTTCGCGATCAGCTCGCCGACCCGGCAGGCGATCATCCCGCGGCTCGTCGGGCCGGAGCTCGTGCCGGCGGCCAACACGCTCAGCTTCACCACCACGAGCGGCAGCGCCGTGGTCGGCCCGCTCGCCGCGGGCCTCATCTTCGGGACGTTCGGCACGGACACCGGACTGCCCATCGCGTACGGGGTGGACGCCCTCTTCTTCGCCATCTCCTTCTGGGCCACACTGCGGCTCCCGGCCATCCCGCCCGGCGCCGAGCGGGCCTCGATGGGGTTGCGCAGCGTCGTCGACGGCATCCGCTATCTGGCCACCACGCCGGTACTGCTGCTCTCGTTCGCCATCGACCTGATCGCGATGGTGCTGGCCATGCCCCGGGCGCTCTTCCCCGAGGTGGCCGAGGAACGGTTCGGCGGCGGCGCGGCGGTCGGCTGGCTGTTCAGCGCGATCGCGATCGGCTCGGTGATCGGCGGGCTGACCTCGGGCTGGATCGGCCGGGTCCGCCGGCAGGGCGTCGCGCTCACCGTCGCGGTGGTCGCCTGGGGGGTCGCGATCGGTGTGTCCGGTTTCGCCCGGCACCTGTGGCTCGTGGTGCTGCTGCTCGCCTTCGCGGGCGCGGCCGACCTGGTGAGCGCGGTGTACCGCCAGTCGATCCTCCAGACGTACGCGCCGGACCGCCTCCAGGGGCGCCTGCAGGGCGTGTTCATCACGGTCGTCGCCGGCGGCCCGCGCCTCGGCGACCTGCGGGCCGGCGCGATGGCCGGGCCGTGGGGTGTGACGCTCGCCTGGGCCGGTGGCGGCTTCGTGGCCGCGGCGCTCGCGTTGGTGCTGGTGCTGGCCTTCCCCGCGCTGCTGCGCTACCAGATATCGTCAGCCGATGGACAACGGTAGGACCCCGCTCTCCGGGGCACAGTGGACGATCGCGGCCGAAGGCCACGAGGCTGTCGTGGTCGAGATCGGCGGAGGGCTGCGGCACTACCGGTGGCGCGGGGTCGACTACGTAGACGGGTACGGCGACGACGAGCTGCCGCCGGGCTGCGCCGGCCAGATCCTGGCGCCCTGGCCCAACCGGATCCGCGACGGCAAGTACACCTTCGGCGACCGGCAGCTGCAGCTCTCGATCACCGAGCCGCTCCGCAACACCGCGATCCACGGGCTCGTCAACTGGCAGCCGTGGACGCTCGCCGAGCAGACGGCCGACGCGGTGACGATCGAGTGCGCGATGCCGGCCCAGCCGGGCTACCCGTGGCCGCTGCGCCTGCGGGCCGAGTGGCGGGTCGGCGCCGACGGGCTGCGGGTCACCCACTCGGCCACCAACGCCGGTCACGAGCCCTGCCCGTTCGGCTTCTCCGTCCATCCGTACCTGCGACTGCCCGGCGCCCGCGCCGACGACCTGCTGCTGCGCGTGCCCGCCCGCAGCCGCCTGCTCGTCGACGGCCGGCTGCTGCCGATCGGCGCGCAGAAGGTGGCCGGCACCGAGTTCGACTTCACCGAGCCCCGCCGCATCGGCGCGACCGTGCTCGACACCGCCTTCGGCGACGTCGACCGGGGTGACGACGGCGGCTCCGCCGTCACCCTGTCCACATCAGACGGAGAGCACGCGGTGACGATCTGGGGCGACGCCACGTTCAGTTGGTGGCAGGTGTTCAGCAGCGACACGCTCAAGGGCGACAGGTTCCGCCGCGCGGTGGCGATCGAGCCGATGACCTGCGTGCCGGACGCGTTCCGCTCCGGACGCGGCCTGATCGTGCTGGAGCCGGGCCAGACCTGGTCCGGCACCTGGGGCATCACGCCGTCCGCGGGCGGCTGAGCCGGGGTGGAGTTCCGCGACGTCGTGCGGCGCCGGCGGATGGTCCGAAACTACGACCCCGACCGCCCGGTGCCGCCCGAGGCGGTCGAGCGCCTGCTCGCCAACGCCACCCGCGCGCCGTCCGCCGGTTTCTCCCAGGGCTGGGGGTTCCTGGTCTTGGAGGAGGCGGCCGACCGGGAGCGGTTCTGGGCCGCCACGACGCCCGAGGGGCGGGGCATGACCAGGTGGCTGGCGGGGATGCGCCGCGCCCCGCTGCTCGTGGTCGCGCACTCCAACCGCTCCGCCTACCTCGACCGGTACGCGGAGCCCGACAAAGGCTGGACCGACCGCGACCCCGCCCGCTGGCCGGCGCCGTACTGGGACATCGACGCCGGGTTCGCCAGCCTGTTGGTGCTGCTCACGGCCGTCGACGAGGGCCTTGGCGCGTGCTTCTTCGGCATCCCGCCGGAGCGCCTGGCGGCGTATCGGCGGGAGTTCGGCGTGCCGCCGGATTTCTCCCCGATCGGGGCGATCACGGTCGGCTATCCGGCCCCGGACCGCCGCTCGCCGTCGCTCGAACGCGGCCAGCGCCCGCCCGACCAGGTCATCCACCGGGGGCACTGGACTGGACAGCGTGCAATATAGCTGACATCGGGGAACAAACCGAGGTGTCGGCGCCGGTCGCTAGGCTGGCATGCGGCCGACACGGGTGTAGCGGTACGGCGACATGGGAGGGGAGCGTGCCGTCGTGATCTTCAAAGCGGTTCGGGACGGGCGTCCGTATCCCGACCACGGTCTCACGCTGAAGCAGTGGGCGGAGATCCCGCCACGGCCGATCCGGATCGACCAGCTCATCACGACAAAGCGCGAGCTCGCCCTCGACAAGCTCCTCGCCGAAGACTCGACCTTCTACGGCGACCTCTTCCCACACGTCGTCCAGTGGAACGGCGCGCTCTACCTCGAAGACGGCCTGCACCGGGCTCTGCGCGCCGCCCTGCAGCAGCGCAACCAGATCCACGCGCGGGTGCTGGTGCTGACCTGATGCGCGCGCTGCCACTTGACCTGATCGACGTCGACTCGCTGCACTCCGACGAGGAGCGGCAGATCCGCGCCGTCGTGCGCAAGGTGGTCGACGACCTGGTGCGCCCGCACGTCGCCGAGTGGTACGAGCGGGGCCATGTGCCCGCTCGCGACCTCGCGCTCGAGTTCGGCAAGCTGGGCCTGCTCGGCATGCACCTGACCGGATACGGGTGTGCCGGCGCCTCCGCCGTGGCCTACGGGATGGCCTGCCTGGAGCTCGAGGCGGGCGACTCGGGCGTGCGCTCGCTTGTCTCGGTGCAGGGCTCGCTCGCCATGTACGCGATCTGGCGCTTCGGCAGCGTGGAGCAAAAGTCGCAGTGGCTGCCGCGGATGGCCGCGGGCGAGGCGGTGGGCTGCTTCGGCCTGACCGAGCCCGACCACGGCTCAGACCCGGCGTCGATGAAGACCCGCGCCCGCCGCTCCGGCGACGACTGGCTGCTCAGCGGCACCAAGATGTGGATCACCAACGCGCCGGTCGCCGACGTGGCGGTGGTCTGGGCCAGGGCCGAGGAGGCCGTGCGCGGCTTCGTCGTGCCGATGGACTCGCCCGGCGTGACGGCCCGCGAGATCCAGCACAAGATGTCGCTGCGCGCCTCCTCGACCGGCGAGCTGGTCCTCGACGACGTGCGGCTGCCCGCCGACGCCGTGCTCCCCGAGGTCGAGGGGCTGAAGGGCCCGCTGTCCTGCCTGACCGAGGCCCGCCAGGGCATCTCCTGGGGCGCGCTCGGCGCCGCGCGGGAGTGCCTGCACACCGCGCTCGACTACGCGGTGTCGCGGGAGCAGTTCGGCCGGCCGATCGGCGCCTTCCAGCTGACCCAGGCCAAGCTCGCCGACATGGCCCTCGAGCTGCAAAAGGGATACCTGCTGGCGCTCCACCTCGGCCGCCTCGCCGACGCGGGCAAGGTGCGCCCCGAGCAGGTCAGCGTCGCCAAGCTCAACAACGTGCGGGAGGCCCTCGCCATCGCCCGCCAGTGCCGCACGATCCTCGGCGCCAACGGCATCAGCGGTGAGTACCCGGTGCTCCGCCACGCCAACAACCTGGAGAGCGTGCTGACCTACGAGGGCACGTCCGAGATCCACCAACTTGTCATCGGGCAAAAGCTGACCGGCCTGTCGGCCTTCGTCTGAACGTGCGAGTGTCGCACCCGGGCCGTACCGTTCTCTTAGGGGTCTCTTAAGCCCAGTCTCAAGAGGACGGTGATCGGGACATGGACCACCCGACCAGCGAGTTTCCCGAATATCGAAAGGGCCAGGCCACGGCCGAGGAGCCACGGCCCGACCCGCGGTTTCACGACGACGAAGAGCCCCCGCCCGAGACACCCCGCGCGCGGCGCGGGCGGGTCCTGTTCTGGCTGGCCGGCGCGGTCGGCCTGATCGTGGTCCTGGTGCTGAGCGTCCAGGCGGTCGGGCTGTGGCCGAGCTGGCGCAACCCGTTCGCCGAGGAGACAAAAGACCGCAGCCAGCCGCCGCTGCTCCAGTCGATCCAGGACCTGAGCCGCTACGTGGCCGCGGAGGGCAACTTCCAGGTCGTCATCGACCTCGAAAAAGACCGCAAGTACGTGCCTGACTTCCTGCTCAACCAGCGCACGCTCTTCGTCGGGGCCGGTCGGGTCGACGCCTACGTCGACTTCAGCAAGATCGGCGACGGGGCGATCGTCGAGTCCGCCGACCGCACCACCGCCGAGATCACGCTGCCCGGGCCGCAGCTCACCGAGGCCTCGCTCGACCTGGAAAATAGCTACGTCTTCTCCGAAAAGCGGGGGATCCTCAACCGCATCGGCGACGTGTTCGGCGGCGATCCCAACCGCCAGCAGGAGGTCTACAAGCTGGCCCAGGAGCGGATCACCGGGGCCGCGCGAGACAGCGGCCTGGTCCAGCGGGCCGAGGAAAATACCCGCAAGATGCTGGAAGGCCTGCTGCGATCACTCGGTTACACACAGGTCAAGGTCACCTATACCGCCGCATAGCCTCCGGTACGGTCGATGCGCCACCCGCTATCCTCATGCGGGTGGCGCGCTGCCTGCGCCCGGCGAGATCGAAAGACCGCGCGTAGAGTGCGCCGGCAAGGACAATCAGCTTGTGACCGGGAGTATGCCTGTGGCCAGCACCGTGGCGAAGGACGACGTCGACATCGAGGTCACCGTCCTGCTGCCCTGCCTCAACGAGGCGGAGACGCTCGAGGTCTGTGTGACCAAGGCGCGCCGCGCGCTCGACGAGCTCGGCGTGGTCGGCGAGGTGCTGGTCAGCGACAACGGCTCGACCGACGGGTCGCAGGACATCGCGATCAAGGCCGGCGCCCGGGTCTCGCACGCACCGGTCCGCGGCTACGGCGGCGCCCTGCTCAACGGCATCGCCGAGGCGCGCGGCAAGTACATCATCATGGGCGACGCTGACGATTCGTACGACTTGTCCAATCTTGAGCCCTTCATCCGCGAGCTGCGGGCCGGCCACGACCTTGTGATGGGCAACCGCTTCCGTGGCGGCATCGCACCGGGCGCAATGCCCCCGCTCCACCGCTACCTGGGCAACCCGGTGCTCTCCTGGCTCGGCCGCCGCCTCTTCGGCAAGAGCCTCAGCCACGTCGGCGACTTCCACTGCGGCATCCGCGGCTTCAACCGTGACCGCATCCGCCAGCTCGGCCTCTGCATGCCGGGCATGGAGTTCGCCTCCGAGCTGGTCGTGCGCGCCGCGCTCAACGACTACGACATCGTCGAGGTGCCCACCACCCTCAAGCCCGACGGCCGCAGCCGCCCGCCACACCTGCGCACCTGGCGCGACGGTTGGCGCCACCTGCGCTTCCTACTGGTCTTCGCGCCCCGCAAGACGCTGATCTGGCCCGGCGCCATCATGTTCGTCCTGGGCCTGATCGGCACGTCGATCCTGAGCCTGGGCCCGGTGCGGGTGGCCGGCGTCGGCTTCGACATCAACACGATGGTCTACACCTGCCTGGCCATGCTCGTCGGCACCCAACTGCTGATGTTCGGCGCGTTCGCCTTGATCTACGGGCACAACGAGGGCATCACCAGCGAGCGCCAGTCCGACCGGTGGATCCGGCTGGTCCGGCTGGAGACCTGCACCGCGGTCGGCGTGCTGCTCGTGCTGGTCGGCCTGGCCGGCAGCATCCTGGCGTTCTCCGCCTGGGGCGCGCGCGGCTTCGGCGCACAAGACCTCGGTGAGGCGCTCCGCGTGGTGCTGCCCTCGTCGACCTGCATCGGCGTTGGCGTGACCGTGATCTTCGCCGGCCTCTTCTCCAGCCTCCTGAGCCTGCGGCGGGTCAACTCACCGGTCGTGAGCCAGACCAACGAGCTGGCCTCCACCAACGCCTGACCGGTTCGCGCGCCCCAGGCAAAGGTTTGCCCTTGAACCGCGGAGCCGGCGGCCCGCGGGAGCATACGGTCTACAGCTGGCGCGGACGCGGGCAAATCTGCCTTGAAAGAAACGCTACGAGGGCCGGGCGACGGACGTGCGTCCGCCCGCAGCTCTGTAACGCAGCGTCACCGGCCGAGGGTGGTGGCGTAAGGTCCTCAGACACCAGACAATGCGGACAAAACACCGACGGACCGGAGCGCGCGCCGAGACGGCGTAACCGCGACCGACAGCGGATGATCTCTAGTACGTCGTGGCGTAGCGGTCCTCGTTCGGCATGATGATCCACAGCGCGATGTAGATGACGAACTGCGGGCCGGGGAGCAGGCAAGAGAGCAGGAAGATCAGGCGCATCGCGTTCGGCGAGATGCCGAAGCGGCGGCCGAGGCCGGCACAGACGCCGGCGATCATCCGGTTGTCTCGGGGTCGTACGAGCTTCGTCCTCATGGATCCACGGTATGAGCGGCTTGTCCCGCTCGCCTCCGCAGCGCGGCGGAGCCCGCCCTGAACAGCGGCTGAGGGCTTTTCCCTGAGCCGGGCTGGTGGCTGCTAACCTGGCCGGCGTCAATTCCTGGGGTAGGGCGGCTCATCGATGTTGGGTGTCATCGTCACCTCCGGGCTGGAGCTGACCGCCGGGCCCATCTCGGAGCAGTTGCGCGCCGCTGGCGTAGACAAGGTCGTGGCCGTGCCCGACCTCGCCGGCCTGGCGGGGATGGCGAGTGCGTCCGACGAGCCGCTGCTGATCTGCGCCGACGACCTCGTCGCTCACACCGCGGTGCTGCGCCACCTGGCCACCAACCCGGCCGGTTCCACCGTGGCGTTGGTTGTCGATGTCGCCTCCGGGTCTCGCGGCGAGCGGATCCGCGAGGAGCGCGGACGGCTTGTGCCGGGTGAGCCCAACGCCGCCTTCGGCGGTGCCCTGCGGGTCGACCCGCCAGCCCTGCCCGACCTGATGGCGGCGGCGCGCGGCGGTGTCGGCGTCGGTCTCGACGCCCTGCCGGCGGCCCTCCGCGGCGTCGGCGTCACGGTCTTCAGCCAGCGGGTGCGCCAGCTCGTGGCGGCCCGCGCGCGAGACGGCGTGGCGCGTGCTGCCGCGCAGGCCACGATCGCCGACATCCATCCGGAAGAGGTGGAGCTGCGGCTGGCGGTGCGCGAGCGCGACGACCTGGTCGCCACCTACCTGGTCAGCTCCTGGTCGCCCCGGCTCACCGGGTGGGCGGCGCGGGTCGGCATCGGGCCCAACGCGGTCACCGCCGCCTCGGTCGTGCTCGTGGCGCTCGCCGCGCTGCTCTTCTGGGCCGGCGGCCGGCCGGCGCTGCTGCTCGGGGCGGTGCTGCTATACCTCGGCTTCGTGCTCGACCGCGTGGATGGCCAGCTGGCCCGGTACACGCGGCGGTTCAGCCCGTTCGGCGGGTGGCTGGACACGATGGCCGACCGGGTCAAGGAGGCCGCGGTCCTCGCCGGGCTCGCGGCCGGCGCGCACGGCGACGGGTGGGCGCTCGCCGTCGGCGTGCTGCTGGTGATCACTGTGCGGCGGCAGAGCGACACCTGGTACCTGGCGCTGCACGACGAGGCGGCGGCCCGCGCCACCCCCGCGACCGGGCGGCTCGGGCGGCTCTCCCACCGGGTGCAGTCCGACCACGGCTCGCTGGCGTACTGGCTCAAGCAGACCGCGCTCTTCCCCACCGGTGCCCGGTGGGCCGTGATCGCGGTGTGCGTCGCGCTCTTCGACCAGCGGGTGGCGCTGGTGGCCGTGCTTGTGTGCGCCGCGGTCTCGGCCGCGTACACGCTGGTCCTCCGCACGGCACGCGCGCTCACCATGAAGGTGCCGGTCTTCGCTTCCGCCGATCCGACGCTCTACCGCGACGACGGCGCCGCCGCCCACCTCCTGCGCCGGTGGCCGGTCCCGCCGCTCGCTGCGGCCGTGCTCGCCACCGCCGGAGCGGCCGCCGCGCTCGTCGTGGCCCGGTCGGGCGGGAGCGACCTGGCCGTCGTGGGCCTCCTGGCGCTGGTGCTCACCGCCGCGCTCGGCGCGTGGCACACGCACGAGGGCCCGCTCGACTGGCTCGTGCCGGTGGCGCTGCGCGCGGCGGAGCTGCTGTTCGTGGTCGCGGCGGGCCTGGCGTACGAGGTGCCGCTCCCCGTCGTGTACCTGCTGCTCGCCGCGCTCGCCCTGCACCACTGCGACTTCACCACCCGGCTGGAGAAGCGCGTCGAGGGTCCGCCCCTCCACAAGCTCGGGCTCGGCTGGGACGGCCGTGCGGCCGTGCTCGTCGTGGGTGCCGTCGCCGGGGCGGCCTCCGCCGCGTTCGCGATGGTCGGCCTGTATCTGGCCGCGCTCGTCGTGGTCGACGCGTGGCGTACGTGGAGTTACGGCTCCGTCGGGCGCTGAAGCGTCATTCCTGCCGGTTTGGCCACCCATAGCCGGGGGTACGGAAAAACTCGGCTGAACTGGGCAGTAATCACCCTGTCACACCACGAACATGGCACGTTTACCCGATGGGCTGAACCCGTAACGATCGTCACAGTTACCTATTCGGGGGCCGGCAACGAAGCTGCGGGGAGGTGACGGTGACCACCGTCGCACTCAAGGACGTCACCAAGGTTTTCCCAGATGGCACAGTGGCGGTCGACAACGTCAGCCTTGACGTTAACGACGGCGAATTCATGGTGCTCCTGGGCCCGTCGGGCTGTGGCAAGTCGACCGTGCTGCGCATGGTCGCCGGGCTCGAAGACCCCACCACCGGAGCGATCCTGCTCGATGGCGAGCTCGCCAATGATCTTCCACCGCGTGACCGCCGGATCGCGATGGTTTTCCAGGATTTCGCGCTATATCCCCACATGACTGTTGGGGAGAATATTGGTTTTCCTCTACGTCTTTCCGGCGTCGACCAGCAGCCGCGTGGCGAGCGGGTGGCCGACGTGGCGAGCGCGCTCGGCATTGGCGACGTCCTCTCCCGCAAGCCGAGCCAGCTCTCCGGTGGCCAGCGCCAGCGGGTGGCGATGGGCCGGGCGATCGTGCGCCGGCCGGGCCTCTTCCTGATGGACGAGCCGCTGTCCAACCTCGACAGTGGTCTGCGCGCCGAGCTGCGGGCCGAGATCTCGGGGCTGGTGCGCGAGCTCGGCGTCAGCACGATCTACGTCACGCACGACCAGGCCGAGGCGCTGACCATGGCCGACCGCGTGGCCATCATGCGCAAGGGCGTGCTCCAGGACGTCGGCACACCCACCCAGGTGTACGGGCGGCCGGCCACCCTCTACGTCGCCGCCTTCCTCGGCAGCCCCCGGATGAACCTGCTGGAGGCGTCGGTCTACGTGCACCTCGACCGCTACGTCGCGCTCAACCTCGGCGAGCAGGCCCTCTACCTGCCGTGGGACGACATCCGGGCACGGGCGGTGGCGCACTACCACGGCGAGCGCATCGTGGTCGGCATGCGGGCGGAGGCGCTCACCCCGGTGGCGCCGGGCACCCCGGGTGACGTGTTGCAGGGGCGCATCCGCTACCTGGAGCACCACGGGCACGAGTCGCTGGCGTTCCTCGACATCGGCGCCACCGCGATCCTCGTCGACGACCTGGGCGGGCCGGTCACCGACACCGAAGGGGCCAACGGCGGCAGCCGGCTGCGCCGCTTCGGCCACGTGATGCAGCGCCTCACCGGCCGCGCGACGAGCGACGCGAGCCGCACCGAGCCCACAAGTCAGGGCGGACGCACCAGCGTGTTGAGCGATCCCGGTCGCCACCACCGCCGCCCGGCGGAGCTCGCGGTGCGGCTGGCGCCATACCCGGCCGTGTCCGCAGGCCACCCGCTGGCCATTTCGGTGCGAATGGACGCGCTGCACTTTTTCGACGAGCGTGGCGATCGCATCGATGTGGGGTGGCGGTAGTCACACCCGCTGCCCTACCGTCAGCGGATGTCCGCTAACGGTTCTGGATTGCTCGTGATCGAGCGCATTCTGCGCGACCGGCAGAGCATCTGGCAGCAGATCGTCGACGAGCGGGAGCTCGGCCAGCTGACGACCCATATGCTGGCCAGCTCCGCCGTCGCGCTCGCGCTTTACGGCGCGGTGCTTGGCGCGTTCCACAGTGTCCTGATGGCGATGACCTCGGCGGTCAAGCTGCCGCTGCTCTTCCTCGTCACGTTGGCGATCTGCCTGCCGACGCTCTATCTCTTCAACCTCGTCTTCGGCGCGCGGCTGTCCGTGCGGCAGGCGCTCGCGATGGTGATGGTCGCCATCACGGTCACCGCGATGCTGGCCCTGGCGTTCGCGCCGATCAGCCTCTTCTTCCTCATCACGGCGCCCGACTACGGCTTCTTCAAGCTGCTCAACGTCGCGATCCTCACGCTGTCGGCGCTGGTCGGCCTCCGCTTCCTGACCGGCGGCATGCAGGTGCTCAACGAGCACGGCCTGCTCGCGCCGCCGGTCTCCGCCGTGGTCGCCGCGCCGGCCGCGCCCGCTGAGGCGGTGCCCGTTACGCCGGTCTCCGCGGTGCCCGCGACGGCCGTGCCCGCGACGGCCACCACCGCCGTCAACGGTGGCGCAGCGTCCACTGTGGTCAGTGCGCCGCTCCCGCCGCCCCCACCCATGACCACGCCCGGTTGGGACCCCGGCCAGCGCGGCATCTTCGCGGCCACCGGCCCGCTACCGCAACGCCCGCCGGTCCACGAAACCCAGCGCCCGGCGAGCATGACACTGCTGTACATCTGGATTCTGCTGTTTGGCTTCGTCGGCACCCAGCTCGCCTGGACGCTGCGGCCGTTCTTCGGCAGTCCAAACGAGGGCTTTGCGCTTTTCCGCAGCATCGAGGGCAATTTCTACGCCGAAATCCTGAAGACCATCGCAAACCTATTCTGATTGTAACTGGATAGGTCCCTGAATTGAGATGTGTGGGAACCCGTGCCGGGGGGCCTTGTGGTCAGGCGGTGGCGGGGATCCAGGGGTTGCCTGCGGCGGCTTGGATGAGTGCGTCGAGCATGCCG
>Ga0081539_10003817_pt1 | contig 17715 bp, 14 predicted proteins | sample TabmetS4T2R2_FD_71023 | JGI IMG/M metagenome (GOLD analysis project Ga0081539, IMG submission 71023) | Tabebuia heterophylla rhizosphere microbial communities from the University of Puerto Rico - S4T2R2 | ecosystem: Host-associated > Plants > Roots > Rhizosphere ...
AACCACCCCCCCCTTCCCGCCCCACCCCCCGCCGCCCCCGTGCAACAACCGGGTAGAGTTAAAACGAAAATGAGAAGAGTCCCGCGAGCGGTAGCGAGCGGGTCAAAGTTTCGATATGCAAGCCCACTAAAGAGCGCACACCCGCTCGCTACCGCTCGCGGTACTGTATTTTGCACGCGGCTCCTGGGAGATGAATCCGGGCGACTACCGACGCGACTACGCAGCCTACCACTCAGCCGTCGAGCGCGAGCGGTTCAAACTCCACGCGGGACTCGCGTCGCACGCAGACACGCACGCCGTCGAGGAGCGCTACGCAGACCTCTGGACGCGCGACTCAATCGAAGACCTTCGGCGCGCGCGCGAAGATACGCCCGCCGAGTTTGAAACCGAGCGCGCGGGACTTCTTGCGCTCGAAGGCGCTGCGCGCGTCAGGAACGTTGAAGACAGCGCGCGCGAAGTGTCGGAAGAGTTGCAACGCTGCTGTGCGTCTTCGCGCGTCGAGTGGGACGGCGCGAAGGTGTCGGCTGGCGAGGCGCGCGAACTCTTGGCGGACGAGCGCGACGGCGAGCGCCGGCGCGAACTTGCGCGACGCCGGCTCGACGCCCTGCGCGCGTGCGACGATCTGCGCGCCGCTCGCCTCGACGCGCTCGACGCCGCGACGCGCTCGCAAGGCTGCGCGGGCAGGCGCGCTCTTTACGAAAGCTTCGCGGGCGTTGACTTGGGGGAGTTGGCTGCGCGGGCGGGCGCGTTTCTTGAACGCAGCGAATCCATCTTCATGTCGCGGCTCGCGCGTTGGGCCGCGCTTGAGTTGCCGGAGGGCGCGGGGCGCGGCCTCAGTCATCCGGACGAGTTCTTCTTCGTGCGCGGCGCGCGCTTCGACGCATACTTTCCCGCGCGCGACTTCCGCGCCGTTTATGAGGAGACGCTCGCGGGCTTGGGCGTCCGAATCGCGTCACGTAAGAATCTTCGGATTGACGACGCGCCGCGACCCTCGAAGGGCGCGCGGACAGTCTGTTTCGCGGTCGCGCCGCCGGAAGATGTTCGGCTCATCGTCGGCGCGCGTGCGTCGGGGCTGGACATCTACCGCGAAGGCTTTCGAGAGGGCGGGCGGGCGCAGATGTACGCTTGGGCCTCGCGCGAGACGGCGGCGCGTTACCCTGAGTTTGTGCGCGCGCCCGACCGCGCAACTGAAGGGGGCTATGGATTTTTACTGGCGGGACTGTTGAGCGAAAGCGATTGGCTCACGGCGCGTCGTGGGATGCGCGCGAGCCGCGCCGAGGAGTTTGCGAGTTTCGTCGCGCTGTTAGAACTTCACGACGCGAGGCGCGACTGCGCGCTCCTCAAACACGCGCTCGCGCTCGACGGCGAAGGGCGCGTGCGCTCCGAACAGACGGCGGAAGAATACGTCGCGCTGTTGAGCGGCGCGACCGGGTTTCGACATCAAGCGGCGACGGCGCTCGCCGACGCGGACGAATTTTTTGAATCGGCGACGCGCTTGCGCGCGCGACTCTTCGCCGTCGCGTTCGGCGAGCACTTGCGCTTGCGTCATGGTCGTCGTTGGTTCGAGACGCGCGCGGCGGGCGAAGAGTTGATTGACGTTTGGAACACGGCGTCGCGTTACGCGGTCGAGGAGTTGGCGCGGCTCGTGTGGGGCGGCGAGTTGAGTTTCGACTTGCTTGCGGACGTGCTGCTCGCGTCGGTCGAGGGCGGCGTGTGAAGGAAGATGAGGGCGTTGGTGTTTGGAGCGAAGTCGGTTGAGATTACTAAAACATTTCGACACGGAGAACACGGAGGCACAGAGTTCACTAAGTTAATTCTGTGAACTCTGTGCCTCCATGTTCTCCGTGTTAATACTTTCGGTAAGTTCATTTGCAAATCGCTCCGGTTGAAGCGGGGTCGTTCGTGGGAAGGCGTTTGACGAAGGGTCGGGGAGAGTGTTGAAGCGCGTCGTGGTTAGGCTCAAGGGCGGGCGGAGTTACGCGGTCGAGATTGGCGCGGGGTCGCTCGACGCGTTGGGCGAGGTCGCGCGCGCGTGTCTTTCGGAGGAGGCGCGTCGCGTGGTCGTGGTGTCGAACCGTCGCGTGTTCGAGTTGTACGGCGAGCGCGCCGCGAGTTCTTTGCGCGCGGCGGGCTTCCGCGTGGCGCGGTGGCTGATGGGCGACGGCGAGCGTTTCAAGACGCTGCGGACGGCGGAGGCGTGCGTCGGTTTTCTTTCGGAGTCGAAACTCGAAAGAAGCGACGCGGTCGTCGCGCTCGGCGGCGGCGTGGTTGGAGACGTTGCGGGGTTCGCGGCTGCGCTGTACATGCGCGGGGTTGCGTTCGTGCAAGCGCCGACGACGCTGCTCGCGCAGATTGATTCGTCGGTCGGCGGGAAGACGGGCGTAAACACGTCGAAGGGTAAGAACCTCGTCGGCGCTTTTCATCAGCCGCGCGCGGTCGTCGTTGACACTGAGACTCTGCGCACGCTCGCGCGGCGTGAGTTGACCGCCGGGTGGTGCGAGGCGATAAAGCAAGGCGCGGTCGGCGACCGAAAGCTTTTCGAGAGGACGAAAAATTTTTTGGCGGAAGAGTCTCGACGAAAAGCCGCGGGCAAGACCGTCAGGCGTCGCGGTAAAGAGCGAGACGAAAGTCGCGTTGAAGAATTAGAAGAGAGAAGCGACGGATGGAGTCTTGAAAGAAGAGATGAAGAGTTGGCGGGAATCATCGCGGCGCAGTGCGCGTTCAAGGCGGCGATAGTCGCGGGCGACGAGCGCGAGGAGTTGGGCCGGAGAGACGCGCGTTCGCGTCGCGTCCTGAATTTCGGTCACACCGTAGGGCACGCGCTCGAAGCCGTGACGAACTACCGGCGCTTCCGGCACGGCGAAGCGGTCGGCTACGGGATGCTCGCCGCCGCCGAGATTTCAAAAAGGCTAGGACTGCTCGGCGTTTCGGAGCTAGAATCTCTGCGCGAGGCCGTGCGGCTCGCGGGCCGACTGCCCGCGGCCCGCGACCTCGACGCCGAAACCATTCGCGCGTCGCTTCGTATGGACAAGAAGTCGCTCGGCGGTCGGACGCTTTGGGTGCTCCTCGAACGGATAGGTCGCGCGCGCTTGGTTGACGGGCGAGAAGTTCCGGCGCGCGTCGTAAGCGCGTCAATCCGCGCCGCGCTCGGCGAAGGGTAAGCCGAGCGACGGGAAAGACAACCCCGATGTTTTCAAGAAAATCAGGAATGAAAGTCAGACTGGGAACGAGGCTGAAGCCACGCGCCGGCGAGAGGGGCGGCGCGCGTTTCAACTTCATCATCATCATCGTCGTGGTCGCGCTCGCGGGCTACTCGGCTTACAACTACGTGCCCATCGCATACAACGCGTACCTCTTCAAAGACCGGATGCAGGAGATGGTGAACAAGGCCGCGTACCCGCCGGGGCAGTCGAACGAGTGGGTCACGACGCAGTTGCGCGCAGCCGCGCGCGAGTACAACCTGCCCGAACCGCCGAACCTCAACATCAACGTCCAGAACGGGCAGGGCCGCATCGCCGCGCGCGTCACTTGGACGCGCCCCGTACAACTGCCCGGCTACGTCTATGAATACAAGTTCGACCACACGGCGCAGAGCAGCGGCTTCATAAACCCGCAGTATTGAAGAGGGGAAAGGGTAAAAGGGGAAGGGGTAAGGGACGACTCGCATTCTCCCTTTACCCCTTCTCCTTTACCCTTTTCCCCTTTGCCTTCTAGGCTGCGGCGGCGACTTTCCGGCTTTGAAGTTGGACGAGTCCGGGGGGCGCGGCGGCGAGCCAAGTTGTGGGGCAGACGCCGCAGCGCGTGCACGTGTCAACGGAGGGGCAGGGCGCGGTCGAGCGAGCGATTTGCGCGCGCTCGTGCTCACGTTCGAGGAAGGGGCGGCCCATGCCTGAGTCAACGATTTCCCAAGGGAGGATTTCGTCGTAAGAGCGCGCGCGCGAGGTGTGGAACGCGGCGTCAACTCCGGTCTCACGCAGCGCCGCGTTGAGGTCGCCGCGACGACGCGCCAACGCCTCTATGACGCGCGCGATTCTCCGGTCGCCCGAAGAGAACAGCGCCTGCTCGTGCGCGACGCGCGCTGACATAACTCTCACTTCGACGTTCGGGATGCGCGCGAGATTTTTCGAGAGCCACTTCAGACGACGCTTCAACTCGCGCTCCTCGCAAATCGGCTCCCACTGAAAAGGCGTGTTCGGCTTGGGCACGAAGCCGTTCAAGGCCGGAATGATTTTCCCCGCGCGTCCGAACCGTCGCCCCGCTTCGAGCATCCTGTCCTTGATGCGTTCGACGAGCGCGACCATCGCTTCGAGGTCTTCGTCACGTTCGGTCGGAAGGCCCGCCATCATGTAGAGCTTGACGGTGAGCATGCCCCGGTCGAAGACCGCGCCGCAGATGTCAACGATCTCGTCGTTCGTCAAGTTCTTGTTGATGACGCGGCGCAGCCTGTCCGAGCCGGTTTCGGGCGCGACCGCGATTTGCTGATCGCCCGACGCGACGAGCGCGTCCAGCAGTTCGTCCTCAATCTGATCGAGACGCAGCGACGAGACTGAGATTTTGTAGTCCAATGCGCGAAGACCTTGAAGGATTTCGCTTATTTCGGGATGGTCGCAGACTGCCGTGGAAACCAATCCGATCTTGTCGGTGCGCGCGCGCCACTCCGCAGCCTTTGCGAGTATGTCGCGCGCGGGGACGACGCGCGGCGGCCAGTAGTTGAAGCCCGCCCAGCAGAAGCGGCAGCCTTGCGAGCAGCCGCGCGAAATCTCCACGAGGAAGCGTTCGCCCATCTCCGCTTCGGGCGCGAAGATGACGGTCGAAGGCGCGAACACTTCCGGCTCTTTCAGCCTCTCGACTATCTCCGCGTCGCCGCGACGCATCGCTCGACGCAGGCTTCCTTCCTTCGGATTCTCCGCCGCGACGATTCGCCCGACTGAGGCGGGCACGCCCTCCTCTTTAGGCATGTAAGCTTTGATTGTTCCGTCCGAATTGTAACTAACGTCGTAAAGCGACGGCACGTAGAAGCCGCGACCGACGCGCGCGAGTTTGAGAAGCAGGTCTTCTTTCGTCCCGCCTTCGTCCGAATTCTCGAAGAGAATGTCAACAAGCTTCGGAACTAAAATCTCGCCCTCGCCGACGGCGACAACGTCCGTGAACTCCGCAATCGGTTCGGGATTGAGGAAAGAGGCCGCGCCGCCCATCAGAACAAGCGGGTCGTGGTGCGTACGGTCTTTCGACCAGACGGGCACGCCCGCGAGTTTCAGCATGCGCGCCATGTTCAAGAAGTCGGTCTCGAAAGAGATCGAGAACGCAACGATGTCGAAGTCGCGCACGGGCGTCTGCGACTCGAAGGAGAGAAGCGGCGTTCGCGTTCGTTCGTACTCGCGCGCTTCCGCATCATCCGGCAGGAATACGCGCTCGCAAGAGACTTCCGGCACGCGGTTGAAAAGCTCATAGACCGACTGGAATCCGAGGTTCGCCATCCCGACGCCGTACACGTTCGGATAACACAAAGCCACACGCACGCGCGCGCCGCGCTTGAGCGTCCAACCCTCCTCGGTCGCGAGCTTGCGACGATAACTTTCTAAAACTTTCTTCGACATACTTCGACTAAAAAACGTAACGACGGGCTTGAGTCATCAAACTCAAGCCCGTCGCCAGTTTACCGTCTAAACTGTTGATACACAAGCTACTGTCGCACGCTTTCGAGGAACGCCTTGAGCTTGCGCGAGCGCGAAGGGTGTCGGAGTTTGCGTAGCGCCTTCGCTTCGATTTGGCGTATGCGCTCGCGCGTGACGGCGAAGTGTTGGCCGACCTCTTCGAGCGTGTGCTCCGAGCCGTTCGGGCCGAGGCCGAAGCGCATCTTGATGACTTTTTCCTCGCGCGGCGTGAGGGTCGCTAGAACTTCGTCGGTTATCTCTCGAAGGTTCGAGGCGACGACGGCGTCCGCGGGGTTGAGAATTGACTTGTCTTCGATGAAGTCGCCGAGGTGCGAGTCTTCCTCTTCGCCGATGGGCGTCTCAAGTGAGATTGGTTCTTGCGCGATCTTGAGAACCTTGCGAACCTTCGAGACGGGGATGTCCATCTTGCGCGCAATCTCTTCGCTCGTAGGCTCGCGCCCCAACTCCTGCACGAGCGCGCGCGACGTGCGAATCAGTTTGTTAATCGTCTCGATCATGTGAACCGGGATTCGTATCGTCCGCGCTTGGTCGGCGATTGCGCGCGTGATCGCCTGACGAATCCACCACGTCGCGTAAGTTGAAAATTTATAACCGCGACGCCACTCGAACTTGTCAACGGCCTTCATCAACCCGATGTTGCCTTCTTGTATCAAGTCTAAAAATTGAAGCCCACGGTTCGTGTACTTCTTCGCTATCGAGACGACTAGACGAAGGTTCGCTTCGATGAGTTCGCGCTTGGCCTGCGCGGTCTCGGTCTCGCCGGTGAGTATGGATTGGAGCGAGCGTTTTATCTCGACGGGCGAGACGTTGTGGTCGGCCTCTATCTGTTGGAGGCGCCGGCGCGCGCTTGCGATGCGGCGCTTGAACTCCTTCTCCTCGTCGGGGCGCACGCGCTTGCGCGTGAGTTTTTCGGTGTAGCTCGTTATCTCGTTTTCGGCGACGCGAATCTCTTTGGCGACCTTGCGGATTGCGTTGATGAGTCGCTGGCGCGCGTGCTCCGTGAGGTTCAGCAGTTTCATCTCCTGCGCGATTTCGAGTCGCATCCGCGCGACCTTGCGCTTGAGGCGCAGGAGCTTCTTCGACGTCTTGCCGCGCAAAAGTTTCTGCTCGGCGCGAAGCTTCTCCCACTCCTTCAAACCGACGCGGAAAATCTTGCGGATGTTTTCGATGCCTTCGAGCGTCCAACGCAGATACTCGTCGGCCTTGTCCTCCTGTCCGGTCAACTCGGCCTGCTCGGAGAAGGTTACGAAGTCGCGTATGTTGAGACGGTTGGCTTCGAGTTCTTCGCCGACCTTGCACAACTCCTTAACGGCGATGGGCGAACGCGAGATGGCCTTCTGCGTTTTTATCTGCCCGCGCTCGATGCGTTTGGCGATGGAGACTTCGCCCTCGCGCGTCAGGAGCGGCACGACGCCCATCTCGCGCAGGTAGAGACGGACGGGGTCGTTCGTCTTTTCTAACGCGCCCGCCGAGAGGTCGAGTTCGATGTCTTCGTCGAGCGCTTCGTCGAGTTCGTCGGAGGCGACCGTTGCCGAGGTCACTTCGATGAGGCGTTCGTCGGAGTCGGTGACGGTGATGTTCGAGCCTTCGAGTTTTTGTAGAACGTCCTCGATGTCGTCGGGCGAGACGATGTTGTCGGGAAGCTCTCGGTTGAGGTCGTCGAAGGTGAGAAACTTCTTGTCGCCGCCCAACTCCAGCAGGCGCTGCATAACGTCTTCCTGATCCTTCTCTTCCATGCTCATCTCTTTCGCTTCGCCTCTGGATACTTTCGGGGGAACGCGCCGCTACATTAAAACTTCGGCGGCGCTCAGGAGAATGAGGAATTGCCGCGCGCCGCGACGCTGCCCGCGCTTGGCAGCAGCGCCGTCCGGCGCCTCTTCAGTTCAAGGTCTTCCATCACGAGTCGGTCGCGGCGCGCTTCGTCGCCCGCGCGGTCGGCTGCCGCGATCTCGGCGGCCAAGTCTTTTATGCGCCGGTCAAACTGCATCAGTCGCAACGTCGTGAGACAGCTTTCCGCCTCCGCCAAAAACGCGTCGGTCGCCTCGCCCTCGGCGCGCTCAGGCTCGTGCATGAGTACGAGCGGCACGATGTCTGCCGCAACGGCGTCGCCTTCGGTCAACGCGCCGAGCGCCGCGAAGTCAACCGAAGAGCCGCGCGCGTGCAGTTCCTTCAAAGCGCGGAAGACCGGCGCGGTCGGCAACTCTTCGTAGTCGCTCTCCTCGACGCGCGGCAGAAGCGTCTGACGGAGTTCTTCATCGTGGACCAGTAGTTCAAGAAGCCTCTGCTCGGCGACCGTCGGCGCCGACGTTTCAGCGCGAACGATTTTTTTCTTAACGTCGTCGGCGGAAGAATTTGAACTTACAGCGCGCGCGCCGACAGTCTTCCAGAGTTCTTGCCTCAAGCTCTTCTCTTCGACGCGGAGCGCATCCAAAGCCATGTCAAAGTATTCGCGCCGCTGAATCGGGTTACGCACGGCGCGCACGAAGGGAAGAACCTCTTCGACAGCCGCGGCCTTCTGCGCGGGGTTGCGAAGGTTTCGCTCGCGCATCGCCTCCGCGAGCACGAACTGCATGTGCTGTACGGCACGGCCACGACGCTTGTTGTAGTCTTCGACGCCGTGAGCGCGGACGAACTCGTCCGGGTCTGCGCCGTCGGGAAGAACCAACACCTTGACTTCAAAATCTTCCGGGAGGAGAACCTCGATTGCGCGTTTCGCCGCGTTGATTCCGGCGCGGTCACCATCATAATTGACGACAACTTTGCGCGCAAACCTGCCCAGTAACTTCGACTGCTCCGGCGTTAAAGCCGTCCCCAAACTCGCCACGACGTTTCGCACGCCATGCTGAAAAGGGATTATAAGGTCGAGATAACCCTCGACCAGAATCGCAAACTTCTTCCGCCTTATCTCGTCGCGCGTGACGCCGAGGCCGAACAGGTGCCGGCCCTTCGTGTAGGCCGCGGTCTCCGGCGAGTTCAAATACTTCGGCTCGTCGCCGGCGCGCATCGCGCGCGCGCCGAACGCGACGGCGCGCCCTTGCGCGTCCGTGACGGGAAAGATTAAGCGTCCGCGAAAGCGGTCGTAGTAGCCGCCCGCGTCCTTCTTGACGACGAGTCCGCTGCGCTCAATTTGTCCGGTGCTCGCGCCCTTCGATTTGAGATACAGCCCCAACGCGTCCCAACTGTTAGGCGCGTAGCCGAGACGAAACACGCGACGTGTCTCGTCCGTGATGCCGCGACCCTCGACGTACTCGCGCGCCGCGCGCGCCTCCGCGCCGCCTTCGGCGAGTTGCCGCTCCCAGAATTCGAGCGCCCAGGAGTTCAACTCGACAACCTCGTCGGCCTCCTTCCGACGCGCCTCAAATTTCTTATCCTCGACCAACTCCGGCAGCGGCACGCCCGTCTTCTCCGCCACGATTCGCACGGCTTCCGGGAACGACACGCGCTCCAACTCCATCACGAAGTTGAAGACCGACCCGCCCTTCCCGCAACCGAAGCAGTAGAAAATATCCTTCGACGGGTTGACGGAAAACGAAGGCGTCTTCTCTTGATGAAACGGGCAGCAAGCCATCCAGTTCGCGCCCTTCTTCTTCAGGCTCACGTAGTCTGAGACGACGCGGACGATGTCCGCCTGCCGCCGTAGGTCGTCAATGAATGCTTGCGGGTAACGCACTGTTCTATGGCGTTTGTTCTTTTAAGTGATTGATAAAATCCGTCGGGGTGAAAACGGGCAGCGCGGCGTTTTTATAGTCGTCCATGTTGCGTGTGACGATCACGTCTAGTCGGCTCGCCTCCGCGCTCGCGTGTTGTACCGCATCCTCAAAGTCGGCGAATGCGAGCTTGTGGGCATTTTCCAGAATTGCCTTATTGAGAGCACACACGTCCAGCGTCGCCAAGAGTTCTCCGACAGCTCGACGCGCGCCTTCGCTGCCTTTGAACTTGCGGGTCACGTAGAACACGTTGATAAGAGTGATGCCGGAAACATAGCCGTCTATTCGTCCGTCTTCGTGTAGTTTGAAGAGGGCTGCTGCATCTTCGACGAACGGCTCGCGGTCTAACACCAAGTCAAGCACTACGTCGTTGTCGAACAAGACACGCATCAGGAGTATTTCTCCGTCAGGTAGCTGACGTAATCCTCTTTCAATTCTTCGTCCGAGGGCACGTCGCCGTCGGGCTTGGCGATACCGCGCAAGCGGCCAACAGTGCCTTCTCTACGCGCGCGCGGCTGAATCTCCTCGCGGACGCTGCGCGTGATCACTTCCAACAGTTCAACCCGCTCGGCCAGTGGAAGCCTCTCGATTTCACTAAGCAATTCCTCACGAGTCATATCAACACTCCTCCGCACGATTGTAGCTCATCCGAACTGTCGCAAACGATGCCCGCCTGCCGCCGTAGGTCGTCAATGAATGTCTGCGGGTAACGCATCTCTCAGTCTTCGTGTGGCGCGCTCTAAATTAAAGCTGCGCGCGGAATGTCTATAAACTCACGCAGCGGCAGTGGGGATGTTTGCGAAGAAGCGTCGCAACTTGTCCGCGTCGAGTTTGCCGTCGGTGCGCACGCCGCTGCAAAGGTCGAGGCCGAAGGGACGAACCGCTTGAAACGCCTGCGCGACGTTCTCCGCCTTCAACCCGCCCGCGAGGAAGACCGGCACGGGCGAACGTTCGACGATGCGACGGCTCACGCGCCAGTCGTGCGTGCGGCCCGTGCCGCCGAGTTCCTTGACGGCGAGATTTTGATTGCCCGAATCGAGCAGCAGCGCGTCAACGTGCGGCGCGACCGTCAAAGCTTCCTCCAACGACTCTTCGCCGCCGACGTGCACCACCTGCACGAGCGCGACGCCGCGCAAAGCCTCGCGCAGTTCGCCGTAAACTTCCGCGCCGACGCGGTCGCAAAGCTGAATCGTGTTCACGCGGCAGCGACGCTGCTGCTCGATTATCGAGCCGGCGTCCTGCCTGCACGTCAGCAAAAACGTTGCGACGGGCGGCGGCACGGTCGCGGCAATCTCTGCTATCAACTCTTCCGCAATCGGCCCCGGCCCGCTCGGCATCGCCGACACCAACCCCACAGCCGACGCGCCGCACTCCACCGCCAAACGCGCCTCCTCCACGCTCGCCATGCAACAGATTTTCACACGCGGTCGCATCAACACAAACGCTGATTCCTAACAAAGCAAAATTTAACAAGGATAGACAGGATGAGCAGGATAAAGAGTTTCAGATTTCAAGTCTGAATTGTCTATATATTTTTTATCCTGTTCATCCTCTCTATCCTTGTTAATAATTTTTTCGTTATCATTCAAGCTACTGTTTCAGGTCAACGATGGTCGCGCCCGCGCCGCCTTGGTTTTCGGGGGCGAGGTCGAAGCGCGCGACGTGCGGGTGCTGGCGCAAGAGTTCGGCGACGGCGCGCCGGAGCGCGCCCGTGCCGTGGCCGTGTATGACGCGGACGTGCGCGTAGCCTTGCAGGTAAGCTTCGTCGAGAAATTTATCGAGTTCGTCGCGCGCCTCGTCCGTGGTCTTGCCGATGAGTTTGAGTTCGGCGTCCGTTGCGCCCTCGCGCGGGCGAGCGAGTTTAACCTCCGTGCCCGTCTGCTGCATACGCCGCAGGCGTCCGGCGAACGTTTTGTCTTCAACTTTCTGTGTCGGCGCGACGAGTTTGAGGTTCGCAACCTTCTCGCGGAAGCGCAAGTTGTTCACGCGGACTTCGGCCTCGCCCTGATGTATCGAAAAGACCTTGCCGGTCATTCCGAGCGAGGGCAGGCGAACTTCGTCGCCGACCGCGATCTCGCGCGGCTCTACTTCGGATGAAGGCGACGCTGTTTTTGACGAAGGCGTCTGTGTACGTGCGTCCGCATCGCGCGTTTGGCGCACGACGCGGACGCCGCCCGTCTTAGTCTCACCTGCGTTCGCGCCCGCGCGTTGCGCCGCGGCGGCGCGCGAAGTGTTGCGTGCCTTCTGCGCCTCGCGCCGGAGTTCGGCGGCGCGTCGCTCGGCCTCGCGCTCGACGCGCACGCGCTCGGCGCGTTCTTCAATCTTCGAGTAGAGTTCGCGCGACTGGCGTTCAAAATCGGCGACGGCGCGTTCGAGTTCGCGCGCAAACTCCTTCTGCCGTTCGCGTTCGTGGCGCGCGGCCTCCAGGTCGAGGCGCGAATATTTTTCGGCGACTGCCGCGCGTTCCTCTTCGAGCGCGCGTCGCAAAGCTTCGGCCTCTTCCGACTCGCGTTGGATGCGCCGGAGATACTCGGCGGCGGCGAGCGTGCGCTCGTCAACGCGCGAGCGCGCCGATTCGATAATCTCTTCGGGCAACTTGAAGCGTCGCGCAATCTCAAGCCCCGCCGATGAGCCAGCGACGCCGACGAGCAGGCGGTAAGTCGGCTGCAAAGTCCGCTCGTCGAACTCGACGCTCGCGTTCGTGACGCCCTCTTCGTTGGCGGCGTACATCTTGAGGCCGCTGTAGTGCGTCGTGGCGACGACGTGCGCGCCGCACGCGCGCCGGAAGTAGTCAACGACGGCGACGCCCAAAGCAGAGCCTTCTTCGGGGTCTGTGCCCGTGCCTGCTTCATCGAGCAGAACGAGCGCGGGACGCCGGCAGAGTTCGGTCATGCGGCGAATGTTGGCGACGTGCGAAGTGAAGGTCGAGAGGTTCGCGGCGAGCGACTGGCGGTCGCCGATGTCCGCGAGGACGGAGGCGTAAGCCGGGACGCGTGCCTCGCGCGCGGGCGTGTGAAGGCCCGACAGGGCCATGAGCGAAAGAAGTCCGGCGGTCTTGAGGACGACGGTTTTTCCGCCCGCGTTCGCGCCGGAGATGACCATGACGGGCGCTTCGGCGTCGAGACGCAAAGAGACGGGGACGACTTCCAAGCCTTGCGCGCGCAGGTTCTCTTCGAGCAGAGGGTGGCGCGCCTCGGAGAGTTCCAAAGCGTTCTCTTCATCAATCACAGGCTCGACGGCGCGCAGGTGCGCGGCGAGCGCGGCCTTCGCGTTCACGAAGTCGAGTTCGGCCACGGCGCGCGCGGCAAGTTCGATTGACGAAAGCTCGGCGCGCAACTCTTCGGTCAGCGTGAAAAGTATGCGCGTCACTTCGCGTTCTTCGGTCTCGCGCAAGGCTTGAAACTCGTTGTTGGCCTCGATGGTTTCGAGCGGCTCGACGAAGAGGGTCGCCCCCGAAGACGAAGAACCGTGCGCGACGCCGCGCACGCGCCCGCGATGATCCGCGCGGACGGGGATGACGAAGCGCTCGTTGCGGACGGTTACGAGTTCGTCCTGAATCGCGTCTTCCGTGCGGCGCATGAGAGATTCGAGCGAGCGCGTAATCGTGGAACGAAGGCGAACGATGTCGGCGCGTATGCGCGCGAGTTCGGGGCTGGCGCGGTCGTCCAAGTCGCCGCCCGGAAGTATTTTCGAGAAGACGCGCGCGGCCAGCGACGGAAGCGTGCGCGGGAGTTCCGCGACCTCTTCCCAGAGGACGGGCGCGCGTTCGCGCTCGGCGTGAATCGAGGCGCGCGCGTCCGACGCCTGTTCGCAGAGGCGCGCGAGTTCGAGCAGGACGAGCGGGTCGAGAATCGAGCCTACGATGCGCAGGCGTGCGAGCGCGTCCGTGGGGTCTGTCAAATCGTTGAACGACCAGCGGACGCCGCGCGCGCGAAGCTCCGCGCACTCGGAGACGGCGCGGAGCGCGCGTCGAATCTGCTCGATGGAAGCGAGCGGCGCGAGCGCGCCGGCGCGTGCGCGCCCCGTCTCGGTCTGCGCGAAGCGGCGCACGAGCGCGCGAAGCTCGTCGTATTCAAGCGTTGCGAAAGCCTGATCGTTCATTGCGTAAATAGTAAATGGTGAATGGTAAATGGTAAATGGCAGTCGAACGCCGTCCGACTTCAAACCGTATCGCCTGACTCAGACAGCGCAAGGCCGCCATTCACAATTTACCATTCACTATTTACTGCCTTCGTCTTCTGCGTTCCGTGCCGCGCATGGCCGCGTCGAAGAGGCGCGCGCAGTCGAGCAGTTGGACGAGCGCGCCATCGCGTTTGAGCGTGGCGCGGACGGGCCGCGCAACGTCTTCGGGGTCAACGGGCGCGGCCAGTTCGTCTTGACGGACGCTGATTGTGCCGGCAACCTCTTCGACCGCGAGCGCGAGTTGCTCGTCGCCGCGAAGCGCGACGACGAGACGCGGCGTCGTATTGCTGACATTCTCTTCGCCTGCGCTCGCGTCGTCGTCTTCGACAGCGTTCGCTTCAACATCTTCGACAGCGTTCGCTTCGTCAACTTCGACGGCGTTCGCGTCGCCATCGTCGTCGCGCGATTGAGTCTCTTTATTAGCGACGAGGGCGAGCGGGTCGAGAAGCGTGCGCATGCGCCCGCGTACGCAGACGACGCCGAGAACTGCGCGCGGCGCGTGTGGCAGAGGCGCTGGCCGAAGCCCTTCGGCAACCGCTTCGACCTCTTCGGCGAAGACTGCGAAGTCGCGCGCGCCAGCGCGCAGGAGGAGCAGTTCGCGGCCATCGCGCGGCCCGCCGGTCTTTGTGTCGTCGCGTTCGCTCATCTCAAGTTGGTGGGGCGAAGGGTGAGTCGGTTCTAGCACGCGGGAAAGAGGAAGGCAAGTTAGAGGCTAGAGGCTAGAGGCTAGAGACTAGAGGCTAGGGGCTAGTCGTCCGCCTTTGATGCGTCGTCCTTTCTAAAAAGGGCGACTGCCAGCGAAGACTTTAACTAGTCTCTAGTCTCTAGCCTCTAGTCTCTAGCCTCTCCTTTGGTACACTGTCGGCAAACCGTTGGGCGCGCGCGGCGCGTAAATTCCGCGCGGGCGCAGGAAACGTGAAGGAAGGGGAAATTGGGATGGACGAATTCGACCGCTACCGCGCGGAGATGAACGAGCGCCTTCTGGGGGCGGGTCACCTCGGCATCAAGCGCTTCTTCGCGCTCGACACGCAGGCATACGAGCAGGGCGCGCTCGACAAGAAGACGAAGGAGTTGATGGGACTCGTCGCCTCGACCGTGCTGCGCTGCGACGACTGCATCACGTACCACGTCAAGCAGTGCGTCGAAGCGGGCGTGACGCGCGAGGAGTTTTTGGACGCGTTCAACGTCGCGCTCGTAGTCGGAGGCTCGATAACGATCCCGCACCTGCGCCGCGCGGTCGAGCGTTTAGACCAACTTCTCGAAGGGAAATAGCTCTCTTTGTGCGCTCTGTGAAATCCTCCGTGTCCTCTGTGTTTAGAAAAATTCTTAACCACAGAGGTCACAGAGGATTCACAGAGGTCACGGAGGCTGGCGGGAATAAGAACGCGCGCGGGCGTGATTGAAGAAGGAAGCGGAAGTCTGTCGGTTGGAGATTTTGATGAAGAGTTTAAGAGCGTTGGTGTTCATCCTGTCAGCTTGTTTGCTGTTGGCGGTGAGCGTGGGCGCGCAGGACGAGAAAGGCGGTGAGGGCGTGCGGAGAGAGGGGCGCGTGCGCGCGCCGGAGTTGGACGGCGGGCGCGGTTGGCTGAACACGGACGCGCCGCTTAAGCTCGCGCGCTTGCGCGGCAAGGTCGTGCTCTTGGACTTCTGGACTTACGGCTGCGTCAACTGCATGCACGTCATTCCAGACCTCAAGCGTTTGGAAGAGAAGTACGCGAAGCAGTTAGTCGTCATCGGCGTCCACTCGGCGAAGTTCGAGAACGAGAAGGAGACCGAGAACATACGTCGCATCGTCGTGCGCTACGGCGTCGAGCATCCCGTAGTCAATGACGCGGATTTTAAGATCTGGAACGCGTATGCCGTGAACGCTTGGCCGACGCTCGTTCTGATTGACACGGACGGCTACGACGTCGGACGCGCGGAGGGCGAAGGCCACTACGAGGCGCTCGACCGCGCCATCGGCCAACTCGTCGAAGAGGCGCGCAAGCGCGGCACGCTCGACGAGCAGCCTTTGAAACTCGCGCTCGAACGCGCGCGCGTGGGCGACCTCCCGCTCGCGTTCCCCGGCAAGATTCTCGCCGACGAAAAGGGCGACCGCCTCTTCATCGCCGACTCCAACCACAACCGCATCGTCGTCGCGCGGCTCGACGGAACGCTCCTCTACACAATCGGCGCGGGCGAGCGCGGCGCGCACGACGGCAGCTTCGAGCAGTCGTCGTTTTATCGTCCGCAGGGGCTTGCGCTCGACGGCGATTCGCTCTACGTCGCGGACACGGAGAACCACTTGATCCGACGCGTTGACTTGAAGTCGCGCAGCGTTGAGACAATCGCGGGGACGGGCGAGCAGTTGCGCTCCTTCGGCGTGACGGGCGGCGAGGCGCGACGGACTGCGATTAGTTCGCCTTGGGATTTACAACTCGCCGGGCGCGCGCTCTACATCGCGATGGCCGGGCCGCACCAAATCTGGAAACTCGACTTAGACCGCCGGGAACTTTCGGTCTTCGCGGGCACAGGCATGGAGGCGCGCACGGACGGCACGCGCGACGAGTCGGCGTTCGCGCAGCCTTCGGGTTTGACGACCGACGGGCGGACTCTCTTCGTCGCCGACGCGGAGTCGAACATCGTCCGCGCCGTCGCGCTCGAAGACTCGACGCGCGACGGCGGGAACTCGACGCGCGAAGACGCGAAGTTGAAAACAGCGTCGCTCTCATCAAGCTTCGAGCAAGTTCGGACGCTCGCGGGCGGCGACCTCTTCGAGTTTGGCGACCGCGACGGCGCGGGCGACGACGTGCGCCTCCAACACCCGCTCGGCCTCGCGCTCCACGACGGAAAAATCTTCATCGCCGACACCTACAACCACAAAATCAAAACGCTCGACCCGCGCAACGCAACCGTCAAGACCTTCGCCGGAACGGGCCGACCCGGACAGGCGGACGGCGCGCAGGCCTCCTTCTACGAACCGGCGGGCCTGAGCGTCGCGCGCGGGAAACTTTATGTCGCCGACACGAATAATCATGCCGTGCGCGTCATAGACCTTGCGACGAAACGGACGACCACGCTCGTCATACGCGGCCTTCAGCCGCCGCGGACGAACGCGACCGCCGCGTCGAACGACGAGGCGGAAGCAGCCGGGCCGAACGCGTCGGAGTTGAAGACGGAGCCGCAACGCATCGCGGCGGGCGGCGACGCGGCTCTCATCGTGGATGTCGCGCTGCCCGCGGGCTTCCACCTCAATCCTTCCGCGCCGAATCGCTTCCTAATCTCGGTTAACGAGAAGCAGAGCACTCTCGCCCTCGGCGAAGCTTCATCCGCTGGCGGCGGCGCGACGATGGTTAGAGGCGAAGTGACACGATTGCCCGTGCGACTCCGTTTGCGCGCGCTCGCGCCGGGCGCGTCGGAGTTGCGCGTACGGCTTACACTCTACTACTGCCGCGAGGACAACACGGGCACGTGCCGCATCAAGACGCTCGCGTGGCGCGTCCCCGTCGAAGTTACGGACGCGGCGGACGCGCCGCGCGAGATTAAGTTGCAGGCGAAGGTTGAGTGACTAGAGCGATTCTCGGTCGGGTGCGGAACAGAAGACATTAACCACAGAGGCACAGAGGACACTGAGGGGGCACAGAGTTTGAAATTCTCTGTGCAATCTCTGTGCTCTCTGTGTCTCTGTGGTTAACGTCTTTCCGCACCCAATTGAAATTACTCTAGTTGTGCGAAGGGTCGCCGGTCTCGTCGAGGAGTTCGGGCCAGAGGTCTTGGCCGTTCTCAATCTCGCGTTCGAGAAGTGTTTTCGTCTGACGGAGTTCTTTCGACAGTTCAGCGTTTGCGCGTTCGAGTTCGGCGATGTGTCGCTTCTGCTGGCGCGAGCGCGCTTCGAGAAACATGACGTAGAAGTATAGAACGGCGGCGACGGCTGCCAGCGTCAAGGCGAGAATGAGGGCTGCGTAAAACTCCACGGCTTGAAACCCCTGCTTGTCGGTCTGGATAAAATATCTAACGCTTCCCGGCGGAAATCGCAAGTCTGCCGATAAAAAGTACAGTACCGCGAGCGGTAGCGAGCGGGGCGCAGTCGCGGCACACGGTTGTTTTTTGCAAAACTCACCCCCTCGCCACCCCCCCCCGGCCTGTACCTATGTCTTCACTCCCCGCTCTGC
>Ga0081539_10003818_pt1 | contig 17710 bp, 14 predicted proteins | sample TabmetS4T2R2_FD_71023 | JGI IMG/M metagenome (GOLD analysis project Ga0081539, IMG submission 71023) | Tabebuia heterophylla rhizosphere microbial communities from the University of Puerto Rico - S4T2R2 | ecosystem: Host-associated > Plants > Roots > Rhizosphere ...
ACCGGCTCCGGGAAGACGCTCGCCGCCTTCCTCTACGGGATCGACCGGCTCAACGGCACGCCCGGCGACGGGATTCGCCTCCTCTACGTCTCGCCGCTCAAGGCGCTCAACTACGACATCGAGCGCAACCTTCGCGGCCCGCTCGCCGGCCTCAAGTCGGAGCTTCGCGTCGCCGTCCGCACCGGCGACACGCCGCAGAAGGAGCGGGCGGAGATGCTCCGGCACCCGCCGGACATCCTGATCACGACGCCCGAGTCGCTCTATCTGATGCTTACTTCACGCGCGCGCGAGAACCTGAAGGGCGTCCGGGCGCTGATCCTCGACGAGGTGCATGCCGTCGCCGGCACGAAGCGCGGCGCGCACCTTGCGCTCTCCGTCGAACGCCTCCAGCGCCTGACGCACGAGCCCTTCCAGCGCATCGGCCTCTCCGCAACGCAGCGACCGCTCGAGGAGATCGGCCGCTTTGTCTCCGGCGCGCGAGAGATCCAGCTGGTCGACGCCGGAACCGCCAAGGAGCTCGACCTGCAGGTCGTGATGCCGCTCGAGGACATGCGCGAGCCCGAGCAGACATCGATCTGGCCGTCGATCTACCCGGAGTTGCTGCGGCTCGTGAACGAGCACCGCTCGACAATCCTCTTCGTCAACAACCGCCGCCTCGCCGAGCGGCTCGCGCTGCGCCTGAACGAGCTCGCGGAGGAAGAGATCGCCCGCGCCCACCACGGCTCGCTCGCGCGCGAGCAGCGGGTCGAGGTCGAGGAGCTCCTCAAGCGCGGCGCGATCCCGTGCCTCGTCGCCACCTCGTCGCTCGAGCTCGGGATCGACATGGGCGCCGTCGACCTCGTCGTGCAGGTCGAGTCGCCGAAGTCGGTGGCTCGGGGGCTCCAGCGCGTGGGCCGCGCCGGGCACGAGCTGGGCGCCGTCTCGCGCGGGCGGATCTTCCCGAAGTTCCGCGCCGACCTGCTCGAGTCGGCCGTCGTCGCGCACCGGATGCGCGAAGGCCTGATCGAGGAGACCGTCATCCCGCGCAACCCGCTCGACGTGCTCGCGCAGCAGATCGTCGCGATCTGCGCCGAGGAGGAGATCGAGGTCGGCGAGCTCCACGACCTCGTCCGCGGCGCGTACCCGTTCGCCGACCTCTCGCGCGTCCAGCTCGAGAACGTGCTCGACATGCTCGCCGGCCGCTACCCGTCGGACGAGTTCGCGGAGCTCCGGCCGCGCGTGGTCTGGGATCGGACGGCCGGGGTCGTGCGCGGCCGCTCCGGTGCGCGGCGCCTCGCGGTCACGAACGCCGGCACGATCCCCGACCGCGGCCTCTACGGCGTCCACCTCGTCGACGGCGGCGGCCGCGTCGGCGAGCTCGACGAGGAGATGGTCTACGAGGCGCGCGCCGGGCAGACGTTCCTGCTCGGCGCGTCGACCTGGCGGATCGAGGAGATCACGCGCGACCGCGTCCTCGTCTCGCCGGCTCCGGGCGTCCCGGGCGCGGTGCCGTTCTGGAAGGGCGAGGGCGTCGGGCGGCCGTACGAGCTCGGCGAGGCGATCGGCCGTGCCTCTCGAGAGCTGGTCGCTTTGGGTCACGACCGGGCTGTGGAGCGACTGGTGCAGGAGCACTCTCTGGACACGCGCGCTGCGGAAAACCTGCTCACGTTCCTCCACGAGCAGCAAAGCGTGACGGGCGCCGTCCCGTCCGACCGGACGGTGGTGATCGAGCGCTTCCGCGACGAGATCGGCGACTGGCGGGTCTGCATCCTCACGCCGTTCGGGGCGCGCGTGCACGCGCCGTGGGCGCTCGCGCTCGGCGCGCGCCTCCGCGAGTCGCTCGGAATCGAGGTGCACTCGCTCTGGTCGGACGACGGGATCGCGCTCCACCTGCCCGACTCCGACGCGCCGCCGCCGACCGACGACGTCCTGCTCGGTGACGACGAGGTCGAGGAGCTCGTCGTGCAGGAGCTCGGCGCGTCGGCGCTCTTCGGCGCCCGCTTCCGCGAGAACGCGGCGCGCGCGCTGCTGATCCCGCGCCGCCGCCCGGGTGAGCGGACGCCGCTCTGGCAGCAGCGGCTCAAGGCGCAGGGCCTGCTCCAGGTCGCGCGCCGCTACGGCTCGTTCCCAGTGATCCTCGAGACCTACCGCGAGTGCCTCCAGGACGTCTTCGACCTGCCCTCGTTGAAGCGGCTGCTGCACGGCCTGCGCACGCGCGAGCTCGACCTCGTCGACGTCGAGACCCCTTCGGCCTCGCCCTACGCGGCCTCGCTCCTCTTCGACTACGTCGCGAACTACATGTACGAAGACGACACGCCTCCTGCGGAGCGGCGCGCGCAGGCGCTGTCGCTCGACCGCGACCTCCTCCGCGAGCTGCTCGGGCAGGAGGAGCTCCGAGACCTGATCGACCCGGGCGCGCTCGAGGAGGTCGAGACGTCGCTCCGGCCCGTGCCTCGGAACCCGGACGAGCTGCACGACGCTCTGCGGCTTCGAGGAGATCTGCGCCCCGGCGAGTACGACGAGGCCTTCGCCGCGATCTTGCTCGCGGAGCGGCGCGCGATCGAGGTTCGCGTTGCCGGCGAGCGGCGGCTCGCGGCAGCCGAGGACGCGGGCCGGTACCGCGACGCGCTCGGCGCGATGCCGCCCGGCGGCCTTCCCGACGTCTTCCTCGAGGGCGGCCCCGAGTCGCTCCGCGAGCTCGTCCTGCGCTATGCGCGCGGCCGCGGCCCGTTCACGACGGCCGAGGCGGGCGAGCGGTTCGGGCTCGACGTCCTGCCGATCCTCACCGAGCTCGAGCGCGCCGACCTGCTCGTCCGGGGAGAGCTACGCCCCGGCGGCACCGAGCGCGAGTGGTGCGACCCGGACGTCCTGCGGCGCCTGCGGCGCGCTTCGCTGGCGGCGCTCCGGAAGGAGGTCGAGCCGGCCGAGCAGGCGGCGTTCGGCCGCTTCCTGCCGCACTGGCACGGGATCGACCGGCGGGCGACGCTGCGCGAGGCGCTCGTACCTTTGCAGGGGCTCTCGCTCCCGGTAGCGCTGTGGGAGAGCGATGTCCTCCCGCGACGTGTCCCCGGCTACCAGCCGATGCAGCTCGACGCCCTCTGCGCCTCCGGCGAGGTCGTGTGGGTGGGGGCCGGCCTCGACCGCGTGGCGCTCTTCTTCCGCGAGGACGCGCCGCTGCTCGGCCGCCCGGCCGCCGCGCAGCCGCCGGAGGGGGAGACTCACGACGCGATCCGCGCCGCGCTCGGCCGGAGCGCCGAGTTCTGGTACGACCTCCTCGCCGCCGCCGAGCTGGAGCCCGAGGTCGCACTGCCGGCGCTCTGGGACCTCGTCTGGGCGGGCGAGGTGACGAACGACGCCTGGACGCCGTTGCGGGCCGGTCGCCGCTACCAGGCGCCGAAGCCCGCGCGCGGCCGGCCGCGCCGCTTCTCGCGCCAGCGCGCGTCGTCGATCACCGCGACGCAGGGCCGCTGGTCGCTTGCGGAGCGCCTCTTCTCCGGCCGGCCCGAGCGGCGCGCGCTCGCCGAGCTCCTGCTCGAGCGGCAGGGGATCGTCACCCGCGACGGCGTGCGCGGCGAGGGGATCCCCGGCGGCTACGGCGCCGTCTACGGCGAGCTGAAGGCGCTCGAGACGATCGGCGTCTGCCGGCGCGGCTACTTCGTCGAGGGCCTCGGCGGGGCGCAGTTCGCGCTGCCCGGAGCAGTCGAGCGATTGCGCGAGCTCAAGCCCCGCGAGGACGAGGAACGCGATGCTTTGGTGCTAGCGGCCACCGATCCTGCACAGCCCTATGGAGCGGCGCTCCCGTGGCCGCGGCGGGCGGGGGCGCGCGCCGCGCGGGTCGCGGGCGCACACGTGATCCTGCTCGGCGGCGAGGCAGCGCTCTTCGTCGAGCGCGGGGGCCGCTCGCTCGTTCCGCTGCGCGAGCCGGACGAGGGCTGGCTGCGGCCGGCGCTCTCGGCGCTGGTCGAGCACGTGCGAGCGACCGGCGCGAAGCGGCTCGCGGTCGAGCGCTTCGACGGCGAGCCGATCGGCGAGAGCGAGATCATGCCGCTGCTCCTCGAGGCCGGCTTCCTGGCCGGGCCGCGGCGCGCCGTCCTCCGTCCGTGACCGTTTGCGGCGTCGACGTCGGGTCGCTCCGCACGCCGAGCGCCGTCGCGTGGCTCCACGGCGGCGAGCTCGAGTTCGGCGCCTACGTGCCGTCGGCCTCGCGCCCGCTGCCGGAGCCTCCGCAGGGAGTCGCGCCGACGTGCTTCGCGCTCGACGCGCCGCAGGGGCTTCCGATTCCCGGCGAGCTGCGGCGCGCGGCCGACCGCCTCGCGAACACGCCGACGCGCGTCCTACCGAGCCGGCGCGACGACGTGCCGGCCATGCGCGCCTTCGGCGCCCTCGTCGAGGCCGGGCTGACGATCTTCTGGGAGGCGCTCGAGCGCGGCCTCGCGAGCCTCGATCGTCAAGGCGCCGCGCCGGCGATCGTCGAGACGTATCCACGCTTCGCGATCCGGACGCTCTGGCCCGACCTCCGGATCCCGTCGAAGCGGAAGGAGCCGAGGCGCTACGTCGCGGAGCTCTGGCCGCGGATCCGCGAGCTCGGCTACCGCGCCGCCACAGCGCCGGCGACGCACGACGAGGTCGACGCGGCGCTCTGCGCTCTCGCAGCGCAGGCGTGGGAGCGAGGCGTGGCGGTCGAGGTCGGGCTCGCGCCGGTCGTCGATGCGCCGGGACGGGTCCTTCGCGAAGGCTTCATCGTGGCGCCGGCGTGATCGAGATCCAGCGACGGAGCTACGCGAACGCGACGCCGGGACTTCGCGCCGCGTGGCCCGAGCGGCAGGCGCTCGACGCGGCGGGGCTCGACGCGCTGCTCGGCGGGCACCGCTATTGCGTGCTCGCGACCGCCCGCGCGGACGGCCGCGCGCACGCCGCGCCGGTCGCGTTCGCGGTCGCCGGCGGCGCCTTCTGGATCGCGACGGTCGAGGGTCTTCGCCTGCGCAACCTCCGCGCGAGGCCGTGGGCGTCGCTCGTCGTGATGGAAGGCGACGCGGACGAGGGCGAGGCGGGCGAGCCGCACCGCGCGCTGACCGCCGAGGGCCCGGTCGAGCTGCACGAGGTCCGCGCCGTCTGGCCCCGACTCGAGGCCGAATGGCTCGCGCGTCACGGCCACCCGCCCGACTGGGCGGAGGCATTCGTCGAGCTCAGGCCCGCGCGGGTCTTCTCGCACGACGCTTCCCGCTGACCGTCCGGGGGATCGCCTTCGGCGTCGCGCGAGCCGATCCCATGGCGGTGCGCCGCCTCGCACTCCTCGCCGTCGCCGCGAGCCTGCTCGCGTTTCCGACGGCCGCCGTGCCGAGCGGGAAGGGCGCGTGCACGATCCTCGGCACGCCCGGCCGCGACGTCCTGATCGGGACGCCGCGCAACGATGTCGTCTGCGGGCTCGGCGGGAACGACCTTCTCGACGGAGGGCTCGGCAACGACGTTCTGGTGGGAGGGGCCGGCGCCGACACGCTCGACGGCGGGGCCGGCCACGACACGCTGCTCGGCGGTCAGGGGAACGACACCATCCAGGCGTGGGACGGCGCGCGCGACCGGGTCGACGGCGGCGCGGGCCGGGACCGCGCCTGGGTCGACAAGACCCTCGACCGCGTGACGTCGGTCGAGGCTCGCTAGCTCTTCCGAGCCGCTACGCAGCCGCAGCGAGGATGCGCTGCGAGAGCTTCGCCGTCGGGAAGTTGCGAAGCTTGCACTTCACGAGATCCGCAGTCATTTGGTGCCGCCTTTCGTACTACCGCAGTGTGTTACGCCGCTCTCTGCTTCGGCTCGTGCCGCGACTTTGACGATCCCTCGTCCGGTTAGGCCGCGAGCCGTCCGAGGACGAGGCCGAAAACGGCGTGGCGGAAGGTCTCCTGGACGAAGACGCGCTTCGTCCACATGGGCGGTAGGTGCGGCTCGCCGCGCCGCGGGTGGCGCGCGTCGACGAGCAGCGCGAGCGGGTAGAGCGCGACGTTCTCCGCCAGTGCGAGCCCGAGCGCGAGACGGCGCGGCTCGATCCTCGTCCGCCGCCGGGCGGCGTCGAAGGCGAGGCCGAAGAGCGCGCCGTTCGCCGTGTGGGCCGCGAGACCTGCGGCGCGCCAGCCGCGTCCTCGCGTGAGGAGCTTCCCGAGCACCGCGACGTCCCGGTAGTCCGAGCGGAAGATCCGCTCGTCGAGGGGCTCGACCAGTCCCCAGACGAGGGCGGCCGCTGCTCCGGCCGCGGCGGCGCGGGATCGGCTCGCCACGCTCGCAGACTACGCTGACGGCGTGCCCGAGGGCGACTCGCTCCATCGCGCCGCGCGCCGGCTCCAGGTGCTGGTCGGGGAGCGGCTCGAGGTTGAGACGCCCCACCCGCGCGCAGCGCTGAAGGGGCTCGCGGAGGCGCTGGACGGCCGGACGCTCGAGTCGGTCGAGGCGGTCGGCAAGAACCTCTTCCTCCGATTCGAGGGCGGCGTCGTCCTGCGCAGCCACCTGCGGATGAGCGGCCGCTGGTTCCTCCGTCCTCGCGGGGCGCGTCGGGTCGGCCGGCCGTGGCTCGTCCTCCGCGGCGCGGAGCGCGAGGCCGTGCAGGTGAACGGACCCGTGCTCGAGCTCGCCTCGCCGCTGCGCGCGCCGCGGCTCGGACCGGACATCCTCGCCTCGCCGCCCGACCTCGACGCGATGGTTGGTCGGCTTCGGACCGCTCCTCAGGGCACGCTGCTCGGCGAGGCGCTCCAGCGGCAGCGGCTCGTCGCGGGGATCGGGAACATGTGGGTCGCAGAGGCGCTGTGGGAGGCTCGGCTCTCGCCTTGGGCGCGACTCGGGGCCGTGTCGGACGACGATCTGCGGGCCGTGCTCGGCGCCGCGGCCCGGCTGATGCGGGACTCGGTCGAGGGCCGGCGCGGGCGGCGCCGCGTCTACCGCCGTTCGGGCCGTGCGTGCCCGCGGTGCGGCGAGATCGTCCGTTCGCGCGGCCAGGGCGACGACAACCGCACGGCCTACTGGTGCCCTGGGTGTCAAAGAGGAGAGGGGCCGCCGGGCGCGTAACCCGCCGTGTGAAGTCGCCAGCGCTGCACCGCGTCCTGCGGGCCTTCTGCCTCGGAGCGTTCCGCTTCCTGGCGCAGGAGGTCGAGCAGGGCGCGGAGATCCCGTTCGCGTTCGAGGAGCACGGCGCGCCGGGCCGGCCGGCGCTCTACGAGTACCGCCCGCTCGTCGCGTCCTACGTCGAGGCGCGCGGCGCGAAGCTCCAGCGGCGCGAGGACGCCGCGATCGCCTTGGACGAGCTTCGCCGCGAGCCGGCGGCCGCGATCTTCGCGCGCGCGCACGCGGGCGCGCGTCCCGCCGAGGACGACGCGCTGTTCCGCAGCGTGCTCCTGCCTTTGGCGGTCGCGACGGCCCAGGCCTGCGGCGGGTTCGACTGGGACGACGGGGCGTTCGAGCGCGCGTACGCCGACCTCGAGCGCTCGCTCTTCGGCTCCGGCCACGCGTACGCCGCCGTCGCGCCGCTGGTCGGACTCTCGGTCGGGTCGCAGGTCGAGCTCGGCGACGGACTCCGCGTGCGTGCGGCTGCGTCGGGGGAGCTCGCGGCCCACTGGCCCGAGGCGCAAGGGCTGCTTCCACCGTCGTTCGGACGCGAGGTTGACCGTCTCTGCGTGCTCGAGCTGGAGCGCTCGCTCGAGCGGGGCGCGGCCGAGCCGCCCGACGCACCCGGGGAGATCGCCGACGCGGTCACCGCGCTTCGGCTCGCGACCGCCGCGCCGATCGCGGCAGGCCCCGTCTTGTTCGAGCGGCTCGACTGGCGACCGTACGGGATCCGGCCCGTGCTCCCGATCGCCGCCACCGCCCCAACCGGCGAGCCCACGCGGCTGGACGGCGTCCGCGGCGCGCTCGCGCGGACGCTGCTGGCGCGGCTCGCGATCGCCGACGGCGACCCCGACCTCGGCGAGGCGCTCGATCGGTGGGAGCTCTCGCTCTTCCAAGCCGAGCCGTTCCGCTCGGAGCAGCTTCGCGAGGCGCTCGCTGCGCTGCTCGGCGGCGGCGATGGCCTCTGGGCGGCGGCTTTGCGCGCCGCGGTGCTGCTGGGCGAGACCGCGCGGGAGCGCGCGGCGCTGCTCGACCGGCTCCGCTCGATGGTCTACGGCGAGTCGAGCGACGAGACGGCGGCCGACGCGGTTCGGCTCGCGCTCGTCGAGGCCTTGCGGCACGGCGATCGCGCGGGACTGCTCGCCGCTTTGGACGAGTCCGTCTTGGGTCTTCGCCCGCGGCCTGGGCGGTCGAGCGCGCTCGCTAGCTGACTCCCCCTTGCGTTTCGGGCGCGGGTGGAATTCGGCACGAAGTCGGCACAGACACGTGCGTCCGGCGCCGGTACGGTCGGGCCATGGACGAAGCGGCGGCAGTGCTCGCGACGCTGGCTCGGATCGACGCGCTCGAGCAGGAGGGTGCACCTCCGCACGCCCTCTTGGCCGAGGTCCGGACGCTCCTCGCCGAAGCCGAGACCTGGATCGCCGCCGAGCCAGGCGGAACCGAGCGCGCGGCCGAAGCGCTCGACTCCTGCCACCGCGCCTTCGAGCGAAGACAGGTGGTCGCGATGACGTAGGCGGATCGAGACATCGTTATGCGACGGCGCGAGGCACTGCGCATCGAGTCGACTTGCGGGGGCTTGAGCCTCTCCGAGTCCTCCTACGGCGCGATGCCGGCGGCTGCGCGGGCTCTATAGTCGGCCGCGTGGGGATCGCGCACTGGGACGATGTCGAACCGCGGCACGGCGGCGAGGGCCACCTCGGCGGGACGTGGACCGACCTCGGAACCGCCGCAGGCTCGGTCGGCGTCGGTCTCAGGCGGATCCAGGTCGAGCCGGGGAAGTGGTCGACGCCCGCGCACGTGCACGGCTCCGGCGAGGAGATCTTCTTCGTGCTCGGCGGGTCAGGGCTCTCGTGGCAGAACGGCCGCACGTACGAGATCGGCCCGCGCGACTGCCTGGTGCACCGCCGAAACGCCGAAGCGCACACGCTCCGGGCAGGCCCGGACGGCCTCGACGTGCTCGCGTACGGCCACCGGCGCAGGGACGAAGCTGCGCACCTCCCGCGTGCGGGCGTCTCCTGGCTGGGCCCGAGCTGGGTCGACGCCGGCGGCGAGCATCCGTGGGCACGCGAGGCCGCCGTCGGACCGCCCGAGACGCCCGACCCCTCGCCGCGGCCGCCGTCGATCGTCAACGTCGACGACGTCGAGCCCGAGCGCCTGGACCGCGACGGCTATCGTGGCGCGGCGCGCAAGCTCGCGGCTGCCGCCGGGTCCGAGCTCAGCGGTCTCCACCTCGAGGTGATCGAGCCCGGGAACCTCAACTGCCCACCGCACTTCCACGCGGCGGAGGAGGAGATCTTCGTGATCCTCGAGGGCGACGCGACGTGCCTGCTCGGCAGCGACCAGCAGGAGCACCCGGTCCGGCCCGGGCATGTCGTCGCCTGCCCGCCCGGAGACCCGGCCTCGGCCCACGCGTTCCGCGCCGGAAGCGAGCCGCTGACGCTGCTCACGTACGGCACGCGCGAGCACAACGACATCGTCTACTACCCGCGCTCGCGGAAGATCCTCTTCGGCGGGATCGGCGTCCTCGGCCGGATCGAGCCGGCCGACTACTGGGACGGCGAGGAATGAGCGAAAACACCGCGCCGGAACTGCGATCGCGCGCACGATGAGCGCAGGAAGGACTCTGGTAGCCTGACTTGAAGACAGCAGCCCTATGGGGCTCGCCCGTCTGCTTCCGCGGCCGCATCCTCGGCCGCACAGAGGAAAAGAGGTCTCCTTGCCCCGCGTGATCGCCTTCGCCAACCAGAAGGGCGGCGTCGCGAAGACGACTACGACCCTGAACCTGGCCGTCGCGTTCGCCGAGCGCGGCCTACGCGTGCTCGCCGTCGACCTCGACCCGCAGGGCAACCTGACCATGAGCCAGGGGATGAACCCGGACACGATCGAGCGCTCGATGTTCGACGTGCTCGTCCACCGGCTGCCGATCACGGAGGTGATCGCGCGGACGGAGATCGACGTCGCCGTCTCGTCGATCGACCTGGCCGGCGCCGAGCTCGCGCTCTCGAGCATGATCGGCCGCGAGCGCGCGCTCGAGAAGGCGCTGCTGCCGGTCAAGCACGAGTACGACTACGTCCTGATCGACACGCCGCCGTCGCTCGGGCTACTCACGATCAACGCCCTCGTCGCGTCGAACGGCGTGATCGTCCCGGTCCAGTGCGAGTACCTGTCGCTGCGCGGGCTCGTGCAGCTCGAGAACACGATGTCGATGATCCGCGAGAACCTGAATCCGGACGTGCGGATCGCGGGCATCCTGCCGACGATGTTCGACGGCCGGACGCTGCACTCGCGCGAGGCGATCGAGATCCTCGAGGAGAACTTCGGCGACCTCGTCTTCCAGACGCGGATCCGCAAGACCGTCCGCTACGCGGAGGCGCCGGTCAAGGGCAGCTCGATCCTGAAGTACGACCCAAACGGCCCGGCGGCGGAGGCCTACCGGGCCCTGGCCGAGGAGGTGCTCGATGGCGCGAAAGCGCGCGAGCATGCGTGAGGGCCCGCTCGCGGAGCTCTTCAGGGCGACGGAAGCCGCGCAGGAGCAGGCGCAGCCACAGCCGGAGCCGAAGCCGACCGGCCGGGCGAAGCCGAAGCCCGCGCCCGATCCCGACCAGCCGACGGTCGAGCACGCGCCGCCGTTCGAGCCCGTGACCGAGGCCCCGACCCCCGTGCGCCGGGCGCCCCGCCGCCGCGAATCGCCGGTCGTCCGCTACCTCGAGCCGGTCCCCGAACCGGCGCCGCGCCTCCACCGTGCGCCCAGGCCCGAGACGGCCGCCTACCTGGCCGTGATCCGGGTCGTCGGCGTCGGCGGCGCAGGCCTGAACGCGATCGACCGGATGATCGACGCGGGCATCAACCAGGTCGAGTTCGTCGCGGTCAACACCGACATCCAGCAGCTTCAGATGAGCGACGCGCCGGCGAAGATCCACATCGGGCGCGAGCTCACGCACGGCCTCGGCTCCGGCGCCGAGCCCGAGGTCGGCCGCGCCGCCGCGCACGAGGCCTACGACCAGATCAAGCACGCGCTCCGCGGCTCGGACATGGTCTTCGTCACCGCCGGCGAGGGCGGCGGCACCGGCTCGGGCGCGGCGCCGATCGTCGCCAAGATCGCCCGCGAGCTGGGCGCGCTGACGGTCGGGATCGTGACGATGCCGTTCAAGTTCGAGGGCACGCGCCGTCGCCGCCAGGCCGAGGAGGGGATCCAGGCGCTCCGCGAGGCGTGCGACACGACGATCGTGATCCCGAACGACCGGCTGCTCGAGGTGCTCGACCGCTCGACGTCGATGCTCGAGGCGTTCCGGATCGCGGACGACGTCCTGCGGCAGGGCGTCCAGGGCATCTGCGACCTGATCACGCTCCCGGGCCTGATCAACCTCGACTTCGCCGACGTGCGCACGATCATGAAGGACGGCGGCGCCGCCCTGATGGGAATCGGCTTCTCCGCGAGCGAGAACCGTGCGGTCGAGGCGGCCGAGAAGGCGCTTCGCTCGCCGCTGATCGAGAGCGAGATCAGCGGCGCCCGCGGGATCCTGCTCTCGATCGCGGGCGGCGACGACCTGTCCCTCGTGGACGTGAACGACGCCGCCGAGATCGTCCGGCAGGCGGCCACCGACGACACGAACATCATCTTCGGCGCGACGATCGACGAGCGGTTGACCGGCCAGGTCTGGGTCACGGTGGTCGCGACCGGGATCGGCGAGCCGCGCCGCCGCTCGCTCGACAGCCCGATCTCGCCGGCGCAGGACACGATCCTCGAGCCGCCGAGCTTCCTGCAGGGCTAGAACACGTCGGCGCAGGAGATCGAGTGGTGCCCGCGCAGCTCGCGCAGCGCCCCCTCGACCCCGACGTCGAACTGCAGCGTCAAGAGCCCGCCGCGCGGCGCGACGAGCGACATCATCCCGTCGGGCCGCTTGGAGACGCAGCCGGCGGACGGGTGCCAATACGGCGAGAAGCGAAACGCGATCCGGTAGGTGCCGCCGCGCGAGAGAACGAGCGACAGCCGCGTCTGCGAAAGCGACAGCACGCGCGCCGGCCCCGAGACGAGCGCGCGGGGCTTCGGGACGCGATAGATCGTCGCGTTCGGGCTGTACAGCACCGGGATCAGCCCTGAGCGGTCGCTTGCGAGCAGCGCCGCCTCGCCGCGCGAGCTGTAGTCCGGCTGGCCGCTGGTGACGACCACGTAGCGGACGCCGAGCCGTCGCAGCCACGACTGATAGACCCTTGGCCCGAGCGGGCTGTAGAGGATGCGGTTCTGGGGAAAGTCGTCCTGCCGGAACCAGCCGCGCGCGAGCGGGATTCCGGCGCGCGGAAGGTAGACGGCGGCCCAGTGGCCCGTCGTGTCGACCGCTTCCACCCGGTACGACGGCGACAGGTGGCGATGGAGGTACGAGACCACGTCGGACCAGTACGCGGCGCTGTGGGCAGGGTCGGCGCTCGCGCGGGCGTAGTTGGTCGCGAGCGGGCTCACGTTCCACACCGCCGCGAGCGCGAACGCGGCGAGGCAGACGACCCGCGGCCGCCAGGCCCGCAGCGAGAGCGCGAGCACGGCGACGGGGATCGCCGCATAGCGCACGCGCGCGATGTTCTCCCCGACCGCCGACGGGACGAGGTACACCGTGAGGCACGCCGCCCAGTAGACGACGAAGACGAAGCTCAGGACGCGGGCGCGCTCGACGCCCCAGGTCAGTGCCGCGCCGAGGGCGCAGAAGGTCGAGGCGGCCGCCAGCTCCTTCAGCGAGAACGGGTAGCGGCCGTTGTCGGGGAACGCGCGCCAGAGCAGGAGCTCGACCCCGCCGGCGGCGGCGATGACGGCGGCTGGAACGAGCAGGCGTGCGGGCGCGGTGCGGCGCCCGAGCGCGATCCCGCCGAGGAGCAGGGCGAGCAAGAGGAACGCGAGCGGGCTGGCCGCCAGCGTCAGCGCGGCGAGGAGCGCGAACCGCCAGTGCCGGTGCGCCTGGATCGCCCACAGCGCGAGAAGCGCGAGCGCGACCCCGAGCGCGAACGGGAACGCGGCCGACAGCACGACCCCGGCCCAGACGACCGCGAACGTCCGGCTCGACCAGCGCGCGGTCGGACCCCACTCGCGGCCGATGACGACCGCGAACGCGAGCGCGGCCATGGCGATCGTGGCCACGGCCAGAAGGCGGATCCCGAGCAGCGCGGCGAGGGGGTAGTAGAGGACGCTGTAGGTGATGAAGCTGTAGCGCCCCGCGTACCAGAAGTTGTTCCACAGCGAGAAGCCGTGCTGGAGGAAGATCGCGCGCTGGTAGGCGTGCGCGGCGAGGTCGCTTCCCGGCGGCCCGAGCCACGCGAGGAGCGCAGCGAGGACCCCCGCCGCGCCGGCCGCGAAGGTCGCCTCGCGGGCGAGAGGGGTGGCGCGATGCACGGGGCGTAGCTTACGAATCGCGACGGCCGCGCAGTCCGGGCACCGCGAACCTGTCGATCGATCGTCACGAGATCGCTACAGAAACCGGGCCTCGCGACCCTATCGGCGCCCTCTCCGCTCGGCTACCGTCGGGCGGTGGCGGGGGCGGTGGGTCCCCGACCCGCCGGGGACGCGTCTGGAGAAGGCCCGTCGCTCCGAGCCGCGACCGGCCGAGCCGAGCCGAGCCGAACCGAAGCGACGCGAGCCGAGCGACGCGAGCTGAGCGACGCGAGCCGAAGCTCAGACGAGCTCGACGAGCACGGTCGCCGTGAACGCGTACGCGAGCACGATCGAGGTTGTCGCCCCGGCGAGCGCCACCACGCGCCGCCGCATCGCCGGCGAGCGGAACCGCGCCAGCCACAGTGCTCCCGCCCCGCCGATCACGATCGAGGCCGCGGTCTCGAGCGCGTGCAGCGCGATCCCGGCGGTCAGGGCCTCCGTCATCCCGACCCCGCGCGACTGGAGCGCGACCGCCATCGTCCCGCTCGAGATGCCGAGGTTCCCGGGCGTGAGCGGCACGATCCCGGCGACGTCGAGCGCGGGGACGATGATCACGGCCGCGACGAACGGCGAGCCGACGCCGAGCGCCGACGCGATTGCCGCGACCCCGGCGAGCCGCGCCGCCGTCGCCAGCGCCACCCACGCGACCGTCCGGGCACCGCGTGCCGGCGAGCATCCCAGAGCGCGATAAGCGTCCAAGACGTGCGCGACCGCGCGCTCCGCGCGACGCCGCCGCGCGAAGAACGCAGCGACGAGAGCAGCCACCACGAGCCCGCCGAGCCCGAGCACGGGCCACATCGGGAGCGCGCCGAGGGCCGCCGCCACGACCACGAGAGCACCGAGGCAGAGCGCACGTGCGGCGCCGATCGCGCTGAAGACGCCGCCGGTCGTCCAAAGCCGCTCGCGCCGCTCCTCCGCGTCGAACGCACGCGAGAAGAGCCCGATCCGGACCGCGTCGCCGACGCGCGCCGGCATCGCCGAGTTGGCGAGCGATCCGATGCCGTAGGCCGCGACGGAATTCACCCAGCCGATCCGGCCGCCGCAGAGCAGGATCGTCGTCCGCCACGCCCACGCGTTGCAGAGCAGCGCGCCCACGAACGAGACGGCCGCGAGCCAGAGCCACGCCGGCTGCGCGCGCTCGAGCCCGTCGATCGCGTGCCGCACCTCGGGCCCGAGCAGCTGCGGCGTCGCGGCGACGACGAGGACGATCGCAACCGCAAGGCCTGCCAACGCGAGCGCACGGCGACCCAGGCGCGAGTCGAGCCGCAGCTCCGAGAGATCCATCGCCATCTAAGACGTCCCGGCAGCGCGCGAGATTGTTGTGCGCGCGTTCACTCCCGCCTCCATCGGCCGATTACGCTTGTTGGATGAGAGGAGCCGTCGCCGCCGGCCACCGACTCACCGCCGAGGCGGGCGCGCGCGTGCTCGCCGAGGGCGGAAACGCCGTCGACGCGTGCATCGCCGCCGCCTTCGCGTCGTGGGTCGCCGAGAGCCCGCTCACGGGACCGGGCGGCGGCGGGTTCATCGTCGTCCACCGCGGCCACGACCGCGGCGCGCGGCTGCTCGACTTCTTCGTCGACGTCCCCGGCCGCGGGCTTGCCTCCCACGACCGTCCGGCCATGGACGACATCGACGTGTCCTTCGGCGATTCGTCGCAGGTCTTCCACATCGGAGCCCCTTCGTGCACCGTCCCCGGCGCGCCGGCCGGCCTCGAGGAGGCGCACCGCGCGTTCGGGACGCTCCCGTGGCGCGAGCTCCTCGCGCCGGCGATCGAGCTCGCGCGCGAGGGCGTCGAGCTGAACCGCGCGCAGGCCTACCTGCACGCGATCCTCGACCTGATCCTGCGGCACACGAAGGAGGGGCGCGCGCTCTACTCGAATGCGGACGGCGAGCGCCTCGTCGCCGGCGACCGGCTCGTGATGGGCGACCTGGCCGACACGCTCGAGCTGCTCGCCGAGCGGGGCGCGGCGGAGCTCTACACCGGCGAGCTCGGACGTGCGATGGTCGAGCACGTCCGCGCCGCCGGCGGCGAGATCACCATGGAGGACCTGCGCGAGTACCGCGTGATCTGGCGGCGGCCGGTGCAGGTCGCGTTCCGCGACCACGTCTTCCTCTCGAACCCGCCGCCGTCGTCCGGCGGCGTCCTGATCGGGTACGCGCTCCGCCTGCTCGACTCGCTCGGCGGTGACCCGCCGCACGGGAGCGCCGAGGCCATGGCCGCACTGGTCGAGGCGATGAGGGAGCAGACGCGAGTGCGGACGACGACCTTCGCCGGCGAGCTCTACCGCGGCGGCCTGGTGAAGCGGCTGCTCGCGGACGAGTCAGTCGCGGACGGCCTCGAACGCATGCGCTCGCAGCTCGAGGGGAGGCCGGAGCCGGCGGGCGCGCCCGGCACGACGCACATCGCCGTCGTGGACGCGGCCGGAAACGCCGCGTCCTGCACGGCGTCCACGGGAGCCGGGTCCGGAGTGATCGTGCCCGGAACCGGCCTGCACGTGAACAACATGCTCGGCGAGTACGACCTCGTCGCCGCGCGGGTCAAGCCGGGCATGCGCCTGACGAGCATGATGGCGCCGTCGCTCGTCCTCCGCGAGGGCTTGCCGCGGCTCGTGGTCGGCAGCGCCGGCTCGGTCCGCCTGCGCGGCGCGATCCTCCAGATCGTCCTCAACGTGATCCAGCACGACCTGCCGGTGGACGAGGCGATCGAGCGACCGCGCGTCCACTTCGAGGATCCGCACGTCCACTGCGAGGGCGGCAACGACCCGGCCGAGATGGACTCACTCGAGGAGCTCGGCTACCAGGTCACGCGCTGGCGGCGGAAGAACCTCTTCTTCGGCGGTGCGGCGGCGGTCGAGGTGCGCGAGGACGGATCGCTGGCGGCGGCGGGCGACTCGCGGCGCGGCGGAGCGGGGGTGGTGGTCGAATCGACTTCGTGATCCGGCGCGCGGAGCCGGGCGACGCGGCCGCGCTCGTCGCGCTCGGGAACGCGATCGGGCGCGAGCCGGAGGGCTGGCTCATCACCTCGGAGGGCTGGCGCGGCGTCAACGACGAGCGCCGCTACCTCCGAGCGCTCAAGCGGTACCCGCATGCCGCCGTCTTCGTCGCGGAGGTGGGTGGCCGCATCGTCGGGCGGCTCTCGATCGCGCGCGACCAGCATCCCGCGAGCCACCACGTCGCCGACGTCGGGCTGATGGTCGCCGCGGGCGCTCGCCGGCGCGGCATCGGCACCGCGCTCCTGGAGCAGGCGATCGCGTGGGCGCGTGAGAGCGGGATCCGGAAGCTGGAGCTGCACGTCTTTCCCCACAACCAGCCGGCGCTCCGGTTGTACGAGCGGTTCGGCTTCGAACAGGAGGGCTACCGGAAGGGCCACTACCGCCGCGCGGGCGAGTACGTCGACGCGATCCTCATGGCGTACCGCGTGGACGAAAATTCGCAAAAAGCGGAAGAATTGTTTTTCTCCGGCTCTTGATCCGACGCGGCGAATTCGTAAGAGTGCCGCTTGCGCCGAGCGCGGATCGCAAGTAGGCCGAAGCTCAGCCGGAGGGCCGTACGCGGAAGCGGAAAGTCAGTCGGTGGAGTGGACGAAAGCGAAACCGGCTCGGCGAATTTTTTGCGCTTTTTTTGGTCGATCCGGAAAAACTTCGCAAAAAGCGAGAGAATCTTTTCGCACACGACTTGCGCGGACGCGGCCGGTTGGTCAGAGTGCCGCCTGCGCCGAGCGCGGATCGCAAGTAGGCCGAAGCTCAGCCGGAGGGCCGTACGCGGAAGCGGAAAGTCAGTCGGTGGAGTGGACGAAAGCGACACCGGCTCGGCGAATCCTTTTTGGCGAGATGCGCATCCTGGGATCGGCCACCGAGGCTGAGGTCGTCGCCGAGTTCCTGCGCGGCGAGCTCGCCTCGGAGCGCTGGCGGGCGCAGCTGCTGGCGCTTCTGGACGAGGACGGCGCAGACGTGGCCGTCGTCGAAAGGCCCGACGTGGACGACCCGGCGGACTCGGCGTACCGCGCTCGGCTCCTCGACCGGCACCGCGCGTGGCTGCGGCGCGAGGGCCTCTTCGACGGCTTCCCGCTTCGGGTCGAGTGGCAGCGCGCGGCGCTCTCGCCCGACGAGGTGCTCGGCATCCTCTACATCGACTGGGACTGGTGGCTGCGGCTCTCGGGCGGGACGCGGCGGCCGCTCGACGCCGCCGCGAGGATCCGCGTCGGCGCCGTCCCAGGCGGCACCGCCCCGGAGC
>Ga0081539_10003819_pt1 | contig 17708 bp, 20 predicted proteins | sample TabmetS4T2R2_FD_71023 | JGI IMG/M metagenome (GOLD analysis project Ga0081539, IMG submission 71023) | Tabebuia heterophylla rhizosphere microbial communities from the University of Puerto Rico - S4T2R2 | ecosystem: Host-associated > Plants > Roots > Rhizosphere ...
CCGATGAACTCGGGGATCAGGCCGTACTCGATCAGGTCCTCGGGCAGCACCTGCTCGAACCACTCGCCGGCGTCCTTCTCGACCCGCGAGGAGATCGCGGCGCCGAAGCCGACACCGCGGTCGCCGACCCGGCGCTCGATGATCTGGTCGAGGGCGGCGAAGGAGCCACCGCAGATGAAGAGGATGTTGGTCGTGTCGATCGTCAGGAACTCCTGGTGGGGGTGCTTGCGCCCGCCCTGCGGCGGCACCGAGGCGGTGGTCCCCTCGAGGATCTTCAGCAGCGCCTGCTGGACGCCTTCGCCGGAGACGTCACGGGTGATCGACGGGTTGTCGGCTTTGCGCGCGATCTTGTCGATCTCGTCGATGTAGATGATCCCCGTTTCCGCCTTCTTGACGTCGAAGTCGGCGGCCTGGATCAGCTTCAGGAGGATGTTCTCGACGTCCTCGCCGACGTAGCCGGCCTCGGTCAGCGCGGTCGCGTCGGCGATCGCGAAGGGGACGTTGAGGATCCGGGCGAGGGTCTGCGCGAGCAGCGTCTTGCCGCACCCGGTCGGGCCCAGCATCATGATGTTCGACTTCTGCAGCTCGACCTCGGTCTCTTCGGACTGGGCGATCTGGACCCGCTTGTAGTGGTTGTAGACGGCAACCGAGAGGGCCCGCTTGGCGGCCTCCTGGCCGACCACGTACTCCTCCAGCACGTCGTTGATTTCCCGCGGTTTCGGCAGGTTCTCGAGCTCGAAGGCGGGCGGCGCCGTCAGCTCCTCGTCGATGATCTCGTTGCAGAGGTCGATGCACTCGTCGCAGATGTAGACGCCCGGGCCCGCGATCAACTTTTTGACCTGGCGCTGCGACTTGCCGCAGAAGCTGCAGAGGAGTTGCTCGTTCGAATCGGTGGGACGTGCCAGCGGAATCCCCTCCTAACGGGATCTGTCTAGAGCTCCGGCGGCCCAGAAAGCTTAGACGGGCCTGCCTTCCGGGATACGTGGGGTCGTCTTACGGCGCCGGGCGGGCGGTCCCTCCCCGTGGTCGCCGGCTTGCGCACAAGCTACGGTTGGCGAATGCAGATCGCCCCCGTCAGCGCCGACCAGTTCGAGGAAGTGCTGCCGCTGATCGCGGACTACCAGCGCTTCTACGAGGTCGAGAACCCCGACACCGACCGCAACCGCGAGTTCTTCCGCCGCTTCCTGGCGCCGAGCGAGGACGGGCTGCTGCTCGGGGCGCGGGGCGAGGACGGGTTCCTCGGCCACGCCTGCCTCTACTGGCACTTCAGCTCGACCCGGGCGCGGGAGACGGTGCTGATGAACGACCTCTTCGTCGTTGCCGAGGCCCGCGGCCAGGGCGTCGGCCGGGCGCTGATCGAGGCCGCGGCCGCGGTTGGCCGCGAACGCGGAGCCGCGGTGCTCGAATGGTCGACCGCCCCGGACAACAAGACCGCGCAGCGGCTCTACGACACGACCGGGGCCGAGCGCAGCGAGTGGTTCGAGTACGAGATCGAGCTGTGAGCGACCCGATCGCCGCGGTGATCGCCGGTTATTCGAGTCCGCGGCGATCGGGTCGCGAACCGGTGCGATGAGCGGCGCCGCCGAGATCGTCCTCGAAACCGTGCCGCGCGACGCCCCCGAGGTACTGACGCTCTATGACGCCTTCATCCGCGAGGCCGACGGGCCGCTCGGCGACGCGGTCGACCTCGCGGCGGAGATCGCCGCCGGCCCGCCGGCCGACCTGGTGCCGCCGGCCGGCGCCTTCCTGCTCGCGCGGGTCGGCGGCGAGCCGGCCGGGATCGGCGGCGTCCGCTTCCTCGACACCGAGGTCGGCGAGGTGAAGAGCATGTTCGTCTCCCCGACCCACCGCGGCCTCGGCCTCGGCCGCCGCCTGCTGGCCGAGCTCGACGGCATCGCCGCCGCCCACGGCTGCCGCGCCGTCCGCCTCGACACCTCGGCCTACCTGACCGAGGCGCTTGGCCTCTACCGCGCCGCCGGCTACCGCGAGGTCCCCGACTACAACGGCAACCCCAAAGCCGACGTCTGGCTCGAACGCGAGCTTTACGCGCTCAACCCCTAGGCTCCGCCGCGGTCCAGCGCATCCGCTAGTCCGGCGGAAGGTCCGGTGATTCCTCCCGGATCAAGCGCTCGTCCTTCCACACAATCTGGGCCAGTTCATGAATCGCCCGGCCCTCATAAATCTGACGGATCGTGTCGGCCGAGACATCGACTCCCTCGGGGCGAAACAGTTCACCCGCCCTGGTCCGCCGAGTCTTCGCCGTCTCGCGGCGCCAGTCCCTGTTTTCCCATTTCTCGTCACCAGTTCCCAGCACAATTTCGAGAACGATCCTGTGGGACAGGTCATCGACTCTTGCTACAGCTCCTTTGAGGTACCGGCGCAAGGCATCCGAGTAGGCGGTGGGATCGTCGGCATCCGCGCCCTTGGGCAGGTTGTCGTGAACGCTGGCCAGGCCCAACAAAAGCAATCCGCCCTCCTTCTTAAGAATCCATTCCGTCCGAAGGGCGTTCGTGCAGAGGCGACGAAGCGCCGCTCTTACGTCTTCGAATGGCGGAGTCTTTGCGTACCGCTCCGGGACTGCCATTTCGAGAGAATACCAGTGAGTACCACACTATGACACGGTCTTTCACATAAAGGTACATGCTTACCGAGCGTGACTAGGGAACACCAGCTAAGGATGACCAGGGCAGGGTGCGACACAACACCAGACCTGGCGACAGTTCCCCACCATCGCACCCAGGGGAGAGCCATCCCATTCACCGAACGGCGGAGAAAAGCACGGATTATGGGAACTCCTGATGGCCCATCAAGCTTGCTCTCCCAGCAATCCGAGTGACGCGAGGTGACCATTGAACGCTACGAAGACGAGCACTCCAACCGAGTCGAAGGCCGCTCCCAAGCGGGAGCTCCCCCGGCCTCGATGCAAGCACGGCAAGCTATTCGGCTGTCCCTACTGCCGCTACGAAAACGAACACCCCGAGATGCAGGGCGAGCCCTCGAGACGGTGGGTAACGTGAGAGCCGATGTCTTAGCGCCCCAAGACACGGTCCGTCACTTTGCGCCCTATAGGGGCGTCAATTGACGGATGGATACCCAGAGCCTCAGCTGTAGCGGTCCCAGCGGGTGAGCAGCGGCAGCGGGTCGATCGGGACGCCGTTGACGTGGATCTCGAAGTGCAGGTGGCAGCCGGTGCCGACCGCGTTGCCGGTTTCGCCGACGGCGCCGATCCGCTCGCCCTCGCGGACGAACTCCCCCTTGCGGACCGTGGCCGAGCGCGGCATGTGGGCGTAGAAGTAGCTGCGCTTCTCGCCTTCGCCGTGGAGCAGCGCGAAGTAGCCGTAGAGCACGGGGTCGTAGCCGACCTTGCGCACGCGGCCGTTGCGGACGGCGACCAGGGGCGTGCCGCAGGCGGCGGTGATGTCGAACCCTTCGTGGATGCGGCCGTCGTTGCGCGGCGCGTGGAAGACCCCGACCGCGCCGCGCACCCCGTGCGGGCCGTCAACCGGGAAGACGTGGCCGAAGTACGGCGTGCCGCCGTTCGGAGGCCCGGCCGCTGCGGTGACGGGAACGGCGCCGAGGGCGATCGCCAGCAGCGCCAGCCCGCCGAGGAGGGCCGCGCGGCGGATCAGAGCTCGACCCTGAAGCTGCGCTTCGCCGGAGTCGGATCGGGTACCGCGGTCGGGCCGATCGCTTTCACCTTGAAGCTGTGCCGGCCCGCTTTAAGCCCGCTGTAGACCTTCGGCGATTTGCACGTTTTCCAGGGCTTTTTGTCGAGCTTGCACTGGAATTTCACGCCTTTTTCGTTGCTCGTGAAGCGGAAGGTCGCCTTCGCCCCGTCGAGCTTGAATTTGACGATCTTGGTGTTCGGTTCGGGCTCGATCGGGATCGGTTTGCCACCACCGCCACCCCCTCCCCCACCGCCGGAATCAGCCGGACAGGCGTTGGTCGGGTCGGCTTTGCCGGCGCATTTGTCCTGCGTCTCGTCGCCCCAACCGTCGCCGTCGGCGTCGGGCTCGATCGTCGCGTTCATCAGCAGTTCGAGGTTGGTGGCGTCGTTCGTGGTCGGCACCGTGGTCGAGCCTTCGCCCAGCGCCGGGTTCCAGAAGTCGAGAAAGGAGCCACCGAAGGTGCGGATGATCGGCACACCGAGCATCGCCGGAACCTCCAGAGTGTCGACGCCGAGGAAGTCCCCCTGTTGAACGGGAACCCGGGCGGCGAAGGTGTAGGTGCCGGCTGCTTTCGGCAGCATCTCGACCGGGCCACCGCCGGAGCCGGTCATCCCGCGGACGATACGCAGCCGAACTTTGTGTTCGATCGAGCTGGCGCCGGCCCGCAGCGACCAGGCGACGACCACGCCGTCGATGCCCGCCGTCGCCCCACCGGGCGCCCGAGTTGCCACGGGCAAGGCGGCGATCGTCGTCGTGCAGCTGTTGGTCCCACTGGGCGTCGCGCAGAGCGAGTCGCTCGGCGGGTTCGCGAGGTTGCTACCGGAGACCACCGCCGCGTCCGCCGGCGCCACCGCGACCCCGAGCAACCCGAGCGCGGCCCCGAGGATGCCGAGCCGGCGCCTCACGATGCCACCCGGAAGGTGCGCTTGGCCGGGGTCGAGTCCCTCGCCCCTTCGGCGTTGATAGCGCGGACCTTGAAGCTGTGACGGCCCGCTTTAAGCCCGCTGTAGACCTTCGGCGATTTGCATGTTTTCCAGGGCTTTTTGTCGAGCTTGCACTGGAACTTCGAGCCGCCGACCGTGCTCGTGAAGCGGAAGGTGACGTTCTTCTTCGCCGCCAGGATCGTGACTTTCCCGATCCTGGTGTTGGGAACCGGCTCGGTGGGCGCCGGGCCACAGAGTCCGCCGATCATCGGTGGGCACGGCGCCGAGACCGAGCAGGCGTTCGTCGGGTCGGCTTTGCCCGCGCATTTGTCCTGCGTCTCGTCGCCCCAGCCGTCGCCGTCGGCATCGGGCTCGAGGGTCGCATTGAGCAGCAGCTCGTAGTCGGACCCCGTAGTCGTGGGATCGAGTGCCTGGCCATCGGCGAGAGGCGGAACCCAGAGCTGAAAGTCCGCCCCGGTCAGAGAGCGGATCACCGGAACCGATTGGACGTTCGTGACTTCGAGCGCATCGATGCCGATCTTGTCGCCGGCTTTGACCGGGATCCTCGCGAGGAAGTGGTTGAAGCCCGCGCTCAACGGCAGGGTCTCCTGCGGACCGGTGGCGACAGCGGCGCTCCCGCGGATTACCCGCAGGCGCACCTTGTGCTCGACCAGGCTGCTGCCCGAGCGCAGAGTCCAGGCGACGATCACGCCGTCGCTCGGCGCAACGGCGCCCCCCGGTTCCTGGTTGGCCGGGGGCAACGTGGAAAGCGCCAGGGTGCAGCTCAGGGGGGAACCCCCCGTGGGGTTGCAGGTCTCGTTGTCGGGCGGACCCAGCATGCTGCTGCCGAACTTGACCGCGGCCCCGGCGGGGGCGGCGGCGAGCGCGCAGAGCGCGACGGCGGCGAGCGAAATCTTCAGAAACCGGAGCATCGGGTCGCGCATCCTAACCCGCCCCGCGGACCGCAGATGCGGTCTAGTGGTGCTCGATCACGCGGTCGACGATGTTGTACTCCTTCGCCTCCTCCGCGCTCATGAAGTAGTCCCGCTCGGTGTCTTTGGTGACCTTGTCGAACGGCTGCCCGGTGTGGTGGGCGATGATCTCATCGAGGCGGCGGCGGACGTCGATGATCTCTTTGGCGTGGATCTCGATGTCGGTCGCCTGGCCCTGGAACCCGGCCGAGACCTGGTGGATCAGGATCTTCGAGTTCGGCAGCGCCATTCGTTTGCCGGCCGCGCCGCCGCTCAGCAGCAGCGCCCCCATGCTCATCGCCACCCCGACGCAGATCGTCTGCACCTCGGGTTTGATGAACTGCATCGTGTCGTAGATCGCCAGGCCGGCGTAGACCGAACCGCCGGGCGAGTTGATGTAGAGGCTGACGTCCTTGTCGGGGTCCTCCGACTCCAGGTGCAGCAGCTGGGCGACGATCAGGTTGGCGATGTCGTCGGTGACCGGGGTGCCGAGGAAGATGATCCGCTCGCCGAGCAGGCGCGAGTAGATGTCGAAGGCGCGCTCGCCGCGCGAGGTCTGCTCGACCACCATCGGGACCAGAGGACTCATGCGCGGAACTCTACTCGCCGCCCGGCGTCCAAAGTTTGCCGCTGGCTTTCCCGCCCTCGCCCTCACCCTCGGGCGTCAGGATTTTCTCGCGGGCCTCGGCTTTCGCCTGCTCGTCTTCTGCCTGCTCGAGCGGGATCGGCACCGCCGCCTCGGTCACGACCTCGATCGCTTTGCGGGCCCGGATGTCGTCTTCGATCATCGCGTCGCGGCCGTTCTCGCGCAGCCGCGCCAGCAGTTTCTCCGGGGTCACCCGCTCGTGTTCGGCGGAGTGCTCGAGCGCCTCGACCAGCTCCTCCTCGGTGACCTCGATCGCCTCCGCCTCGGCGATCGCCGTCACCACCGCCTCGCGCTTCAGGTCTTTGAGCGCGTCCGGTTTCGATTCCTCGATCAGCTCCTCGCGCGATTTGCCCTGCATCGCAAAGAACTGGTTCGGATCCATGCCGCGCTGGGCGAGCTGGCGTTCCATCCGCTCCAGGCGTTCGCTCGCCCGAGCCACGACCAGATCGTCGGGGACCTCGACCGTCGCGGCGTCGACCGCGGCGTCGATCGCGCGGATCCGGAAGTCTTCCTCGGCGCGACTGTTCAGCGCCGTCCCGACTTTCTCGGCGATGTCGGCGCGCAGCTCCGCGAGCGTGTCGAACTCAGAGGCGTCGGAGGCGAAGTCGTCGTCGAGCTCGGGGAGGATTTTCTCCCGCACCTCCTTGACCTTGACCTTGAAGACCGCGTCTTCACCGGCCAGTTGCTCGGCCTGGTAGTCGTCGGGGAAGGTGACCTTGACCTCGCGGTCCTCGCCGGCTTTGGCACCGACCAGTTGCTCCTCGAAGCCCTCGATCAGCTGCCCGGACCCGAGCCCGAGCAGGTAGTCCTCGGCCTTGCCGCCCTCGAAGGCTTTGCCGTCGAGCAGGCCCTCGAAGTCGATCAGCAGCGAGTCGCCCTCGGCGGCCTCGCGCTCGACCGGTTCCAGCCGCGCGAAGCCCTCGCGGATCCGCTCGACCTCGGTGTCGACGATTTCGTCCGGCACCTCTTTGTCCTCACGGCCGACCTCGAGTCCCTTGTAGTCGCCGAGCTGGGCGGGCGGCCGCACCCCGACCTCGAAGGCGAAGCCGAGCGGCTGGCCCTCCTCCTCGGGAGCGTCGGTCATCTCGATCTGGGGGTCGCCGATCGGGGTCACCTTGGAGTCGAGCAGCGCTTTTTCGTACCACTCGGGCAGCGCCTCGCGAATCGCCTCCTGAAGCACGTTCGGGAAGCCGAGCCGCTGGATCACCAGCGACGGCGGCGCCTTGCCGGCGCGGAAGCCGGGCATGCGCATCTCTTTCGCCATCAGGCGGGCGGCGCGCGAGGCGGCGCGCTCGACGTCTTTTGCCGGGACCTCGACCTCGACGCGAACGCGCGAGTCGCCCAGCTCGGTGAGCTTCGTCTCCATTACAACCTTTCACGCTCCGCTCGCGGCGCGAGGAACCAGATATGCACGCTTGCTCGCTCCGCGTTCATGGGGTCCGTTGACCCTAGCGAGCCCGGCGCTTGGCCAGCATCGTGCGCAGGGCGGCGGCGAAGTCGAGCGCGAAGGCGAGCCCGCGCCCGAGCGGCCCGGTGACCAGCCAGGCCCTGCCCCGCTCTGCGAAGTCAGCCCTCATTGCCGGCGTATTCCAGCAGGGACTCGTCGACCAGCCACTCGACCGGAGCGTGGTCGTCGGTGTAGAGCTCGCCGCCCGGCAGGCGCGGCTGCAACCGATTCGCCGCGGCCACGGCCAAGAACGCCAAATCGGCCGGCAGCCTCTCGGCGGCCGCTCGCAGGTTGTCCGCCGAGAGCCGCTCGTCGCCGCCCATCAGCAGCGTGTTCTCGTCCTCGATCGGGTCCCGCAGGACGACCGGGAAGACCGCCGCCATCGTCCGTCCCAGCACCCGCTCGAGCTCGTCGCTGCCCTCCGGGTGGCCGACGTTGACGATCACCACCCCGCCCGGCGCCAGCTTCTCGGCGCAGAGCGCGAAGAACTCCTCGGTGGTCAGGTAGAAGGGGATGTAGGGCTGGCGGTAGGCGTCGACCATGATCGCGTCGTAGTCGCCCTCGGCATCGCGCAGCCAGGGCCGCGCGTCCTCGGCGTAGACGGTCATCCGCGGGTTGCGCAGGTCGAGGAAGCGTTCGCCGAGCTCGGTCAGCTCGCCGTCGATCTCGACCGCGTCGACTTCGGTCTCCGGGAAGTAGTGGCCGAAGGCGCGGGCGAGGGTGCCGCCGGCGTTGCCGAGGATCGCGATCCGCTCCGGATCCCCCCGCCCGGCCGCCTCGGCCAGGACCAGGTGGCCGTCCCAGTAGCCGCCGGTCAGGTAGGACCCGGGCCGGTAGAGGGAGTGGATCGCCTGACCCTCGTTCAGCTCGAGGATGCGGCTGCCGTCCTCGCGTTCGATCACCCGCGCGTACTGCTGGGTGGTCTCGGCCTCGTAGAGGACCTCGCCCTCCCCGGTGTCCTTGATCGTCCCGACCGGCACGGTCAGGAGCAGCGCCACCCCCGCCGGGACGACGGCGGCGCGCCAGCCAAGCCCGGCGGCGGCGACCAGCGCGAGGGCCAAGGCGAAGACGATGAAGGTCCGCTGGGTGCCGAGCAGGGGGATGAACAGCAGGGCCGAGATCATCGTCCCGGTCAGCGAGCCGAAGGTCGAGATCGCGTACAGCCGCCCGACCACCTCGCCGGTGCTGTCCTTCTCCGCCACCGCCAGCCGCACCGCCCAGGGCGAGGCGGCGCCGAGCAGCGTCACCGGCACGGCGACGAGGACGAGGACTCCGAACAGCGAGCCGGCGAAGGTCCCGACCGAGAGGCTGTCGAAGGCCTCGACCGAGAAGTCGAGGAAGGGACGGGCGGCGAACGGGATCAGCGCCACCAGCAGCGAGGCAACCAGAACCAGCAGACACAGGCCGCGCAGGTGGGGATGGCGGTCGGCGTAGCGGCCGCCGAACCAGTAGCCGATCGAGAGCGCGACCAGGACGACCCCGATCGTGTTCGCCCAGACGATCGTCGAGGCGCCGAAGTATGGGGCGAGCAGGCGCGCGGCGGCGATCTCGGCGCCGAGGCTGGAGGCGCCGACGACGAAGACCAGGGTGCCGAGAAGCAGCCGCTCGCCCCTACCCCGTGCGGTGTTCAGGGTCCCTCCCGGACGCGATCAGTTCCTTCTCCAGGCGGGCGCCGTGGCCGGAGGAGACGGCGCGCTGGGCGCGCTGGGGGTCGAGCTCGATGCCGCGGTCGCGGGCGAGGTCGAGCAGCTTCTGCTTCTCGATTCCCTCGCGCGCCGCCTCGAAGAAGGCCCAGCCGAGCAGGCCGAGGGCGAGGAAGGTGCCCTCGATCATCATGATCACCCCGGCCGTGCTCTGGTCCTGCAGCGGGGTCAGCCCCCACTCCAGCTCGCCGGCGCTGTAGCGGTCGTAGAGGACCGTGCCCGACCACATCAGGACGTTGCCGAGGATCGCGCCGGTGAAGCGGACCGCGATCACGTAGACGACCTTCCAGGCGGCGGTGAACCACTGCGGCTTCGGCAGCGGGCCGAACACCGGCATCCACATCAGGCAGCCGAAGAAGATGAAGCTGGTGTGCTCGACCGCGTGCGGGAAGGCGCCGCCGTAGGCCGCGTCGTACATCGCCGGCAGGTGCCAGAAGAAGAGGTTGGCCGCCCAGAGCGGGAAGGCGATCAACGGGTGGGCCAGGGATTTCAGCCGGTCGAAGAGCTTGATCGCGAGGATCGGCTGCAGCAGCGGCCCGGTCAGGCCGAGAACCAGAAGCAGGCTGGCGACGTCGCCGATCAGCAGGTGCTCGACCATGTGCGCGATCACCAGTTCCTCGGCGATGTAGTCGATCGGCGAGGCGATCGCGGCGAAGATCGCCAGCAGCCCGGCGGCGAAGCAGATCTGCCGCCAGAGCGGCACCGGGCGGCCCTTCGCCGCGAGGGTCGCCGAGCGCTTGGCGTAGAGGCCGGCGGCGAGGACGAGGGGAATCAGCTCCAGCAGGCCGAGGAGCGCGCCGGCGAGGGCGAACGGCAGGGTCATCTCGAATCCAGCGTAGCGACGCCCCTGGGTCGCCAGCTGCCCGCCGCCGCTGTTAGCTTGGCGGCGTCAGATGCCCGCCAGCGACGCCCAGTTCCCCCCGATCGGCAGCTACGGCTTCCTCTCCGACTGCCACACGTCGGCCCTCATCTCCTTCGACGGCGCGATCGAGTGGCTGTGCCTGCCCCGCTTCGACTCGGCGAGCGTCTTCGGGGCGCTGCTCGACCGCGGCGCCGGCCACTTCAAGCTCGGCCCGCGCGGCGTGATCGTCCCGCTCAGCCGCCGCTACGAGCCGGGGACGCTGGTAATCGAGACGACCTGGGTCTGCGACAGCGGCTGGGTGGTCGTCAAGGATGCGCTGACGATCGCCGAGTGGGCCAGCTCGGGCGAGGACAAGGACGGCGACGGGCGCCCGGACACGGGGCACGAGTCCGACCGCTCGCTGCTGCGGTCGGTGACCTGCATCGACGGCGAGGTCGAGATCGAGATGGAGTGCATCCCGCGCTTCGCCTACGGCGTCGACGTCGCCCGCTGGACCGGCGGTGAGCTCGGCGAAGCGATCGCCCACGCCGACGACGGCACCGAGCTGCAGCTGACCAGCGACATGGAACTGGAGTTGGACGGCGGCAGCGTCCGCGGCAGCCTGAAGCTGCGCGAGGGCGAGAGCGGCTTCTGCGCGCTGAGCTGGGGCACCGACAAGCTCGGCGGCCCGCGCAGCGCCCCGGAGGCGCTGGAGCGGCTCGACTCGACCGAAGAATTCTGGCGCTCCTGGCTGCGCGACGGCAACTTCCCCGACCACCCCTGGCGGATCCACCTGCAGCGCTCGGCCCTGGTCCTCAAGGGACTCACCTACACCCCGACCGGGGCGATCGTCGCCGCCCCCACCACCTCGCTGCCCGAGACCCCCGGCGGCGAGCGCAACTGGGACTACCGCTACTGCTGGATCCGCGACTCCACCTTCACCCTCTGGGCGCTGCACACGCTCGGCTTCGACCAGGAGGCGCGGGACTTCATGAAATTCATCGTCCGCATCTGCCGCGACCACCCGGACCTGCAGATCATGTACGGGATCGGCGGCGAGAAGGACCTGACCGAGAGCACGCTCGACCACCTCGGCGGCTACGGCGGGGCGCAGCCGGTGCGGATCGGCAACGGCGCCTTCGACCAGCGCCAGAACGACGTCTGGGGCGCCCTCCTGGACTCGATCTATCTGCACGAAAAGGCGCTGCGCGGCCACGGCACCAAAGCCGACCGCGAGCTGGTCGCCTACCAGGTGAACGCCGCGATCGAGGCCTTCGCGAAGCCCGACCAGGGGATCTGGGAGGCGCGCGGCGAACCGCAGCACTACGTCTCCTCGAAGCTGATGATCTGGGTCGCGGTCGACCGCGGCGCACGGCTCGCGGCCTCGGTCGGGCGCGAGGACGTCGCCGCCGAGTGGCGCGCCAAGGCCGACGAGTTCAAGGCCGAGATCCTCGAGCGCGGCGTCCGCGACGGGATCTTCCGCCAGCACTACGAGACCGACGCGCTCGACGCCTCCTGCCTGCTGATCCCGCTGCTGCGCTTCCTGCCCCCCGACGACCCGCGGATCTGCGACACGGTCAGGGCGATCGCCGACGAGCTGACCGAACACGGGCTGGTCCTCCGCTACAAGGTGCAGGAGACCGACGACGGCCTGCACGGCAAGGAGGGCACCTTCCTGATCTGCTCCTTCTGGCTGGTCTCGGCGCTCTCGGAGATCGGCGAGTGCGAGCGGGCGCGGGCGCTCTGCGAGCGGCTGCTGGAGTCGGCCGGCTGGCTCGACCTGTTCGCCGAGGAGCTCGAGGCGGACTCCGGCCGCCACCTCGGCAACTTCCCCCAGGCCTTCACGCACCTGGCGCTGATCAACGCGGTCTCCCACGTGATCGCCGACGAGCAGCGCGAAAACGGCGGCCCGACCGCGGTGTTCAGCGAGATGGGCGGGATCAAGAACAGCGCCTGATCCCGTCCACCGACGCGACAGTTTTCTGTGCAGACAGGAGCTTTACAGACAAAACATTTCCGTTGTTCTATATTTGGCAGCGGATGGCGAGGCTCAACCGCACCAACGAAAACGAGCTGCTGGCAGCGCTGAGCAACCCGCTGCGCCGCCAGATCCTGCGGCGGATGCGCGACGAGGAGGCGATCAGCCCGCTGGACTTGGCCCGGGAGTTCAACCTCCCGGTCAGCAACATGGCCTACCACGTGCGGGTGCTGGCCAGCTGCGGCGCGATCACCCTGGTCCGGGTCAAGCCGGTGCGCGGCGCGATCAAGCACTACTACCGCAGCAGCGTCGAACCGCCGTGGGCGCGGCAGATCATCGACCTCGAGCCCTGGGACGACAGTCGCTCGGGGGAGATTCCGGAGAGCCCGCCGACTTAGCGGCGCAAGCATGGAGCGGCGGCACGACGACAGCTGGACGACGCGGGCGGCGGACCTGGCGACCGAGTCGACGGTGATGCGTCAGGTGCTCGCGGTCCACCCGGTGCTGCTGACGATCGAGGAACTGATCCGGGAGATCGCCGGCGAGAGCCCGGAGTTCGCCGAGCGCGACGCGATCGAGCGGGCGGTCCGCGACCTCGCCGGCGTCGGTCTGCTCCATCACCACGGCGAGTTCGTCCTCCCGACCCGGGCGGCGCTTCATTTCAGCGAGCTGCTCGAGCGCTGAGTGTTTACTGGGAGGGGGCGGTCTCGATCCAGCTGAAGCGCGGGCGCAGCCGGCGCTCCAGTTCGGCGGCCGCCGCGGCAGCATCCGGATCCTGCTCGGGCCCGGCGCTGACCAGGATCACCTCGGTGGCGTCGAAGCTGCCGAGCTGGTCTTCGACCGCCTGCACGACGTCCTCGTCGCCGACCCGGGCCTCGGCCTCGACCCCGGCCTTGGCGAGCGAGGCGACGGTGATCACGAGGCTGCGCTGGGCCGCGCGGCGGGCCCCCTCGAGGTCGGACGCCCAACGGTCGAGGAAGCCGATCCGAGCCGGGGCGAGGATCAGGACGGTGGCGAGAGCTCCGTGCGCGGGCGCCGCGGCGGCGGCGATCTCGGCGACCGCGCCGGCCTCCTCGACCGCGCAGGCGGCGACGACCAGGAGGCGGCTGCCGGCGGCGGCGGAAGGTTCATGGCCGAGCGCCTCGCGCGGGCGCATGCGGACCGCGATGACGACGATCGCGACGGCGACGAGGGCGCCGACGGAAACGCCGACCCCGGGTCCGCCGAAGTAGAAGGAGAGGGCGATCGGGACGGCGATCGCGGCGACGATCAGCGGCAGCTTCCACGGAGTCACCGTCAAAGCGTGCCAGGCGCGATCGCCGTCCCTTTCTTCGCGGCGCTAGGCGCCCTTGCTGATCGCTGCCGGAGCGGCGCCGTGACTGGTCACGATCTTCACGCTTCCCCACCTCCCCCTCTGATCCCTGGTCTCCCGGCCGCCCCCTCAGCGGCCTCCTGGGAGAGCAATACTCGAATAATTTCCAGCAATCAAGGTATTGAGATTAAGATTCAGTAAATAAACGGAAAAAGCGCGACCGTTATGGAAATCCTGATTCGCAACGTTTAGAGTGCAAGTGCATCGGCCGCCACCTTGAAAACAAGTGAAGGAATGGGCCTTGCCGAAGACCAAGAAGAAAGAAAACGTCGAACAGATCGTCGCGAAAGCTTTCGCGCACCCGCTCCGGGTACAGATCCTGATCATTCTGAATGAGCGGGTGGCCAGCCCCAACCTGCTCTCCCAGGAGCTCGGCCAGAGCCTCAATCTGGTCGCCTACCACGTTCGCGTCCTGGAGAAATACGACTGCATCGAGCTGGTCGACACGAAGCAGCGCCGCGGCGCCACCGAGCATTTCTACCGCGCCACCCGCCGCCAGTTCCTGACCGACAGCGAGTGGGCTCGGATGCCCGAGAGCCTGCGCCCCGGCCTCTCCGGCGCGATGCTGAAATCGGTTTTCGAGGACATCGACGAGGCGACCCGCCTGGGGACCTTCGACGAGCTCGACGACCGCCACCTCAGCCGCACCCCGATGGTCGTCGATCAGCAGGGCTGGAAAGACGTCGCCGACCTCCTGGCCGGGACGCTCGACCGCGTGCTCGAGATCCAGGCCGAGGCCAACGAGCGCCTCGCCGCCAGCGGCGAGGAGGGGATGCTCTCGAAAGTCGAGATCCTGCACTTCAAGTCGCCGCCCGCCAAAGAGGACGCGGCGAGCGACTGACCGCCTTGACCGAGCCGGCGCCGCTCAGGAACTGAGCGGCGCCGCCGCCTCGGGCGTCGCGACGACGAAGGAGAAGCTCTCCTCGAGGTAGAGGTGGACGCTCGCGGTGTCGTGATCGTGGTAGCCGATCGCGAGGTCCTGGCCGGACTCGAAGAGGAAGTCGCCGCCGCGCAGGCTGAGGACCACCGCGCCTTTGACCCCTGGGGCCCAGACGATCGGGCCGCCGAGGATCTTCGCCAGGTGGTCGAACAGCGGGTAGCCGCCGTGCTCGGCGGTCTCGATCACCCGCGTGTACTCGTCGGGGCCGAGCGCCAGGCCGTAGGGACCCTCGACGCCGGCGTGGCGGATCGACTCGACCGCGCGGGCGACGCAGCGCGGGTAGCTCTCCGCGTTCTTGCCGAGCTTCTCCGGTTTGAACGGCGAGGCCTCGACGATCCCGACGATCCCGGCTTTTTTCCAGCCGTGGAAGACGGCGACGTTCTCGGCCATGGCGATCTGCCGCGCCGCCTCGTCGAGCGCCGCGAGATCGGCGTCGACCGCGCCGCGGTCGTTGTCGGCCAGCTCCGCCCGCGAGATCGAGAAGTCGGCCCGCAGCTCGGCCAGCGGCAGCACCTGACGGCGCAGGGCGGCGACGCCTTTGCCGTTTGGCGGCGGCAGTTTCTCGGTGCGGCCGAGGTTGGTCGCCGAGTGCTCCCAGCCGCGCGGGCCGGAGAAGTCGACCAGCCGGCGCGCGGCCAGCGGACCCTGCAGGCGCTCGCGCGCCTCGTCGTCGAGCAGCTCCCAACCGGCGTCGGAAATGGGCGCCTGCCCGCGCAGAAGATGGTTCATTGCCCCGCCCCTTTCATCCCGCCGATCCCCAGCGAGGCATCGCCACCGCCCCCGGCCTCGACCCCTTCCCCGCCTCCGTCCTCGGAAGCGGCCTCCGCGGCCTCGCCGTGCTCGACGATGTCGCCGTCCCTGAAGAGGACGCCTTCGCAGATCGCCCGCCAGCGCGGGGTCCGCCGCAGCAGGAACTCGAGGTTCATCGCGAAGTGCTTGAACTCCTCGCCCTGGGCGTCTTCCATGATCGCCCGCGCGTCGGGATCCGCCTCGACCGAGATCCGCTGCTGGTACCAGCCGATCGCCTGCGACTCCTCTTCCAGCGAGGCGCAGATCCGCGCGAAGGTGCGGGTCTCCGCCGACAGCTCCTCCGGCGGCTCGTGGTACTGGTCAAATCCCATCGTCCCTCCTGTCCGAAGTGCGCGCGGCCACTACCCCGAGACTAACCGTCTCACTCACGCACAAGGAATCCAGGGGCGGGCGAAGAGGTCATAGGACTTGCGGATCGCGCTGAAGCCGAGGTCGCGGGCCTGGTCGCAGTACTCGGACGGGGCGAGTTCGTACTCGGCGACGAAGACCGCCTTGCCGGCTTCGACGAACGGCTGGTAGAAGCCGCATTCGTCGTATTGGAAGCACTCCTCGACGATCGCGAAGTCAAACTGGCCGACCAGCTGGCGGGCCTGGCGGCCGTCGTTCTTCAGCGCCACCGCCATCCCGCGGCGGTGGACCTGGCGGGCGATCCAGCGGTTGAAGCGGAGCTGGTCGGCGCGGGTGATCGCGAAGCCGGTCTTGTTTTCCGGTTCCCAGCCGGCCAGGTTGTCGGGCTCGACCGCGTCGAAGCCCTTGCGCGCGCAGATCGCGATCCGCGCCTGCAGCGGCGCGGCGAAGAGTTGGAAGCGGCTGACGTCGAGCCAGCGCTCGTCCGGGAAGCCGTCGTACTTGCGGCCGATCACCGAGCGGGGGAAGCGATCGGCGTCCGGCCGGTAGGTCTCCCAGCTGCCGACGTCGAGGTAGCAGACGGCCTTGCGGCCGCGGCGGTGCAGGGCGCGAACGTCGGCGCGGCTCGCTTCGAAGCCGTCGACGTCGTAGACGCGGGCGTCGACCTCGAGGTCGACCTTCCCCTGCAGCTGCCACTGCCAGGGCGCCGTGGTCGGCTTGGGCTGCCAGCGCGCGGCGGCGGTCTCGGCGGCACTCAGGCCGAGGACCAAACATCCGAGCAGCAGCGCAAAAAGCGTGGGTCGCATATAGGTATGGTGTCAACACGGTGGCCGCCAGGGCACCGGGCGCTGCACGGCCTCGAACCGATGCCCTCTGGGCGGCGCCGGCATAACCGATCCGGCGCAGCGAATTCCGATGGCAGCAAACCGCGAAGACTCATCCATCCACCAACCCGTGGGGGACCACGCGACCGATGGGCTCGCCAGCGAGAGCGCGCTCTGGAAGCACTTCATGGAGACCCGCGACCCGGCGACCCGGGAAGAGCTGGTCCGCCGCTACCTCCCCTTCGCGAAAAGCCTCGCCCTCCGCTACCGCGGCGCCAGCGAGTCCTTCGACGATCTGCTGCAGGTCGCCAGCCTCGGCCTGGTCAACGCGATCGACCGCTTCGACCCCGAGCGCGGGACGCCGTTCACCGCCTTCGCCTCGCCGACCATCCTCGGCGAACTCAAACGCCACTTCCGCGACCGGGTCTGGACCGTGCGGGTGCCCCGCGGCCTGCACGACCGCATGGCCGAAGTCGAGAAAGCGATCAACGAGCTGACGGTCGAACTGCAGCGCTCGCCCTCGGTCCCGGAGATCGCGTCGAAGATGGAGATCGACCCGGGCGAAGTGCTCGAGGTGCTGGAGGCCAACCACAACCGGCGCCCGCTCTCGCTGGACCGCCCGGTCGGCGGCGAGGAGGACGAATCGCCGGCCTCCGAGTGGGTCGGCGACGAAGACTCCGGCTATGAGCTGATCGAGGACAAGCTGGCGCTCGAGGGCGTCCTCCCCCAGCTCGACGAGCGCGAGCGCCTCGTCCTGCAGCTGCGCTTCGTCGAGGACATGACCCAGTCCCAGATCGCCGAGAAGATCGGCCACTCCCAGATGCACGTCTCCCGGATCCTCCGCCGCACCCTCGAGCGGATCAGGGCCGAGGTGGCGGAACAAGACCGCGAAGCGAAAGAGAGCTAGACCGGCACCCCTTGGGCCGTCAGCTCCGGGGCCGAGCGCGCGATCGACACCTGCCGGGAGTGACCTAGGAGGGGTCGGGATGACCCTCCGAACGTTTTGCGCAACTTTGCCGCTACGGCAGCGCGGACCGACCGGCAGCGCAGCTCAAAGGATGCGAGTGAGGAGGGTCATCCCGACCCCTCCGATCCCTACGCAGCGAGCGAGTCGATCGCGACGACGAGGAACTCGCCTTCCTCGCCCTGCTCGACCCGGAGGTCGTCGGCGAGGTTCTCCAGGGAGCCGACCTGGGGCAGGTCGAGGCCTTTGCGCAGGCGGGTCGCGCCGCCGTCG
>Ga0081539_10003820_pt1 | contig 17708 bp, 17 predicted proteins | sample TabmetS4T2R2_FD_71023 | JGI IMG/M metagenome (GOLD analysis project Ga0081539, IMG submission 71023) | Tabebuia heterophylla rhizosphere microbial communities from the University of Puerto Rico - S4T2R2 | ecosystem: Host-associated > Plants > Roots > Rhizosphere ...
CATGTGGGGCCGCGAGGGCGAGACCGACGAGCTCGTGGCCGAGATGTCGCGCGCGGCCCTCGAGCACCAGGTCGGCGTCGAGGCCCCCGAACGCGAGCTGACCGTCGACCTCGCGTCGATCTCGGTCCCCACGCTCGTGATCAGCGGCGGGCGCGACTTCCCAGACTTCGCCCGCCTCGCCGACCGCATCGCCGCCGAGATCCCGAACGCCGAGCGCGCCGAGATCGCCGACGCGGGCCACCTCATCGCCCTCGAGCGCCCCGACGAGACGGCCGCGCTGCTGACGCCGTTCCTAGAGCGCGTCGCCTGAGCCCGCGGGCAGGGCCGCCGGGGCGCCGCCGGCCCGCGCCTCGCCTGCCTTCAACAGGCGTTCGCGCAGCTCGGACTCCTCGTCGGGCGTCGGGTCCCACTGCGACGGGTCGGGGAGCGCGTCGAGCGAGGCGAGGCCGAAGAGCTTGAGGAAGAGCGGCGTGGTGCGGTACAGGACGGCGCCGAACTGCGAGCGCCCGCCCTCCTCGATGAGGCCGCGCTCGAGCAGCGTGGCGGTCGCCGAATCGGCGCTGACGCCGCGGATGCGGGTGATCTCGGGGCGCGAGACGGGCTGCAGGTAGGCGACGATCGCCAGCGTCTCGGACTGGGCGGGGGTGAGCGGTGGCGTGCGCGGCTTGGCCAGCAGGCGCCGCGCGGCGACCTCGGTCTCCGGCGAGGTGGCCAGCGTGAACCCGCCGGCGAGCTCTCGCAGCACGAGCCCGCGCTCGCCCGGGGCATACGCCGCGCGCAGCTCGTCGAGCGCCTCGGCGAGCTCGTCGGCGTCGCACTCGGCGGCCTCGGCGAGATCGGTGGCCGCCACCGGCTCGTTGGACAGGAACAGCAGCGCCTCGAGCGTGCGGGCCAGCGGCGTCACGACGCGGCCCTCGCCGGCGCGGGGCGCTCCGCGGTGATCGCGATGTCCCCGAACGGCTCGTCCTGGCGCCAGGTCGCCTCGCCCTGCTTGTAGAGCTCGAGCAGCGCGAAGAGCGTGACCGCGACGGTGACTCGGTCGGCGCCGCGCACCGCCTCGTCGAACGAGCAGGCGCCGCGGCGCAGCAGCGTCCGCAGGTGCGCCAGGCGCTCGGCGACGGTCACCCGCTGGATGGTGATGTGCGAGAGGTTCAGCGGCGCGGGCATGCGCAGCAGACCGCCGAGCGCCTCGCCGAGCTGCGCGGGGTCGTAGACGGCGGCGGCGTCGTCGTGCGTGACGCGCCGCAGCCAGGCCGGCAGCGGCGCCGAGCGGAAGCGGTGGCCCTCCTCGTCGGCGAGCCGGTGGGCGAGGTGCTCGGCCGCGCGCCGGTAGCGCCGCGCCTCGAGCATGCGCGCCAGCAGCTCCTCGGCCGCTTCGCCGGGCTCGAGGTCGAGGAGCTCCTCGTCCTCGCGCGGCAGCATGAGCCGCGACTTGAGCTCGAGCAGCGCCGCGATGAGCACGAGGAACTCGGTCGCCGCCTCGAGGTCGAGCTCGCCGCGGCTCTCCAGGAAGTCGAGGTAGGCGATGACGACGTCGGCCAGCTCGACCTCGAGCAGGTCGACCTCCTCGCGCAGGACGAGGGTCAGCAGAAGGTCGAACGGCCCCGAGAAGACCTCGAGGTCCAGCTCGAGGTCCGAGATCACCGCTGGCGCCACGAGCCGAACGGTAGCGACGGCTCCGGTCGACGCCACCGACCGGGAGTCCAGAATCCCGCAACGAGCGACATCGCGTAGGTGGCGGCGAGCAGCAGGTAGGGCACCGCGTCGGCCGTCGCCTGCGCGAGCGCCCCGCCGCCCGCGGCACCGATCGTGAAGCCGCCCGCCCACGCGAGGTTGAAGAACGCGTAGGCGAACGCGCTGTCCAGGCCGATCCGGTCCGCTCCGCCGGTCAGCAGCAGCCCGGCCGGAACCCACAGGACGCCGAGCAGGCCGCAGACCAGCACGACGACCACCGCCAGCAGCCACGCCGTGCCGGGCAGATCGACGACCGCCAGCGCGAGTGCGCCGATCGCCAGGCCCACGCAGGCGACCGGCCGCGCTCCGAGCCGGTCGGCAAGGCGCCCGGACGTCGGCGAGACGATCGCCTCGACCCCGGCCGCGGCGAAGAACGTCGCCCCGAGCGCCAGGCCGGTGGCGCCCAGCGCGTCGAGGCGCAGGGGCGCGAGCACGTCGATCATGCCGAACGCGGCGGCCGGCAGTGCGGTCAGCCACATCCCGGCGAGCATCGACGGCTCGCGCAGCGCCGCCGTCGGCGGCGTCAGCGCCTCCGAGCCGGGTCGCGCTGGCAGCGCCCACGCCGCGCCGGCCAGCACCAGGCCGAACACCACGGTCGACGAGAACGCCGCCTCGCGTCCGATCGCCGTGGCCAGGGCCCCGACCACCGGCCCGAGCTGCACGCCGAAGATCGCGGCGCCGAGCACGCCGCCGATCACCTCGCCGCGGCGCTCGCGCGGCGCCTCGCCGGCCAGCCACGCCATCCCGCCGCCCCAGGAGCAGGCGCCGCCGACGCCCTGCAGGAACCGCGCGGCGTCGAGCAGCACGATCGACGTGCCGAACGCGAAGGCCAGGCCGCTGATCGACATGAGCGCGATCCCGAGGAGGATCGTCGCCTTGACGCCCACGCGCGCGGCCAGCCAGCCGCCGGGCAGCGAGCCGATCAGCGTCCCCGCGGCGTAGGCGCCGGCCAGCACGCCGGCGCCGTTCTTGCCGAGGTCGAGCTCGTCGGCCAGGTGTGGCAGCAGCGGCGTGATCGCCGCGTAGAACATCGTGTCGACGAGGACGATCGCGCCGACGAGCAGGGCGAGGCGCCGCACGGGGCGCTCAGGCGAAGCCCATCGCCTTGCGCACGTCGACGAGCGTCTCGCCGGCCATCGCGCGGGCCTTCTCGGCGCCCTCGGCGAGGATCGCCTCGAGCTGCCCTTCGTCCGCGCGCAGCTCGGCGTAGCGCTCGCGCACGGGCGCGAGCATCTCCACGACCGCCTGGGCGGTGGCGGCCTTGAGGTCGCCGTAGCCGCCCGCCGAGCGCATCTCCTCCTCGACGGCCTCGGGCGAGGTGCCGCGCGCGACCGCGAGGATGTCGATGAGGTTGGTGACGCCGGGCTTGTCGGGCCCGCGGACGATGTCGGTCCCCGAGTCGGTCACCGCGCGCTTGATCTTGCGCTCGATCATCGCCGGCTCGTCGAGGACGAGCACGGTCCCCTCCCCGGTGCCGCCGGTGGTCGACATCTTGTTGGCCGGCTCCTGGAGGTCCATGATCCGCGCCCCGATCTCGGGGATCCGGTGCTCGGGCACGACGAGGATGTCCTCGCCGAAGCGGGCGTTGAAGCGCCGGGCGACGTCGCGCATGAGCTCGAGGTGCTCGCGCTGGTCCTCGCCGACGGGGACCTCGTGCGCGCGGTAGGCGAGCACGTCGGCTGCTTGGAGCACCGGGTAGAAGAGCAATGCGGCGGAGACGAGCTCGCGCTGGGCGACCGACTTGTCGCGGAACTGGTGCATGCGGTTGAGCTCGCCGACCGCGGTGACCGCTGACAGCAGCCAGCACAGCTCGGTGTGCTCCTGCACGTCGCTCTGGCGGAAGAGCACGCAACGCCGCGGATCCAGGCCCGAGGCCACGAGGACGGCCGTGGTGTCGTAGACGCGCCGGCGCAGCTCGGCCGGGTCGTAGGCAACCGAGATCGCGTGGAGGTCCACGATGCAGTAGATCGCGGGATCGCCGCGGTCCTGGCCCTCGACGTACTGGCGGATCGCGCCGATGTAGTTGCCCAGGTGCTTGCTGCCGGTGGGCTGGATGCCGGAGAAGATGCGCACGGCGAGGAACCGTATCCGGGCGCCGCGCCGCGCCGTCTGACGCCCGCGAAAAAGGAGCGGGAGCGCCGCTTCGGCTGGCCCTCGGTGCCTGGGGGGCGATTGGCATCGAGGGCGCCGGAGCGGGCTCCCGCTCTCAAGCCGGCCTGGGGGGCGATTGTGGCCGGGTCGCCTGGGCGACGCCAACCCCTATGCCCACGCTCCAGGCATTTCAATCCCACCTTTTTGACGGCGTGTGCAGAACGGGTAGGCCGTTGCATCGTGATGTCGCAAAGCAACCGTACGCGGGCCACTTCCAGCGACTACGCGACGCTCAGCGCGGGCTGGGGCGCGCTCCTCGGCGCGGTGCTGGTGGCGGCGCGCGACAAGGGCGACGAGCCGGTTCAGGCGAGCGAGATCCTGCCGCTGGGCCTGGCGACGTTCGCGCTGTCCAAGCTCGTGGCCAAGGAGAAGGTCGATGCCTGGGTGCGCGAGCCGTTCGTCGACGAAGGCGAGCCCAAGGGAACCGGCCTGCGCTACGCGGTCGGCGAGCTCATCACCTGCACGCGCTGCGTCGGCGTGTGGAGCGCGCTGGGCCTCACCGCCCTGCGGGTGACCCGCCCGCGCGAGGCACGCGTGGTCAACGCAGTGCTCGGCGCCAGCGCGGTCAACGACGCCGCGCAGGCGGCGTTCTCGTGGCTGTGCCGGCACGCGAACGCGGCGCCGCCCCGGCCGCAGACGCCGCAGCGGCGCTTCAGTCGAGCGCCTGCCGGATGACCGGGCGCTTGGCCGCGCCGGCCTCGTCGAGGCGGCGGACCGGCGTCGTGTGGGGCGCCTCGCGCGCGATCGACGGGTCCTCCTTGGCCTCGCGCAGGATGTCGGCGATCGCTTCGGCGAAGGCGTCGAGGGTCTCGCGGGTCTCGGTCTCGGTGGGCTCGATGAGCAGCGCTTCGTCGACGAGCAGCGGGAAGTAGACCGTCGGCGGGTGAAAGCCGTGGTCGAGCAGGCGCTTGGCCAGGTCGAGCGTGCGGATCTGCAGGTCGCGCTTCATCGGCGCGCCAGAGAGCACGAACTCGTGCATGCACAGCTCGCCGAAGGCCAGCGGCAGCTTGTCGGCGACGCCGAGGGCCTTGAGGCGCGCGAGCAGGTAGTTGGCGTTGAGCACCGCGGTCTCGGAGGCGTCCTTGAGCCCCTCGGCGCCGAGCGAGCGGATGTAGGCGTAGGAGCGCACGAAGCAGCCGTAGTTGCCCTGGAAGCCGCGCAGCTTGCCGATCGACTTGGGCCGGTCGTCATCGAGGTCGAAGCGGCCATCCTGGTCGCGCGTGATCACCGGGCGCGGGAGGAACGGCTCGATGTGATCGGCGACCGCGATCGGCCCCGATCCCGGGCCGCCGCCGCCGTGTGGCTGGGTGAACGACTTGTGCAGGTTGAAGTGCACGATGTCGAAGCCCATGTCGCCGGGCCGCGAGATCCCCATGATCGCGTTGAGGTTCGCCCCGTCGTAGTAGACGGTCGCCCCCACCCCGTGCACGATCTCGGCGATCTCCTCGATGTTGTGATCGAAGACGCCCAGCGTGTTGGGGTTGGTGAGCATCAGGCAGGCGACGTCCTCGTCGGCCTTGGCGCGCAGGTCGTCGAGGTCGATGCCGCCGTCGGGGTTGGTGCCGAGCTTGACCACCTCGTAGCCGGCCATCGTGACCGTGGCGGGGTTGGTGCCGTGCGCGGTGTCGGGGGTGAGGACCTTCGTGCGGGTGTCGCCGCGATCGGCGTGGAAGGCGCGGGTGAGCAGGACGCCGGCCAGCTCGCCGTGCGAGCCCGCCGAGGGCTGCAGCGAGACGTGCGGCAGGCCGGCGATCTCGGCCAGCGCTCGCTCGAGGTTCCACATCAGCTCGAGGGCGCCCTGGGCGCGCGCGGGCGACTGCAGCGGGTGCAACCTGGCATGGCCCGGCAAAGCGGCGACCCGCTCGTGCAGCCGCGGGTTGTGCTTCATCGTGCACGAGCCCAGCGGATAGAAGCCCGAGTCCAGATCGAAGTTCTTCTTCGACAGGTTCACGTAGTGGCGCACGAGCTCGGGCTCTGACACCTCGGGCAGCCGCGGCTCCTGCGCGCGCCGAAGCGCGTCGGGCAGAAGCCCGTCGACGTGCGGCACGTCGAGCTCGGGGCAGGCGAAGGCGCGCCGTCCGGGCGCGCCCTTCTCGAAAATGGTCAACGTCTCGCTCATGCGTGCGCCCCCGCCGGATGGCGCTCCGCGGCGACCGCCGCCCCGAGCACGTCGGTCAGCCGATCGATGTCGGCCTTCGAGCGCTGCTCGGTGATCGCGACCAGCAGCCCGTCCGGGTACTCGTCGTACTCGCGACCGAGCGCGAAGCCCGGGTTGATGCCGGCGTCCTGGCAGCGAGCGATGACCTTGTCGACCGGCGCGTCGAGCCGCACGGCGAACTCGCGCACGACCGGCTGCTCGTGGAGCGCCTCGACGCCGTCGATCGCGGTCAGCGCGCTGCGCGCGTAGTGCGTGCGCTGCAGCAGCAGCTCGCCGAGCTCGACCAGGCCGCGACGCCCCAGCCACGACAGGTACACCACCCCGGCCAGCGCGTTCAGAGCCTGCGCGGTGCAGATGTTCGAAGTCGCCTTCTCGCGGCGGATGTGCTGCTCGCGCGTCTGCAGGGTCAGCACGAACCCGCGCTTGCCGTCGACGTCGCGCGTCTCGCCCGCGATGCGGCCCGGCATCCGCCGCAGATAGGCCTCGGTGGCCGCGAAGAAGCCGAACGACGGCCCCCCGAAGTCCAGCCTGTTGCCCAGCGACTGCCCCTCCCCCACAGCGACGTCGACGCCGCACTCGCCGGGCGGCTTGAGGACGCCCAAGGGGATCGGGTCGTACGAGCCGACGACCACCGCCGGCGAGTCCTTGGCGGCCTGGGCCAGCGCGGCCGCGTCCTCGACCGCGCCGAGGAAGTTCGGCTGGGCGAAGATCACCGCGCCGGTGTCCTGGTCGATGGCCCCCGCCCAGGCGTCGGCGTCGGTGACCCCGTCGCGCAGCCCGACCTCGACCACTTCGCCGCCGTAGGCGCCGGCGGTCGTCCGCAGCGCCGCGCGCGCGTGCGGGTGCACCCCGCGCGAGATGACGATCTTCGGCTTGCCGTTGGCGATCCTCGCCAGGTACGCGGCGGCGGCGACCGCGCTCGGACCCTCGTAGACGCTGGCGTTGGAGACCGGCAGCGCGGTGAGCTCGCTGATCGCGGTCTGGTACTCGAACATCACCTGCAGCCCGCCCTGCGAGATCTCCGGCTGATACGGCGTGTAGGGCGTCAGGAACTCCGAGCGCTCCATGAGCATGTCGACCACGGCGGGGACGTAGTGGTCGTACATCCCGGCGCCGAGGAAGGTCAGCTCGTCCTCGGCGCTCGTGTTGCGGGCCGCGAGCGCGCGCAGGTGCGCGTAGACCTCGTGCTCGGGCATGCCCGCGGGCAGGTCCAGCGGACGCGCCAGGCGCACCGCGGCGGGGATCTGGCGATCGAAGATCTCCTGCAGCGAGCCGACGCCGATGGCGTCGAGCATGGCCTGCAGGTCCTCGGGAGTTGTGGAGGTGTAGGTGCTCACCTCGCTACGACAGGCTCGCGCTGTACGCGGCCGCGTCCATGAGGCCGTCCTTCTCGCCGTCGTCGGAGAGCTTGACGCGCACCAGCCAGCCCTCGCCGTAGGGGTCGTCGTTGATCGTCTCGGGCTTGTCGGCCAGGGCGGTGTTGACCTCGACGATCTCGCCCGACAGCGGCGCGATGACGTCGGAGACCGCCTTGACCGACTCGACCTCCGCGTACGGCTCGTCCTTGGTCACCCGCGTGCCGACCTCGGGCGGATCGATGAAGACGACCTCGCCGAGCGCGTCCTGGGCGAACCAGGTGATGCCGAACGTCGCGGTGTCGCCGTCGATGCGCACCCAGTCGTGCTCGGGGTGGTACAGGAGGTCCTCCGGGTAGCTGGCGTCAGCCATCGTTCTCCTTGCGGTAGAGCGGCTTGGTGCGCACCTCGGCCGGGCGGACCTTGCCGCGCACGTCGATCTCGAGCTTGGTGCCGGGCGCGGCCGCGCCGGCGGGCACGTAGGCCATGCCGATCCCGATCTGCAGGCACGGCGAGAGGGTGCCGCTGGTCACCTCGCCGCCGCCGACCACGGCGTTGCCCTGGCGCGGGATGCCGGGCCCGGTGAGCACGAACGGCACGAGCTTCTCGGCAGGGCCGGCCTCGCGTGCGGCGCGCACGGCGTCTGACCCGATGAACCCCGTGTCCTCCTTGCAGCACCAGCCCAGTCCGGCCTCGATCGGGCCGCGCTCCTCCATCAGGTCGTTGCCGTAGAGGTGGAAGCAGACCTCGAGGCGCAGGGTGTCGCGGGCGGCCAGGCCGCACGGCGTGGCGCCGCGGCGGGTCAGCTCGTCCCACAGCGCCCCGGCGTCGTCGGGGTCGCAGAGGATCTCCACGCCGGCCTCGCCCGTGTAGCCGGTGCCGCACACGAGCGCGGGGCGGCCGACGAGCCGGCGGCGCGCCGTGGTCATCCGCGACGGCAGCGGCGCGTCGGCCATGGCCTGGACGATCTCGCGCGCCCGCGGGCCCTGGACGGCGAGCATCGCGTAGCGGTCGTGGGCGTCCTTGACCGCGTCGCCGGCGTGACGCTGGAACCACGCGAGGTCCTTGTCGTGGTTGGCCGCGTTGGTGACGGTGAGGAACTGGTCGGGCCCCAGGCGATAGGTGAAGAGATCGTCGAGGACGCCGCCGTCCTCGCGGCAGAGCACCGAGTACTGGGCGCCGCCGATCTGCAGCTGCTCGACATCGTTGGATACGAGGTGCTGGAGGCGCTCCTCGGCCTCGGGCCCGCTCGTCTCGATCTCGCCCATGTGCGAGACGTCGAAGACGCCGCAGGCCTGGCGCACCGCGAGGTGCTCCTCGCGAATGCCCGAGTACTGAACGGGCATCTCCCATCCGGCGAAGGGCACGAGCTTGGCCCCCGCTTCGACGTGGCGGTCGAACAGGGGCGTTCGCTTCAGCGTCTGCGAAGAGGAGGCGGCGGCCACCTCGGCGGACAGTAGCAACGCGGCTGGTCGCTCAGAGCGCGACCTGCGAACCCATCAGCACCGTGCGATCGCCGGGCAGGCCGAAGTGGTCGACCGGGCTTGCCGCGTTGCGCGCCATCGCGATGAACAGCCCCTTGCGCCAGGCCCGGATCGGGCGCGCGGAGGTCGGCGTGATGGCGATCCGCGAGACGAAGTAGGAGGCGTGCTCGAGATCGAGGTTGCGCTCGAGGAGCCCCTGCTTGCGGGACTCGTGCAGCGAGCCGGGGACGTCGAGCGCGTCGTGGTAGCCGTTGCGGATGGTGACGTGGCGGATGTTGAAGCCGCGCGGCCCGATCTTCTCGACCGCGAACCGATCGTGGTCGTCGACGTGCGGGATGCTGACCGTGTCCACCGACACGATGAGGACCTTCTGGTGAAGCGTGCGGGTGTGCTCGACCAGTCCACGGAGCGCGAGCGGAGTGGTGTCCCTGCCTGGATTGAGGAAGATCGCGACCCCGGGCAGCCGAACCAGGGGCGGATCGTGCTCGGGGATGGCGGCGAGGAACTCGTCGAGCGATCCCTCCTTGGCGATGCGATTGCGGGTGACGACGATCTGGCCGCGGCGCCAGTTGAGCATCACCAGCGAGAGCACGAGCCCGATCACGAGCGGCAGCCACGCGCCGTGCTCGACCTTGGCGATGTTGGCGCTGAAGAACGTCGTCTCGACGAGGAGGAACAGCGCGGCCACGGGCACGATCCGACGCTTCGCGGTGCCCCAGAGCAGCCGCGCCACCGCGACGAACAGCAGCGTGTTGAGGATGAAGGTCCCGGTGACCGCGACGCCGTAGATGTCGCCCAGCTTGTCGGCGGACCGGAACGCGAGCGTCAGGACGACGACGCCGACGCACAGCCCCCAGTTGACGATCGGCACGTAGATCTGGCCCTCGGTCTTGGAGGTGTGCAGGATCCGCAGCCGCGGCAGGAACCCGAGCTGCACGGCCTGGCGCGCGACCGAGAACGAGCCCGAGATCGCCGCCTGGGAGGCGATGATCGTCGCCGCGGTGGCGAGGAAGAGCATCGGGTAGCGGCTCCAGTGCGGCGCCATGAGGAAGAACGGGTTCTCGGCCGTGCTGGGCCGGTGCAGGATCATCGCGGCCTGGCCGAGGTAGTTGAGCATCAGGGCGGGGAAGGCGATCCCCAGCCAGCCGATGCGGATCGGCATGGCGCCGAAGTGCCCCCTGTCGGCGTAGAGCGCCTCGGCGCCGGTCACCGCCAGGACGACGCCGCCGAGCACGAGGTAACCGGAGGCTCCGTGATCGAGCAGGAAGCGCACGCCCCACGTGGGAGACAGTCCCTGCAGCACCGACGGGTCCTTCAGCACCTCCTTGAGGCCGATGAGCCCGATCGCGACGAACCACACGATGATGACCGGGCCGAAGAGCCAGCCGATCGTGCCCGAGCCGTACCGCTGCAGGACGAACAGGCCGATGAGGATGGCCACGGAGAGCGGGACCACCAGGTGCGACAGGCTCGGCTCGGCGACCTCGAGGCCCTGCAGCGAGCCCAGGACGGAGATCGCCGGCGTGATGATCCCGTCGCCGAAGAACAGCGCCGCGCCGAAGATGCCGAGGATCACGAGCGCGCCGACGTGGGCCACCCGGTTGCGGTGCAGCAGCGCGCAGAGCGCCATGATGCCGCCGTCGCCGCGGTTGTGGGCGCGCATGATGAAGCCGGCGTACTTGATCGAGACGACGATCGTCAGCGCCCAGAAGATCAGCGAGACGATCCCGTAGGCGACCGCCGGGGTGACGTGGGCGGTGGCGTGGTAGGAGCCGAAGATGACCTGCTCGGTGTAGAGCGGGCTGGTCCCGATGTCGCCGTAGACGACGCCCAGCGCTCCCAGCACCAGCACCGCTCGCCCAGCGTGGGCGATCACGTCGCGGTCGTAGTCGGCCAGCGCCGCAAACCGCTTGCGAGCGGCGTCGGACTCGATCTCCCGGTCGTCCGGCGTGGGCGGCGCCCAGTACCCGAGCTTGTGTGCCGCCTCGTTGAAGACGCGCTTGTGCGCGGGCGGCCGGCCGTTGCCGACCTTGGCGATCTCGAGCTTGTGCGCGGCCTCGTTCAGCGGACGCTTGGTGTGCGGCACACCTTGAACGCTGCTCGGTCACCGTGAAGCCGGCGTGCAGATGCAGCGCCGCGGTATGAAGATTTCGCAAAGGCCGACGGGGCGCGCGCCTACGCGCGCGGCGCTCAGCAGTCCTGGGTGCGCTTGGTCGGGTAGACCTGGACCAGCAGGTCATGCAGCAGCTGGTCGCGATCGTCTTCGGTGGACTCGGCCAGCGACTCGAGGTGCTGCGCCAGGTCCTCAGCGGTCATCTCGGGCACGATGTTTCCCCCAGGCTGGTCGAACTCCATGCCCGAGCTTACGGCCAACGCGCCAAGGAGTTGACCCGACATCCGGCCAGTCCTTCCCCAGAAGTGGTGAGATTGGCGTTCGCCGCCAGACGCGGGGGTTCGCGCGCTGACCTCGGCGCCCGCTGACTCAGCGATCGCGCAGGAACGGCGGGATGTCGATGTCGTCGTCGCTGATCTCCAGCGAGCGGCGCTCGGGCTCGCCGACCCGCGGGCTGCGGTCGCGCCGGGTGGCGCGGTCGCGGGTCTCCTCGCGGGCGGTGCGCGGCCGCGCACGGCCATGGTCGAACCCGGTGGCGATGACGGTCACGCGGACCTCGTCGCCGATCTGCTCGTCGATGACCGAGCCGAAGATGATGTTGGCCGTCGTGTCGGCGGCGCTCTGGACGACCTCGGCCGCCTCGTTGATCTCGAAGAGGCCGATGTCGCGCCCGCCGGTGATGTTCAGCAGGATCCCGGTGGCGCCCTCGACGGACTCCTCGAGCAGCGGGCTGGCGATCGCCTGCTTGGCCGCCTCGACCGCGCGGTTCTCGCCGCCGGCCTGGCCGATGCCCATGAGCGCCGAGCCGGCGTCGGTCATGATCGTGCGCACGTCGGCGAAGTCGAGGTTGATGAGACCGGGGATCGTGATGAGGTCGGTGATCCCCTGGACGCCCTGGCGCAGGACGTTGTCGGCCTCGCGGAACGCCTCGAGGATCGTCGTGCGGCGCTCGACGATGTTCAGCAGCTTCTCGTTCGGGATGACGATGAGCGTGTCGACGACGTCGCGCAGGCGGGCGATGCCCTCGTCGGCCTGGCGCATCCGCTGGCTGCCCTCGAAGTCGAAGGGCTTGGTGACCACGCCGACGGTGAGCGCGCCGATCTCGTTCTTGGCGATCTCGGCGATGACCGGAGCGGCGCCGGTGCCGGTGCCGCCGCCCTCGCCGGCGGTGACGAAGACCATGTCGGCGCCCTTGAGCGCCTCCTTGATGTCGTCGCGCGATTCGGCCGCGGCGCCGAAGCCGACCTCGGGGTTGGCGCCCGCGCCGAGGCCCTTGGTCAGGTCGTGCCCGATGTTGAGCTTGATGTCGGCGTCGCACATCTGCAGCGCCTGCGCATCGGTGTTCGCGGCGATGAACTCGACCCCGCGCAGGCCGGCGTCGACCATGCGGTTGACCGCATTGGTGCCCCCGCCGCCGACGCCGACGACCTTGATGACCGCGAGATAGCTGCCGCTGCTTTCCATGGGTTCCGACCGAGCCTCGATTTAACGTTCAGGGTTTTGCGCGCCTCGGTCGTCCCTGTGCGCGCTTGCACGGTATGCACGGGGATCGAACCGTGTCAACGCGGAGTCTAGGGCAGCAAGGTTCCTTGCAGATTCCAGAACCCTCAAGTTGTGCAGGAGATTTGTGGCCGAGAGCACCCTCGACCAGAAGTTGAGGGTCAGGTCATGGCTGGGCGGCCGAGTTCGTCTGCGGTTGGGTCGCGGTCCCCTGCGGCTGCGCGCCGTCGGCGGTCTGCTCGGCGTCCGCGTCGGCCGACGCAGACTCGAGGCCGCCGGCCGCGGGGCGCTCGGGAAGCCGCACGTCGACGTAGGTCGCTCCAGCCGAGCTGCGGTCGCCGAGGACGACCGTCGCGGCGGTCCACTTCGCGCGCAGGCGGTCGGCGCCGCCGAAGTAGAGGACGGGGCCGCTCTGCAGCGGCACGGTCAGGCCGCGGCGGCCGATGTAGACGCGGCGGACCTTGGCCTTCAGCGCGTCGGGCGCGGCGGCCAGCAGCGCGGTCGCGCGCAGGGCGGCGCGATCGGTGAGGTGATCGCCGCCGGGCGGGGCAGCGATCGCGATCGTGGGCAGCCCGCGTGTGGGCGTGCCGCGCAGCAGGGTGCCGTCGGCGGCGACCGCGATCCGCTGGGAGCCCGCGGCGATCGCCCCCACCGGCGCGTGCTCGTGGACGACGATGCGCAGCTTGTGGGGGAAGTCGGCGTGGGCCTCGACGCTGTCGACGGCCGGGAACGGCTCGACCGCGGTGGTGAGCTGGGAGGAGCGGACGTGGAGCGTCGTCATGTCCTGCGCGGCGTCCTGCAACGCGGCGCGCACGCGCGGGGCGTCCGGCCCGCTGAGGCCGCTGACGCTCACCTGGCGGACCGCGACGAGGCTCGAGTCGCGCAGCCACAGCCAGGCGCCTCCGAGCAGGAGCAGCACCGCCGCGCACCCGGCGACGGCCCTGACGGGCGGACGGCGGACTCGCGGCGGCCGAGGCACGTGCATCCGGCTGGTGACTTCGACGCCGCTTCCCCGATCCCTACTCTGGCGCGGTGCGACTCAGCGAGCTGACGACCCTGCGCCTCGGCGGCCCGGCCCAGCGCTACGTCGAGGCGGCCAGCGAGGACGAGGTCGTCGAGGCGGTGCGCGACACCGAGCCGCTGCTCATCCTGGCCGGCGGCTCGAACCTCGTCGTCGCCGACGAGGGCTTCGCCGGGACGGTGCTGCGGATCGCGACGCGGGGCGTGCGCCGCGACGGCGCCACGCTCGAGGTCGCCGCCGGCGAGCCATGGGACCCGCTCGTGGCGTCGTGCGTCGCCGCCGGGCTGGCCGGCGTCGAGTGCCTGGCCGGCATCCCCGGCTCGGTGGGTGCGACGCCGATCCAGAACGTCGGCGCCTACGGCCAGGAGGTGGCCGAGACGATCGTCGGCGTTCGCGTCCTGGACCGCGCCCGCGGCGTCGTCGAGGAGCTCTCGCCGGCGGCATGCGGGTTCACCTATCGATCGAGCGCGTTCAAGCGCCAGCAGGGCCGCTGGGTGGTGCTCGCCGTGCGCTTCGCCCTGCGCGCCTCCGACCTGTCGGCCCCGATCCGCTACGCCGAGCTCGCCCGCGCGCTCGGCGTCGAGCTCGGCGACCGCGCGCCGCTGGCCGAGGTCCGCGAGGCGGTGCTCGCGCTGCGCCGGCGCAAGGGCATGGTCCTCGACGACTCCGACCCCGACACGTTCTCGGCCGGCTCGTTCTTCACCAACCCGATCCTCGACGCCGACGCCCACGCCGCGCTCCTGTCGCGCGTGGCCGAGCGCCTGGGCCCGGACCTCGCGCCGCCCGCCTGGCCGGAGGCCGACGGCCGCGTCAAGACCTCGGCCGCCTGGCTCATCGAGCGCGCAGGGTTCCACCGCGGCGACGGCGACCCCCACGGCATCGCGATCTCCACGAAGCACACGCTCGCGCTCACCAACCGCGGCGGCGGGACCGCCGCGCGGCTCGTGGCCTTCGCGCGCGAGATCGCCGCCGGCGTGCACGACGCCTTCGGGGTCGATCTGACCCCCGAGCCGGTGCTCGTCGGCTACGACTGGGAGCCGGTCAGCCGGGCTCGGTGAACACGCGCAGGCGCTCGCGCGTCGGTTCGCGCAAGCCCTCGAAGCGCAGCGCGTAGCGGTCCGGGCGCTCCTGGCGCACGACGCGCGCGCGGCCGTCGACATGCTCTGAGCCCGCGAGCAGGTCGAAGTCGACGACCTCGTCGATAGCCAGCGGGCGCTGTGTGGTCACGCACATGCCGCCCGGCCCGACGTTGACCGTGCGCACGCTGATCTCCGATCCCGTCCGCCGGCGCAGCGTGCAGGAGACGACGAGATCGGTGCGCGGCGTGCCGCGGCGCTCGGCCACGGCCTGAGGCTAACGGCCCAGGCGGCTGACGAACTGCCGCGCGTGCGCGGCGACGTCATCGAGCTGACGCCGGACCTCGGAGATGCCCGCGCGCAGCTCGGCGTCGCCGACCTCGACCGGGAGCATCGAGTCCTGCAGCTCGCCGAGCTCGGCATCGGCCTTGACCACCGCGCCGACCGCCTGGTCGAGGAAGCCCTTGACCCCACGCGACGGCGCACCGGGCGCAGGCGAGGCGAAGGCGCGGCGCGGCAGGCCGTGGCGATCGGCGAACTCGGCGTGCGTCCGCTTCGCACGACCGTAGGCGACCTGGACGGGGCCGAAGAGCGCCTCCTCGAGCTGGTCGGCGCTCGTCTCGTCGAGCTGCTCGTAGGCGTCGCCCAGGGCGCCGAGCGCGACGCCGATGTCGTCGGTCGCGGTCGCGAGCGTGTCGAGGAGCTGCTGCCGGGCCTCGGCGGTGGCGTAGGCCATTGCCTGGAGGCTAGCCGGCGGGCACCGCGCGCGGAGCACGCGCACGCGCTCGGCCGCACGAAGCACGAAGGCCCCGCTCGCGCGGGGCCTTCGCTTGCTCGTGGTTGTGCTGCGGGTCTAGCTGGACGGGACGCAGATCGCCCAGACCGACTTGGAGCCGTTGCTGCCGTCGACGTGCCAGCCATTCGGCTTGCCGTCGGTGCCGAGCGTCGGCTTGTTCTGCGACATCGACGGCGCGGTGCCACCGCCGCCGATCGCGGTCTTGCCGGGGCCGCAGTTGGCGTCGGCCGCGCTGTTGCCGGTGGCCGAGCCGGTAGCGACCGTCACCGTGGCGACGCCGGTCGCGCCGGTATCGCCCTTGGGACCCTGAGCGCCGCTGTCGCCCTTCGGGCCCTGCGCGCCGGTGTCGCCCTTGGGGCCCTGGGCGCCGTCGTGGCCGTCCTGGCCGGGATCGCCCTTGTCGCCCTTGTCGCCCTTGTCGCCCTGGTCCCCCTTGGCGCCGTGCAGCGACGACATGAAGTCGCCCACGGTCCCGGAGTTGCCCTGCTCGAGCCAGAGCTGGTAGGCCGAGAGGCCGGGCGCGCCGTCAGCGCCGGCGGCGCCGTTCTGGCCCGGAGCGCCGTCGACGCCGTTGACGCCGTTGACGCCGTTGGTGCCGTCGTTGCCGCGGTCGCCCTTCTGACCCTGGTCGCCCTGGTCGCCCTTCAGGCCCTGGTCGCCGTGGTCGCCCTTCTGGCCCTGGTCGCCCTTCTCGCCCTGGTCGCCCTTCTCGCCCTTGAGCGAGTGGATCCAGTCGATGAACGAACCCGTGAACCCGGCCTGCTGCGCGAGCTCGTAGGCATTGAGGCCGTTGTAGCCGTCCTTGCCGTCCGAGCCGTTGCTGCCGCGGTCGCCCTGGTCGCCCTTGTCGCCCTTCGCGCCCTGGTCGCCCTTGGCACCCTGCTGGCCACGGTCGCCCTGGTCGCCCTGCTCGCCACGGTCGCCCTGGTCGCCCTTGGCACCCTGCTCGCCACGGTCACCCTGGTCGCCCTTGGCACCCTGCTCGCCGCGGTCGCCCTGGTCACCCTGGTCGCCCTTGTCGCCCTTGTCGCCCTTCGCGCCATCCTGGCCGTGAAGCGCCTGCATCCACTCGGCGAAGGTGCCGGTGAAGCCGTTCTCGACCGCCAGCTCGTAGGCGGACTTGCCGTTCGAGCCGTTGAGGCCGTCGTTGCCGTTCAGGCCGTCGTGGCCGTTGGCCCCGGCGTCGCCCTTGTCGCCCTTCTCGCCGGCGTCGCCCTTGTCGCCCTTGGCGCCCTGCGCGCCCTCCTTGCCGTTGCAGATGACGATCGTGTCGCCGCTGCTGAACGTGACGATCCAGCCGCCGTCCTTCGAGCAGCGCAGATCGCCGGCGGCGAGCGGGAGGACGTTCTCGACGCCCGGGATGCCCTGCGCCCCGGTGTCGCCCTTGTCGCCCTTCGCGCCGGTGTCGCCCTTCAGGCCCTGCGGGCCGACCGCGCCGACCGCGCCCGGGAGCCCGTTGGCCCCGGTGAGGCCGGCGAGGCCCTGCGCGCCGGTGTCGCCCTTGGGACCGGCCGCGCCCTGCGGGCCCGCGGGCCCCTGCGGCCCGGGAGCGCCCTGGACGCCGACCTTGCTCGCGGCGACCTTCTTGGACTTCTTCTTGGCCTTCTTCTTCTTCTTGCTCACCGCCGAGACGGTGCCGTGCTTGACGGTGGCGGTCGCGGCGAAGGCGCTCGTGGCCATCACCGCGCTGAGCAGGGCCACGAGGACCATGACGGGCACCACCCGACCGCTGCGCAGCATGCGAATCCGAGACATGACGTTGACTTCCTTGTCTTGCGATTTGGGGCAGGCGCACGCGGCCCGACCTGGTCGGGGCGGCGACTGCCGAGAACTTGTGGTCGCGCGACCGCCCGCTCGGGCGGCGCGCGTCAGCGGCGCGCGGTCGCCGACTGGGCCGAGTCCGGCCGCCGGCGAGGTGCGCGCTCGGCCCGACCGCGGACACGCGGCCGGGGATCCGGAGAGCTACGCAGTGAGATTCGACCCGACGAGCACGGCCGCACACGGCGGCCGGGCTGCGCGCGAAGCGCGAATGGTCATGTGAGACATCACCCCCAACATGGCCCCGGCGGTCCCCACCGCCGAAGCCGATCACCCCACCCAGGACATCCGTGCCTGAGCTGAGCGGTCAATGTACCGGACGAACGGCGTATGTCCAGGGTTGAGCGGTGGCTCATTCGTCCACTCCGGACCTACCAATTCAAGTGCCCTCCGTTTACGACATCACGAGCCGGCGGCCGAGCTCGTCGACGTCGCCGGCGCCGAGCACCAGGCAGAGGTCGCCCTCGCGCAGCAGCGCGCGCAGGGCGCGCTCGGCCTGGTC
>Ga0081539_10003821_pt1 | contig 17706 bp, 19 predicted proteins | sample TabmetS4T2R2_FD_71023 | JGI IMG/M metagenome (GOLD analysis project Ga0081539, IMG submission 71023) | Tabebuia heterophylla rhizosphere microbial communities from the University of Puerto Rico - S4T2R2 | ecosystem: Host-associated > Plants > Roots > Rhizosphere ...
ATCGTGCGCGACCCCAGGGTCTCCCTGTTCGACGAGCCGCTGTCCAATCTCGACGCCAAGCTCAGGGTGCAGATGCGCACCGAGATCAAGCGCCTGCGCGAGCGCGTCGCCACGACCACGATCTACGTTACGCACGACCAGGTCGAGGCGATGACGCTCGCCGACCGCATCGTGATCCTGAACCACGGGCGCATCGAGCAGATCGGCACGCCGGAGGACGTCTATGATCGCCCGGCCTCGACCTTCGTCGCGGGCTTCATCGGCGCGCCGCCGATGAACCTGCTGCCGGCGGCCGCGCTTCCCGCCGCGGGCCGGTCCTCCGACCAGCTTCTGCTGGGCGTGCGGCCCGAACACCTGATGTGGCATGCCGGCAATGCGCCGCTGGTTGAGGGCACGGCGAGCGTGGTCGAGCCGCTGGGCTCCGACACGCTGGTCTCGCTCGAGGTGGCGGGCACGCCGATTGTCGCCCGCCTGCCGCCGCGCGTCGTGCGCCGCAAGGGCGAGGCGGTGAAGCTCACGGCCGATCCGGCCAATCTGCACTTCTTCGACAAGGCGACGGGGCTTCGACAGACAATGTAACGGGAGGACAGACATGCAACGCCGGCAACTTCTAAAATCCACTGCAGCGCTTTCCGCCGCATCCGTGCTGGGTGCACCCGCGATCGCGCAGGCGCCGAAGAAGATCACGTTCCTGACCTGGAACCTGGTGCACCTCGAGGCGCCGCTCAAAGGCTGGATCGCGGGTTTCATCAAGTCGCGGCCCGGCGTCGAGGTCGAATGGGTCGACAAGAAGGGGCCGGAGCTGCCGGCCTACTACCAGACCCAGCTCGCCGCCAACACGCCGCCCGATGTCATCGACATCCAGGGCGCGCTCGGCCTGGAATATGCAGCCCAAGGCGCGCTGCTCGACCTGACGCCGCGGCTCGGCGCGGAGGCCGCGGTCAAGGCCCGCTACGAGCCCGCCTATCTCTCGAACTGGGTGTTCGAGGACAAGAACTACATGGTGCCCTACTACGTCTCCAAGACGCTGCTGTTCTGGAACAAGACACGCTTCAAGGAGGCCGGCCTCGACAAGCCGCCGGCAAGCTTCGACGACATCCTAAGCGCGGCCGACAAGATCAAGGGGGCTGAGAAGACCGGCCTGCTGACCTTGAACTTCGACTGGCTGTACTGGCCGCTGATGCAGATGAACGGCGTCGACCTGCTGACACCCGATCTCAAGAAGGCGACCTTCAACACGCCCAAGGCCGCCGAAGTCATGACCAGGCTTGCCGAGGCGACCAAGAGCGGCGCCATCAACCCGATCTCGTGGACCGGCCGCTGGGTCGAGCCCAACGACGCCTTTGCCACCGGCAATGTCGGCATGCTGCACGCCCATGCGCCGGCCTTCTTCTGGATCAAGGGCAAGGGGCCGTGGATCAACGGCGACACGCTGGGCGCGGCGCAGATGCCGGGCAACTGGGCGACGCCCAACAGCCATGGGCTCGGCATCTCCAAAGGGTCGAAGAAACCCGATCTCGCGTGGGATTTCGTGAAGTACCTGACCGACGTCGAGGTGGCAGCTGCGTTCGCCAGGATCGCCAGCGTGCTCACCGGCTCGAAGGAAGTCGACAAGACGCAGCTGGCGCGCTTCCAGAAGGACGATCCGCTCGCCTTCCAGGTGCTCAGCACCCAGCTCGAGCACACTGACCGGATGTGCGGCAACTGGCGGCTCGGCAACGACAGCCGGGTGAAGGACGGCTTCTGGCCCGAGTTCCAGAGCGCCATGCTCGGCCGCAAGGACGCCAAGACCGCGCTCGGCGACGCCGAGCGGCGGGTGAGCCGCGAGCTGCGCCGGGCGTAGCTCATGCTCTTCTCTTCCGGACCGCGCGCGTCTCGCGCGCTCATGATCATGAGCGCGCGAGGACGCGCGCGGTCCGGAAGACAATGACCTGGTTCGAGCGCAAGCGCACGCGCGAGCTGGCGCTGGTCGTCTGCTTCCTGCTGCCGTCGCTCGCGATCTTCTTCCTCTATCGCATCCTGCCGCTCGGCTGGAACGCGTGGCTCTCGGTGCACGCCTGGTCGCCGCTCAAGGCCGCGCAGTTCATCGGCCTGGAACACTACGAGGAGATGCTTCTTGACGACGACGTCTTCTGGCAGGCGCTCGCCAACACCCTAATCTTCATCGCCTGCTCGCCGCTCGCCATCGCCGCGGCGCTCGGCATCGCGCTGCTGGTCAACAGCGACCTGCGCGGCGCCGCCGTCTACCGCACCATCGTCTTCCTGTCCTATCCGCTGATGACGGTGGCGGTCGGCATCATCTGGCGCTGGCTCTACGACGAGCTCGGCGGCTTCTTCAACTACGTCCTGCGCTCGAGCGGGCTCGTCGACCAGCCGGTGAAGTTCCTGCAGAGCTTCGACTGGGCGTTGCCCTGCGTGATCCTGGCCGACTTCTGGCAGGTGCTGGGCTTCTACATGATCATCCTGCTGACCGGGCTGCAGAGCATCCCGCAGCATCTCTACGAGGCGGCGCGCGTCGACGGCGTGCCCGCCACCGCCCGCTTCTTCCGCATCACCCTGCCCCTGCTGCGGCCGTCGATCTTCCTCTGCATCGTGGTCGGCATCCTCAATTCCTTCACCAGCTTCGACCTGATCTACGTCATGACCAACGGCGGCCCGGGCCACGCCACCGAGCTTTTAATCACCTACATCTACAAGGCGGGCTTCGGCCAGACGCGCTTCGACTACGCCGCGGCGCTCACCGTCGTGCAGTTCCTGCTGCTGGTGGTGCTGACCGTCCTTGCCAACCGGCTGTCGGGCGGCAACGCCGGCAGCCTGGAGCGCTGACCGTGCAGGGTCGTCCGCCCGGCATGCCCCGCCACTGGCCGCGCCACGCCATCATGATCGTCGTGTCGTTCCTGATGCTGATACCGTTCTACTGGGTGCTGAAAACCTCATTGACCGGCGAAAACATCTACGCCTGGCCGCCGCGCATCGTCCCGGTCGACCCGCATCTCTTCAACTATGTCGACGTCTGGTACATGATCCCGTTCGCGCGCTACCTGCTGAACAGCGTCATCGTCACGGCCATGGCCATCGCCGGCAGCCTGCTGTTCAACGTTGCCGCAGCCTACGCCCTCACCAAGCATTTCCCCGGACGGCGCCTCGTCGTCGTGCTGCTGCTGTCGTGCATGCTGATCCCGTTCCAGGCGACCATCATCCCGGCCTACCTGATCACGTCGTGGCTGGGCGTGCTCGACACCTGGCTCGGCGTCGCCCTGCCGCTGCTCTCGACCATCATCTGCATTTTCGTCTTCAAGGCGAGCTTCGAGGCCGTGCCGCGTTCGCTGATCGATGCCGCGCGGGTCGATGGATTGAGCGAATGGCGCATCGTCACCCGCATCCTGCTGCCGCTTTCCAAGTCGGCGATCGCCACCAACGTCATCCTGACCTTCATCTGGTCGTGGAACGCCTTCCTGTGGCCGCTGATCGCCATCCGCACGCCCGAGATGCAGACCCTGCCGCTCGGCCTGGCGCGGTTCCTGTCGGTGATGGAGGACACGACCGGCGCGCTCTACGCCTTCGTCGTGCTGGTGCTGATCCCGGGGCTCGCCATCTTCCTGATGGCGCAGAAGGAGTTCATCCGCGGCCTCACCTCGGGGGCGACAAAAGGATGAGGTGGCGCGCCCTCACCCATCGCTTCGTCGCCGTGCCGCTGGCCCTGCTCGCCATCGTCGTGGCCTGGAACGTCTACATCGCCTTCAACGACCACGGCATCATCGAGGGCGAGGTGCGCGACAAGGCGGGCGCGCCGGTGGCCGGCGCCACCGTCATCTTCTTCGAGCGCAATTTCATCTATTACGAGGAGAAGCAGCGCGCCACGACCGACGCCCACGGCGTCTACCGCTTCACCGACATGAAGACCCATATCGGCCAGCTCGAGGCGCGGACCGCCGACGGCCGGAAGTCGGACCGGCGCCAGCTGCGCCTGTGGTTCCGCTCGCAGGATACCGAGGTCGCACCGCTGGTCGTCGAGGCGCCCCGCGCCTGACGGGCTGCCTAGATCCCGCCCCATTTCAGCCGCGAAGCGCGCACAACCGGGCGACAAAGCCTCAATCCGGTCGAAAAAACTGCCAACGGTGCATCCGATAATCCTGCCAGTAGCTTACGGCGCAACGCTCAACCTCGAGCTGCGTTGGCAGGCGGAGGGCATTGAATTGCCCGACAATGCAGACCGAACCGGAGCGTGTGTCATGGATCGTTTTGCCCTCGCAGACAGTTTGCGCGCAGCGAACGCGCGGGTGATGGCTGGGCAATGGGCCTTGCTCGAGCAACGCGCGCATGTGCGCGAACTGGAGCGCTGCGGTCTCGATGCGTCGATGGCGAAGTCCCTGCTGCAGATCTACGAGCAGTCGCAGGAGATGAACATTCTCGACCGCAATCTGCACCATACGGTGATCACTACGGCGGCCGACAAGCCCTCGCCCGTCGACCACGATGACAGCGACCTCTTCGACGTCGACGACAGCTATTTTCGGCAGGCAGCGTAGCGCCCGATGGCGCAGCACTAGGCCGGGGACCCGTCCAGCATCGCGGACGCGTGCGCCACGACCTCCTGCTCGTCCCAGCGCAGCCGCTCGAAGGAAACCGCGACCCGTCCCACGGCGTCGAGGACGTAGAGCTCGATGCGGTGACGATTGACCAGGGAGCCCACGAAGCCGACGCCCAGCCCGAAATGCTCGCGCAGCGCGTCGTTGCCCTCGGCCGCCCGGAACAACCGATGGCCGGCATCGGTGCGCACGCCGCGGTCCTGCCCATAGATACGAAGGCGATCGGGCAGATCGAAGGCCGGATCGTAGGTGAAGGCCGCGGTGCGGATGCAGTCGGCTAGGCCGCGTGCCTCGAGCATGGCCTGAACGCGCGCGAGCTTGGCGATCGTCAGCGAGCACTTCATCGGATTGTCGCAGCGCGTGTAGAAGAACACGACGATGGACGGTTGGCCGCAGAAGAACGCCTTGAATGTCGTCTTGGTGCCGTCCTGGTCCTCCAGGACCATGGCTTCGATCGCCCGGGACGGGGGCGTCGCCTCTGCGGCCCTGGCATGCATGCCGATCGACCCGGCGGGCCGCATGCCGCAACAGTCGCCGGCCGCGTCAGCGCCCCGATCGCCGTCACGGATCGCCGCCAGGGCGCGCTCGACGTCGATCCTGAATTTGCGCGGCAACCCGCCGACCGGTGCGCGTAGCGCCTCGACCTCGGCGAGAAGGCCGCGCGCCTGCGGGCCGAGCCACGCAAGCGTTGCCAGCAGCTCGCGGACGGGACTGGTCCCGGTCGCCGAGACGGCATACTCGCCATAACGCTCGAACGACACGGCCTCATCGCGATACCGGATGTTGGCGAGAGCGCTCATCACGAACGGCGTGAGACTCGCATGGGGCAGCCTGCCCGACCGCAACGCGCGAGCGGCCGCCGCCACCAGATAGGGATCGGTGCCGCTGTCGAGCTCCTCCAGCACGAAGACCAGCGCGGCATCCGACACGCCGCCCCGCGCCATGGCCAGCAGGATCCAGCCGCGCATCCGTGCGATCGCAGCGGTGCCCCGCTCGGCGTAGATCGCGTGATCCTCACGCAACAGGCCGGCGAGCTGCCCGCGGCGGGCCGGATCGGCCGCGATCGCATCGACCAGCGCCGCAAATTGCGGCTCGGACACCGCGCCGGCGACGGTGGCGTCGGGCATCGGGCGCTACTCCTGCCGGTCGTACTTGTCGAGAAAACGCCGGGCGGTCTGCTTGTACTTCGCCGACGTCTTGCCCGAGCGGAAGCGGTTGACGCTCGTCAGCAAGGCCTTGTCCTTGGCCAGGGCCTGCTCGTCACCGAGCTGCGTCAGTGCCGTCAGGCTGGTGGCCTTGATGTCATCGTAGTCCGACTTGTCGAGCAGGATCTCCCGGGCGCTCTTCTGCAGCCGCTCGGGCTTGAGCGCAGAGAGGGCGGAGGCTGAGATCTGCCTGATCTCGCGCAGCTCGTTCTTGTCGCGCATCAGCTTCTCGAACATCGGGGCGGCGGTGGCGTCGGCTGCGAGCAGCCGCAGGGCTTCGCGCCGCGCCATCTCGTTGGGCGGCTTTTTCACGATGGCGCGCGCCGCCGCATAGGCGTCGGCGTGCACGTCGTAGCTCAGAAGCTGCAACGCCTTCTCGGGCGGCAGCAGGGCCTTGGCAGGATCGTGCAATCCTTCGAGCAGCTTCCTCTGGGCATACCCGTCCTTCTCGCGCGCCAGGAGTCCCAGGACGCGCTGGCGCAGCTCCGGATCCGGGTCGTCCGCGACCTTCCGCAGGGTCGCAATGTAGTCGCCGCGGCACGCCTCGAACGCAAGCACACTGAAGCTCGCTGCCTGCAGCGACTGCAAGGCTGCCAGGCGCACCTTCACCGGCTCGTCGGTGTTGCGCAGGACTGCGAGCATCGCCTGCATGTCCTTGTCGCTCTCGCACACCGCCAGGGGCGTTTCGGCCGCGGCGGCGGTCCGCTCCCTCACACTGTAACGGGGGCTGGTCGCGACCGACACGGCATGCCGAGCCGCCACCTTCGGCGAGGCGCTGCGCCTGCGGGCCGGCTTCGACCTCTTCTTCGCGACTTTGCGTTTCGTGGCCATGGCATGTGTCTCCTCGCACAAGGCGCGTCAGAACGCGACATCGTCGTAGTCGAACCCCATCCGCGACGCTGCGCTGACAACACCCTGGAAGTCCAGTTGGCTGCGTACGACCGGCTGCGGTCCCGGCGCACTGACGCAAGCCGACGCGGCCAGCGCGCCGCCAGGGGCGGTCGGCGGCCGCGGATTGCCGGTCACCCCGTTCCACGGCCACATCGAGTCCGGGAGATTGTGACCGATCGGGTTTGCTGCGCCGTCGTAGGAGGCGGCCAGCGCTGGATCGAAGCGGCCGTTCTGGCGCTGCCATTTCGCCCACAGGCGATCGACATTGCAATGGAGCAGGAAGAACAGCGGATCCTTCGCGGCCGTGCCGATGCTCGAGATCGAGCCGCCGAAGCTGGTATGCGCCGACCCATGAGGATTGCCCTCCATGGTCCGGAACAGGCGGTATTGCGTGCCGAGCGCCAGGGTCTGCGCCTCGGAGCGCAGCCCCGGCGGCGCTGACCCGGTGTTGAACAGCGGCCGACGATTGATGCCTTGCACGCCGTCGGTCCGCCAGAACTGCAGCGGGTTGGCGTTGCTGAACTGGACGGTGCCCAGCGCATCGGCGACGCCGAGGAACTCGAGCTGGAAGAGGTTGGGCGCCGGCCGGTCGAAGCGCCAGTAGGGTAGCGCGACGCCGGGGTCGATCGCCTGAAGCTCGCGTTCCAGATCGAGCAGGTAGGCACGATGCCAGGGCAGGAAGCCCGCCGCACCGTGGGCCTGCGGTGAGCTGACGTTGGTGTGCATGTTGCGGAAATCGGCAAAGCGGCCGAGGCCCTGGTTGTTGAGCCGGGCGAACGCCGCTACGAACCGGTCGCGTTCGGCCGTCGTCAGGGTGTTGGCGTTCTTGCGAATGCGCACCATCACCGGCAGCGATCCGACCAGCGTCGTGCCCATGCGGGCTTCGATCCTGACGTCGCCATTGGCGACGCTGGGCCGCCCGAACCGGCCGGCGGCGAAGAAGGGAACCGACGTGCCGTTGATCGGCACCGATACCGTCAGACTGCTGGCGAATGCGCCCGTCGTGGCGAGGCGGAACACGAGCTCGCCGCCGCTGGCCGCCGATACGCTGGCGATGCGGACGTCGACGGTCGGTCCGGTCACGCCCGATGGATTGGTCACCCGGATCCGGCAGGGAGACGGCGCCCACGTGAGGAAGCGCGCATCCGCCGCCGCACTGTTGTTGACCTGCAGTTCGACGTCCATCGCCATCTCCCCGAACGTGGCGGGTGACTCCCCGACCTCGCCCCTGATCGTGGGCCGTTCTACAACCGTCGGGCGTCTCTGCGTGTAAATTCACCTACAGACGCGGTGTCGCGCACACAAAGATCACAGAGCCATCAGCTTGCAGGCGAAACGGCACCACCGTGTACGTCGCCGGCCGGACCGGACTTCGCGGCGCAGCCGTCAGGGACTGCCGCGGCGCTTCAGGGCGCGCAGGTCGATGATGTCGGGCAGCGTGCGCGGATCGATGCCGCCGGGATAGATGTTGTGCTTCTGGATCTTCTGCGTGCCGGTCGTCGGCAGGCTCTGCACGATATGGATCCAGCCGGGCGCCTTGTAGTAGGCAAGACGTTCGTTGCAGTGCTGGAACAGCGTCGCCGCCGCCTCCTTCTCCGCCTGCGCGCGCTTCAGCACCACGCAGGCCAGCACCTCCTCGTCGCGCAGCTCGTCCTGAACCGCCATGACGGCGGCCTGCTGCACGTCGGGATGCGTCAGCAGGATCGCCTCGATCTCGGCTGCCGCGATGTTCTCGCCCGAGCGGCGGATGATGTTCTTCTTGCGCTCGACGAAATGCAGCATGCCGTCGGCGCCGCGCCACACCACGTCGCCGGTGTGGAACCAGCCGCCCTTCCAGGCGGCTTCGGTGGCGGCCTCATCCTTGAGGTAGCCTGAAAAGCAGCCGCGGCGCGGCGTCGCCGCCGAGTGGCGCACCAGCAGTTCCCCGGGCCGGTCGCCGTCGACGTCGCACTCCTCGTCATCGACGACACGGACGTCGACGCCAGGCACGGCGCGGCCGAAGGCGCGGGTGCCGACCTGGCGCGGCTCGACGGTGTCGCCCAGCACGCGCACCATCTCGGTCATGCCCCAGAGCTCGATCATGGGAAAGCCGAAGCGCTTCTCGAAGGCGGCATGCAGCTCGGGCTCGATGCCGGCGCCGATGCCGAAGCGGACCTTGTGCCGCCGCTCATGCTCGCCGGGCGCCAGCTTCAGCAGCACGGGCGCGATGACGCCGAGATAATGAACGACGGTGGCGCCGGTCTCGGCCACCTCGCGCCACCAGTGCTGCGCATGGAAGCGGTCGGGCTGGATCTGGCAGTTGCCCGTGAGGATGGCATCCATCAGGGAAACGACGCCGGCGTTGGCGTGGTAGAGCGGCAGCGGATTGTAGATGCGATCCTCGCCCGGGCGCAGGCCGGCCGCGCCGCCGAGCGCGGCATACCAGGCGCCGGACGCCACTTCGTAGCCGTGCGACAGCACGCAGCCCTTGGGCCGGCCGGTCGTGCCCGATGTGTAGAGGATGCTGGCCGGCGTCTCGGGCAGCGGCCTGAAATCGCGCGCCGGTCGCGACGCTGGCGCCAGGGTGTCGGCGAAGCGCTCCGCCACGGCCACGGCGGGCCGATGAACGCTTTCGGCCAGCGCCGCCTCGATCGATTTCCGCCGGCCGTCGAGCACGAGGACGAGATCGGGCTCGCTGTGATCGACCAGGTAGGCGATCTCGGCGGCGCGGTAGTCGGGATTTATCGGCACGCAGCAGACGCCGAGGCTGTTGAGGGCAAGCGTGTGCAACACGTGCTCGGGGCGGTTCTCCAGAAGCGTCGCGACGCGATGGCCGACGCCGTATCCGGCCTGGCGATAGAGCGCCGCCAGCGCCTCGATCTGCCGGTTCGCCTCGCCGTAGGTGATCTCGAAACCGGCTGGAAGGTAAGCGCGGCCTTCATGGGCGGGCACGGCCAGGAACGGGCGATCGGCATGCGCTGCAACGGCCGCCGCAAAGGCTTCGGCGATGGTCGTGTTGTCCATGATCTCGGTCATGGCACCGGATACTAGCCGTTGAGTTGCTCGCGCAGAAGCTCGAGCTCCAGCCACTCGGTCTCCGCCGCTTCGACCTCGGCCTGCGCGGCGGCCAGGGGGGCCGTCGTGGTCGCGAAAGACGCTGCATCGCGGCGATAGAGATCAGGATCGGCCAATGCCTGCTGCAATGCCGCAATTTCGGCCTGCAGCGCTTCGATCGTCCGAGGCAGTTCGGCCAGCGCGCGCTCACGCTTGTAACCCAGCCGCTGCCGCGGAACGCCCTCGCGAACGGGCGCCTTCTCCTTGCGCGGCACCGGCGCTGCTGCCTGCTCGCGCGGACCGCGCTGCACGACATAGTCACTGTAGCCGCCGGCATATTCTATGGCCCTGCCGTCACCCTCGAGGGCGATGGTCGAGGTCACCAGCCGGTCGAGAAAGTCGCGGTCGTGGCTCACCAGCAGGACGGTGCCGTCATAGTCGCTCAGCGCCTCCTGCAGGAGGTCGAGCGTGTCGGCGTCGAGGTCGTTGGTCGGCTCGTCGAGCACCAGCAGGTTGGAGGGCGCGGCCAGCGCCTTGGCCAGCAGCAGGCGGTTGCGCTCGCCGCCCGACAGCGTGCGCACGGGCTGGCGCGCCTGCTCGTCGCGGAACAGGTATTCGCGCAGGTAGCTCATGACGTGCATCTGCCGGCCGCGCACCAGCAGATGGTCGTTGCGGTCGGCCAGGATCTCCCACGGGGTCTTGTCGGGATCGAGCGCGGCGCGGCGCTGGTCGATCACCACCGGCACCAGGTTGGCGCCGAGCTTCACCGAGCCGGTGTCCGGTAAAAGCTCGCCGATCAGCATGCGCAGCAGCGTGGTCTTGCCGGCGCCGTTGGGGCCGATCAGGCCGATGCGGTCGCGGCGGAAGATTCTGGTCGAGAAGCTCTCGACGATGGTGCGCTCGCCGAAGCGCTTGGAAATGTTGCGCGCGGTGATGGCGAGCGCGCCCGACTGCTCGGCCGATCCGACTTCGATGGTGGCGCGGCCGGTCGGCCCGATCTGCTGGCGGCGCTGCTTGCGCAGCTCATTGAGCTGGCGCAGGCGGCCCTCATTGCGGGTGCGGCGGGCGCGGATGCTCTTGCCCGCCCATTCGGTCTCGCGCACGATCAGGCGGTCGAGCTTGTGCCGCTCGGTCGCCTCGCGCTCGAGGATTTCCGTCGACCAGCCCTCGAACTCGCCAAAACCCTTGTCGAGCCGGCGCACGATGCCGCGATCAAGCCACAGCACGGCGCGCGCGAGGTTCGCGAGAAAGCGCCGGTCGTGACTCACCAGCACATAGGCGCCCTTCCACGCTAGAAGCTTCTCTTCCAGCCATTCGATGGTCGGGAGGTCGAGATGGTTGGTCGGCTCGTCGAGCAGCAGCACGTCGGGCTCGGCCACCAGGGCGCGGGCGAGTGCGGCTCGTCGCGACTCGCCGCCCGACAGCTCGGCCGGGCTCTTCGCACCATCGAGCTTCACCTCGGCCAGGAGCGCCGCGACGCGGTAGTCACCGGGGCCGAGCGAATCGACCAGTCCTGCCGCGACGTAGTGGGCGACGGTCGGATAGCCGGTGAAATCCGGCTCCTGCGGCAGGGTCGCCACCGTGGCCCCGGGCTGGGCGAAGCGCGTGCCCGAATCGGCGATCGGCTCGCCCGCCAGGATCTTCAGCAGCGTCGATTTGCCCGCCCCGTTGCGGCCGACCAGGCTCAGCCGCTCGCCGGGCGCGATGCCGAGCTCGACGCCGTCGAGGATGGTCTGGTCGCCCAGGTGGTAGCGGATGCCGGCAAGGGCAAGCAGGGGTGGTTCGGCCATGAGAGGGCGCTAAATGGCCGAAGCTGTCCACATCGGCAAGGATAACTCACAGGGGTAGAATTGCCCATGCTACGGGCCGTGGGGGAGCCGAGGCGGATCGAACGCGCCATCAAGCGCCTGCAGGGCGCGCTGAAGGGGATTCCCTCACGCGGCGTGCGGCTCACCTGGCGCGGCGGCGAACTGCGCACCACCATCCACTGGGCGCGCGACGATGCCTACTGGTGGGCATTCGAGCCACGGCCGGCGCGCGACGCGCTGCTGCTGGGCCATGCGCCCGATGCGCCGACCAAGCGCGAGAGCATCACCTGCGAGATCAACCTGCCGCGCGCCGCGGCCGATCGGAAGGTCGCGGGCATCATCGCCGCCGACGACCGCGGCGCGCTCTATCTCTGTCACTCCGGGCGCATGGGCGGCTCGCGGCCGGGCCAGCGCAAGTCGGGCTTCCGCGACTTTTTAGCCGACGGCGTGTGGCGCAAGCTCCGCTGGCCCGACGGCGAGGAGACCGAAGCGCTGGTCATCGCGCCGCTCGACAGCCCGCGACTCACGCGCCTGCTCGGCCAGTTCGTCGACACGGTGCGCCGCTTCAAGGCGGGCGAGGCGCCGACGGCGCGCACCGGCTTGTGCGTCGAACCCGCGATCGTCGATTCAGCGATGGCGGCGTGCGATCGGCGGCTGGTCGACGTGGCGCTGCACGAGGAGCTCGCCAAGCGCGGCCTGTTCGGCGGCGCCGAGGATCTCTTCTCACTGCGCGGCGAGCGCCCGCAGCCCTTGTTCGCCCTGGTGGCCGACGGCGGACCCGAGGAGCTCGCCATGGCGGTGGGCTCGCTGTCGCTTGCCTCGGCGCGCGGCGGGCCCGACGTGCGGCCGATCCTGGTGGCGCCGGCGGCGCTGGCCGATCCCGATTCCGACGCCCTGCAGGCCCTGCCCTTCGCCTTCGTGCGCTTCCGCTGGCGCGGCGCGCGCGCCGTCTTCGATGGACTGGACGACGCGCTGGAATAACTGCCTCCCCATCGCGCTGCGCGCGATGGGGAGGTGCCCGCGCAGCGGGCGGAGGGGTCATGAGCATCAGTACTGTTGCTCTTGACCCCTCCGGCCCTGACGGGCCACCTCCCACGCATAGCGTGGGGAGGAGTCGCTTATGGTGATGGGCCTGACGACCGGACTGTGGGTGAGTGCGCAGGTGCGCCTGTGCGACCGCGCCTTCATTCCGGCAACGGTGGTGCGCCGCGGCGATCCCGACGCCGGCACGGTTCTGCTGAAGATCAACCGCTTCGAGGCAGGCGTCACCGTCTACACCCAGGCAAGCTCGATGGGCGACGGTCCGGCATGGAGCCGCGGCACCGGCCCGAGCCCCGTGCCCGAAGCCGAGGCTGACGCCTACATCGCCCGCCAGGTCGCGCGCGATCCCGACGTCTGGGTGCTCGAGATCGAGGACCGCAAGGGCCAGTACCAGCTCGACGGCAAGGTCGTTTAATTTCCATCGAGATATGCAACCGCGCACCCGCCCAAGGTGGGCTTTGCCACAGATGGACGAGACCGCAGACGTGTAGGTCTAACGTGCGCACCAATGCGGCAACGAGGGCTTGCAGCATTGAGATTTGCAGCTTGAACGCCGTTGTCGCTTTGCAGGGGGCGCACACGTCAACAACGGAGTGTCACATGTCCAAGGACAAGATTGCGGAAATCCAGCTGGTCCGCGACAGCACGCAGCCGTTCCTCAAGGTCACCGTGCCGAAGGGAACCAAGCTCTCCGATACGCTGCGGCTGCAGCCGCAGCTGTCGGACATCCTCGGCAAGCTCAAGGGCTGCCTGCCGTGCAATTCCGGCGTGCCGATCTGGTTCCACGAGCGCGAGGAGATCGAGAACCTGGTCAAGATCGACCTCGCCACCATGAAGCGCATCTGAGGAAAGCCATGCATCCCGAGCTCGCTCATCCGGAGATCGGGCATGCCGGGATCGGACGCCCGGGAGCCGCTCACGCCGGCGTTGGACTGCTGTTCAACGGCGCGCTGATCGACCTCCTGGGCGCCGAGCCCGATGCGGTCGAGTTCCTGTCGGTCATACCGGAGAGGTTCTGGCAGGATTTCGGCCGCGATCGCGCCGAGCGCTTCGCCCCCTTGCCTGACGAGGTCGCGATCCTCGACGCGCTCGCTGAGCGTCATACCCTGGTGGCGCACGGCGTGGGACTGTCGATCGCGAGCGGCTCGACCTTCGACATCGATCACGTCCGTCAGCTCGCCGAATGGCACCGGCGCTACCGTTTCGCCTGGATCAGTGAGCATCTGTCGGCGGTGCGCGTGCAGACCGAAGTGACGCCCGACCATCATGCCGGCCTCGCGTTGCCGCTCGCCTGGGACCGCGACCTGCTCGACATGCTGTGCGAGCGCGTGGCGCGGACGCAGGACGTTCTGGGCACGCGGCTCCTGCTCGAGAACGGCGTGGTGCACACGCCGGTGCCGGGCTCGGACATGAGCGAGGAGGATTTCATGAACGCGCTGGTCCGGCGGACCGGCTGCGGCCTCCTGCTCGACCTGCACAACCTGCACGTCAATGCCGTCAATCTCGGCCTCGACGCCGACCGCTTCATCAACGGGCTCGATCTCGACGCCATCGGCGAGATCCATGTCGCCGGCGGCAACAGCCTGTTCGGCGCCTATCTCGATTCGCACGCCGGGCCCTGCCCGTCCGCGGTCTTCGGCCTGCTCGAACGCACCGCGCCGCGCTGCCGCAACCTTCTCGGGGTGACCTTCGAGTTCCACGAGACCTACTTTCCGGGGCTGGGCGATGCGGGGGTGCTCGGCCAGCTGCAACAGATGCGTGCCGCCGTCGGCGGCTGAAGGGGGACGCCTATGTCGATTGCGGAATTCCAACGGGCTTTTGCCGACCTGATCGCCTCGCCCGAGCGCTGCGTGGCGCTGCGCGAGGGTAACGCGGACGTGCTGGCGGGCTACGACATCACGCCGCGCGAAAAGAAGCGGCTCGCGACGATGGTCCAGCACGAGGCGATGTCGGTGAACTGCTCGCTCTATCGCGTCAACCGGCTGATCCCGGTCTACTCGGTGCTGCCGCATTCCTGCCGGCTGCTGGGCGATCGGCTGATGGACGAGCTCGACGCCTTCTGGGCGGCCTCGCGCCACGCCACCCTGCAGTACCGCTGGGAATCCTGGCGCTTCGGCCTGTGGCTCGAGGAACGCATCGCCGCCCGCCGCCTGCCGGGCGGGCCGGTCGAGGATGCGATCCGGCTCGAGATGGCGATGTTCGACGTCCAGGCGGCCGCGCGCGGCGACAACAGCGGCAGCCGGCGGCGCGTGGTGCTGCTGCGCTACGACCCCGACGAGCTTCTGGATCCCATGATCGCGGCCGAAGACCTGCAGCCGCTGGCGAGCGGCGTCACGGTGCTGATCGATGCGACCGGCCAGCAGCTCGCGGTGCGTCGCGTCGATGACAGGCTCGAGGGCAAGGTGGCTTAGGGCGCACGGCGCCGGTCAAGCCAAGACTGTCATCCCGAGCGCAGCGAGGGACCTTTCCTGCGGCCTTAAAGGTCCCTCGCTACGCTCGGGATGACAGCAGACACGTCACTGTGCCGGCAGCACCGTCATCGGATCGATGGTCTTGCTGCCGCCGCGCCTGACCTCGAAGTGCAGCCGCGGGCTCGCCGCGCCACCGGAGTTGCCCGCCTTGGCGATGGCCTGGCCCTTCTTCACGGCGTCGCCTTTCTTCACCAGCAGCGACTCGTTGTTGCCGTAGGCGGTGATGTAGCCGCCCTGGTGCTGGACCAGCAGCAGGTTGCCGAGATGGGCGACGTCGCTGCCGGCATAGATCACCGTTCCGCCGTCGGCCGCCTTCACGGGCTCGCCGGTGGTGGCCTGGATGTCGATGCCGTCGTTCTTCTGGCCGCCCTGGGTGCCGTAGGGGACCAGGACCTTGCCGTGCAATGGCCAGGCCATGCGCGGGGGCGGCGGGGTGGCGGCAACCGTGGCCTCCGTCTTGCTTGCCTCATGGGCGGCCGGGCTGAGCGGAGTCGGCTGGCCGGCGGCGGCCGTCTTGGTCTCGGCGGGCTCGCTCTTGGCGCCGGGCGGCGGTGGCAGGTTATCGCGCTTGACCGGGCCGGGCGCCGTGGTCGCGGCGGCCTGGGTGGCACCGCCGGTGTTGTCGGCGACGAACCTGGCGCCGGGCAGCTCGATATACTGGCCGGCCTTCAGGGTGTAGGGGGCCTTCAGCCTGTTACGGTCGATGATGGTCTGCGAGGGCACGCCATAGCGCTGCGAGATGCTATCGACCGTGTCCTTTTCGTTGACGACATAGACGGCAACGGCGTTGGGACCAGCGCCGGAGCCGGGATATTCCATGGTTCCGCCCTTGGGGCCGAACACGTTCGAACAGGCGCCGAGCGCGACCGAGAGCGCCGCCGTTGTACCGAGCGTGCGCATCCAGCCGGCCCATCGCGAGGGGTAGCGAGGGGCTCTTTTCATGGACCCATTGTACTGCATCACGATTCCGGCGGGAATCGGGCTGTTTCAGTCCTTGAGCAGTATCGCCAGGGCCTGCTGGTAGGCCACTTCAGCCCGTTCCTTGAGCTCCGGGAGGGTGCAGGAGCCGATCGGGTGCTGGACTCTGGTGAACGGGTAGTCGGGAATGCCCAGGACCCGGGCGATGTTCTTGGCCGTCACCTCGAAGGGTGTCGTGCAGATCACCACCGCCCGCTTGCCGAGCTGCTCGAAGGAGATGCCGTCGTGCAGACTGCACGTCGAGCAGGACCCTCAATCCCCCAGGCCGGTGATCAGGAAGTCGACCTCCGGCGCGACTGTCGTGAGCGTGTTGGCGGGTGCCGGCGCACTGGCGTTCTTCTTGGAGGCGAGCTTCACGACCGTGCAGCCGTGGCGCTGGACGAAGAGCTGGGCCACCTCGTTCAGCATGTCCTCGGCGTTGAGCTTGCCGTTCTCCAGGATGCCGATGCGCGCGCCGTCGAGCTTGCCGAGCTTGGGCGCGCGCGTGCGCTTGCGCGTGGCCGTGGTCGAGGTGGGAGCGTAGAGCTGCATCGATTCCTCCTACTTCTTCTGCGCCCGGATAGCGGCGTGCTGCATGATCGAGCCGCGGCCGCGGCTCCATGATGGAAGAAAGCACGAATGGCCGCCGGCGTCGCCGCCGCCCAGGGTGATCAGGATGTCGTCGGGCGCAAGGCCGCGATGCATAAAACCCTTCTCGGCCAGGGCATGGGCGCCCGCGCCGTGCTGGGTGTCGTATTCGCGGTCGCGGTACTTGCCCACGCCCTCCATGCCCTCGACCGAGCGCTTGGCCTGGCTGAACAGGAAGTCCTGCGCCTGCTGTCGCGACCAGCCGGCGCCGGCCACGATCTGCATGTGCTCGGGCGCCAGGATCACTACGCTCTGGCCGAGCGTGATGCAGCCGTAGTTGGCCATGGCGTCGGCCACGGAGCCTAAAACCTGCTCGGGCGTGTTGCCGCCGTGGTTCTCGACATTGCAGAAGCCGCCCGCCGCATAGACGGTGACGCTCGACGTGCCGGCGGGATAGCCCTGCTCCTGGCAGAGCGGCGGCCACGGGTTGCCGCGCATGCGCTCGGGAATGCACAGGGTGTACTTGCCGGGATTGCCCTGGGTCGACTTGTCGGAGATGCCCGGCAGCATCTGGAAGACGTTGCGCAGGATGAGCCGTGTCGCCCGGCCGATGGTGGCGTTGGGCCGGTTGCCGGGTCCGAACAGGTTCACGTCGGCGTTCATGCCGATCTCGTCGACGATGGGACCGCTGACGACGAGCAGAGGCGCCGAGCCGCCGGTGCTGGCGGTCGAGCCGTAGAAGTTGAACGGCTCGCGGTCCATGGCCTCGAAGGCCGCGACCAGCACCGGGAAGTACGACGGCAGGCAGCCCGCCATGACGGCGTTGACCGCGGCGGCATGCAGCGAGAGCTCCAGGCCGGTCGCGGGATGCCTGGCGATGACGGTGTCGGCCGGGCGATCGTCGGCGGCCAGCATGGCGTGCACGCGGTCGACCTGCGGCGGCACGACCGGCAGGCCATCGGTCCAGCCCTGCTCGTAGCAATAGTCGATGGCGGCGAGCAGATCGTCCGGCGCCTCGTGGATGCGCGGTGATGCTGCTGGCATCGCGTGGTCTCCCCGTTGTGGCTTGGGACTGTGTAGCACGTCTTATGGGAGCGCGGGCCTCTGGCCCGCTCATGATCTT
>Ga0081539_10003822_pt1 | contig 17703 bp, 13 predicted proteins | sample TabmetS4T2R2_FD_71023 | JGI IMG/M metagenome (GOLD analysis project Ga0081539, IMG submission 71023) | Tabebuia heterophylla rhizosphere microbial communities from the University of Puerto Rico - S4T2R2 | ecosystem: Host-associated > Plants > Roots > Rhizosphere ...
ACATACTGGATCACCGGCTTGTCGACGACCGTCAGCATCTCCTTCGGGATCGCCTTCGTCGCCGGCAAAAACCGCGTGCCAAGTCCAGCCACCGGAAATACCGCCTTGCGGACTTTTCTCATCTGAGCCTACCCTGATCGTTGCCTGTTTCTACACGATCCCGGCGACGTTACCAATCGGAGGCAAGCTCGAGCCGACGCATCGGCTCGCTCCAACGACACTTTCACGCCGAAATCAGATCGTAGTGAATGCTGCACTTGCGTTTGCAGAGCGTTTCATTCGTCGCGAATTCGGTTCCAGTCAGTTCCATGGTAAACCAATTCCTAACCGCGTTCGGCCATGAATCACTGTTCGTGATCACCTCATGGAGGACATGATGTTTGTTCGCATGCGCTCACGGCTTTTGCTGGGACTGGCAATCGCCGCAAGCTTCGGCCTGGCGGTGCTGCAATCGACCGGCGAAGCGCGGGCCGATGCCGGCTTCGAACGCTGGGTGGCCAGCTTCCGCGCGACGGCGACGAAAAGCGGCGTATCGGGCGCAACCTTCGACCGCGCCTTCCGCGGCGTGACCGATCCCGATCCCGAGGTGCTTGAGAAGGCCGCCAGGCAGGCCGAGTTCACGGCGCCGGCCTGGGACTATTTCGATAACCGCATCCAGGAGAAATCAATCTCCACCGGCCGCGAGATGGCACGCAAATATAAGCCGTGGCTCGACAAGATAGAGGCCCGCTTCGGCGTCGACCGCAACATAGTGCTCGCCATCTGGTCGATGGAATCGAACTACGGCGAAATCCTCAAGGACAAGAAGGTGATGCGCAACGTGGTGCGCTCGCTGGCGACCCTTGCCTATGCCGACAAGCGGCGCGCCAAATTCGCCCGCACGCAGCTCATCGCGGCCCTGAAGATCCTGCAGCGCGGCGACATCGACGAGAGTCACCTGACCGGCTCCTGGGCCGGCGCGATGGGCCACACGCAGTTCATTCCGACCAGCTACCAGGCTTATGCGGTGGATATGGACGGCGACGGCCGCCGCGACATCTGGAACTCGGTGCCGGACGCGCTTGCCACCGCGGCCAATCTCTTGCGCAAGAACGGCTGGCAGACCGGCAAGACCTGGGGTTACGAGGTCTCGCTGCCCCCGGGCCAGAAATTCCCCAACGGCTCGATGTCGCTGTCGAAATGGCAGGCGATCGGCGTGGAGCGCGCGAACGGCAAGGCGTTCAAGAACGGCGGCGACAGCGCCGAGCTGAAGGCGCCGGACGGGCACAACGGCCCCGCTTTCCTGATGACCAAGAACTTTCGCGTGATCAAGGCGTACAACAACGCCGACAAGTACGCGCTGGCCGTGGGGCTGCTCGCCGACGAGATCGCCGGCTATGGCGGCCTCGTGAACGACTGGAGCCGCCCGTTCACGAAGCTTTCATTCGAAGAGAAGCAGGAATTGCAGGAGCGCCTCACGACGTTGGGCTACTATGAGGGCAAGGTCGACGGCCGGATCGGCGAGGGGTCGAAGGCAGCGATCCGCGCCTTTCAGGCCGAGGCCGGGCTGGCGCAGGACGGTCACCCCAGCAAGGAAGTGCTGCTGTGGCTGAGGAAACGCTAGTGTCGTGATTGCGAAGCTCGCCTCATTTCGATATCGAGCTCCGAGCGAACTTCGAGATCAAAACGACACCAGAAATCAAGGAGTTGCTCATTCTCCATGCTCTTGCGCAGTTCCGGCCGCAAAACCGCTGCACAGCTTTGCTGGAATTGCTTAGGAAAGCCACGGGCGAGGTGAAGCGTGCAGGCACACATCGCAAATAGCGGGACACGGATGAAGGCGGGCATCGGCTTGATGCTCCTGCTCCTTGCCGCGGGCTTCGTTGCGTTGTCATGGCCGACCGCGGCGCAGGAAAACATCCCATACCGCTATCGCCCGCCCAGTCTTCTCGACAGGATGTTTGGCAGAAGTGTCGAGGAACCGCCGCCAGCCATCAAAAAGCGCCCGGCAAAGCCTCGGAAACCGCTTCTCGAAAGATTGTTCGGCAATAATGACGAAGAGCCGGACGTCACCGAGAAGAAGGTCTCCAAGGCCAAATCGAAAACGCGGAGAGCGGCCGGCGAGGTCGTGCGCCTCGAAGAGCCGGAGGCTGTTGTCAAGCTGGACGATGCGCGCACCGTGCTGGTGGTCGGCGATTTCATGGCTGGCGGGCTCTCGGAAGGCCTGGTCAGCGCCTATGCGCAGAACCCGAACATCAAGGTGATCGACCGCTCCAACGGGTCGTCCGGCTTCGTCCGGAACGACTTCCATGACTGGCCGAACGAGATCGGCGCACTGATCGAGGCGGAAAAACCTGCGGCCGTGATCGTGATGCTGGGCGCCAACGACCGCCAGCAGATGAAGATCGGCGAGACGCGCGAGGCGCCGCTTACCGTTACCTGGACAAAGGAATATCAGGCGCGGACCGACGCGCTTGCGGCTGCGATCAAGCAGCGCGGCCTGCCGTTCGTCTGGGTCGGGTTGCCCGCGTTCAAATCGCAGAAGGTCTCGGCCGACCTGGTCGCCTTCAACGATATCTATCGCAAATCGACGGAGAACGCGGGAGGAGCCTTCGTCGACATCTGGGACGGCTTCGTCGACGAGAACGGCGCCTTCGTCATGAACGGCCCGGACATGAACGGCCAGCCGGTCAGGCTGCGCGGCTCGGACGGCGTGAGCCTTTCCAAGGGCGGCAAACGCAAAGTGGCCTTCTATGTCGAGAAGCCGCTCAACAAGCTGTTGGGCAGCGAGACCGTTCCAGCGCTGGGGCTGACGAGCCCGGAAATCGCGGGACCGATGGCACCTGCCAACATCCACGTGAACCGCACCCAGCCGATCGCGATCGACGATCCCGAACTGGACGGCGGCCAGGTATTGCTCGGCCAGACGGCAGCAGCCAAGGTCGAGACCCGAACAGTCGGCGAGAAGCTGGTTGTCGAAGGCATCGCGCCTGCCCCCTCGCCAGGCCGCGCCGACGATTTCGGCGGAGCGCCGGCGCCAGTCGCAGCCGGGCCGACGCCCGAGGAGGCTGCGGCTGCGGCGGGCGCTTCCGCGCCAACACCGGAAACGACCAATGCCATCAAGAGCGAGTAGGAAGTAGCGAATAGCGAGTAGGGACCCCCTATTCGCTAATCGCTTTCTACCGCGGCAGCACCGTCGTCCCCATCAGATGCTCGTCGACCGCGGCCGCGGCCTGCCTGCCCTCGCGGATCGCCCAGACGACCAGGGACTGGCCACGCCGCACGTCGCCGGCCGCAAACAGCTTGTCGATGCTCGTCCGGTAATCCTGATCGTTCGCCGCAATATTGGTCGAGCGGCGCGGGTCGACCAATGTCTTCAGACGGTCGCCAAGCTCGGCGACGACACCTTCTCCGCGCGGGCCGGCGAAGCCGATCGCGATGAAGGCGAGATCGGCGCGGATGACGAATTCGGTGCCGGGCATCGGCTTGCGCTTCTCGTCGACCTCGCAGCAGCGTACGCCGACCAGCACGCCGTCCTCGCCGATGAACTCGAGCGTCGCGACCTGGAACTCGCGCTCCGCGCCTTCGGCCTGCGAGGACGAGGTGCGCATCTTGGTCGCCCAATAGGGCCAGATCGCGAGCTTGTCCTCCTTCTCGGGCGGCTGTGGCCTTATGTCGAGCTGGGTGACACGCACTGCGCCCTGGCGGAAGGCAGTGCCGATGCAGTCGGATGCGGTGTCGCCCCCGCCGACCACCACCACATGCTTGCCGCCGGCGAGGATCGGCTCCGACGGCCAGGCCACCGACTGGATGTCCTCGCCGCCGACGCGCTTGTTCTGCTGCACGAGATAGGGCATCGCGTCGTGGACGCCTTCGAACTCGGTGCCGGGAATGCCGGCCGGGCGCGGCAGCTCGGAGCCGCCGCAATAGAGCACGGCGTCGAACTCGGCGAGCAATGAGTCCACTGATCTGTCGACGCCGACATTGACGCCGCAATTGAAGGTGACGCCCTCGCCCTGCATCTGCTCGGCGCGACGGTCGATATAGTGCTTTTCGATCTTGAAGTCCGGAATGCCGAAACGCATCAGCCCGCCCGGCCGGCTCTCCCGCTCGAAGACATGGACGTCGTGGCCGACACGGCCGAGCTGCTGTGCGGCGGCCATGCCGGCGGGACCGGAACCGATAACGGCGACGCGCTTGCCGGTCTTCTTCTCGGCCGGCTGCGGGCGGATATGGCCGGTCTCGTAGGCCTTGTCGGCGATCGCCTGCTCGACCGTCTTGATGGCGACGGGAATGTCCTCGAGGTTCAGCGTGCAGGCTTCCTCGCAGGGCGCGGGACAGATGCGGCCGGTCCATTCCGGGAAATTGTTGGTGGAGTGCAGGTTGCGGATCGCGCCGTCCCAGTCGCCATTGTAAACGAGGTCGTTCCAGTCCGGGATCTGGTTGTGGACGGGACAGCCGGTCGGGCCGTGGCAATACGGGATGCCGCAATCCATGCAGCGGGCGGCCTGTTTCTCGACCTCCTTGTCCGACATCGGCAGCGTGAACTCGCGGAAATGCCGGATGCGATCCGAGGCAGGCTGGTACTTGTGCACCTGCCGGTCGATCTCGAGGAAACCCGTTACCTTGCCCATATTCGGTATCACCCAACCCTCACGCCGCGGGTACGTCACGCAGCCAATTTTCGACTCTCAAACCCGGCACCCGGGAGAACTCACCCACGTTCGCAGTTACCAGCGTGGCTTCGAGCGCCAATGCGTGTGCTGCGATAAGAAGATCATTCGGGCCAATCAGTCGCCCCTGCCGTTTGAGTGTAGACCTCACCGCCCCATAGTGTTCGTCGGCCGGCTGTTCCAGTGGCAGAACTGGAAGGGAGGACAGGACTTCCCGCATTTGCTTCGTCAGGCGCTCACTTTGTTTCTGCTCCAGACCAAACGCTATCTCCGCACTTACGATGACGCTTGTTGCAACGTTGGCAACGCCGACTTTGGCAATTTTCGATGCCACAGTCCCTTTCGGATTGTCGGCGAGATCCGACACAGCGTTGGTATCGAGCAGGTAGAGCGTCAAAGTTTAACATCGTCCAATGGCAGCAAGTCCTCGTCCGTTATCTCAGGAAAACGATCATCGGGCGCCAAAGGCTCAAGCGACGCAAGCACCTCGAGCAGCGACTTTTTTCGCGCGGCCTGCGTCAGCATGAGCCTTCCGTCTCCTATCTTCTCGATAACAACTTCCTCGGCGTCGAACTCCAACTCTCTGGGTATCCGGACCGCTTGACTGCGACCGTTTCGAAACAGCCGCGCCCGGCGCTTCGTGGTATCCTTGTCATGCGCATTCATCGGCGCCTCCATCTGGCATATGCCAAAGCATATGCCAGATGTTCGTTCAGTTCAATGCGGCAGCCCTCACTCCGCCGCCACGTTCATGCGCATGCGCTCCATCTCGACCAGCGCGCGGCGATACTCGACCGGCATGACCTTGCGGAATTTCGGCCGGTAGGTCGCCCAGTCGTCGAGGATCTCCTTCGCGCGCGTCGAGCCCGTGTAGTGGAGGTGGCGGGAGATGAGTTGCACCAGCCGCTCCTCGTCATGGCGCGTCATGTCGCCGGACACGTCGACGCGGCCCTTGTGGGCGATGTCGCCGCCATGATGGTGCAGCTTCTCCAAGAGGTAGTCCTCTTCCGGCACCGGCTCCAGCTCGACCATAGCCATGTTGCAGCGCTGGGCGAAATCGCCGTCCTCGTCGAGCACGTAGGCGACGCCCCCGGACATGCCGGCTGCGAAATTGCGCCCCGTGCGGCCGAGCACCACGACGATGCCGCCGGTCATGTACTCGCAGCCATGGTCGCCGACGCCTTCGACGACGGCGGCCGCACCCGAGTTGCGCACGGCAAAGCGCTCGCCGGCGACTCCGCGGAAATAGCACTCGCCCTCGATTGCGCCGTAAAGCACGGTGTTGCCGACGATGATCGACTCTTCCGCGACGATGCCAGTGTTCTCCGGCGGGCGAATGACGATGCGCCCGCCCGACAGGCCCTTGCCGACATAGTCGTTGCCGTCGCCGATCAGCTCGAACGAGACGCCGCGCGCGAGGAAGGCGCCGAAGGACTGGCCGGCGGTGCCGGTGAGCTTCACCTGGATCGTATCGTCCTTCAGGCCCTTGTGCTTCCAGCGCTTGACCACCTCGCCCGACAGCATCGCGCCGGCGGTGCGATCGACGTTGCGGATCGTCGCCGAAATCTTGACCGGCAGCTTCGATTCCAGCGCGATCCTGGCCTCTTCGATCAGCTTGCGGTCGAGCACGTCGTCGATCGGATGCTTCTGCAGCGTGGTGTGGCGGATCTCCCCGGCCGAAGCCTCCGGCTTGAAGAAGACCCTGGCGAAGTCCAGGCCCTTGGCCTTCCAATGGTCGATCATCGGCCGCTTCTCGAGGAGATCGGACTGGCCGACAACTTCGTCCAGAGAGCGGTAACCCATAAGGGAAAGCAGCTCGCGCACCTCTTCGGCGACGAAGAAGAAGTAGTTGATGACGTGCTCGGGCTCGCCCTTGAAGCGCTTCCTGAGCACCGGGTCCTGCGTGGCAACGCCGACCGGACAAGTGTTCAAGTGGCACTTGCGCATCATGATGCAGCCGGCCGCGATCAGCGGCGCGGTCGAAAAGCCGAACTCGTCGGCGCCGAGCAGCGCGCCAATGATGACGTCGCGGCCCGTGCGCAGGCCGCCATCGACCTGCAGCGCGACCCTGCTGCGCAGGCCGTTGAGCACCAGCGTCTGGTGGGTCTCGGCAAGCCCCATCTCCCAGGGCGAGCCGGCATGCTTGAGCGAGGTGAGCGGCGAGGCCCCCGTGCCACCGTCATAGCCGGCGATGGTGATGTGGTCGGCGCGCGCCTTGGCGACGCCTGCCGCGACCGTGCCGACGCCGACCTCGGAGACGAGCTTCACCGACACGTCGCCGGCCGGGTTGACGTTCTTCAGGTCGAAGATGAGCTGCGCCAGATCCTCGATCGAATAGATGTCGTGATGCGGCGGCGGCGAGATCAGGCCGACGCCAGGCGTGGAATGCCGGGTCTTGGCGATGGTCGCGTCGACCTTGTGGCCGGGCAACTGCCCGCCTTCGCCTGGCTTCGCGCCCTGCGCGATCTTGATTTGCATCATGTCGGAGTTGACGAGGTACTCCGTCGTCACGCCAAAGCGGCCGGACGCCACCTGCTTGATGGCGGAGCGTTCCGGGTTCCTGCCGCCGCCGGGCAGCGGCAGGTAGCGGTCCGGCTCCTCGCCGCCCTCCCCGGTGTTCGACTTGCCGCCGATCTGGTTCATGGCGCGCGCCAGCGTCGTGTGCGCTTCTCTGGAGATCGAGCCGAACGACATGGCCCCGGTCGAGAACCGCTTGACAATCTCGGCGGCGGCTTCGACCTCCTCGATCGGCGCCGGCTTGCGGCCGGCGGCCTCGGCAAGCCTGATCTGGAACAGGCCGCGGATGGTCTTGGCGCGGGCGCTGGCGCTGTCGACCTGCGCGGAGAATTCCTTGAAGGTCGGCCACGAGCTCTTGCGCACGGCATGCTGGAGCGTGGCCACCGCGTCGGGCGACCACATATGCGCCTCGCCGCGCATGCGGAACATGTATTCGCCGCCAACCTCAAGCGAACTGCGCAGCACCGGATCCTCGCCAAAGGCCGCGGCGTGGCGCAGGACGGTCTCGGCGGCGATCTCGTCCAGCCCGACGCCCTCGATGGTGGTCGCCGTGCCGGTGAAATACTTTTCCACGAAGTCCGACTTCAGCCCGATCGCATCAAATATCTGCGCGCCGCAATAGGACTGGTAGGTCGATATGCCCATCTTGGACATGACCTTCAGGATGCCTTTGCCGATCGACTTGATATAGCGCGCGACAACCTCGTAGGCGTCGACCTCGGGTGGCAGTTCGGCGCGGCCGTGCATTTCCAGCAGCGTGTCGAAGGCGAGATACGGGTTGATCGCTTCCGCGCCGTAGCCGGCAAGGCAGCAAAAATGGTGCACCTCGCGCGGCTCGCCCGATTCCACGACAAGACCGACTGACGTGCGCAGCCCCTTGCGGATCAGGTGGTGGTGCACGGCTGCCGTGGCGAGCAGTGCGGGAATCGCGATGCGGTCCGGCCCGACCTGGCGGTCGGACAGGATGATGATGTTGTAGCCGCCAGCGACCGCAGCCTCGGCCCGCTCGCACAGGCGCTCCACCGCGCCCGGCATTCCGGCCGCGCCTTCGACGGCGGCATAGGTGATGTCGATGGTCTTGGTGTCGAAGCGGTCCTCGGTGTGGCCGATCGAGCGGATCTTCTCCAGGTCGCCGTTGGTCAGGATCGGCTGGCGGACCTCCAGCCGCTTCTTGCGCGAGGTGCCGACCAGATCGAAGATGTTCGGGCGCGGGCCGATGAAGGAGACAAGGCTCATCACCAACTCCTCGCGTATCGGGTCGATCGGCGGATTGGTGACCTGCGCGAAATTCTGCTTGAAATAGGTGTAGAGCAGCTTCGACTTGTCCGACATGGCCGAGATCGGCGTGTCGGTGCCCATCGAACCAACCGCCTCCTGGCCGGTGGTGGCCATGGGCGACATCAAAAGCTTGGTGTCTTCCTGCGTGTAGCCGAACGACTGCTGGCGATCGAGCAGCGATACGTCCTTGCGTAGCGCGCGCGGCTCGACCGGCTTCAGATCTTCAAGGATGAGCTGCGTGTTGGCGAGCCAGGACTTGTAAGGATGCTTGCCGGCAATCTGCGCCTTGACCTCCTCGTCGGAGATGATGCGGCCCTTGGCGAGATCGACGAGCAGCATCCTGCCGGGCTGCAGGCGCCACTTCTTGACGATCCTCTCCTCAGGCACGGGCAGCACGCCGGCCTCCGACGCCATGATGACGCGGTCGTCGTCGGTGACGATGTAACGGGCGGGCCGCAACCCGTTGCGGTCGAGCGTCGCACCGATCTGTCGGCCGTCCGTGAAGGCGATCGCCGCCGGCCCGTCCCATGGCTCCATCAGCGCGGCGTGATATTCGTAGAAGGCCTTGCGGTCGGCATCCATGGTCTTGTTGCCGGCCCAGGCTTCCGGGATGAGCATCATCATCGCATGGGCGAGCTTGTAGCCGCCCTGGAACAGGAACTCGAGCGCGTTGTCGAAACACGCCGTGTCCGACTGGCCATCGTACGAGATCGGCCAGAGCTTGGAGATGTTGTTGCCGAACAGCTCGGAATCGACGGAAGCCTGGCGGGCCGCCATCCAGTTGTTGTTGCCGCGTACCGTGTTGATCTCGCCATTGTGCGCGACCATGCGGTAGGGGTGCGCGAGCTTCCACGACGGGAAGGTGTTGGTCGAGAAGCGCTGGTGGACCAGGATCAGCGCCGTCTGGAAATCCGGGTCGGAGAGATCCTTGTAATAGGCGCCGACCTGGTAGGCGAGGAACATGCCCTTGTAGACGATGGTGCGCGCCGAAAGCGACACGCAATAGGCGCCGATGTCCTTGTTGTCGTTCTCGGCATAGATGCGGCCCGAGATCACCTTGCGCAGCAGATAGAGCCGCGCCTCATATTCCTCGTCGTCGGTGATATCGGGCGTGCGGCCGACGAACACCTGGCGATGGTAGGGCTCGGCTGCGACGATTTCGGGCGCCTTCGACAGGGAGGAATTGTCGACCGGCACGTCACGGAAGCCGATCAGCGGCAGGCCTTCGGCCTGCGCCGACTCGCGGATGATCTCGTCGATATGGGCGCGCAGCTTTGGATCCCGCGGCATGAACCAGTGGCCGACGCCATACTGGCCGGCAGGCGGCAGTTCGATGCCCTGCCTGGCCATCTCCTTGCGGAAGAAGGTGTCCGGCACCTGCACCAGCACGCCGGCGCCGTCGCCGACCAGCGGGTCGGCGCCCACCGCGCCGCGATGCGTCAGGTTCTCGAGCATGAAAAGCCCGTCCTTGACTATTCCGTGCGACTTCACGCCCTTCATCTGGGCGATGAAGCCGACGCCGCAGGCGTCATGCTCGCGGCCGGGCTGATAGAGGCCTTCTCGAGCGGTGGTATCGACGGCGAAGGTTTTAACGGTCGCTGCCGCGCGGTTCTGAGCGGCGGGTCCGAACCCGATCGTCACAGATGGCGTCAATTCCGTCATCGTCCTTCCTCCATCGCTGCCTGCGTGGTGATTTGACCCGTCGATGCCGGGCAAACCGCTCGCGTCGGTAAGCCTCGCCAGCAAAGGCCGGATGTGGCCCAATCATACGCCAAATCCAGCCTGCTTGCTTCGTTAATTACGACAGTAATGCTGTCCTAAATTTGATATGGCAGAAATCGGGCCGGCCAGCAAGACCGAAACGCAAATTATTTCCCGTGGTCGCGACCTGAACTTTCGCCTGATGGCGCAAGAACGTAATTTTATTGCGCATCGCCTACCCGCCGGACCGCCGGGCAACACGGCCGCGGCTCGTGGACTCGGACCCCTTTCTATACTACGCGGTTGCGAAACGGCCGAAGCACAGGGGTTGAGGTTTGGCTTTGCGCGGACAGGCAGCCACTCGATATTTGCTGCCGATAGGCACTTTGGCTATTGCCCTCGCGATCGAGGCCAGCGGGATGAGGCCCGCCCTTTGGCCGCTTCCGATCGCGATAATCAGCGCAGTCCTGGCCATGGGCCTGCTGCTCTCGACGGTATTTACAACCGTCCACCACGCGGAAGCGGTGGCAAGCCACGTTGGCGAACCTTACGGAACGCTGCTTCTGACATTGGCGGTGACGGCCATCGAGGTGTCGGTGATCGTCTCCGTGATGCTTCATGGCGAAAACAACCCGACCTTGGCCCGTGAGTCGGTGTTTTCGAACGTCATGATCGCGTCGACCGGTGTCGTGGGCATGGGCCTTTTCCTGGGCGGCTTGCGCCACCGGAAGCAGGAGGTCCGGCGCGAAGGCACAAATGCTCTCCTGGCCGTTCTGATCGCGTTGACCGTGCTCACCCTGATACTGCCCAACTACACGCTTTCGACCAGTCCGGGCACTTTCTCCACGCTGCAACTGGCCTTTGTCAGCCTGCTTTCCGTCCTGCTCTATTGCGCGTTCCTGTTCGCGCAGACGGTGCGGCATCAAGCCGATTTCGTCGAAGACATCCTTTCGGTCCACACCGACAACGCCCACAATCCCGACCGCAGGGAAGCGCTGATCCGCGCACTTCTGCTTGTCGTCGGGCTGCTGGGCATCGTGCTTCTGACTGAACAGATCGCCACCGGCCTGGAGGACGAGCTCATGATCTTTCAGGTCGGCCAGACCGATGCCATCATCGGCGCGTTTATCGCGGCCCTGGTGCTGGCGCCGGAGGCGCTGGCTGCGATCAAGGCCGCACGCAACAACGAACTCCAGCGCAGCATGAACATCGCGCTGGGCTCGGCCTGCGCGACGATCGGCCTGACGATCCCCGCCGTGGCAATGGCGAGCCTCTTCACGGGAAAGGAATTGATGCTGGGCCTGGGCGCCGGAGACACGGTGCTGCTCCTTCTCGCGCTGTCGATCAGCATCGTCAGCTTCGGAACCGGGCGGACGACGGTGCTGACAGGTCTCGTCCATCTCGTCGTCTTCGTCGCCTACCTGCTGCTGATCGTCGTGCCGTAGGCGCAACGCTCAAGACGGCCTGCCACTTGACGGCTTTGCGAAAGCGGACATCTTCGCGGGCCGCTTCAAGCATCAAACGTCAGGACAATCATGTTCTTTGCTTCGGACAACTGGGCGGGCGCCCATCCAAAAATCGTCGCCAACATCGCCAAACACGCCAACGGCTTCCTGCAGGCTTATGGCGACAGCGAGCTCGACCGCGCCGTCCGACGACGCTTCAACGATATCTTCGAGCAAGAAGTGGCGGTCTTCTTCGTCGCGACCGGCACGGCGGCCAACGCGCTCTCTATGACGGCGTGCAACCGCATCGGCGGCGTCGCCTTCTGTCATTCCGAGGCGCATATGACGGTCGACGAGTTTGGCGCTTCCGGCTTCTATACCGGCGGCGCCCGCATGTCGCCGATCGCCGGCAGGCTGGGCCGCCTCGACGTGAAAGCGCTCGACGCTGCGATCGCACGCTACGCAGCCGACTTTGCGCCGGCCGGCCAGCCCATGGCTGTTACGATCACGCAGGCGACCGAGGTCGGCACGGTCTATTCGCTCGACGAAATTTCTGCGGTGGCCGAGGTCTGCCGCCGCCATGGCCTGCCATTCCACATGGACGGCGCGCGCATCGCCAACGGGCTCGCCGCGCTCGACACCAGCGTCGCCGAGATGACGTGGAAACGCGGGGTCGACATCGTCTCCTTCGGCGCGACCAAAAACGGCTGCCTGATGGCCGACGCGATCGTCGTCATCAACCCCGATCTTGGGCGCGACCTGCCGATTTTGCGCCGCCGCGCCGCGCAGGATTTCTCCAAGGCACGGTTCGTCTCGGCCCAGTTCGAGGCCTATCTGGCCGACGGGCTGTGGCTCGAGATGGCGCGCCACGCCAACGCGATGGCCACCCGGCTGGCGCGCGCCTTTGCGGAGTCGAGTCACGCGCGGCTGGCCTGGCAACCACAGGCCAACGAGGTCTTCGCCATCCTTCCTGACCGTCAGCGGGAACGGCTGAGAGAGAAAGGTGCGGCCTTCCACCCGTGGGGAACGCCGCTCAGCTTCGACGACGAGCTGGCCGGGGACGAGACGATCTGCCGCTTCGTCACCAGCTTCGCGACGACCGTTGAGGACGTGGATAGGTTCGGGGAGCTGATAGCCTAGCCTCAAAACAAAAGCGGCACCCGAAGGCGCCGCTCTAAATCTGAAATCCGAGACAGCTTAGGCCGCCTTGGCTTCGATCTGCTTGGCCTTGGCCTGAGCACTGGTGATCTCGATCTTGCGCGGCTTCAGTTCCTCGGGAACCTCGCGCTTGAGATCGATGTGGAGCAGGCCGTTCTTGAGGGTAGCCCCGGTCACCTCGACGTGGTCGGCAAGCTGGAAGCGGCGCTCGAAGGCGCGCGCGGCTATGCCGCGATAGAGCACTTCGTTGCCGTCCTCGCTCTTCTCCTCGGTGCGCTCACCCTTGACGGTCAGCACGTTGCGATGAGCCTCGATCGAAATCTCGGAATCCGAGAAGCCGGCGACCGCCATGGAGATGCGGTAGGCATTCTCACCGGTGCGCTCGATATTGTAGGGCGGGTAGGTCTGGCCGTTATCGGGCGTGGCGAGCGTATCGAGAAGCGAGAAAAGCCGGTCGAAGCCGACAGTCGAACGATAGAGGGGGGCAAAATCAACATGACGCATGGTTCGTTCTCCATTTGAGCAACATTTGCGTGTGAACCCGTTCGGAAGACCCTTCCTGGCGACTTCCTGGGATCAGCGGCCCCGTTCTGGCGGCCGCAATGGTGATTTGGGTTTTCGATTTTTTGATTTCAAGGGCCGGACGGCCTGACAAAAAACCGGAAATTTCAATGAACGGCAGATGAACCGACGCTTCGGCCTGCGTTCAGATCGCCCGCGTTAGGATCGCCTCAACATGACAACAAGCGGCGCCCCGAAAAGGCGCTGCGCCGAAGCCGAACCGGGTGTATCGTCCCTTCCACCCGGATCGTCAGGGGGCCGGAAGCAGCCGTCGAGCTGTTTCCGGCCTTTCCGTTTGATCCTGGGCTCTTCCGCATCGCCGCCCCTTCCCTTGCATTCGCCGCGCCGCCTGCCTATCAGCAGGCACGGACCGTCAGATGCTCAACACACCGGCAACGACAAGCCTGCTCAACGACATCCCGGGCAATCCCGCACCGGAGAAGGCGGTCGCGGGCTATCTCGCGGCCCGCGACGGCGTGCGGTTCCGCTACGCGCATTTTGCCGCGACCGGCCGCCCGCTGAAAGGCACGGTCATCATCCTGCCGGGCCGCAACGAGGCGATCGAGAAGTATTTCGAGACGATCCGCGATTTCTCCGCACGCGGGCTCGGTTCGGCGATCCTCGACTGGCGCGGCCAGGGCGGCTCGGACCGGCTGCTCAAGGACCCGCAGCGCGGCTATATCGACAGTTTCCAGGACTATGTCCGAGACCTCGGGCAGTTCTTCGAGGAGATCGTGCTGCCGGACTGCCGCGGTCCCTTCTATATGCTCGGCCACTCGACAGGCGCATTGATCGCACTGCTGTCATCGCTGGCGATGACCAACCGCGTGCGCCGCATGGTGCTGACCGCGCCCCTGCTTGCGCTGACTGGTTTTCCCGTCTCGATGGGCTCCATCCACCGGCTCGCGACGGCGCTCTATGCGGTCGGGCTCGGCACGATGTATCTTGGTAGCGGACGGCGGCCGCGCGAGGCCAAGCCCTTCGCCACCAACGTGCTCACCACCGACCGCGCGCGTTATCTGCGCAACCAGCTTCTTTTCGAGACCCACCCCGCGCTTGCGCTCGGCGGGCCGACTGTCGCCTGGGTGCGTGCCGCCTGCATCGCCGCGCAAACCGTGCAGGACGAAGAATTCATCGCCCGGCTGCAGATCCCGATGCTGTTCGTGGCGGCGGGCGCGGACCAGGTGGTCTCGACGCCGGCGATCGAGCGCTACGTGCAGCGCATCAAACCGGCCTCGCTGCTCACCATCGATGGCGCGCGCCACGAGATCCTGCAGGAGGCGGACATCTACCGCGAGCAGCTTCTGGCCGCTTTTGACGCATTCGTGCCGGGGAGCGAAGAAATAGGGCAGTAGGCAGTAGGCAGTAGGCAGTAGGCAGTAGGCAGTAGGCAGTAGGCAGTAGAAGGGAATCACTTGGTGGCAAGAAATCAACGTTTTCGGTCCGGTGAAGCGTGCTAGTCAGCAGCTATTCCCTACTGCCTATTGAAGCGTGCTAGTCAGCAGCTATTCCCTACTGCCTATTCCCCTATTCCCTACTGCCTCATCCCTTCAGCATCTCCATTGCCGCCTGGTGCAGCTCAGGCGTTGCGGCGGCCAGGATGTCGCCGCCCGGCTCGGCCGGGCGGCCGTCAAAGGTCGTCACCACGCCACCGGCCTTCTCGATGATCGGGATCAGCGCGACGATGTCGTAGGGCTGCAGGCCTGCGTCGACGGCAATGTCCACGTGACCTGCGGCAAGCATGGCGAAGGCGTAGCAGTCGGCGCCGTAGCGCGCGAGCCGGACCGAGCTTTCCAGCCTGTCGTAGAGGGCACGCTTGCCGTCCCGGTAGAGCGCCGGGGTTGTGGTGAAGAGCGTGGCGTCGGCCAGATCTGTCGTCCTGCGGGTCTTCAGGATGCGCGGCCCGCCCGGCCCCTCGTAATGCGAGGCCGAATCAGTCGCGTAGAACAATTCACCGGTGAATGGCTGCGACATCAGTCCGGCAACGGCATCGCCGTCGACCGTCAGTCCGACCAGCGTACCCCACACCGGCAGGCCCGAAATGAAGGCGCGCGTGCCGTCGATCGGGTCGATCACCCAGATGTAGCGGCTCGCGGCATTCTCTATGCCATGCTCCTCGCCGAGCACGCCGTGATCTGGAAAATCATTCAAGATCAATGCCTTGATGGCACGTTCGGCCTCGCGATCAGCCTCGGTGACCGGATCGAAGCCTGCCTCCTCCTTGTTGGCGATGGCGCCTTCGGCGCGGAAACGCGGCAGCGTTTCGGCTGCCGCTGCAGCCGCGATGCGGCGCAAAAACTCGGCCGTGACCATCATTGCCCCATCCCGCTCACTGATGCAAAAATGTCACACGCGCCTGCAATCATCATGAATTTTTCACTCTTATTTAAAAAATGCCGATTGAAGCTTGACATTTGTGCAGCGCACAATAACCTCATATTCGGACGGATTGTTCTGTCCATGCCCTCCTTGGGCGTTTCCTCCCTAGACTTCGACCGCGTCGGCAACGATGCGGTCTTTTTTTAACGCCCGCGTCGCTCCCTCGCATTCGCCCCTCGTTTTGCGGCCAATGGTGAATAGCCGGCCCTTCACTCGGCGGCCAGAGGCAGCCCGGTGAAATGATATTCCGGGATCGCCATCAGGTCGGAGACGAACTGCGACAGATCGTCGGCCAGCGCTTCGAAGCTCGACGATTTCTGAAACGTTCGCTCGTTCATATAGAGGCCGCGATTGACCTCGACCTGCAGCGCATGCAGCCCGCGTCCCGGCCGGCCGTAGTGCTCCGTGATGAAGCCGCCCGCGTAGGGCTTGTTGTGCGCGACCGTGTAGCCCAGCGAGATCAGCAGGCCGATCGCATGCTCGGTGAGCGCGGCGGAAGCCGATGCGCCGAAACGATCGCCGACGATGAAATCGGGCCTCACCCCGTTGTCGCCGATACGGATGCTCGCCGGCATGGAATGACAGTCGACCAGGACCGCGAAGCCGAAGCGCTGATGGGTCTGGGTGACGAGATGCTTCAGCGCCTCGTGATAGGGCTTGTACACGGCCTCGATACGGCCGAGCGCCTCGGCGAGCGGCAGGCGGCCCGCATAGATATCGAGCCCCTCGCCGACCAGCCTCGGCACGGTGCCCAATCCGCCCGCCACGCGCGCGGAGCGGATGTTGGCAAAAGAGGGCACCGGCTCCGCGAACATGCGCGGGTCGAGCTCCCAGGGCTCGCGATTGACGTCGATATAGGCGCGCGGGAAGTTTGCCGCGAGCAGCGGCGCGCCAAGCGGCACGGCCGCTCCAAACAGCTCGTCGACGAAGCAGTCCTCCGAGCGGCGGATCGTGTTGCGGTCGAGCCGCGCCATGGACAGGAAACGGTCCGGATAGTGCCGGCCACTGTGCGGCGAGTTGAAGACGAAAGGCACTCTCTGATCGGCGGGGCGCCGGATATCGAATGGCGGCATCGCCGCAAAATCGTCGGCCGGCGTCATTTGGCCTGAATACCGCGAAGCACACGCTCTCTCATGAGCCGACCGTGCCACCCCCTGTGAGCCATGTCCAGCCTGCCGCGTCATACTATCGCCGCAACGCAGGCGAACACCCTGTTCACTTGATGTTTACCCTCAGCGACTCATATACGAAATATGGTTAATCGGGCCGCAACGCGGCTCATTTCTTTCGTTTCTCGGACGGGAACCAATGGCACGAATCCTCCTTGCTGAAGACGACGAAGACATGCGCCGCTTCCTGGTGAAGGCACTGGAGCGAGCCGGCTATGACGTCACCGATTTCGACAATGGAGCGAGCGCCTATGAGCGGCTGCGCGAGGAGCCGTTCTCGCTGCTTTTGACCGACATCGTGATGCCGGAGATGGACGGCATCGAACTGGCGCGCCGCGCCACCGAGATCGACCCGGACCTCAAGGTGATGTTCATCACCGGCTTCGCCGCCGTTGCGCTCAACCCCGATTCGCGGGCGCCCAAGGACGCCAAGGTGCTGTCCAAGCCGTTTCATCTGCGCGACCTCGTCAACGAGGTCGAGAAGATGCTGCACGCCGCCTGAAAGCAGCGACATTTCCTGCCGCGCCGACTATTGACGTCTCCGGTCCGAATGTGGTGTAAGCCCGCCACGAATGGGCGTATAGCTCAGCGGGAGAGCACTACGTTGACATCGTAGGGGTCCCAAGTTCGATCCTTGGTACGCCCACCATTCGTCCCCAGATTTTCCAACACCTTGCGGGGCTGTCTGGCCTTCCGCCGATCATGGCTGGTTTGGCCACTTGCGCGCAACTTGCGCGCAAACAGCGGGCGGCTTGTGTGCTTTTGCAGTTCCTCTATGACCCTTTCGGTCGCGATTCGGCATTCGCGTAGGAACGCAGGATCGAACACCTCGTAGAAATTGGC
>Ga0081539_10003823_pt1 | contig 17700 bp, 20 predicted proteins | sample TabmetS4T2R2_FD_71023 | JGI IMG/M metagenome (GOLD analysis project Ga0081539, IMG submission 71023) | Tabebuia heterophylla rhizosphere microbial communities from the University of Puerto Rico - S4T2R2 | ecosystem: Host-associated > Plants > Roots > Rhizosphere ...
GTCGCGGAAGCCATCTTGGCCAGCGGTCACAGCGACCGCATCAACAGGCCGGACATATGGATGCAAGCGATCCGATCAAACCTCACAAACCTCTTGTGCCACGGGGGCCGTCCACATATGGGTCCCGGCGTTCGCCGGGACGACTCGTTGAAGCGATGGCATCCGGAACCAGACGCCTCACGTTCCGTTTTCCCCAACATGAAAATCATATTTCTCGACATCGACGGCGTGTTGAACTGCGACCGGACGCCGAACCCGCGCAAGTTTCCCTACATCGTCGACAAGAAATTGCTGGCGCGCTTCAGAAAGTTGCTGGACCGGACCGGGGCAAAAGTCGTGCTGTCTTCATCCTGGCGATGCGACCCGGTCGGACGTTTCGCGGCAAAGCACTATGGCATACCATTCATCGATGTATGCCCCGACAAGCCGAGAAGCCCGCGCCGCAACGAGATGCTGGCTTGGCTGTCCGCTCACCCCAGGGTGACGCGATACGCAGTGCTCGACGACGAAGACGACGAGCTGGACGACCTGCCGCTGTTCCAGCCTTCAGCCAGGACCGGACTAACCATGGAGATCGTCCGAGGCGCGGCAAAATATCTGAACGGCGAAACTGACAAGGACATGCGCGCCAGCGCCGTAGTCCGGCTGGGACAAAACATCCACTCGCTGTTCAAGCGGAATAAGAGCTAAAAAACTCCGCCGTCATCCTGAGGCGCTCGCCGCCTTCGGCGAGCCTCGAAGGATGGCCGCAGACGCGTCCGTGGCCCGTCCTTCGAGACGCCGCGCAAGCGCGCGGCTCCTCAGGATGACGCGAGCGATTGACGCGCCGCTGGATAAAGCCCCTTGTCCCGCGCCCGGCAGATGGCCAGGGCCGCGAATACGTCGAGCGTCGGCGTAGCCAGTCCCGCGGACCGCGCGAACGCCTGCGGCGCCCGGACCAGCGCATCGATTTCCATCGGGCGGCCGCGTTCATAGTCCTGCAGCAGCGAAGGCCTGTGAATGGGCGCCGCTCCGCTTCTGCGCGTGGCGCCAGGATAGCAACTGCGGGCGATGGACTGCGCCTCATCGAGCATGCGCGACGTCACATCCTGCAGGGCCGGATCTTCAACCGCGGCCCGCGCCGTCTTCGCGGTGAGCATGCACAGCACCGACACCGACATGTTGGTGATCAGCTTGGTCCAGATCGTCTCGCGGATGCGCGCAACCGGCGGCGACTGGATCAGCGCGCCTTCAAGTGCGGTCCTCAAGCGTTGAATACGCTCGCTTTGGCGATCGTCGCATTCGCCGACCAGCAGCATGTTGCGCTCAGGGGAGTCGTTGACGACAAGTCCGGGTGCGACGATTTCATTCGACGAGAAGATTATGCCGCCGACGATCCGGGCTTGCGAAACAGCGGCCCGCAGTCGTCCGCCGGGATCGAGAAAACTCAAGTCCGGAGGGGGCGGATGATCGGAGGGCAGCCCGACTTCGTACCACCACGGAATGCCGTTCTGGGCAAAGACCACCGCGGTATCGTCGCGGAGCAGCGGCCGCAGGCCGGCCGCGAGGCTGCTCAGGCCATTGGCTTTTAGCGTGCTGATGACAACATCCTGAGGCCCAAGCGCGGCCGGCTCGTCGGATGCGTTAACCCACGCTGAAAACTCGGCGTCCCCGGCGCGCAGCGTCAGGCCGTTCGCCTTCACCGCCTCCAGATGCGACCCGCGCATCACGCAGGACACCTCGTGCCCCGCAAGCGCGAGCCGCACCGCAAAATGGCTGCCGACCGCGCCCGCGCCGAAAATGCAGATTCGCATGGAGTGGTCCTGCTGGAGGAACAACGATATGAACGTAGTTTCCACGAGGGCGTGCGGATGCGCAACCGGTCGCGAGGTGCTAGAGGCCTTGATGAGATAGCTAAAATACTTTGTCCGAGGCATGATCGCATGCCGAGCATCAGGAACCCCACGTGCCCCCTCGCACCATCACCGAACCCGCACGCCAAATTCCGCTCTACGGCGAATACGAAGTAGCCGTCCTCGGCGGCGGCCCCGCCGGCATCGCGGCGGCGGTTGCGGCCGCGCGCGCGGGCCGGCGCACGCTCTTGATCGAGCGTTACGGCTTCCTCGGCGGCATGGGGACGGCGGCGGGGGTGACCAATTTCTGCGGGCTGCATGCCAATGTTCATGGCGAGATGCGCCGCGTGGTGCAGGGTATTGCGTCCGAGCTGCTCGGGCGCATCGACCGTCTTGGCGGGCTCAACGCACCGCATCTGATTCTCGGCAAGATCCTGGCGCAGGCCTACGACACCGCGGCCTACAAGATCGCCGCCGACGATCTGCTCGCCCATCACACGGTAGACATCCTGTTCCACGCGCTCGGCGCCGGCGCGGTAATGGATGATCCGGGTCGCATCAATGCGCTGATGGTGGAGACCAAAGCCGGGCGTCAGGCGGTGCGCGCGGAGATTTTCATCGACTGCTCCGGCGACGGCGATCTCGCCGCTTGGGCCGGGGCGGGTTTCGAGATCGGCGACAACGCCGGCGGCATGCTGTACCCGTCGATGATGTTCCGCCTCAACGGCATCGACCCGGAAAAAGCCGGCGAGGCGTGGCGGACAATTCCGGTGCTGATGGAGCAGGCCGAAGCGGCCGCCACCCATCGTTTTCCGCGCAAGGCCGCGATCGTGCGGCCGCAGCGCTCGCAGATCGAGTGGCGGGTGAATTTTACGCAAGTTTCGCGCGAGGACGGTACCGCGATCAACGGCCTGGAGCCGGATCAACTCACGCGTGGCGAGATCGAGGGCCGCCGCCAAGCGCTCAACGCGTACAACTTCCTGCGCACGGTGCCGGGGTTTGAAAAATCCTATATCGTCGACCTGCCGCCGCAGCTCGGCATCCGCGAAACAAGGCGCGTGATCGGCGGCCATATGCTCAGCGGCGAGGACGTGCTCGGTTGCGCCTCGTTCGAGGATTCGATCGGCGTCAATGGCTGGCCGATGGAGAGCCACGTCGCCGGCGACGTGATCTTCAAATTCCCGCCGATCCCGCAATCTCGCGGTTTCAACGAGCTGCCGTATCGGATGCTGACGCCTTTAGGCATCGACAATCTGCTGGTGGCCGGGCGCTGCGCCTCGATGACCCATGACGGCCAGTCCGCGGCGCGTGTGTCCGGCGCGTGCTTTGCGATGGGCGAAGCCGCCGGCACCGCCGCGGCGCTGGCGCTGTCAGGCAATACTCGTCCGCGCGACATCGCCGTTGACAGACTGCAGACGCAGTTGAAACAACAAGGGGCCTTTATCGGACGGGATCAGCAAGTTCCGGAAGGGCTGTAGCTTCGTCATTCCGGGATGCGCCGCTCGTGGCGCAGACCCGGAATCCGTAACCGCGATTGGTGGTTATGGATTCCGGGCTCGCTCGTTTCAATCGCGCCCCGGAATGACGGGCGATTTTATGACAAGAGTGCGTTACAACGCACCCGTCGGAGAGGAAACAAGTTCATGACAATAATCGCCAAGGCGGTTCGTACCCTCGGAACGCTGGCGCTGCTAAGCGCTGCGCTGGTGAGCGAAGCCGGCGCCCAGACCGCAAAGGCAAAAGTCGGCGTGCTCAGGCTATCATCCTCCGCGCCGGTGTTCATCGCGCAGGACAAGGGCTACTTCAAGGAAGCCGGCCTCGACATCGAGCTGAAATTCTTCGACGCCGCGCAGCCGATCGCGGTCGCGGTCACCTCCGGCGACGTGGATTTCGGCGTCACCGCCTTCACTGCCGGTCTGTATAATCTCGCGGGCAAGGGCACCCTGAAGGTGATCGGCGGCATGAGCCGCGAGAAAGCCGGCTATCCGCTGATCGGATATTTCGCCAGCAACAACGCCTATGCCGCGGGACTGAAGACGCCAAAAGATCTCGCGGGAAAGCGCATCGCGGTGACCCAGGTCGGATCGAGCTTTCACTATTCGCTGGGCCTGCTCGCCGATAAATACGGGTTCAAGCTGAGCGCGATAAAGGTGCTGCCGCTGCAATCGCTGTCGAATGCCGCGGCGGCGCTGAAGGGCGAGACCGTCGACGCCGCGTTGCTGCCGGCCTCCACCGCGCGCCCGCTGATGGACGCCGATGGCGCGAAGCTGCTCGGCTGGGTGGGCGACGAGACGCCGTGGCAGCTCGGCGCGGTGTTCGCGTCGCCGAAGACGCTGGCCGACAAGGCACTGGTGACAAAGTTCCTCGCCGTGCTGGCGCGCGCCGACCGAGAATATCACGATGTGATCCTCGCCAGCGTCACGGACGGCAAGGCGGCGATCAACGACACGACAAAGCCGCTGCTGGAGATCATCGCAAAATACACTAACCTGCCCGTCGAGCAGGTGGTCGGCAATTGCGCCTATATTGATCCCGACGGCAAACTCGATGTCAGGAACGTCGGCAACCAGATCGCCTGGCTGCAGGAACAGGGATTCGTCGACAAGGGATTCGATGCCGGCGCGATCATTGCGAACGAATATGTGAAGCCGGACTGATGCGTCGATGGAGCTGATCGCCGACCATATCAGCCACCGCTTCGGCGCGCTCGAGGTGCTCGACGATGTGTCGTTCACGGTGGGCTCCGGCGAAGTGGTGGCGATCGTCGGCCCCTCCGGCTGCGGCAAGAGCACATTGCTGTCGATCCTCGGCGGGCTGCTGCAACCAAGCGGCGGGCAAGCCGAACTGCGCGGCGCGCCACCGCCAGACAGCCTCAACCCGCTGACATTCGTGTTCCAGGATTTTGCGCTGCTGCCGTGGTGCACGGTCGAGCAGAACGTCGAATTCGTACTGCTCCATACCGCGCTATCCGCAGCCGAGCGCGCGGCCATCGTCGGCGATGCGCTGCGCCGCACCGGCCTCACCGATTTTCGAAGGTCGTGGCCGAAGCAACTCTCCGGCGGCATGCGCCAGCGCGTCGGCATCGCGCGCGCGCTCGCCGTGCGCCCGGCGATCCTGTTGATGGACGAGCCGCTCTCGGCGCTGGACTCGCAGACCCGCGAATTGCTGATGGAGGATTTTATCCGCCTGCTCGCCGACGGCGTCATGGGCGCCGCCTATGTGACGCACAATCTCGAAGAAGCGGTACGCCTCGCCGACCGCATCGTCGTGCTGTCCCGCCGCCCCGGACGGGTCCGCGAGGTCGTGAGCATCCCGCTCACCCGCGCCGAGCGTGGCGACATCGCTGCCCGCGGCCGGCTGCTCGCGCTGCAGAGCGAGCTATGGTCGCTCATTCGCTCCGAAGCGATCGATGCCGAGCGCGAGGTGCAGCGTGCTTGAGCGTCCCAAAACTGTCGTGGGTTCGCCGCAACAGGATCCCAAGGCCGTAACGCGCCCGGTGGCGTTTCGCGGCGCGGGTTTTGCGCCGAAAGCCGGACGTTATTCGGGCTGGATAGCTATCATCGGCGTAATCGGACTCTGGCAAATGGCCGGCAGCACCGGCTGGGTCAATCCGTTGTTCCTGCCGGCGCCCTCCGCGATTGCACTCGCGATCTACAAGCTCGCGATGTCAGGCGCGCTCTGGCACCACGTGTCGGTTTCGGTGATGCGAATCGCAACCGGATGGATTCTCGGCACCATCACCGGCGTCATCGTAGGCTTCGCCATCGGGCTTTCCAGCCTTGCGCGCGGCGTCGGCATCACCTTCATCTCGGCGCTGTTTCCGATCCCGAAAATCGCGCTGCTGCCGCTGTTGATCCTGTGGCTCGGCATCGGCGAGGAGCCGAAGATCGCCACCATTGCGCTGGGTGTGTTCTTCTCCACCGCGATCTCGGTCTATAGCGGCGTCGATTCCGTGCCGCGCAATCTGATCCGCATGGCGCAGAGCTTCAACGTGCCGTTCGAGACTATCGTGCGCCGCGTGATCTGGCCTGGCGCGCTGCCCGCGATCCTCGCCGGCTTCCGCATCACCGCCTCGGTCGCGCTGCTGCTGGTGGTCAGCGCGGAGATGATCGGCGCCGAATTCGGCATCGGAGCCTTCGTCCTGCAGGCCGGCAATCTGATGCAGACCGACCAGCTGCTCGCGGGCGTGGTGATTCTTTCGCTGTTCGGGCTGGCAATCGGGAAGTTGATCAACCTTTTGGAAACGCGGCTGCTGCATTGGCGCTAGCCTGCACCCGTAGCCCGGATGGAGCGTAGCGCAATCCGGGGCAGACGCGTGTTACTCCCCGGATTTCGCTGCGCTCCATCCGGGCTACGATGATTCTTGACCCGTCCGTCGCGTCCATCAATCATGCGATCGGCCAGGGAGGGTACCATGCCACTTGTCGAGAACAGAACAAAGCTCAAGCTGAAGAACAACGAACTGGCGCTCGGCTTCGGCGTGCACCATCTGCGCAGCAGCGCGACCGCGATGCTTGCGGCCGCCGCCGATCACGACTGGCTGTTCATCGACATGGAGCACGGCGCGCATTCGGTGCACGAGGCGGCGCAGCTGTGCATCGCGGCGCTGCCGACCGGCGTCACGCCGATCGTGCGCATCTGCGCCGGCGCGCTCGACGAGGGCACGCGGTGCCTGGACAACGGCGCGCTTGGCGTGATCGTGCCGCATGTCGACACCGTTGAGCAGGCAAAACTCATCGCCCGCGCGTTCCGCTATCCGCCGCTCGGCACCCGTTCATGGGGCGGCCCACCGGCGCCGTACGGATTCCGCGCGCCCGGGAACGCCGAGGCGCAGGCCGCGCTCAACGACGCAGTGCTGGTAGTCGCGATGATCGAAAGCCCGTTAGCCGTCGGCAACGCGGAGGCCATCGCCGCCGTCGACGGCATCGATTGCCTGCTGATCGGAACCTCCGACCTTACCGCCGAGATGGGCATTTCGGGCCAGATCGATCACGCGCGCGTCGTGGAGGCCTACGAGAAAGTCGCCGCCGCCTGCAGAGCCAGCGGCAAGGCGCTGGGAATGGGCGGCGTCTACGACAAGGAGACCGCGAGCCGCTACATCAAGGCCGGCGCCCGCATGGTGCTGTCGGGCTCCGACCACACGTATCTGCTGGCGGGAGCAAGCGCGCGCTCGGCAGTGCTGCGCGGAGCGGTGTAAACGAGGGCTTGGACGGGGTAGCGAAGCGCAACCCAGACTTCAAGCTTTCGTTCGAGGAGGGCTTGGCTACGAGATGATGCAGCAAAACGGATGAACTCAAAGAGAAAACATTGTAACTTCTGAGGACCGAGGGCGTTATTTCGGGGCGACGCCATGATGCTTTTGCGAGTCAGTACTGCGCTTGTCGCCGGATTGATGGCTGGCTGTTCAGATACGGAGACAAAAGGCCAATCAGCACTGGACACAGTAGCGTTTATTGTTGGGGCAGGGATGATCGAGGATGGCGCCCGGAATGATCTTTTTATTATAAAGAAGATATCAAGCAATAAGTGGGAAAGGCGAGGCCTCCTCAAGGACGGAAAGGTCGATTTTATCGGCGTGCGAAGTCTCGACAATTTGAAATTAGATGTCGTGGATACATTTGATGTGCGCCGGCAAACCGACTGCAAATATCTCATAATCGAGGAGAATTTTGTGCCGAGTCGGAAGACCACACAGTACGAATTGGACTTTTCGCAATTGATCTCGTACGATTTAGAAAATCCCGCCAGCGTGCCAATCGGTGTCCATTTTAGAGGGATGTGGACGGTAGGAACGACACGGCAAGATGGCCGCATTGAGCGATTTGAAAAGCCTTATATGGTTGTTTCATGGGGTGATACGTCTCGTATAGAGCGGGCGATCGATTATTTTCGGAAGACGTTTTGTAAGGGAAAGGCATTTTGATGAAGTGCAAATCCGCGGCGTTGGCCGTGGCTGTTGCCTGAAACATTGGTAAAAAGGGCGGCGTCTACGACAAGGAGACCACGAGCCGCTACATCAAGGCCGGCGGCCGCATGGTGCTGTCGGGCTCCGACCACACCTATCTGCTGGCGGCGCGACCGCGCGCTCGGAGGCTTTGCGCGGCGCGTTGTAAGACTTTCGTATCGGCTGATGCGTGCGCCGATGTATCACGTTCCCATCTTCCGCCCGGCTGCTACTATCGCGGCAACACGAGGCCTCAAAAGGCTCGCAAGTGCAAGGGAGGGACGACGCATGCCAGGGATATTCGCAACAATCGCGGGGGCGGCGGCGCTGGCCGGATTCCTCGCCGCGCTTTCAGCGCCGGCGATGGCTGAGTATCCCGACCGCCCGATCAAGATGATCGTGCCCTGGGCCGCGGGCGGCGATACCGACAACATCTTCCGGCCATTCGCCGTCGAATTCCACAAGCATCTCGGCCAGCCGGTGGTGATCGCCAATGTCGGCGGCGCATCGGGCACCGTCGGCGCCCGCGAGGCCAGGAACGCGGCGCCCGACGGCTATACGGTTTATGCGGTGCATGACTACATTCACCTGACGTTCTATGCAGGCATCAGTGACGTAAAATACAGTGACTTCGAGCCGATCTGCCTGGTTGCGGCGACGCCCTCGGTTCTGACCGCAAGCGCCAAGACACCCTGGAAGAACTGGCAGGAGCTCGCCGACGACGCCAAGAAGCGGCCGGGCGAGATCACGGTCGGCGCCACGCTCGGTTCGACCAGCCATATCTTTCCGGCGCTGATCGAAAAGGCCGCCGGCCTGAAATTCAAATATGTGTCCTACGACGGCCTCGCTCCGCGAATGAATGCGCTGCTCGGCGGCCATATCAATCTCACCGACTCCAACCTGACCCAGAAGGGCAAGGTCGATGCCGGACTGCTGCGCTTCATCGCGATCGCCAGCGAGAAGCGCGATCCTGAATCGCCCGACGTGCCGACGCTCAAGGAGCTCGGCATGAACATCGCCTACGAGGTGGTGCGCGGCATCCTGGTTCCCAAGGGCACGCCGGCGCCGATGCGCGCCAGGCTCGAGGAGGCCTGCGCCAAGGCAACCTCGGAGCCGAGCTTCGCGCAGGCGATGAAGCTGCAAGGCACCCGCGTCGCCTATCTCAATGCCAACGACTACGCGGCATTCCTCGCCAGGATCGACGCCGAGAACAAGGTCGTCATGACCGACCTCGGCCTGATCAAGAAATGAGTATCGGCCGCGACGGAATTGCCGGGCTGGTGCTGCTGACGATCAGCCTGGTGCTGCTGGTCCAGTCGTTCCAGCTTCCGTCCCTTCCCATCGTTCCGGTCGGGCCGGGCTTTTATCCGGCGATCGTGCTGTCGTTCATGGCTGCCGCCAGCGCGCTGCTGGTCGTCCAGGACGTTGTCAAACATCGCGCGCAGGTCCAGGCCGGCGTCCTCGATGCACCACGGCGCAACTATCGGCTGGTCGTGATCGCGTTCGCCATCGCCGCTGCCTATGTGGCGCTGCTGCCGCTGCTCGGCTTCCGCATCGCCACGGTGCTGTTCGTCGCCGCGCTGCAGGCCGCGCTGGACCCGCCGAAATCGACGCGCGACTGGGCGCTGCTCGTCGCGATCGCGCTTGGTACCGCCGCGGTGAGCTATGTCGTGTTCGAGCGCTATCTCCTGGTGCTGCTGCCGCGTGGCGCGTGGACGGGGTTCTAGATGCTCGACCTGCTCTGGCACGGCCTCGTCAACGTCGCGCAGTGGAAATACATGCTGCCGCTTTTTGCCGGCACCTTCATCGGCGTGATCGGCGGCTCGCTGCCGGGCGTCACCATCACCATGACGGTGATCGTGGTGCTGCCCTTTACCTACGGGCTCGATCCGCTGGCGGGCCTTGCGGCCATGACCGGCGTCTATGTCGGCGGATCGACCGGCGGCCTGATCGCCTGCTGCCTGCTCGGCATCCCCGGCTCGCCGGCCTCGATCGCCACCACGTTTGACGGCTTTCCGATGGCGCGCAATGGCGAGCCGGGCCGCGCGATCTGGCTCGGCGTGTGGGCGTCGGTGTGGGGTGGCCTGCTCGGCGCGCTGTTCCTGGTGTTCCTGACCGGGCCGCTCGCGGCGATCGCGCTGGAATTCGGCCCATGGGAGTATTTCTCGCTGTTCGTGCTCGCGATGGCGATGGTAGCGGGGCTCGCGGAGTCTTCGCTGCTGAAGGGACTGATCTCGACCGCCATCGGGCTTTTGATCACGGTGGTAGGCCACGATCCGATCGGCAGCGTGCCGCGCTTCACCTTCGGCTCGGACTTCATCGGCGACGGCTTTCCGTTCCTGCCGGTGCTGATCGGCATCTTTGCCTTCGCGCAGATCATGACCGACCTTGAAAAGCTGAACCTGCCGCGCGGCCATGCGGTGGAAGCATTGACAGGGATCAAACTCGAGCGCTTCTCGCACCTCAAGGTGAACTGGGAGATTTTCCGGCAGCCGTTCCAGCTGCTGTGGGCGACCATCGTCGGGCTGATCATCGGCATCCTGCCGGCGATCGGCGGCAGCGCATCGAGCGTGATGGCCTACGACCAGGCCAAGAAATTCTCGAAAACGCCGGAGCGCTTCGGCAAGGGCCATCCCGAGGGCATCATTGCGTCCGAAGCATCCAACAACGCCAATGTCTCCGGCTCGCTGATGACGATCATGGCATTCGGCATTCCCGGCGACGCGGTCACCGCCGTGATGTTAGGTGCCATGACCATCCACGGCATCCAGTCGGGGCCACTGTTCATCTCGCAAAATCCCGACATCGCCTATGGCATCTATGCGGCCTACATCCTGGCGCACCCCTGCATGCTGCTGATCTGCGTCGTGCTGATGCCGCTGATGATGCGGGTGACCTCGGTGCGGATGGCGGTGCTGGCGCCGGTCGTGCTGGTGCTCTGCGTCCTCGGCGCTTACGCGCTCAACAACACGATGCAGAGCGTCTACGTTCTGCTGCTGTTCGGCGTCATCGGCTACGTCCTGGTCAAGCTCGGGTTTCCCCTTGCGCCCTTGATCCTCGGCCTCATTCTCGGCGATCAGATCGAGATCAATTTGGTGCGCGCGATCATGACCGACCCGAACCCCTGGCTGTTCCTGACCCGGCCGATTTCCGGCGGACTGCTGCTGGCGGCGGTGCTTTCGGTGGGGCTCGCGATCTGGCAGCATCTGCGTCACCAGAAGCGGGTGATCGGGGAAGAGGAGCCGGACTTTTGAACCGAGGTCGCAATGGCAAATCCGGATAATCACTCCCGACCCGATCTGCGGATTGCGGTTGCGGGGATCGGCGCAATCGGCGCCAAGGTCGTCGACGCGCTGGACCGCGGTATAGACGGATTGGCGCTGACCGCGGTGTCGGCGCAAAATCCCGAAAAGCATCGAAGCCGGCTGGCTGATTTGAAAACACCGCCGGCTGTCATGCCGATCGAGGCGCTGGCGGATGTTGCCGACATTGTCATCGAATGCGCGCCAAGCAAGCTTGTCAGGTCGATCGTCGAGCCGTTTGTGAGTAAAGGAAAGACGGCGATCGTGCTTAGCGTCGGCGCGCTTCTCGACCACGAGGACTTGATCGAGCTTGCGCAGCAAAATCGCGGCCAGATCGTGGTGCCGACCGGCGCGCTGATCGGCCTCGACGCCGTGACTGCTGCTGCGGTCGGCAAAATCCATTCGGTGAGAATGGTAACGCGAAAACCGGTCCGGGGACTCGCGGGCGCCCCCTATATCGTCGAAAACAACATCGCCCTCGAACACATCACCGAACCGCTCAAAATATTCGACGGCAGCGCGCGCGAAGCGGCAAAAGGATTTCCGGCCAATGTGAACGTTGCCGCTGCACTGTCGCTCGCCGGGATAGGTCCGGATCGAACGAAAATCGAGATCTGGGCGGATCCCGCATTGACGCGCAACGTGCACCGGATCGAGGTGGATTCCGATTCCGCCCGCTTCTCCATGGCAATCGAAAACATCCCGTCGGAAAACCCCAAGACGGGCCTCATCACCGCGCTGTCGGTCATTGCCTGCCTGCGCAAGCTGCGCGCATCGCTTCGGGTGGGAACTTGAACGGGGCCCGCGGGCAAGCAACGGCATTGGAATGATAGCCCAATCGTCGTGGTGTTCCTGCCGATCTCGGTCACCGCAATGTGATTGCTCCGGCATTCGAGTGATGCCGTTCAAAATTGATGCATACTGCGAGCTATTTGATCTCGCATTACTGCGTAACGATACCCATGTCTGTGCCAGGAAGGAAATTCGACCCAAGGACAACACTCCGAGAAGGAGCCATCCATGGCGAATGTACTTACCACTGGGGCCTGGCTTTCTGCCCCGACTAAAAAACCCTGGTTTTTTGCACGATTGTTGCACGCCCACATCGAAGCGCGCCAGCGACATGCGGACCGTGTGGTCGAGCAATATCTTGTTGTCCACGGGAGTAAATTCACGGATGACGCGGAGCGTCAAATCGAGCGCATGATTTTCAAAGGCGGCCCGTAGCATGGTCACGCTCTTCATCCTGCAAATCGCAAACAAGCTCGCTCGCTTCGGCAGAGAGGTTCGTGACATCTGGCACGAAACTCAGCGGCTGCGTCGCGTCCTCCCCGGTCCCACCGAGGAATAATCGAGGGTGGGCAACGGCGCTCTTGCGCCTTGCCCACCATACATACACACCGCCGTCATTCCTGAGGTGCTCGCCGCATCTTGGGGCGAGCCTCAGGATGAGGATGGTTTGTGTGCGGCAGTCCAAAGATGGTGGCACTCCACCCGATGCATTCGCGTCCGGCGCTTTGTCCACCTTACCCGCCCGCCTACCTCACCGCGACCGGCGACACCGTCGAGCCCGTGCCGCCCTGAATTTTGAGCGGCTGCATCACGAAGGCGAATTCCGAGACGCCCTTTTGCGCGAGCTCATCGAGCTTCAGGTTCTCCAGCAAATGGATGCCGTTCACCACCAGCGCGACCTGGTGCACCGGGCCGCGCCCGTTCATTCGACCGCGCGCCGAATTGCCCTATCGTATCGCCAACGTCTCGGCGTCCTAATAGGTCGCGCCGCTGCGCAGCATCGACGGGTCGAGCGGCCGGAGCCGGATCGGGTCGAACGGCGCAAGATCGGTGCTGCGCGCGACCCCGTCGGCGATCAATTCGGCGAGGGCTTCGCCGGTCGCCGGTGCATTGAGGATGCCCCAGACGTTATGGCCTGATGCCACGTAGGCGCCCTCGGTCCGCGGCACCTTTCCGATCAGCGGCAGGCCGTCCTGCGTCACCGGACGAAAGCAGGCTTGACGCGCGATAATCCTGTCCGCCTGGAAGATGGGCGACAGCCGTTCGGCGATCGCCTGCAGGCGATCGATCTCGTCGGATTCCGGCGTCACGGCAGCCGGATCGAGCGACAGCGGGGCCTGGTCGGAGAAGGCGGTGACGTGGGTGCTTCCATCGGCACGCGGGAACACCTCGACCGTCAACACGCCGCCGTTCTCCTCCTGATATTCGAGGAACAGCGCTTCCGCCGGCACATCCTTGCCGGTGTCATAGACGAGGCTCGGACTTCTGCGGCCGAATATTGCAGGCAGAACCATCCATTCGGCGGCCAGCAGTGACCACGGGCCCATTGCGACGACCACCGCATCCGCCTCGATGACGCCGCCATCAACCTCAACCCCCCGGACGCTCGAGCCTTCCGCAGGCCGGACAATGCCGGTGATACGGCCGTCGCGCAGCTCCGCGCCATGCCCTTGCCCGGCGCGCATCATTGCAGCGGTGAATGCGCGCGGGTGAACGATCGCGGTCGTTGCCGTCGTGCCTAGCCGCGACGCTATGACAACGCCGCCCGACAACCAGCCGAGGTCGGCCGGCTCATGTCGACGCTTATCACGCTCCCGAACGACGAAACCGCTATAGGCGGTCATGCGGCGGTAGCCCCAATCGCCCGCAATCTCGCCCGGCAGCGCAGCATGAAGCGCAAAACTTCGCCGCGCCAGCGCGTCGAGCGGGGAGCCGGCGCACCAATCGAGCGCCAGGAAGCCGCCTGCCTTGCCGGATGCCGCAGCAGCCACCCCGGTGCGTTCCACCACGATGACGTCGATGCCGCGGCGGCTGAGGAAATACGCGGTGCAGGCGCCGATCACGCCGCCGCCGCAGATCACGACGCGCACGGTTTCTCCGCTGATGAAGACATCATGCCACGACTTTTCACGCGTTGCCGCGATCCTCGCGGAACAGATCCAGCTTCTGCTGCACCGGGCGATCCGAGAAGCTGAACAGCACGGCGTCCTCATCGGCTTCGTGGGTAACCCACTGCCAACTCGGCACCACGAACAGGTCGCGCGGTCCCCACTCGAACGTCTGTTCACCGATCCGCGAGCGGCCGCGGCCTTCGATCGGCGCGAATACGGTGGCGTCGGTCGAGCGGTAGCGCGCAGTTTTGAATCCTTTCGGCAGCAGTTGAATGAAGGTGCCGATGGTCGGCATCGCGAAATCGCCGGTGGCGGGATTGGAGAATTTCAGCTTCAGCCCGTGACAGGCGTCCCACTCGTCGCGCTTTTTCGCCTGCTCCAACGCCTCGCGCGTGTAGTTGTACGGATAGTTGAAGATCGGCGAGGCCTGCGAGGCGCGCTTGAGGTCGACCGGCAGCAAATTGTGGCCGTAGCGCGCAAAACTGTCGCCGGCGGGACGGGTGACCTCCTGCTCGTCCTCGGTCGATCCTTCCGCGAAGGATGCATCGAAAAACTGCACCAGCGGAATGTCCAAGCCGTCCAGCCAGAACATAGGCTCCGACGTCTGGTTGCCGTGGTCATGCCATTGCATCGACGGCGTGATGACGAAATCGCCCGGCTCCATCATGGTGCGCTCGCCGTCGACCGAGGTATGCGCGCCTTTGCCCTCGAGGATGAACCGCAGTGCCGACTGGCTGTGCCGGTGCGCCGGCGCGACTTCGCCCGGCATCACCAGTTGCACGCCTGCATAAAGCGAGGTGGTGATCTTCGATTGACCGCGCAGGCCCGGGTTTTCCAGCACCAGCACCCGCCGCTCGGCTTCTTTGGCCGTGATCAGCTTGCCGGCTTCCATCATGTAGTCTCGGATAGCGTCGAAGCGCCACAGGTGCGGACGGCAGCCGCTTCTAGGCTCCGGGGTGATCAAATCGCCCATCACAGTCCACAGCGCGGTGAGATTTTCGCCATCGATCTTGCGGTAGAACGCCTCGCGTTCCGGGGTCTTTTGTACGGCGTGATCCATGGTCAGCCTCCCGTCGGCCTGTTGCCGGTTGATTGACAGCATACTTACAAATTGGGTAGCGTCAATGCAAACGCCATGGCGCCACGAACAAGAATCCGGGAGGTTATCGATGAAGCTGCACGGTTATTTTCGCAGCAGTGCCTCGTACCGGGTCAGGATCGCGTTGAATCTGAAAGGCTTGACCGCGGACCACCTGCCGCACCACCTTCGCAAGGGCGAACAGCGCGATCCCGCCTACCTCGCCATCAACCCGCAGGGGCTGGTCCCGACGCTCGACGACGGCGGCACCATCCTTACCCAATCGCTTGCGATCATCGAGTGGCTGGACGAAACCCATCCCGAGCCGCCGCTGCTGCCACAGGATCCGCTGCGCCGCGCAAAAGTTCGCGCATTTGCGATGGCGCTCGCCTGCGACACCCACCCGGTGCAAAATCTCAAGGTGTTGGCGCGATTGCGGCAACTCGGCCTGCCCGAGGAGCAGGTGACCGAGTGGGCGGCATGGGCCAACCGCGAGGGCCTTGCCGCCTGCGAGACGCTGATCGCGAAAGAGCCCGGTCCGTTCTGCTTCGGCGCGGCGCCGACCATCGCGGATCTCTGCCTGGTGCCGCAGTTGGCGAACGCGCGGCGCTTCGGCGTCGCGGTCGAAGCCTTTCCGCGATTGCTGAAAGCCGAAGCCGCGGCAAAGACACTCCAGGCGTTCGCGGACGCCGCACCGGACCGGCAGCCCGATGCCGAATAAAGCCGCCGATGTCACGATGGACGCCGTCTACACCAAGCCGGGCTACCTGTTTCGTCGGATGCAGCAGATTGCGGTAGCGATCTTCGTCGAGGAGTGCCGCGCATACGATCTCACGCCGGTACAATACGCGGCGCTGGTCGCGATCCGCACCCATCCGGGCATCGACGCGACGCGGCTGTCCGCGGTGATCGCCTTCGACCGCTCGACGCTCGGCAATGTGATCGAGCGGCTGCAGAGCAAGGCCTGGATCGAGCGCAAGCCCTCGCGCGAGGACAGGCGCATCAAGCTGCTTTATTTGACCAGAGACGGCGAGACGCTGCTGCGCGACATCATGCCCTCGGTCGATCGCGCGCAGGCGCGGATGCTGCAACCGCTGAAGCCCGCCGATCGCAAGGCGCTGCTGGCGTTGATGACGCAGCTGGTCGATCTCAACAACGAGGCGTCGCGGGTGCCGTTGCGGGCCGAGGACGCGCTGGAGCATTTCAGGAAATCCGGCTGATGGTAGAGGCCACGAGTACACGTCCGGTGCTGATCGCGGGTGGAGGCATCGGCGGCCTTGCCGCAGCACTTGGTCTTGCGCAAAAGGGCATCCGCTCCATCCTGCTGGAGAAGGCCTCCGCACTCGGCGAGATCGGCGCGGGCATCCAGCTCGGGCCCAACGCGTTCCATGCCTTCGACTATCTCGGCGTCGGCGAGGCCGCGCGCGGCATGGCGGTCTATGTCGACCAGCTCCGGCTGATGGATGCGCTGAGCGCCGAGGAAATCACCCATGTCGACCTGCGAGACGCGTTCCGCAGCCGTTTCGGCAATCCCTATGCCGTGGTTCATCGCGGCGATCTGCATGGCGTGTTGCTCAAGGCCTGCCGGGATCACGCCTTGATCGGGTTGCGCGTCAGCAGCGAAGTCGCAGGCTACGAGCAGGACGGCTCATCCGTGACCGCCCGTCTCTCCTCCGGAGAAACCGTGACAGGATCGCTGCTGATCGGCGCGGACGGCCTGTGGTCGAACATCCGCAAGCAGGCGATCGGTGACGGACCACCGCGGGTGTCCGGGCATACCACCTACCGCTCGGTGATTCCGACCGAGGAGATGCCGGACGATTTGCGCTGGAACGCCGCCACGCTGTGGGCCGGCCCGAAATGCCACATCGTGCATTATCCGCTGTCGGGCTGGAAAGTGTTCAACCTCGTCGTCACCTGTCACAACGACGCGCCGGAGCCGGTCGCCGGAAAACCCGTGTCCGACGCCGAGGTCATGCAGGGATTTGCGCACATACACGCGCGGGCACAAAGCATTATCCGGCATGGCAAGAACTGGAAGCTGTGGGTGTTGTGCGACCGCGATCCGAACGAGCGATGGATCGATGGCCGCGTCGCGCTGCTCGGCGATGCCGCGCATCCGATGCTGCAATATTTCGCGCAAGGCGCCTGCATGGCGCTGGAGGACGCGGTATGCCTGTCGCACATGCTGGACGCCCATCCCCGCGACCACGCCACGGCGCTGGAGCGTTATCGGACCCAGCGCTTTGCGCGCACCGCGCGCGTGCAACTGCTGTCCCGCGCCATCGGCGAGCACATCTACCACCCCGCCGGCGAACACGCCCGCATCCGCAACGTGATCATGCGCGCGAAGACGTCGGAGGATTATTATGACGACTTGGCGTGGCTGTATGGCGCGACGGGATTGGCGAGCTAAGCGCAACAAACACCGCCGTCGTCCCCGCGAAAGCGGGGACCCATAAACACCGCCGGTTGTTTTGCGAAGGCTGGGCCGCAGCCGATAAGACAACACGCAGCTGTGGTTGATGGGGTGGACGGCCCCCTACGGCATCAGTGTGCCAGAATGAGGTTGTTGCAAATCTCAGACAAGGGAGCCGCCCGTGAACCAGATTATCCGAATTGGAATGGATACGTCGAAGCA
>Ga0081539_10003824_pt1 | contig 17697 bp, 15 predicted proteins | sample TabmetS4T2R2_FD_71023 | JGI IMG/M metagenome (GOLD analysis project Ga0081539, IMG submission 71023) | Tabebuia heterophylla rhizosphere microbial communities from the University of Puerto Rico - S4T2R2 | ecosystem: Host-associated > Plants > Roots > Rhizosphere ...
TCGCACAGAAGCGCCAGCCCCTCGCGCAGACTCAGCTCACGCCGGCCGACCTCGTCCAGCAGATTGTCGAGCCGGTCCTTGACCGCCGACAGCTTCAGCCGGGTCAACATCGCCTCCAGCCGATCCTCCTCCACCGCGGCCATCACCACGCTCCACCAAGGAGTCGTTCGTAGTCCGTCAGCGGCCGCAGCAATTCTGGCGGAGGCGCGGGGACCACCGTGGCCGGCTCAGGACGCCGCGTCAGGCCGACGATGCCTTCCAGGTGTTCCGCCGCCACCGCGCGCCCGCGGCGCCCTTGCCGCTCCGCATGCCGGGCGACCTCCGCGCCGGCATGGCTGATCAACACTTCGCCGGCGGAAACCCGCACCGTCACCCCGGCGCCGATCAGCCGCCACGGCACGCTGTAGTGGTTGGTGTCCAGCTCGACGCAGCCGTCGGAACCCACCACGCGCGTCAGTTCCCGGATTTGCCGGAACGGCGGACGGCCATCCAACAGGCGCAAGGCCGCCGCCTCGTCCCGCGCGAAGCGCTCACCTGGCGCCTCGCCGGTAGTGCCATGCGCCCGCACATCCGCCACCTCGCGCACCCGGCGCGCCAAGTGTGCCTCCATCTCCGCCCAAGAGCCGAACCGGTGGCCGGCGATCGCGTTGCGCTTGACATAGCCGACGCCGCGCTCGTCCTTGCCCTTGGTCCGCGCCCTGAACGGCGCGCAGGCTCGCGGCCGGAACCCCCAGTAGCTCGCGAACGCCAGGAAGCGCGCATTGAACCGCACCTCCCGCGTCGCCGCGTCATGATGCAGGACGAGCGGCTTGGCATTGTCCAGCAGCACCTCGCGCGTCACCCCGCCGAAGTCTCGGAAGGCGCCCTCGATGCCGTCGAACCAGGCCGATTGCCGCTCATGGCGAAAGGGCCGCACATAAAGCCGACGCGAGTAGCCAAGGGTCGCGACGAACAGGAACACCCTGCCGGCCTCGCCCTCCACCGGAATCCGAAGCTCGCCGAAGTCCACCTGCAGCTGGTGCCCGGGCGGCGTCTCGAACCGTACCGTCGCACGCGCCTCCGCGGCCAGCTCCCGCCGCAGCGGCGCCACCGCGCGCTGGATCGTCCGCAAGCTCACCCGCAGCCCGTGCTCTCGCTCGAGATCCTGCCGCACCACGTCCGCGTTCCCACGGTGCCGCCGAAAGCGATCCGCCAACCAGCCCGCGAGCCCCTCCAGCACCGAACTGCGCCCAGGCGGCCGGTAGGCGATCCAGCCGCCCGCGGCGAGATAGCGTCGCACCGTCATGTGGCTGCAGCCGAGTTCCGAAGCGATCCGCCGCACGCCCCACCCCAGGGATTTCAGCCGGACCATCGCCGCCACCTCGTCCGGCTCCCGCATCCCTTTCTCCCGATCGCCCAAATCACGGGCGTCAGGATCCACCACCTCGCCATCCATCCGGACCTCCTCTCCTCAGCAGGGGGTCCAGTTCCTCATGTCGTCAGGGGTCCAGTTTTCCATGTCGCCTGACACCCCTTGAGGCCCGCGACGCCGCGCATGGTGAAGACGGCGCTTGGTGAAGCATGGTCAGGCCGCCTCGGCGGCGGCGGCGGGGCGGCCTGCGCTGCCTTCCAAGTCCAGGGCAGCAGCTCGTGCGGACGGAGGTAGGGTGGTCGGCGATCCTGGCGAGCACATCAGCGAGTCAGGTGCGCGGATCGACGCCGTTCAGGTTGGCGGTGGCGATGAGCGAGTACATGGCCGCGGCCCGCTGCCGCCGCGATCGCTGCTGACGGAAAGCCAGGCCTTCCCCGAGCCGAGTCCGCAAGGCGGCGTTGTTCGCGGGCAGCGAAGGGCGGCGGCGAGCACCCGCCGATCGCGATGCTTGATCCGCACTGCGATCCTGAAACGGCGTCGACCCACTGCCGGTGAAGACCGATCGCCGCACCCGGATGGCGCAGCTGCGGGTGGAGTTCTGGTCGGCCGACTGGTTACCCCGGCAGGCGCTGCGCCGGCTCCGCCTGACCTGGCGGGCGATCACCTTCGATCTGCGGCCCGACTACGCGGAGGGCGGTGATAGCTGACCCGGACTGGGACGACGGGGCAGGGGAGGGGGGAGGGGGAGGGGCGCCGGCCATGCCAAGACGTCCCGGTGCTCAGCGTCGACGGCTTCGAGTGGGCCGCTCGATTGCCTGCTGGAGATGGCACGGCGGCAGCGGGCCGACATCGGCCTCCTCGCCATCCTACCGCTGATCGACCAGTTCGTTGGGCCGCTCGCGGGCGTCTGGGTGCATATCGAGCGGTAGGCCGGGTGGGTGGTGATGGCGAGCTGGCTGGTGCAGCTGCGCGCCCCAGCTGCTGACACCCGCAGGCCCCGAGGAAGCGGCGCAGGCCGAGGAGGAGGCGAACCGACGGCGGGCACAGCTCGAGGAGTTTGGGTGCGTCCGCACGGCGGCGGCGTGGCTCAGCAAGCGGCCGCAGCTCGGGGTAAACCTCGTCGTGCGCGGCGCACCGGAGATCCCGACCCAGCCGCGGGCGAGCTTATCGTCGCGTTCCTCGAGGCCGTGCTGGTCATGCCGGAGGTGCGCCGAAATCACACGGCCGAGGCGGTGCCGATCTACCGGCCGGCACCCCCAGAAATATGGCACGTGCCGCACGCCCTTCAGCGGACCCGCGCTGTCGGGCTGCACCGGCGGGCTCGGATATGCCACCGGCACGACCTCGACCCCGAGGCGCGCCGCGAGCGCGAGGGCAAGGTCCATCGCCACCCCGCGCAACTCGCCGCTCGCCGGGTCACGGGTGGCGAAGGCCGGCACTAGTGTCCTGACTCCGAAGTTCCTATCCACATTGGGCTTGGACGGCGACCGTACGCTGGCAGAGCGTTCGATGGAGGCGAGGATATCGTCGGCGGTCTTGCTCCAGCGGAAAGGCTTGGGTTCGGCGTTGTGCGCGTTGATGTAGGCGGTGATTGCTGCCTCGAGCGCCGCGGTGGAGTGGTGGGCGCCCCTCCTGATCTGCTGGTCGGTCAGCAGCGCGAAGACCCGCTCGACCTGGTTGATCCATGACGCGGAGGTCGGCGTGTAATGCACGTGCCAGCGGGGCCGCTTGGCAAACCAGTCGCGGATCAGCTTGGTCTTGTGGCTCGAGGCGTTGTCCATCACGACGTGGATGTCGAGGTCCCTGGGCACGTTCTTCTCGACCGCGTCGAGGAACCGGCGGAACTCCTGCGCGCGGTGGCGCGGCATACACCTGCCGATGACGGTCCCGGCCTTCACATCGAGGGCCGCGAAGAGTGAGGTCGTGCCGTGCCTCTTGTAGTCGTGGGTTCGCCGCTCAGCCTGGCCCGGGCGCATCGGCAGCAGCGGCTGGGTGCGGTCGAGCGCCTGGATTTGGGATTTCTCGTCGACGCACAGCACCAGCGCGCGCTCTGGTGGGTTGAGGTAGAGGCCGACAATGTCGCGCACCTTCTCGATGAACAGCGGATCGGCCGACAGTTTGAAGGTCTCGCTGCGGTGGGGCTGCAGCGAGAAGGCCTGCCAAATGCGTTGCACCGTCGACGGCGCCAGCCCCGAGGCTTTGGCCATCGTCCTCGCGCTCCAGTGGGTTCGGCCGGCGGGCAGCGTCTCCAGCGTCGCCGTCACCACCTCGGCGACCTTCTCATCGCCGACGGTTCGCGGCGCCCCAGGGCGGGGCTCGTCGAGGAGCCCGTCCATGCGCCTGGCGGCGAAGCGGTTGCGCCAAGTCGCCACCGTGATACGGGTCATGCTCAGCCGCTCGGCGATCGCCACGTTGCTGACGCCCGCTGCGGCCAGCAGCACGATCTCGGCGCGCGTGGCATCGGCCCGGGCGACCTTCCGACGCCGCAGGCGCGACGCCAGTTCGGCGCGCTCAGCTTCCGTCAACTCGATCCGAACCGCCGCTCGTCCCCGCATGTCTACGCCCCGCGCCGCTGCACGCTCAACGAATCACGGGCATCCGAAAATGACTAGAGATTTCTCGGCCGGGACGCTAGCCCGGATTTCTCACAAGGCGACGGTGTGCCGAGCGGCGATTGCCGGAAACCAAGGCCTGAGCAGGCGCTTACCGAGCCTCCGTTCATGCCTCGAAAGGCAGGGGGTTCTCGTGGCGTGCGCCGACAGGCGCGCCGCCCCGTTGAACTTGGCGCGCGCAGCGGCAATGTGCCGCCGGCACCGGAGGTGGAACGCCATGGTCGCCCGCCGCATGCTGCTCGCCGCCCCGCTCGCCCTACCTACCCTGACCCGTGGCACCGCGGCGCAGGACCCCTGGCCGACCCGCGCCGTCACCGTGCTCCTGGGCTTTCCCCCGGGAGGCTTGACCGACTTCGCCGCGCGCGCGGTCGCCGAGCGAATGTCGCGCGAGCTCGGCCAGCCGGTCGTGGTGGAGAACCGGCCGGGCGCGGCGACCTCGCTCGCCGCCACCGCCGTCGCCCGGGCGCGGCCGGACGGCTACACGCTGCTGTGGGGCAGCTCGGTGCTGGCGGTCAGCCCGGCTCTGCAGCCGAACCTGACGCCGCGGGAGCCGCTGCGCGAGCTGGCGCCGATCGGGATGACGCTCCGCCTCGCCCTCGTGTTGCACATCAACGCCTCGGTGCCGGCACACAGCGTGGCGGAGCTGATCGCTCGTGCGCGGGCACACCCAGGGACGCTCAAATTCGGCTCCTCCGGCGTCGGGTCGTTGAACCACCTATGCCTGGAGCTATTCCGGGCCCGCGCCGGGATCGAGGTCCTGCACGTGCCCTATCGCGGCGGCGCTCCGGCTGCGATCGACCTGCGGGCGGGGCGCATCGACGCCATGTTTTCGGCAGCGCAGGAGGCGCTGCCAACGCTGCAGGAGGGAGCGACGCGCGGCCTCGCTGTGTCCTCGGCGAAGCGAATCCCGCGACTGCCAGAGCTGCCGCCGGTCGCCGACACGCTGCCGGGGTTCGACGTGGTGATCTGGCAGGGGCTGTTCGCGCCCGCCGGCACACCGGCGCCGGTGCTGGCGCGCGCCGGGGCGGCGCTGCGCGCGGCGACCGAGGATCCGGAGCTGCTCGCCCGCTTCGCCGCGCAGGGGGCGACGCTGATCACCAGCGACGACGAGGCGCTGCGCCAGACGCTAACGGAGGACATCGCGATGTGGGGCCGCTTCATCCGCGAGGCGAACATCCGCGTCGAGTGAGCAGCCGCGCGCGTCGCCGGCGTCACGACGCTCCCCACTACCGGCAGCCAGTGCTAGCGGCTCGGCCCTGGTGAGAAAGGCGGGCTAGGCCCAGCCCCACGCGGACCCTGCCGGCCTGGACGAGGTCCGCGACTCTCGGGTCAGGCGCTGCCTGCTGAGCACTCGCGCCTCGCCCCCCGATGACGCCCGCCGCGATGGCGAGGATCATGGTCACCGCCGGAGCCGCTCGTCCCATGGCTGCCGCCTCTCGATCAAGGAAATCCACCCGTTCGGAAAGGCAGAACTGTGACCGGGTGGTCCGGATGTCTCATGGGGCATGGTGTATCGGGCTACTTGATCGGAGAAACTCCTTCTGCGGCAAAGCCTTGTAATGACGCAGGGGAGGTCCCCGATGCCGACGGAGTGTAGCCCGGCGTTGATCGAGTTTGCACCTGTCGAGAACCGGCGCGTGGTCGCCGGCTTTGAAAGCGTGGTTATCACCTCGAACGGTGGCGCGCTGCTGCTCGGGGCCACCGACCGCGCCATCAGCCTTGTGCGGCGCTTCGCCGCCTGCTTCCGTAATGCGCGGGCGCCGGAGCGTGTGGAGCACGAAATCGTCACCCTCGTCGGTCAGCGGGTCTTTGGCATCGCGCTCGGCTCCGAGGGCCTGAACGACCACCTGTTCAGCTCGATCGCGGAAGCCAGGTGATGATCGAGGCCTGGCGAGCCGACTACAACACCGTGCGTTCGCATGGTCGGCTCGGGATGCTTGCGCCGTCCGAATACGCGGCGCAGCACACCTTGGAGACCACGCAGACGGGGCAGACGGAAAGGACTACTTTGCTGGGTGCAGGCGTCGCGCGATGGGTCGCTCAAGATCGGAGTCTCACTTCGACTTGTGGGTAAATGGGGAGCACGTCAGGCCGGTGACGACCCCTGGTCGATCGGCTGCCGGGCCTACCCCTTCAGCCGGCACCAAGTGCGCCGGGCCGCCGAGGCCGGTCGCTTCTCATGGCTGAAGGTGCTGCCGGGCTTGGCCGTGCGCGATCAGACAAGGTGGCAAGCCACGTGATGCCCGGGCCGCACCTCGCGCAGCTTCGGCGTCTCGGCGCGGCAAAGGCTGGCCTTCGCAATCGGGCAGCGGGTGTGGAAATGGCAGCCGCTCGGCGGGTTCAGCGGGTTCGGAACGTCCCCCTGCAACCGGATCCGCTGGCGCCGCAGGGTCGGATCGGGGATCGGCACCGCCGAGAGCAGCGCCTGCGTGTAGGGATGCAGCGGCGTCGTATAAAGCTCGTGCGCCGACGCGATCTCCACGATCCGGCCGAGATACATCACGGCGACGCGATCGCTGATGTGCTCCACCACCGAGAGGTCGTGCGATATCAACAGGTAGCTCAGCCCGAACCGCTCCTGCAGATCCTTCAGCAGGTTCAATACCTGTGCCTGGATGGAGACATCGAGCGCCGAAACAGGCTCGTCGCACACCACCAGCTTCGGCGAGACCGCGAGCGCGCGCGCAATGCCGATGCGCTGCCGCTGCCCGCCGGAGAATTCGTGCGGAAACCGCCGCATGTGATCGGCGCCGAGACCGACCGTCTCCAGCAGCTCGACCACCCGCTCCTCCCGCGCGCGGGCCGTCTTGGCCAGACCATGGATGACCAGCGCCTCGCCGATGATGGCGCCCACTGTCATGCGCGGATTCAGCGAGGCGTAGGGATCCTGAAAGATGATCTGCATCTCGCGCCGCAATGCGCTCAGCCGCGCATGATCCAGCCCCGTGACCTCCTGATCCTCGAACCACACACTGCCGGAGGTGGGCTCGATCAGCCGAAGGATGAGCCGTCCGGTGGTGGATTTGCCGCAGCCCGATTCGCCGACCAGGCCGAGCGTCTCACCTGGCGCAAGATCGAAGGACACGTCGGATACCGCATGCACCTCGCCCACTGTGCGGCGCAGGATGCCGCCCTGCACCGCGAAGCGCTTCACCAGATTCTCCACCCGCAGCAGCGCCTGGATCATGCAATCTCTTCCGCGCGGATGCAGGCCGCCCTGTGGCGGGGCACAATTTCGCGCAGCTCCGGTTCGGCCGCGCGGCAGGGCTCGATGGCGTAGCGGCAGCGCGCGGCGAAGCGGCAGCCAACGGGTGGGTGCAGCAGGCTCGGCACCGTGCCGGGAATCGCCTCCAGCCGCTTCTTCGCAAGCGCCGCGAGATCGAGCCGCGGAATCGAGCCGATCAGCCCCTTTGTATAGGGGTGGCGCGGGCTGGCGAAGAGCGCGCCCACCGGCGCCTCCTCCACCACCTTGCCGGCATACATCACGACGACGCGCTGCGCGGTCTCCGCCACCACGCCCATGGCATGGGTGATCAGCATCACCGCCATGCCGAGCCTCTCCTTCATCTCGCTCAGCAATTCCAGGATCTGCGCCTGGATGGTCACGTCCAGCGCGGTGGTGGGCTCGTCGGCAATCAGAAGCCTCGGATTGCAGGCCAGCGCCATAGCGATCATCACCCGCTGGCGCATGCCGCCGGAAAAATGGTGCGGATAGTCCTGCGCACGGCGCTGCGGGTTCGGGATGTGTACCAGCCGCAGCATCTCGATGGCGCGCTCCATCGCGGCGCGCCGGCCGAGCCCCTCCTGCTCGCGCAGCACCTCCGCGATCTGCTCGCCCACCGTGTACACCGGGTTGAGCGAGGTCATCGGCTCCTGGAAGACGATCGCGATCTCCCTGGCGCGAACCCGGCGCATCGCCTGCGGCGGCAGCGGTACCAGATCGCGGCCCTGCCACAGGATACGCCCCGCCGCGATCCGGCCGGGCGGCATCGGCACGAGCTTCAGCACCGTCATGGCGGTGACGGTCTTGCCGCATCCGGATTCCCCGACGACGGAGACCGTCTCGCCGCGGCCCACATCGATGTCCACGCCATCCACGGCGCGGATCACGCCGTCATCGGTCGCGAAATGGACCTTGAGGCCTCGGATGGCGAGCAACGGCTCCGCCACGGCTTCGCTCATGCGGGAATGATCCGGCGCGGATCGAAGGCGTCGCGCAGCCCGTCGCCGATGAAATTGATGCTGAGCACGGTTAGGAAGATCGCCGCACCCGGGAACAGCGCCCAATGCGGCGCGAAGTCGAGATTGTCCTTGGCGTCGAACAGCAGCCGCCCCCAGGTCGGCACGTCCGGCGGGAAGCCGAGGCCAAGGAAGGATAGCGTGGATTCGGCGATGATCGCCGCCGCCACGTCGATGCTGGCCGCGACGATGACGGGGCCGAGCGCGTTCGGTAGGATGTGCCGCATCATCAGCCGCGCGCGAGAGGCGCCGAGGGCGCGCGCCGCTTCCACAAACTCCTTCTCCCGCAGTGAGAAGAACTGCGCCCGCACCAGCCGCGCCACCGGCATCCAGCGGAACCCGCCGATCACCGAGACGATCAGGATGAATACGCCCAGCTCCAGTCCCACCATCGCCGTCAGCGCGTCGCGGAACAGATAGATAATCAGCAGCAGCAGCGGCAGCTCCGGCAGCGAGAGGAAGAGGTCCGTCACCCACATCAGGGCCGCGTCCATCCGCCCCCCCACCGTGCCGGATAGGGCGCCGACCAGCGTGCCGACGCAGATCGCGACCGCCATGGCCGCGAACCCCACTGCGAGCGAGATCCGCCCGCCATAGAGGATGCGCGCCAGCAGATCCTGCCCGAGATCGTCCGTGCCGAGCGGATGCTCCCAGGACGGGCCCTGCAGGCGCGCGGTGAAGTCGATCTCGTTGATCGGCACCCTCCACACGAGCGGACCGATCAGCACGGCGATGATGATCGTGGTCAGGATGACCGCGCTAGCCACCGCCAGGCGATGCTTGCGGAAGCGGCGCCACGCCTCGCGCCACGGCCCGATGCGCGGGCGCGGCGCGGCAGCTTCCGCCGCGAGGCCCCTACCGGTAGCTGATGCGAGGGTCGAGCCAGCCATACAGGATGTCCGCCAGCAGGTTGAAGAAGATGACGAGGCCCGCGAAGACCAAGGTGACGGCCATGATCACCGGCGTGTCGTTGGCGAGGATCGCGCTGATCAGCAGCGAGCCGATGCCGGGCACGCGGAAGATCTGCTCCGTCACGATGGCGCCGCCGAACACCGTGGGCATCTGCAGCGCGACCAGCGTGACCACCGGGATCAGCGCGTTGCGCACCACGTGCCGCAGCGTGATGCGGGATTCCGCCAGACCCTTGGCGCGCGCCGTCGTCACGTGATCCAGCCGGATCACCTCCAGCACCGCGGAGCGCATGAAGCGCGTCCACGCCGCGCCCTGGAACAGGCCCAGCACCGTGATCGGCATGATAGACTGGCGGAACATTTCCCACCACCAGCGCCACCCCGTCGCCTCCAGGTCGGTGCGGAAGACGAAAGGCAGCCAGCCCAACGTTATCGAGAACAGCAGAATGAACAGCAGACCGGTGAAGAAGGTAGGCAGTGAGAAGCCAACGAAAGCGAGGGTGTTGGCGATCTTGTCGAACAGCGAATAGGGCCGCGTCGCCGCATAGACGCCGATCGGCAATGCGATCGCCAAGGCCAGGAGCTGGGACGCGCCAATCACCACCACCGTCGTCGGCAGCCGCTGCAGGATGAGCTGGTCCACCGGAATGCGGCTGACGAAGGAGAAGCCCCATTCACCCCGCAGCATGGATGCCAGCCAGCTCAGGTAGCGGATATGGATGGGGTCATCCATGCCGAGGCTCGCGCGCAGATTGGCGCGGACCTCGGGCGGGATGGCGGGGTTGGTCGCCAGCTCCTCGAACGGATCGCCCGGCGCCAGGGCGAGCACGGTGAACAGGACCACGCTGATCCCGAGCAGGCTCGGGATCGCGATGAGCAGGCGGCGGATCAGGTACTGTGTCACGCCGTCAGGATCAGGTGTCGCGGTACCAGTCGCTGAGCAGACAATGGGTGTTGTCCCAACCGCTCAAATAGACGCGGAGGTTGTTCAGGCTGCCGCTGACCCGCGGCCGTTGAACCAGCGGGATGACGTGGTGGTTGCCGACGATCAGGTCGTTCATCCGGATGAAAAGCGCCGCACGCTTCACCGGATCGAGCTCGCCCTCGGCCTCGCGATAGGCGCGGTCGTACTCCTCGCTGCGCCAGCGGGTGATGTTGCGTCCCTGCCAGTTGTTCGCCTTGCTGGCGATCTCCCACGAGACGTACTGGTTCATGAAGAGCTGCGGATCCGCCTGCGGCATCGTCGTCGTGTACATCTGCATGTCGGCGTAGAATTTCGTGTAGGTGTCCGGGTTGGCGATATCGGCCGAGAAGAACACCGAGGCGGTGACCGACTTCAGCTCCATGTCGATGCCCACGCGCTGCGCCGCCTGCTTGATGATGGCCTGGGTCCGCTGGCGCGGGGAGCTGACGGAGGTCTGAAAGACGAAGCGCAGCCGCACATTGTTCTTGGCGCGGATGCCGTCGCGGCCGCGCGCCCAGCCGGCCGCATCCAGGACCTCGTTCGCCTCCTGGATACTGAACTCCCAGCGCATGTTGGAGGAGCGGAAACGCGGCGGGTTGTTCAGGAAATTCGCCGTCGCCTGACCGCCGCGACCGTAGATGAACTGCTCCAGCGCATTGCGGTCCACCAGCAGCGCCATGGCCCGCCGCACGGCGGGGTCGGAGAAGGCCGGGTGGGTGGTGCGGATGGAGGAGCGCTCGCCGTCAACCTCCTGACTGGGATCCGTCACGTTAAGCTGGATGAATTCGACATCGCCGGTTTCGACGATGTTCACCCGGCCGCGGCCCGCGGCTTCCAACCGCTTCAGGATGTCGTCCTCGACAGCGAGATTCCACGCATAGTCGAAATCGCCCGTCTGCAGCACCGCGCGCGCGGCGGAGGTCGCATCGCCGCCGCCCTTGATCTCCAGCGTGTCGAAATAGGGACGGTTCTCGCGGTGGTAGCTGGGGTTGAGCTCGGCCCGCAGCGTGTCGCCCGGCGCGAAGCTGACGAACTTGTACGGTCCGGTGCCGACCGGGCGGAGATTGGCGGGCGCGTCGCGCGCATTCGTCCCGGCATGATCCTTGAACAGGTGCTTCGGAACGATCAGCCCGCGGGAGGCGACGAAGGCGTCGGCCCAGAAGGGAGTCGGCTTCTGGAACTCCACGCGCACCGTGTAGTCGTCCACCTTGACGACAGTGACATCGCGGTAGCTGCCGACCGAGACCGCGGCCACGGCGGGATTGCGCGCGTATTCCCAATTGAACACGACATCGTCCGCGGAGAATTCCTGGCCGTCATGCCATTTCACGCCACGCTTGAGCTTCCACGTGACCGAGCGGCCGTCCTCCGCAAGCCCGCGGTTCTCGATGGACGGGATCTCCGCCGCGAGGATCGGAAAGAGCGTGCCGTCCGCCGCCCAGCCCGCCAGCGGCTCGTAGAAGACGCGGCTGGCTTCCTGGTTGGTCGTGCCCACCGCAAAATGCGGATTCAGCAGGGTGGAGGCCTGCCAGTAGAGCATCTTCAGCGCGCCGCCGCCGCCGCGGCGGGTCGGCCGATAAGCTGGCAGGCTCTCCGCCGCCGCGGGCGCCGCTCCGGCGATGGCCAGGAGCTGCGTCGCCATCGGCGCCGTCAGGCCCAGTGCCGCCAGGCGCCGCACGAAGCCCCGGCGGGACAGCGCGCCCCGCTTCACGCGGCCGACCATCTCTCGCAGCTCGGTCTCGGTCATCCCAGCTCTCCCAGTGGTTCCGCCGGTGGTGAAGCCGATCTGGACTCACCCTCTTCTGGCGCCGCAAGCATAATCTACGGAACGCGATGGGGGGCAGCCTGGACCTCGCCCCCCCGCGGATCGAGGCCGCTCCCCTCCTTCCGGCGCCGTGGCGCGCCCGTGCACGAGCGGCCGGCGAGGCGTCCGAGCCCTCGACCGCGTACCCGAGGGCGGCGAGGCCAAGCGCCTGGGTTCCTATGCCGCAGGCGCAGTCGAGCACCGGCCCTGCTGCGGCGGGCGGGGGGAGCAGGGCGGCGAGCAGCCTCCCCTGACGATGCACGGCGGCATCCCAGTCTTCGAGGACGAGATGGTAGGCATCGGCCAAACCGTCGCAGAAATCCCGCGTCCTCCGCCGCGCCATGGTCGACATCCTGCCATCCAGGAACCATCGACATCGATTGCAAGATTGGCACGCCAGAGCCTACTCGCGGCGCACTCAGAAGTGGCCCTCCGTCAGTGTTCCCGATCCGTCCCGCTTAGGGCGATTCCAGCACCCGTCCTATGGCGTGACCCCTCCCAGCCCTCGGGGAGCCGGCGCGCCAGGCTGCGCGCCACCGTGGCACCGGCGAAGCCGCCGCCCCCGATCGCGATCCGTTGCATGTCGCCATCCTTCCAATCCATGGCGGCACGCGCCGCCGTCACCGGCCTCAGCCCTCGCTGAGGATCGCCCCCGCCTCGGTCTCGTGCAGGATGAAGCCTTCGAGGGGATCGAACTTGTGGGTCCAGGGCTGCTGCTCCAGCACGCGGAGCGTGTCGGCGTAGCCGGCCTCCCAGCGTCCACCTATGCCGCCGCTGCTGAAGTCGATGTCCTTGGTGTGGTCCTCGCCGGCAATCGCCGGCGCCTGCAGCCGCACCACATGCATCCGCGTCAGGCAGCCGAAGCCGGCCAGCCGGCGCACTTCGGCGCTGTCACGCATCTCGTCCGGCAGCTTGCGCGCCAGCTCGGCGATGACATGGCGCAACCGGTGGATCTGCTTCTGGCGCTCGACCTGCGACTTCGCGCGGCTGGCGTATTGCACATCCTTCTGACGGGTCATCACCTTGACCATATCTTCGGGCTCGGGCCCATCCGGGTGCCAGATGTTGACCGTGAACACGAGGCCGCTCTTGCGGGGATTATCGTCGAACACCGCCTCGACCGGTGTATTCGACAGGATGCCGCCGTCCCAGTAGAGCTCGCCGTCGATACGGACCGCCGGGAACGCCGGGGGCAGCGCGCCCGACGCCATGATGTGTCTGATCGAGAGCGGCATCTCGCGGCTGTCGAAGTAGCGCATCTCGGCGGTCCGCACGCTGGCCGCGCCGACCGTGAGGCGCGTCGTGCAGGCGCCGAGCACGTCCACGTCGATCAAGTCGCGCAACGTCGCCTCCAGCGGCGCAGTCGTGTAGTAGCCGGCGGCGTCGGGCGTCAGCGGGATGCCGAGTACGGCCCAGGGATTGGGCCTGAAGAACGCCGGAACGCCGGCCATGACAGTCATCGCGTTCGCCGCCACGGCGCCCCAGCCGGACACTGCACAGAGCAGTTCGGTCATCGGGTCGCGCCGCATGCGGGCCCAGAATTCCCGCAGCCGCGGCAGGCGCTGATCGGGCCGGTTGCCGGCGATGATCCCGGCATTGATGGCGCCGATCGAAGTGCCAATTACCCAGTCGGGCTCAATTCCGGCCTCGTCGAGCGCCTGGTAGACGCCGGCCTGATAGGCCCCAAGCGCGCCGCCTCCCTGCAGCACCAGCACGATCTGGCCGAGCTCGGTCCTGTCGAGTGCGTGGCGCGTCGTGGGCTTCGACTTGGTCGCCATGGTCCGGGCCTTTCGATGCGCGAGCGCGCGCGTCGCCCACCTGGCCCGGCGCGCGGCAGAGTACGGCGTGGGCGTCGGCGGCGCGGTCACCGTCGACATGGCCGCTGTGAAGGCGCGCAAGGACCGGATCGTGCAGGCGCCGGAGGCTGTCTTCGATGAGTCAGGCGGCCGGGGGCAGGCTCCTGGCTTGGTCATAGTAGCGCGCCTCAGCCTCGGCGAGAGGTTGTTGCCGATTGGCTCGAGCAGGCGCCGGTGGTTGAACCAGGTCAACCCATGCCAGCGCGGCGAACTCGACCGCTTCGCGCGAGCGACGCGGCCCGCGCGGGTGGATCCCCTCGGTCTCGAACAGCCCGATCACGGTCTCCGCCAGTGCGTCATGGGATGGACGCCTCCCGCTTTACCCCCAGAATGATCGGAGGCGAGAGGGCGGGGAACCATGGCGTTGCTCGCGATTGACCTGGCCAGCAGTCGTTGCATGTCAACGGGATCGACGCTTTCTCCCGATCGCCCAAATCACGGGCGTCAGGATCCACCACCTCGCCATCCATTCCGGACCTCCTCTCCTCAGCAGGGGGTCCAGTCTTCCCTGTCGCCTGACACTCGGCTTCATCAAGAGGCCCTGGCGCGAGCGCGAGCGCGCCTTCCAGGAGCGACAGAGCCGATTCGTGTGCGGCGAAGGTGCGGCGCGATGAGCCCCCGCCGCCTGGGCGGCTTGCCCCGATACCGAGACACGACATGACGAGACCGGCGACGCTCATGGGGTGCCGTCGCGGATGTGGTGGGAAATGGCGTGGCGTAGGTTCCGGTTTGTTCCAAAACCGATTTCCGGCGTTGGCGCGCCCGCGGAGACCACGCCATGGACGAGGATAGCTGCAAGGGCACGACCGCGGGCGGGTTGCTCGACGGGAAGCTCGACCCGCCGAAGGCCGGGATCCGGTGCCGGATGGCTCGATGCGGAACTCGAGCTGCCTCCAGATGCGCCAAAGGTCCAACTGATCCGTTGGCCGGCGATGTCGATGATTCGCGTGCCGAGGCCGTGATGGACATCGCCCTTCCAGGCCCTTGCCGCCGCCATCAACGCTGACTATATGCTGTCACTGAAGGCGCGCGCTCATGGAGCCCATCTTGGCGACCCTCACGGTGCGCAATCTCGATGACGACATTGTCCGGGCCCTCCGCATCCGGGCCGCCGAACACGGCCGCTCGGCCGAAGCGGAGCACCGGGAGATCCTACGGCAGGTCCTGGTCGGCGGTCGCCAGCCCTCACCGCGCGCGGCCGCCGCGGAGCGCCTGGCCGAATTTCGGCGCCGGACCGCAGGCCGCGCCTCCGCGCCCGCGGCCGAGCTTCTGTCGGAGAGCCGGAAGAAGAGAGCAGGGGACCTCACGAGCGGGTCGGACGCCTTGTGACGCTCGTCGTCGATGCGTCGGTTGCGCTGAAGTGGGCGCTCGAAGAACCCGACAGCCACCTCGCTCAGGCGCTCGCCGCGCACGAGGAGGAACTGCTGGTGCCAGACTTCTGGCTCAACGAAGCCTGCAACATTTGTTGGCTGCAAGTTCGCAAGGGCAAGTGGACGCCGGAGGAGGCAAGGGAGGGACTGGCGCTGCTGCGGGCCCAGCTGGAGCCGACGCCCACGGGCGACTTGGAGCTTCACGATATCGCCTTGGAGATCGGGTTGGCCATCGGCCACTCGACGTACGATACTCTTTACGTTGCCTTCGCCATTGCGATGGGGGCCCGCGGCGTCGTGGTCGCAGATGGCCCGTTTGTCAGGAGTATGGCCCGCCACCCGGATCCGACCATGGAGGCCATCCTCATACCGCTGGAGGTTTGGGCGCGCGATCAGGGCTTCGTATGACGAAGGACAGGATCGCCGCCATCGTCACCCCCGCCGAGCGCGAGGGCCGGGACAAGCTCGCCACCCTGCGAACCTTGGTCGGACGCCCCAATCTTGATTCATGGCGCTCCAGGCGAATCGAGCCCGCCTGCTCAGGGGACACAGATGTCGAAGGCGTTCATCGGGGAGACCATTCAAACCTCCATCGGCCGCACCAGCGTCGCGGCCAACAGGGCTGCCGGCGATCTTGTGGCCGCTATCGTCAAGCAACTCAGGAAAGCGGGCGGGTTCACCCGGCCAGGTCTTGGAACCTTCAACGTGCGCAAGACCAAGGCCCGCATGGGGCTGAACCCGCGGGCCGGTGAGAAGGTGAAGGTCAAAGCCGGCAAGACCGTTCGCTTCAAGGCCTCCCCGACCCTCAGGAAGGCGGTCTGAAGGGCCACGACCCTGAGCCAGATCAACGAGCTCGAACGGATCAAGGCGCGTATCCGCGCCCTCGCCGAGAAGACCGTCTCCAACGGCTGCACCGAAGCGGAGGCCATGGCCGCCGCCGAGATGGTCGGCCGACTTCTCGAACGCTATGCGCTCTCGATGCAAGAGATCGACGTTCGCGAGGCACGCTGCGTCGAGATCGAGGTGTCCCTCGGCGGTAAGCAGCGCAGGCCGATCGACGGCTGTGTGCCGTCGATCGCCAGGTTTTGCGACTGCAAGGTGTGGCTGGCTCGGGACAGCGGCCAGGGTCGCTACGTCTTCTTTGGCTTCGAGACGGACGCCGCCTTGGCGCGCTACCTCTACGAGGTCGTGGATCGCGCCATCCGAAGCGAGCTCGAAGAGTTCCGCGCGCGCAGCCCCAGATTGACGGGTTTGGCGCTTCGTCGCGCCTCAATGGCCTTCCAGCACGGCATGGCGAGCCGGGTCGCCGAGCGACTCGAGGAGGTGCTGCTGGAGCGGGAGACGAACGTCGCAGCACAGCGCTCCAACGGCACCGCGTTGATGGTCGTGAAGCATCAGGCTGTCGAGGATGCCTTCCGCGAGACGGGGACTCGTCTCGTATCGGAAACCGTGAGATTTACTGTGCCGCGAGATGCCGCATTCCGTGAGGGCCGGGCAGCCGGCAATCGCGTGAACCTCAACCGCCCCATGACAGCAAACGGTGCAAGGCTGATCGAGACATGATGTCGCGGGACCAGCAGCGCAGCCGCCTCTACGCCTGGGAAGACGCCGTCGTCGCGCCGTTGGACCCGAGCAGGGTCAGCTTTGCTGCTGCCCAAGGGATGGTGGATGCCATCTGGGCCGACCAGGAACTGCGCTATCCGCCACGCGTCACACCGCTGCCCCCTCAGAGCCGGCGCTGCCTCGGTGACGCCACGCGGCTCGCCATCCGGCTTCCGCCGGTCTTCCCGTCATGGCTGCTGCTGCACGAGCTCGCCCATGCGATGAGCAGCACCCATGATGGCGAAAGCGACGGACACGGGCCCGTTTTCGTTGGACTCTACGTTCGGCTCCTATCCCGGTACCTGCGGTTGCCGGCAACGGAGCTCGTCTCGGCCCTGCAAAGCCAAGGAATCATGCTCCAGCAGGACGCGCGCCCAGTTTTCCTGGACACCTGAGCGTCGGAGGTCGGTGCCCGCTTCCGTCCTGGTTGACGGTGTGCGGCCGTGCCGTTGATCAGCAGCATCGGCGAACGATGCCCCTGTATGCGTGTTTCGACGCTGTCGTCGCGATATGCGAGCAGCCCGGGGGTCAGCGCTGGCGGATGAGCTTGTGCGAGAGAAGCCCGCGGCCGCAGGCCCGCCAATCTGCCTTTCGCGACGGAAGCCACCGCCGACGATGGTGAAGCGGCCGGTCGTCCATCGCGTCGAGTCTGGGCTGGATCGCAAGGTCTGGACAGGAGAATCGCGCCGAATCAAGAGTCTAGCGCCTGTTCCCTTTCGCTCGGAGGCCCTCTTTGTCAGCTCCGCCCTTGCGTTCCCATCAGCGGCAACTCGCCGCTGTGGTCGAGGCGGTTGTCACGGGCGCGACCGAGGCACGCGACATCCTCGCCGCCGTCACTCCCGGCGGCGGCAAATCGCTCCTTCCGGTCATCGCCGCCGCCCGGCTGATCGAGGCTGGCATCATCGAGCGCATCTGCTGGATCGTGCCGCGCGATAGTCTCCGTTTGCAGGCCGAGGAGGCATTCGCCGATCCGAGTTGGCGGGCAGCC
>Ga0081539_10003825_pt1 | contig 17692 bp, 16 predicted proteins | sample TabmetS4T2R2_FD_71023 | JGI IMG/M metagenome (GOLD analysis project Ga0081539, IMG submission 71023) | Tabebuia heterophylla rhizosphere microbial communities from the University of Puerto Rico - S4T2R2 | ecosystem: Host-associated > Plants > Roots > Rhizosphere ...
CGTTCGATCCAGCGGCAGCCGATCGCTCGCTGAAGGCGCTGTTCGGCACCGGGCTGTTTTCCGACGTCTCGATCGAGATGCAGGGTTCGACCCTGGTCGTGAAGGTGACGGAAAATCCCATCATTAACCGCGTCGCCTTCGAGGGGAACAGCAAGATCGAGGACGACAAGCTGCGCGACGAAGTGCAGTCCAAACCACGTCAGGTCTTCACCCGCGCCCGCGTGCAGTCGGATGTCGAGCGCATCCTCACCATCTACCGGCGCAGCGGCCGCTACAACGCCTCGGTCGAACCCAAGGTCATCAAGCTGGAGCAGGGGCGTGTCGACCTGGTCTTCGAGATCAACGAAGGCGACGTCACCGGCGTCCAGCGCATCAGCTTCGTGGGCAACGAGCATTTCTCCGACGGCACCTTGCGCGGCAAGATTCGCACGACCGAAAGCGCATGGTGGCGCTTCCTGTCGGCAGACGATCGGTACGATCCCGATCGCATCAATCTCGATCGCGAACTGCTGCGCAAGTTCTACCTGTCCGAGGGCTACGCCGATTTCCGGGTTGTGTCCGCGGTGGCCGAGCTCGCCCCCAATCGCCAGGGCTTCTTCATCACCTTCACGATCAGCGAAGGTGAGCGGTACAAGTTCGGCAAGGTCGACATCTCGACACGCTTCCAGGGTTTGGACGTCGACGTCCTCAAGAGCTACCTCACGATGGCCGAAGGCGAGTGGTACGACGCCGCCGAGGTCGAGAAGACCGTCGCCTCGTTGACCGACATCGTGGGCTCCTTGGGCTATGCATTCGTCGAGGTACGTCCCAATATCCGGCGCAATAAGGACACCCTCACCATCGATGTCACCTTCGACATCCAGGAGGGTCCGCGCGTCTATGTCGAGCGCATCAATATTTCAGGCAATACGCGTACCCTCGACAAGGTGATCCGGCGCGAGTTTCGCCTGGCCGAGGGTGACGCCTTCTCGACCGCAAAGGTGCGCCGCAGCCAGGAGCGCCTGCGCAACCTCGGCTTCTTTGAGAAGGTCGACATCGCGGCCACGCCAGGTTCGACGCCCGACAAGACCAACCTCGAAGTCCAGGTCGTCGAGCAGAGCACCGGCGACATTTCCTTCGGCGCCGGCTTCTCGACCACCTCGGGCATCCTGGGCGACATCTCGCTGAAAGAGCGCAACCTGCTCGGCAAGGGCCAAGAGCTGAGGCTCGGCCTGTCCCTCGGCAGCTTGAGCACGCTGGTCGACCTCAGCTTCACGGAGCCCTATTTCCTAGACCGGCCGATGGCCGCGGGCTTCGATGCCTTCCTGACGTCAAACGACCGGCAGGCCGTCGCATCGTACAATGACGCGAGCATCGGCTTCGCCTTGCGGGCCGGCTGGGCCTACAGCGAGCATATGCGTCAGGCCGTGCGCTACACGCTGCGCCAGACCAACATCTACAACGTCCAGCCGTGGGCCTCGTTCGTGGTGCAGGCCAACGCTGGCCTCTCGCTTGTCAACGAGTTTGCCGAGACGGTCTCCTGGGACACGCGCGACACGCGTATCAACACATCGAAGGGCGCGCTCGTCCGCCATACGATGGCGGTGGCGACGGCGCCTGGCACCCAGCAATATTTCCGAACGACAGCCGACGCCGTCTACTACCAGACGATCATCGAGGACTTCGTTGCGTCAATCGGTGGCTCGGTTGGCGCGATCTTTCCCTACAACAACACAACGCTCACCCTCAGCAACCTGTTCTTCATCGGCGGCGATACATTGCGCGGCTTCGCGGTCGGCGGCATCGGGCCGCGCGACGCGAACACCTCCGACGCGCTGGGCGGCACATATTTCTATACCGGAACGACCGAACTGAGCTTCCCGGTCGGCCTGCCCAAGGAGATCGGCGTGTTCGGCAAGGCGTTCGTCGATGTCGGCTCGCTATGGGGTGTGGGGGGAGCGGCGGCCTATTCGAGCTCCGTGCTCACCAGCAACACGATGCGGGTGGCGACCGGGGTGGGCATCCAGTGGATCTCGCCATTCGGTCCGATCCGCATTGACTATGCCTTCCCCGTGGTACAGGACCCGTGGGACAAGACCCAGAACATCCGCTTCAGCTTCGGCACGCGCTTCTAAGGACGCCGCGGTCATGAACATCCAGACCGACAACACCAGTGTCGCTACGGGAACCGCGGTCGACATAAAGCGAATCCTGCAGATGATCCCGCACCGCTATCCCATGCTGATGGTGGATCGCGTGGTGGACATGCAGCTCGACCATAGTGCGGTCGGCATCAAGAACGTCAGCATCAACGAGCCGTTTTTTCAGGGCCATTTTCCTTCCGAACCCGTGATGCCCGGCGTGCTGATCGTCGAGGCGATGGCGCAGACGGCCGCGGTCCTGGTGGTCGCGACCTTTGGATCGGAGTCGGAAGGCAAGCTGGTGTATTTCATGTCGATCGACGGCGTGCGGTTCCGCCGCCCGGTGCTGCCGGGCGACCAGCTGCATCTGCGCGTCGAGAAGATCCAGAGCCGGGGAAACGTCTGGAAGTTCTCCGGCAAGGCCTTGGTCGACGGAAAGGTTGCGGCAGAGGCGACCTTCGCGGCCATGATCAGGGACAGATAGAGGAGGGGAAGATGCCCGACACCGCCACCAACTATCGCATGCTCCACACCATGATCCGGGTGAAGGATCTCGACAAGTCGCTGGCCTTCTACACCGGACCGATGGGCATGCAGCTGTTGCGCAAGCGCGAGGTGCCGGACGGCAAGTACACGCTCGCCTTCGTCGGCTATGGCGACGAGAAGGAACACGCCGTGGTTGAGCTCACCTACAATTGGGATCAGGAGAAGCCCTACGAGATCGGCACCGGCTTTGGCCATCTCGCGGTCGGCGTGCCGGACGTCTACGGCATGTGCGAGCAGGTCACCAAGACGGGCGGCAAGGTCACGCGCGCGCCGGGACCGGTGAAGTTCGGCACCACCGTGATCGCCTTCGTCGAAGACCCGGACGGCTACAAGATCGAGCTGATCGAACGGAAGTAACCTCCGTTGTCATTCCGAGCGAAGCGAGGAACCCTTACGGCAACTCGGAAGGTCCATCGGGCGTCGCCCTCGGGATGGCAAGAGGGGCCATCACGTCAACGTCCAGTTCAGGATGGCGAGCAGCGCCAAGGCGGACGCCACGGCCACGAAGAGCACATGTCGCCACCGCCAAGGCCGGCGATGATTGTCGTTGGCCGGTCGCCCCAGCCGCACGATGCGGGGCAGCGACTTGGGCTTGTGCGCATCGGCCCAATTCGATTCCCGGCGATGTCCTCGCGACGATCTTGCCATGCCCTCTCGCTTTCCTCCCGGGTCAGCGAAGTGGAATAGACGATCAGGCCCTCAGATGAAGCGGCTTGTAGGGCCGTTCGGTCTGGCCGTTGTAGAGCTGGCGCGGGCGGCCGATCTTCTGGTCGGGATCCTCGATCATCTCGTTCCACTGGGAGATCCAGCCGACCGTGCGCGCCACCGCGAAGACTACGGTGAACATCGAGGTCGGGATGCCGATCGCGCGGAAAATGATTCCCGAATAGAAGTCGACGTTGGGATAGAGCTTCTTGGAAATGAAGTAATCGTCCTTGAGCGCGATCTGCTCCATCTCCATCGCGAGCTCGAGCAGCGGGTCGTGTTCGATGCCCAGCGAAGTGAGAACCTCGTGGCAGGTCTGGCGCATCACCTTGGCGCGCGGATCGTAGTTCTTGTAGACGCGATGGCCGAAGCCCATCAGCCGCGTATGGTCCTGCTTGTCCTTCACGCGCGACAGGAAGCCGGGAATGTTCTGCTTTCCGCCGATCTCCTGCAGCATGTTGATGACCGCCTCGTTGGCGCCGCCGTGGCTCGGGCCCCACAGGGAAGCGATGCCGGCAGCAATGCAGGCGAACGGGTTGGCGCCGGACGAGCCGGCAAGCCGCACCGTCGACGTCGAGGCGTTCTGCTCGTGGTCGGCATGCAGCATCAGGATGCGATCCATCGCCTTCTCGAGCACCGGATTGATCTCGTACTCTTCGGCCGGCACCGAGAACATCATGCGCAGGAAATTGGCCGAGTAGCTGAGGTCGTTGCGCGGATAAACGAACGGCTGGCCGACCGAGTACTTGTAGGCCATGGCCGCGACCGTCGGCATCTTGGCGACCAGCCGGTACGAGGCCACCATGCGCTGGTGCGGATCGTGGATGTCGAGCGAGTCGTGGTAGAAGGCGGCAAGTGCTCCGACGACGCCGCAACACACCGCCATCGGATGCGCGTCGCGCCGGAAGCCGCGATAGAAGGTGCTGAGCTGTTCATGCACCATCGTGTGATAGGTAATGTCCTTGACGAATTTTTCCTTTTGCGCCTTGGTCGGCAACTCGCCCTTCATCAGGAGGTAGCAGACCTCCATGAAGTCGCTCTGCTCGGCGAGCTCGGCGATGTTGTAGCCGCGATAGAGCAGGACGCCTTCGTCGCCGTCGATGTAGGTGATCTGGGAACCGCACGAGCCGGTCGACGTGAAGCCGGGATCATAGGTGAACATGCCGGAGTCGCCGTAGAGCTTGCGAATGTCGACGAGGCGCGGCCCGATGGTCCCGTGGATGATGGGATACTCGTATGACTTCCCGGTCTCGTTGTCGGTCAGGGTCGCGGTCGATTTGGCCATTTTGCAACTCTTTCGGGCTCGATTTGGCTGGTTCGGCCGCACCCTAACAAGCCGCTCCCGGAGGCGCAATTGTGCCGACAAACCGCTATTTCGCGGCGGCTCGCGCGAGCTTCAATCGACCGTCCATCACGAGGAGTGCAAGACCGATCAGGGCCATTCCGCCGAACTGACGCGGCGACAGCCGCTCGTCGAGGAAGGCCGCGCCGAGCATGATGGAGATCGGGGGTATCATTAGGGTTACCAGCAAGAGATTGGTGGCGCCGGCGGCAGCCAGGATGCGGAAATAGAGCACGTAGGCAAGAGCGGTAGACAACAGCGCAAGCCCGGCCAACGCAGACAGGACGCCGAGCGAGGGAAGCGATGGCATCGTCCAGGGCTGGTCCACCAGCAGCATGATCGGAAGAATCAACGCCGCGCTCGCCGTCAGCTGGCCTGCCGCGGCCTGCGCAGCGCTCACGCTCATGGCCCTGAAACGACGGCCGAAGACTCCGGCCACTGCGTAGGAAATCGCCGCCGCCACGCACGCAAGCTCGGCCCAAACGCTCGAGCCTGCCACCAGAAGGTCCGGCCCGACCAGCACTGCCACGCCCAGCAACCCTGTACCGAGCGCCGCAAGCTTGACGCCCGTCAACCGTTCATCGGTCGTCGCCAGATGCGCGACGATCAACGTGAAGAGCGGTGTGGTCGCGTTGAGGATGGCGGCAAGACCCGACGGGATCTGTGTCTGACCCCAGAAGATGAGGCTGAATGGCAGGACATTGTTGAGAAGGCCCATGACGGCGTAGTCGCGCCAAGGGGCCGCGACGCGGAACGCCGCGTTGCCCATTGCCCTCAGGAGGAGGTTGAGCGCGAGGGCTGCCAAGCCGACGCGTATGAACACGACGGTCAGAGGCTGCAGTTCGCTGACCGCTATCCTGGCGAAGAAGAACGACCCGCCCCACAGGATCGAGAGCGACAGAAGCCATAGCCATACGCGCAGCGGCATGCGCGCAGCGTGGCTCGCATGGACCGGCGACTTCTATCCGGCGGCGGCCTGCAATCTCGCCCGCGTCTCGCTCGGTCCCAGGATGGCCAGCACCTCGAAAATGCCGGGTGAGGCGGTCGAACCGGTCATCGCCACGCGCAGCGGCTGGGCGACCTGGCCAAGCTTCACGCCCTGCGCTTCGCTGAAGCGCCGGATGGTCTCCTCGATCTGCTTCTCGCTCCAGTCGGCGCCCTGGGCGTCGAGTGCGTCGGCGAGCTTGGGCAGCAGCGCCTTGGCTTGCGGGGTGAGCTGCGCCCGCGCCTTGTCGTCGGTGATCGGCGCCGCGCCGTGGCGGGCATAGAAGACGAGGTTGTCGGCGAGCTCGACCAGAGTGCGCGACCGCTGCTTGACGCCGTTCATGCCGCGCCGAACGCGGGCCAGGGCCACAGGATCGATGGGGCCACCGAGGTTCTTCTCGACGCGCGGCAGCACCAGCGCCAACAGCGACTCGTCCGCCGTCTCACGCAGGTAGTGCGCATTGAGATTGGTGAGCTTGGCCGTGTCGAATCGCGACGGCGAGCGGCCAACGCCAGAGAGATCGAACCACTCGATCGCCTGTTCGGTGGAGATGATCTCGTCGTCGCCATGCCCCCAGCCCAGGCGCAGCAGGTAGTTGCGCAAGGCAGCCGCCAGGAACCCCATGTCGCGGTAGGCATCGACCCCGAGCGCGCCGTGCCGCTTGCTGAGCTTGGCGCCGTCCGGACCATGGATCAGCGGGATGTGGGCATAGACCGGCTCCGGCCAGCCCATGGCGCGGATGATCTGCAGCTGGCGAAACGCATTGTTCAGGTGATCATCGCCGCGGATCACGTGTGTCACGCCCATGTCCTGGTCGTCGACCACGACGGCAAGCATGTAGGTCGGCGTGCCGTCGGCGCGCAGCAGGACCATGTCGTCGAGAACCGCGTTCTCGACGGTGACCTCGCCCTGCACGGCATCCTGAATCACGGTCCGGCCGCTTTGCGGCGCGCGCAACCGGATGACAGGCGCCACACCGGCAGGAGCCTCCTTGGGATCACGGTCGCGCCATCGGCCGTCATAACGCACCGGCACGCCCGCACGACGCTGCCCGTCGCGCATCTCCTCCAGTTCCTGCGGCGAGGCGTAGCAATAGTAGGCCTTGCCCTCGGCCATCATCTGACGCGCGACCTCGGCGTGCCGCTCGGAGCGCACGAACTGGTAGGTGACATCGCCATCCCAGTCGAGGCCGAGCCAGGAGAGGCCATCGAGAATGGCATCGATGGCGGTCTGGGTAGAGCGGGCGCGGTCGGTGTCCTCGATGCGCAGCAGGTACTTGCCGCCGTGATGGCGCGCGAACAGCCAGTTGAAGAGGGCAGTGCGCGCGCCGCCGATGTGCAGGAAGCCGGTCGGAGACGGGGCGAAACGGGTAACGACGGTCATTGTACGAATCGATTGCTACTGGCGCGTGCAGCTTTGACGCCAATTCCAGCCTAGAATGCGCGCCGTAGGTAGGGGAGGCCCAAGGGGCTGTCAAACGGTGGGGTCAACGGACGAGGACACGGCGTGACGCGGGCACGTACCTGGATCGTCGACCAGCTCGACGCCGAACGTGGCCGCTGGATTCTGTGGCTGCCAGTGGCGCTGGGTCTCGGTATCGCGGTGTATTTCGAGCTGCCCAACGAGCCCGCCCTGTGGCTCGGACCGACGCTCGCCGCTGCGACGGCTCTCGTTGTCTTCCTGACGCCGGGGGGAACGCTTGCACGCGCGTTGGCGATCGGGCTGTTGGCTGCGGCCGTCGGCTTTGCCCTGGTGACGTGGCGGACCGCGACGCGTGCGGCACCGACCCTCAGCCGGCCGCTCTTCAACACCAATGTCGAAGGGCGCATTGCCGATATTCAGCGGCTGCCCGAGGGCGTGCGCGTGGTGCTGGAGTCGGTTCGACTGAAGGGCAGCGGCGCACCGCCCGCGGAGATGATGCCCGAGCGCGTGCGTGTGTCCTTGTCGAAGGGCGCGCCTGAGATCCATGTCGGTGATCGCCTGCTGGTGCTCGCCAATCTCAGTCCGCCGGGTGGACCGGCGCTGCCCGGCGCGTTCGATTTCCAGCGCGTCGCCTGGTACTTGCAGATCGGCGGCGTCGGCTACGCGCTGGCCCCGGCGACCGTTATCGAGCGCGGCCGACCCAACGGCCTGGTGCGAACCATCGATGCCCTGCGCGCCGACGTCACCGAGCGCATCCTGAAGGCTCTTCCCGGGCCGGCGGGCGGCGTCGCGGCAGCCCTGCTGACCGGCGAACAGAGCGCCGTCGACAAGGACATCACCCAGGCCATGCGCGATTCCGGCCTGGCGCATATCCTCTCGGTGTCGGGCCTGCATATCGTCTTCGTGGTCGGCCTGGTAATGGGCCTGGTGCGCTACGGCATCGCGCTGGTGCCGCCGCTGGCGCTGCGCGTGAACGCCAAGAAGATCGCCGCCGTGCTCGCGCTCCTGGTTGCCTTGTTCTACACCGCCCTGGCCGGCGCGCCGGTACCGGCGCAGCGCGCCTGCGCCATGGCGGGCTTCGCCCTGATCGCGGTGCTGCTCGACCGCACGGCGCTGTCGCTGCGGCTGGTCGCATGGTCGGCGGTCATCGTCCTGCTGGCCGCGCCCGAAGCGCTGACGGGCGCATCATTCCAGATGTCGTTCGCGGCGGTCATCGCGCTGATCGCCGCGTGGGAAGCGGCGGCGCCCTGGCGACGGCGGCTGCACGAGGGGGCGGAGCTATCTTCGCAGCGCTGGCTGTGGCGACTGGGGGCGGGGATCGCCGCCAGCCTCGCCACGACGCTGATCGCCTCGATCGCTACCGGCGCCTTCGCGGCTTACCACTTCAATCGGCTCTCCTTGCTGGGGGTCGCGGCCAACATGCTGGGCGTGCCGCTCACCGGTTTGTGGATCATGCCGTGGGGACTGATCGCCATGCTGCTGATGCCGCTCGGCCTGGAGAAGTGGGCGCTGGTGCCGATGGGCTGGGGTGTCGAGGGCCTCAACGCCATTGCCATCCACGTCGCCGGATGGCCCAACGCGGCGACCTTGGTCCCGTCGTTCCCCGGCACGACCCTGTGGCTGCTGACGTTGGGCGGGCTGTGGCTTTGTCTGTGGCGACGATCGTGGCGCTGGGCCGGCCTGCCTGTAGTCGTGATCGGCCTGCTGCTTGCGCCGCCCGCCGATCCCGACCTGCTGATGAGCGAAGACGGCCGCCTCCTCGGGTTGCGCGACGCCAGTGGCGTGGTGCATGTCGCTTCGCAGCGCACCGATCGGTTCGTGAGCGAGACCTGGGCGCGACGAAGCGGCCAGGAGGGCGTCAAGCGCTGGAGCGTCAGCGCCGACGAGCAGGCAGCGGGCCTTGGGTGCACGGCTGGACTGTGCCGCTGGCGCAAGGGGCCGTGGCGCGTGGCGATGGTGAGCGACGAACGAAAGCTGGCCGAGGCCTGCGCCAATGCCGACATCGTGCTTTCGACAGTCGACGCGCAAGCGCGCTGCAAAGGGCCACGCCTGATCCTCGATCGTCGCGATGCGTGGCGGGACGGCGCTCAGGCACTGTGGCTCGACGAGTCCGGGTTGCGCCGCGACAGCTCGAACGCCCGAAGAGGCGACCGTCCCTGGGTGCCCAACAGCTCGGTCCGCCAGACCCTGATCAAGCCGCCGGGCGCATAGGCTCAGTGGTAACGTCGGTAGAGGCCGGCCAGCCGTCCCTGAATCTTCACGCGGTCCGGACCGAAGATCCGCGTCTCGTACGCCGCGTTGGCCGGTTCGAGCGCGATCGAAGCGCCTTTCTTGCGCAGGCGCTTGAGCGTCGCCTCGGTGTCGTCGATCAGCGCAACGACGATGTCGCCGGTTTCGGCGGTATCGGCACTCCTGATGATCGCGATGTCGCCGTCGAGTATGCCGGCTTCGATCATGGAATCGCCCTGCACCTCGAGGCAGTAGTGCGCCCCGGAGCCCAACAAGGCGACCGGCACGTCGACGGTCGTGGAATTGTCGCGCAGCGCTTCGATCGGCGTGCCGGCAGCGATGCGTCCATAGAGAGGCAGGCTGAGCGCCTGGGCCTCGTTGGCCACCTGGATGGCGCCGGCCAGCGGCACGCGTTCGCCGCGGATCACCTGCGGCACGAAGGCCTCGCGCATTTCGGCCATGCCGCGGCTGAGAAGCGGGGTGACGTTGGCGGCCGGCATGGCGGCCGCGTCAGGCAGCTTCAGCACCTGCAGCGCGCGCGCACGATGTGGCAGCCGGCGCAGGAAGCCGCGCTCCTCGAGGCCGGTGATCAGGCGGTGGATGCCCGACTTCGACTTGAGCCGAAGCGCTTCCTTCATTTCGTCAAAGGACGGCGAGACGCCATCGTCGTTCAGCCGCTTGTTGATGAACATCAACAGCTCGTTCTGTTTGCGGGTCAGCACCGTCATTCTCCCCGAAATGCCTACCAGATTTCGGAACAAATCCTGAAACCCGCTACATGTTCTAGTTTAGTTCCAAGCCGAGGTCAAGTTATCCAGAGGAAGACGGGGATGATGCGGGTCTTCAGTAGGAACCAGGGAGAACAGAAAGATCGATCACTTGGACAGTGTCGCCAGCCTTGCGCGGCGCATCGTGCGCCGGGCGGACGAGCAGGGCGTCGCTCCTCGCGAGCACCGACAGCATGGAACTGTCCTGGACAGGATGCGGCTCGACCATCAGCGCACCGTCGCTGCCGCGCACGAGCTTCGACCGCACATAGTCCTCACGCGTGTCGTTCTGCTTGAGATCGACGGCGAGGCGCGCCGGAACCGTCGCGGCGGGATCGCCCGATTGACCCAGCATGCGCTCCAGCGCCGGCCTCACGAACAAGAGCGCACACACCATCGTCGAAACCGGATTGCCGGGCAGCCCCAGCACGCGCGCGCGGTCCTTGGCGGCGAACATCAGCGGCTTGCCGGGGCGCATGGCGATGCGCCAGAAATCCATGGTGAAGCCTTGCGCCTTCAGCGCCGCCTGAACGAGGTCATGGTCGCCGACCGAGGCGCCGCCCAGCGTGATCAGGAGGTCATGCTGCGCGCCGGCGGCAATGCGCTGCTCGATCAGCTGGGCATCGTCGCGCGCGATATCGAACAAGATGGGCTCGCCGCCCCACGCGCGCACCAGAGCGGCGACCGCGATGCCGGACGAGGAGACGATCCGGTTGCGGCCCACCGTCTCGCCCGGCATCACGAGCTCATCGCCGGTCGACAAAATTGCGACCCGCGGTTTGCGATGCACCGACAGCCAGGGAACATTCATGGCAGCGAGCAACGCGACATCGCGGGCCGTCAGCCGTCGGCCCGCCGGCACCGGCTGGTTGCCCGCGGCAAAATCGAGGCCGGCCTTGCGGATGTGCCGGCCGATGCGCGGCGCCTCGAGGATCGTGATCGTGTCGCCCTCGGCCTTGGTATCTTCCTGGATGACGATCGAATCCGCGCCCATCGGCAGCGGACCGCCGGTGAAGATGCGCACCGTTTCGCCCGGTTGGAGCGCGTGGTCGTAGGAGCCGCCGGCCGGCGCTTGGCCGACCAGCCGCACCGTCGCTGGGACCGCGGCGACATCCTCGGCGCGCAACGCATAGCCGTCCATTGCCGACAGATCGGCCGACGGCTGCGTCAACCGCGCCGCCGGCGCCTCGGCCAGCACGCGGCCGGCGGCCTCGGCGATGGACACCATCTCCGCCGGCAGTGACACGAAGGCTGCGATGACTCGGGTGTGGGCGTCGCGAACGGAAAGCATCAGGAGGCGTCGAAGGAGCCGGATTTGCCGCCCGACTTATGTAGGAGGCGGACCTCGGAAATCACCATGCCGCGGTCGACCGCCTTGCACATGTCGTAGACGGTGAGCGCGGCGACCGTGGCCGCGGTCAGGGCCTCCATCTCGACGCCGGTGCGGCCTTTGAGGCGGCAGGTTGCCTCGATCTCGACGGCGTTGCGCGCGGGGTCGAGCGACAGCCGCACGTCGACCGAGCTTAGGCTCAGCGGATGGCAGAGCGGGATCAGATCGGCTGTCTTCTTGGCGGCCATGATGCCGGCGAGCTGCGCCACCGCCAGCACGTCGCCCTTGGCCGCCTTGCCGTCGCGGATCAGGGCGAGCGTCGCCGGTTGCATGGTGACCGTCGCGCGGGCCACGGCGACGCGCTCGGTCTCGGCCTTGCCGCCGACATCGACCATGCGGGCATTGCCGCGCTCGTCGAAGTGGGTCAGCGTCTTGCCGGTCATGCCGCCGCCCTGCGCTCGAGGAGGGCGCGGACGGCGGCCTCGACATCGGGCTTGCGCATGAAGCTCTCGCCGATCAGGAAAGCCGAAGCGCCGACCGCCGCCATGCGTCGAAGATCGGCCGGCGTGGCAAGGCCGCTTTCGGCCACGAGAACGCGGTCCGCGGGCACCTTGGGCGCGAGCTGCTCGGTGGTCGCGAGATCGACCGCGAGCGTCTTGAGGTTTCGGTTGTTGACGCCGACCAGATCGCTGTCGATGCGAAGCGCGCGCTCGAGCTCGACCGCATCGTGCACCTCGACCAGCACGTCCATGCGCCAGGCATGCGCCAGCCGCGCCAGCTCGGCCGCGAGGCCGTCGTCCAGGCACGCCATGATCAAGAGGATGCAGTCGGCACCCAGGGCGCGCGCTTCAGGCACCTGGTAGGGGTCGATCATGAAATCCTTGCGCAGGACCGGCAGGCCCACCGCAGCGCGAGCCTGCACCAGAAACTCGTCGCACCCCTGGAAGTAGGGCTCATCGGTCAGCACCGAGAGGCAGCTAGCGCCACCTCGGGCATAGGCGCGGGCCAGGGCAGGGGGATCGAAATCGGCGCGGATCAGGCCTTTGCTGGGCGAGGCTTTCTTGATCTCGGCAATCAGGCCGTAGCCGCCCGCGCCAATCGCGGCCTTGAGCGCCCGGGCAAAGCCGCGCGGCGCATCTGCCACCTTGGCCGCGGCCTCGACCTCACCCAGTGGACGCGCCTGCTTGCGTGCCGCGACGTGCTTCTGCTTGTCGGCGACGATGGCGGCCAGTGTGTCGCTCATGCGCAAATCCTCCGCAGCGCGGCCAGTGCGTGGGCCGCCCTGCCCGAATCGATCGACTCGATGGCCAACGCCGCTCCCTCCTTGAGGTCCCGCGCCTTGCCCGCGACCATCAGGGCGGCCGCGCTGTTCAGCACGACGATGTCGCGGAAAGCGGTCTTCTTGCCGCCGAGCACGTCCTCGATGGCCTGCGCATTGTGCATTGCATCGGCGCCCTTGAGATCGGCCATGCTGGCCCGGGGCAAGCCGATCTCCTCAGGCCGGATCTCGATCTCACTCACCCGCCCGTCTTCCAGGGAGGCAGCCCAGCTGGCCGTGGTCGTGGTGAGTTCGTCCATGCCGTCCTGGCCATGCACCACGAGCGCCCGCTCGAGGCCGAGCCGGCCCAGCGCCTCGGCCACCGGCTTCAGCCAGTGCTTGTCGAACACGCCGACCAGCTGGCGTTTGACCAGGGCCGGGTTGGACATCGGGCCCAGCAGATTGAAGATGGTGCGGTTGGGGGCGAGCTCGACGCGCGGTCCCGCGACATTGCGCATCGCCGAGTGATGGCGGGGCGCCATCAGGAAGCAGACATTGGCTTCGACCAGCGCCCGCTCGAGTGTCTCGATGGGCAGCTCGAGCCCGATGCCCAGCGCCGCCAGCACGTCGGCCGCCCCCGACTTCGAGGTGAACGCCCGATTGCCGTGCTTGGCAACCGGCACGCCGGCGCCGGCCACGACGAAGGCCGAGCAAGACGACACGTTGTAGGTGCCGTGGTGGTCGCCGCCGGTGCCGACGATGTCGATCGCGCCCGGCGGTGCCTTGACCTTTTGCGCCTTGTGGCGCAGCGCCAGTGCCCCGCCGGCCAGCTCCTCCGCCGTCTCGCCGCGCACCTTGAGGCCCATCAGGAAGGCACCCATCTGGGCCGGCGTGGCGTCGCCCGAGGTCATGATGTCGAACGCCCGCTCGGCCTCGTCGACGCCGAGCGTCTGGCCGTTGCCGACCTTTGCCAGAAGCTGCCGGAAGTCGTCGATGTCGCCTTTCACCCGCGTCCCCATTCGCCCTTGCCGCAACGCCCGGCGGGCGCGTAGCTATATCACATGGCTCACGAACTCATCCTCAAGGTCACCGGCATGGATTGCGACGGCTGCGTCAAGGCCGTCACGCGTGCCGCCACCGGCGCAGGCAGCGCACCGATCTCGGTCGATCTCAAGAGCGGCGAAATGCGGCTGCCGCCGGGCGCCGACGTTGCCGCCATCACGCGAGCGATCCAGCGGGCAGGATTCGGGGTCGCCTCCTGAGGCCTCCCAAAGGGCAATAAGTGGGCTCCGGTGCCGGGATTCCGGTTCTCGCACCGGCTGCTTCGGCATGTTCTTTTCTTAGCATAATAACAATGTCTTAGAGCGCGATCCTAATTATTAGCTGTAATCACTTGCGAAACTAATAAGCATGCTTATATCAAGCGTGCTTAAGAACTATACGCGCATGGAACATCCGTCTCAAAACCTCGGTTTCCTTCTGCACGATGTCGCACGCCTGATGCGCAAGCGCTTTGAGCAGAACGCCCGCCAGCTGCGGCTGACGCGCTCGCAGTGCCAGGTGCTGGCACATCTGGCTCGTCAGGAAGGCATCGCGCAAAGCGGCCTCGCGGACATTCTCGAGGTCGAGCCCATCACGCTCACCCGCATCCTCGACCGCCTCGAGGGCGGCGGCCTGGTCGAACGCCGGCCGCACCCGACCGATCGCCGCATCCGCCAGCTCTATCTGACCGCGGAAGCCCGTCCGCTGCTCGCCGATATCTTCGCCATCGGCGCCGCGACGCGCGGCGAGGCGCTCGAGGGCGTGCCCGAGCTCGAGCGCGAGTTCCTGATCGCCACCCTGACGTCGATGAAGGCGAACTTGCTGCGCAAGCTGAACGGCGACATCGAAAGGAAGGCCGATCATGGCTAACCGCAGCTTCTTCCGCCGGCTCGGTCTGGCCGACGAAGTGGCCGCCCCGACACTTGGCCCTGCTCTGGCCAAGCTGAAACAGCCGCGCGTGCTGCGCCGCGTGCTGCTGGCGCTGGGTCCGGCGGTGGTCGGGCTGGGCGCCGTTTTCCTCTACCTCGGTGGCGGGCGCTACGTGTCGACCGACAACGCCTATGTTCAGGCCGGCAAGGTCACGGTGGCGACCGACGTCTCAGGCATCGTTGCCAGCATCCCGGTCCATGAAAGCGAGAAGGTTGAAGCGGGCCAGGTCCTGTTCACGCTCGACCCGGAGCCGTTCCGCATCGCTCTCGCTGGTGCCGAGGCCAATCTCGGCCAGGTCCGCAACCAGCTCGTGACCTTGCAGGCGACCTACCGCCAGAAGCTGGCGCAGATCGAGCAGGCGAAGGCCGACGTCGTCCTTTACCAATCGACGTATCAACGCCAGCAGGAGCTGGTGAAACGCGGCGCTGTCAGCCAGGCGACCTTCGACCAGGCCAAGCGCGACCTCGATGCGGCGCGCGACCGTGTCGCCATGGCCGAGCAGGACGCGGCGGCGACGCTCGCCCAGCTGGGCGGCAACGTCGATGCCAAGGTCGAGGAGAATCCGACCTACCTGGCGGCGAAGGCGCAGGTGGACAAGGCCGAGCGCGATCTGCGCCGCACGACCGTGCGGGCGCCGTCGGCCGGCATCATCACCAACGTCGAGGCCCTGCAGGTCGGCGAGTATCTGCCGGCAGCGCAGCCCGCGTTCAGCCTGGTGTCCTCGACCAACCTCTGGATCGAGGCCAATCCCAAGGAGTCCGACATCACCTGGCTGAAGCCCGGCGATTCGGCGGTCGCCACCATCGATGCCTATCCGGGCCGCGAATGGAAGGCGACGGTCACCAGCCTGGCGCCCGCGACGGGCACCGAGTTCTCGGTCCTGCCGGCGCAGAACGCCACCGGCAACTGGGTGAAGGTGGTCCAGCGCGTCCCGGTGCGGCTCAGCGTGCAGCTGCCGGCCGACGCGCCGCCGCTGCGTACCGGCATGAGCGCCACCGTCGACATCGACACCGGCCACCGCCGCTCGCTCAAGGACCTTTTCGCCTCGGCAGTGGAGTTCGTGGGGCTCTGACCATGTCGCCCTCGGCGAACGACAAGCCGCAGCACGACAAACGCCAGCACGTGGCGCTGCTCACGCTCTGCGTGATGCTCGCCACCATCATGCAGGCGCTCGACACGACGATTGCCAACGTGGCGCTGCCCTACATGCAGGGCACGCTGTCGGCGACCGCCGACCAGATCAACTGGGTGCTGACCTCCTACATCGTGGCCGCCGCCATCGCCACGCCGGTGACCGGCTTCCTCGAGGCGCGGCTGGGCCGCAAGCGGCTGTTCCTCGGCGCCGTCTCGGGCTTCACCGTGGCCTCCGTGCTGTGCGGCATCGCCACCAGCCTGCCGGAGATGGTGATCTTCCGTCTCGTGCAGGGCTTGTTCGGCGCCTCGCTGGTGCCCTTGTCGCAGGCCGTGCTGCTCGACTCCTATCCGCGCGAGAAGCACGGCTCGGCGATGGCGCTGTGGGGCGTCGGCGTCATGGTCGGCCCGATCCTGGGCCCGACCTTGGGCGGCTGGCTGACCGAGTACTACAACTGGCGCTGGGTGTTCTACATCAACGTGCCGATCGGCATTTTGACGTTCCTCGGCCTGTCGGCCTATCTGGCGCCCAGCAAGACCAGCAAGACCTCACTGGACTGGTTCGGCTTCGCCATGCTCAGCCTCGCGATCGGCGCCTTCCAGACCATGCTCGACCGCGGCGAGCAGCTCGACTGGTTTTCCTCGCGCGAGATCGTCATCGAAGCGGTGCTGGCCGGGCTCGCCTTCTACCTGTTCCTGGTGCAGACCTTCACGGTTAAAGAGCCCTTCATCGACCCGTCTATCTTCCGTGACCGCAACTTCGTCCTGGGACTCTGCTTCATCTTCGTGGTCGGCATCATTCTGCTCGCCTCACTGGCGCTGATCACGCCCTACCTGCAGAACCTGATGAACTACCCGGTGCTGACGGCGGGCCTCGTGCTGGCGCCGCGCGGCATCGGCACCATGGTCGCCATGATGGTCGTCGGCCGCATCATCAACCGCGTCGACCCGCGCCACCTGCTGGGCGCCGGCCTAATGCTGACCGCGGCGGTGCTGTGGGAGATGACATTCTTCACGCCCGACGTCTCGCAATGGACCCTGATCCGCACCGGCGTCCTGCAGGGCATGGGGCTGGGCCTGATGTTCGTGCCGCTCTCCACCATCACCTTTGCCACGCTGCCCAACGCGCTGCGCACGCAGGGCACCGCGCTCTACAGCCTGATGCGCAACATCGGCTCGTCGATCGGCATCTCGCTGGTGGTGTTCCTGCTGACGCGTAACACGCAGGTCGTGCATGCCGAGCTGGCGGGTCACGTGACGCCGTTCAACGACCCGCTGAAGGCGCCGATGACGGCGCAGATCTGGAACATGGCGACGACGCTGGGCCGCGCCGCGCTCAACGCCGAAGTCACCAAGCAGGCGACGATCGTGGCCTACGCCGACGACTTCAAGCTGATGATGATCGTGGCGCTCGTGGCGCTGCCGCTGGTGTTCCTGCTGAGGCGGACGAAGGTTGGGGCGGGCCATGCGGCGGTGCCGGAGTAGACCTCAAACCCTCTCCAGTACTTCCATCTCGGCCTTCTCGGTGGCCTTTGCCGTCACCGGGGGGCGGGGTAGCCTGGCGTCGCCGGGCTCGATGAAGAACGTATAGTCGAGCGTGTACCAGGGCGGCGTTACATCGGGCGCCGGCGGCGGCCCGCTGTCGTGGCGCACGAAGTCGCCGATCAACATCTCGGTGACGCCGAACTGCACGTCGGTATCCAGATTCGGGTCGTCGTTGGCGTAGACCTGCGAGACGTGCGTCTTATAGCCCGGCTTGTAGATCAGGAAATGAACGTGAGCCGGACGCATGTTGTGGCGGCCCTGGGCCCGCACGAGAAGGCCCACCGGTCCATCGACCGGGATCGGATATCCAGCAGGCTTGATGGTGCGGAAGGCGATATGGC
>Ga0081539_10003826_pt1 | contig 17690 bp, 9 predicted proteins | sample TabmetS4T2R2_FD_71023 | JGI IMG/M metagenome (GOLD analysis project Ga0081539, IMG submission 71023) | Tabebuia heterophylla rhizosphere microbial communities from the University of Puerto Rico - S4T2R2 | ecosystem: Host-associated > Plants > Roots > Rhizosphere ...
AAGCAAGAGTTTCGGTTCGATCACCAGCGCCCGCGCCAACGCAACACGCTGCTGCTGGCCGCCGGAGAGCTCGCGCGGCTTGCGTTCACGCTCGCCCGGCGACAACCCGATCCGATCCAGCATCTCCTCGACCCGCAGGCGGCGTTCAGCTGCAGGTACGCGCCGGGCTTCGAGACCAAAGCCCACGTTTTCGCGCGCGGAGAGGTGAGGGAAGAGCGCGTAGTTCTGAAACACCATGCCGATTCCGCGTTTCTCCGGGGGCCATCCGGTCACGTTCTGACCATCCAGGAAGACCGTTCCAATTTCCGGTTGGATGTAACCGCCGACCATCCGTAAAAGCGTCGTCTTGCCGCAGCCGGAAGGACCGAGCAGACAACAGAATGCTCCCGCCTCTATCGCAAGTGAAACTTCATTCAAGACGACGCGCCGGCCGTAACGGCAGACGACGTCCCGTAACTCCATAAACGACATCGGATCATTATCCTTTGCGCAGAATCTCCCGGTCCCAGGTGGCGACGATGTTGTCCCAATCCTTGAAGTAGACATCGTAGGGATAATACCGCAGATTCTTTAACGCCTCCTCGGTCGATGGATAGACCTGGCCCCACAGCGGATCGGCAGCCGCCGTTTTCTGCGCGACCGAGAGCACGGGGCTGGCGGAACCGTTCATCGCAAAGGCTTCTTGTATCTCTTCCGAGAGGATGAGGTTGATGGCTTCTTCGGCCAGTTCCTTGCGGGCGCCGACCGGAATCACCCACATCAGCTGGACGAAGGCGCGATCGGCGTCCGGCACGACGGCTCCCAGGTCGGGCCGCTGGCGCAGGGCCGACAGCATCGCACCACTGCTCACGTTGCCGAGGGCGCAGTTCTGCTGGGCCAGGCTGAGAGTCATATCGGTCGATGTCGAATACCAGTATTTCACTCGATCGCGATTTTCTCGGGCGAATTGGATCACGCCGTTCAGATTGCTTGCGCACTCCGCCGCGGCGGTGCCGGGCCGCCCTTCGACAGCCACTTTCAGGCAGGCGAATGTGTAGAGCGACATATAGAATGAGTTGTAGAGGCCGAGCTTGCCTTTGACGTCATCCCGCATCAAGTCGCCCCAGCTCTTGGGTTCGAAATTCAACAGCTTCTTGTTATAGGCCAGCGTCATGGCCCCATCCGGAAACGGGATGCCGTAGCCTTCGTGGTAGACCCAATTGTTGAGCACCGAAGGCGGGATATTTTTGAGATTGGGAATGCGCTTGAAGTCGATCTTTTGGAAGAGGCCTTCACGGATCGCGGGATAACCCTGGGTCGCATCCGTGAGGACCAGATCGAAGGCCGGCTGTCCGGGAGGCGATGCCTTCAGCTTCGGGATCGAATCCCACCAGCCCGGATCGGGAATCACGGTCGCGCCGGTCTGAGCCTGGAAACGCGGCACAAAGGTTTCGCGGATGGTCTTCTCCCAGAAGCCGGAATAGATGAAGAGCCGGAGCGTTTGCCCGGCAAATGCCCCTGCGAAACCGCCGGATGGGGACGTGGTTGATTTTGAATCTGTCTTTCGACATCCCAGAATCGAAACGCCACCGGCTGCGGCGCCGGCCCAACCCAGAAATTGCCGGCGGTCGATGCGGGTCGTCTTCATGCACCCACTCCCGCGCCGAGGCTGGCTTCGTTCTCGTGACGCGCTTCGAGCTGATCGAGCTTGTTCATCATCTGCACGCTGTGAACCAGCGCGATCCCGGCCGCCATCGCACTGGCGACGTGGACGGCCTCGCTCATCTGCGCTTCGCTCACATGCATCTTGTGCAGTGTGGCGGTGTAGGAGTCGATGCAATAGGGGCATTTCAGCGCGTGCGCCACCGCCAGCGCGATCAGGGCTTTCTCGCGTTTGGTCAACTCACCGTCCCCCATGACTTGCCCGTAATAGGCGAAGAAGCTCTCCGCCATTTTCGGATTTGCGCGGCTGATTTCGGCGAAGCGGCCCAGATCTTGCGGCTGATAGTATCCATATCCCGCAGTGTGCCCGTTGGCGCTAACCGTGGCAGACTCTGTCGAGGGTTCAGCTCCACAGCAGGAGACCGATGCAGGATCGATCTTTTCGGGATTCGCCGGGCGCAGGTCACAGCCCATCTTGTCGGGATTCACCTTCAATGCGCCGTACGCGAATTCAAGCGGAATGCCGCTGTGTTCGCCTTCGTCCGGCGGATAGAGCCAATGTTTTTCGGCGACTTCGACGTGACAGCAGTAAACAGGGCGATCAGGACCGCCCTGCGAAGCGAGCGCCCAGTTGAGCGTCTGCGCCGCGGCCGGCAATGTGTCAAAGGTTTGGCGGACTTCGGCCGTTTCATCGCGCAGGTCGATTCCGATGTGATCCAGGAAAGGGCGCGGGCGGCGATTGGCTTCAGTCTCCAACAGTTCGTCCTGTGAGACCTTGATGTGCGAGAAGATGGCATTGATGGCGCCCGGGAAACGATATTTAACAAAACCGTCTTTTTGATGATCGAGGCGCGCCCCTGCCTCGAAGAACTGATTGATGGGCAGCTGGTGCGTGTCATCCACCTTGATGTGCAGATGCACGGTCTCAGCCAGCTCTATTGCTTTGTCGAGTGGCGTGTCAGGAGCGCCTAAACGATTGACGACTTCGATTTCGTGGCTGTTGAGCAGGCCGCACTCTTGCAATGCCTTGAGACTTGAGATCGCTTCGACGTTGTTTCGCAAGATCATTCCAATTCTCTCCCTTCATTGATTCGGTCTCGGGGAAGTGTCGCTTCGCCGCTCGTTGATAGTGATTGGATTGCTGTGCGCGGCAAGATAATTATCAGGCCGCGCCTTAAAGAGCAAACTGTTGCATATACGCCTCTCTTTCGAAAGAGGTTTCAAAGGAAACATGAATGCGGCCTTCTCATCTGAAACTATTGTTTAACTAAGCACATTTCTGTAATCACATCCTCAGTTGTTGTCACATAACTATATTTCGATGAAAACCTGAGCGGTTAAGCCATCCGAAGCGCCGCGAAAATCTTGACAGGTTCATGATTTCCATTATTATCACAACACAGAGGGAATTGTTTCAATATCTGCTTAACTGCGCAAATGTGCATACTAAATGAAGAAACAAATACGCCTGAACGCGTTGGACATGAACTGTGTAGGGTGTTGTCCGGGCTTGTGGCTTCACCCTGAAGACCAGACGATCCGCTACAACACGCTTGAATATTGGACGGAGATCGCCCGGGTGCTGGAGCGAGGCTTATTCGACTCGCTCTTCATTGCCGATATCTATGGTATCTACGACGTCTACGGAGGCAATGCGGACGCCGCGTTCCGCCATGCCGTTGAATTCCCCGTCAACGATCCATTCCTGTTAGTGCCGGCCATGGCGATGGTCACCAAACATCTGTCATTCGGTATCACGGGCACGGTGACTTATGAGCCGCCTTACAGTTTTGCGCGGAGGCTTTCCACGCTCGATCACCTGACCAACGGAAGGATCGCCTGGAACATCGTGACCGGCTATCTGGAAAGTGCGGCCAAAGCCTTCGGCCAACACGAACAGCTCCCGCACGATGAGCGATATGTATTGGCCTCCGAGTATATGGAGGTGGTCTATAAGCTCTGGGAGGGAAGCTGGGAAGACGGCGCCGTCCTGCGCGACAAAGTAAACCGGATCTTTGCCCGGCCTGAGAAGATTCATAAAGTCCATCATCAAGGGAAATATTTTCGCATGGAAGGCTACCACATTTGCGAGCCTTCCCCGCAGCGCACACCAGTCCTGTTTCAGGCCGGCGCTTCGTCCAAGGGCCGGCAGTTCGCCGCCGAGCACGCGGAGTGTGTCTTCATCTCCGGCCCGAGCCGGAAGATCGTGGCCGGTATCGTGTCGGACATCAGGAAACGCGCCGCGGAGCAGGGGCGCGATCCCAACAGTCTGGTTATCTTCACTGGACTTGCGGTAATTACAGGAGAGACGGATGCGGAGGCGCAGGCCAAACTAGCCGACTATCGCAATCACGTCAGCATCGAAGGTTGCCTGGCTCTCTTTGGCGGCTACATGGGCATCGACTTTGCCAAATACGATCTGGATCAACCGCTGGAGTATGTGGAGATCGACGCCATTCAGACGTTTATGGAGGGGTTCACCAAGGCCGATCCCACCCGCCGATGGACGCTGCGCGAGATCGCCGAGCATCTGGGCGCTGGGAGATCCACGGTGGTTGGCTCTCCGTCGACGGTGGCGGATGAACTCATCGGCTGGATGGATGAAACTGGAGTGGATGGTTTCAATCTCCGCTATATCGTCAGCCCGGGCGACATTAACGCTTTCGTCGATCTGGTGGTTCCCGAGTTACAGCGCCGCGGCGTATACAAGACCAGCTATGAAGAAGGCACGTTCCGTGAAAAGCTGTACGGAAAGGGGCGGAATTACCTGCCCGAGGACCATCCAGCGGCGAATTACCGGTATGGCCGCCCGAAGTTCGTTTCATCGGCAGTTTCGACTGACTGAACAATAGCCCTTGGCCACAAATCTGCTTGTGAGCATGGGCGGAGGGAAAAAAGATGGAAGCGATCTACTACGTCATGTCTTGGATTTGCCACCGAAAGTGTGAGCACTGCTACGAGAGCCGCTTTAAACCCTACTATGGTGAAGAGCAGGCCCGCCTGATCAGTGAAATGACGTCCGCATTTCCGAAGATCATCGCGAACCTGCCGGAGCGCATGACCTATTTCGATCTCGCCGACCCGTTGCCTGATGGCTCCCTGCCGGAAAAACGGGGCCGCGTGATTTTGTCCGGCGGAGAGATTCTCTTGAAACAGGTGCGGGAAGTGATGCTCTATCCGGCGATGGAGATGCTGTATGACAAGTACCACAACAATGGCGGCGTCGAGATCACCGTGCAGACGACGGGCGATCTCGTGACTGCCCAAATAGTGGAAGAGCTGCTCGAACATCATGTTGGCCACATCAATGTCTCCGGTCTCGATCATCACCACGACGGCATTGACCCCGAGAAGCTGCAAGAGAAGCTGACGCGCCTCTTCGAAGCGCATGGAATGACCCAGCGGGAACAGACGCAGACGCAAAGCCAGTTCAGACCCCGCGGCACGATCGAAAAAGGCCCATTCTTCAATTTCTACGGCGCCGTTCCCGGCTCCTGGATCGGCGAGCTCTGGCCCCGTGGCCGCGCCATTGAAAATGAAATCTCGACCGCGACGCTGAAGGAGAACTTCTGCGCCAGACGCTCGGGCGGCATCGATTTCCTGCAGTACCGTCATAGCGGTTCAAAAGTTTCGATTGAACCCAACGGCAATGTCTATCCTTGCTGCGCCAAAACGAAGGCTCCGCTTGGCTGCGTGGCTGACGAACCGTTGGAAGCCATTCTCGCGCGCCATGTCGGCAACCCGGTGTATGAAGCCATCTCGATGGGGCGCCCGGAACGCATGGGGGTGAGCCACGGCTGGAGCGTGGAAAAGTTCATCGAGAAATCGATCGTGCGGCTGCCATCCGGAAAACTCTATCAAAACTTCTGCGTCGGGTGCGACAGGTTCCACGAAGAAGTATTGATGAATCGCCCGCCGCTCGTCTCGATTCAGCGAGGTTCAGAAAAGTCCGCTCGAAGTTGAAAATTGCGGTCCACAGATGAAGCGGCGCCGCTCAGCCGCTCCATTTCAAATTGATCAATAGAGGAGAATTGTCTTGAATAATCTACGACGAGGCTCGATCCTCATCGCCTGTTTGCTCTCGCTCTCTTGCCTGGCATTCGCCCAGGGTTCAGGTTCCGTGGTCGGAACCATTACTGACAGTACCGGCAAAGCCGTGCCGCGCGCGAAGGTTGTCGCGGCCAATCTCAGTACATTGATCGAGAGGACGACAGAAGCAACCGACGCGGGAGAATTTCGGATTCCGGGACTGCCGGCCGGAAACTATAGCCTTGATGTTTCTCTCACCGGTTTTAAGGCGCTGAAGATCCCCGGATTCGCCGTCAACGTCGGACAGGAACGGCGCATCAATCTGATCCTCGAAGTTGGCACGCTGACTGAGACCGTCAGTGTTCAGGCAAACGCAACTGCGGTGACAACGGAATCGGCAACGCTCTCAACCGTCGTGGATCAGAAAAGCATCACTGATCTTCCGCTCAATGGCAGGCAATTGCAGAATCTGGCGCTACTGGTGCCGGGTGTAACCGCTGGCTGGCGGAGAACCACTGCGGCGGACCGTTACGCCAAGGCACGAGAGGGCACGTCGGCCGCATTCGTCGTGAATGGCGCGCGTGCGCGGTCCAATGATTTCATTCTCGATGGCGTGCCGGTGAACCTGCTGCAGTATGGTGTGATGAATTTCATCCCCTCGAACGAAGCCGTCCAGGAGTTCGAACTGAAGACCAGCGTTCCCCAAGCCGAATATGGCCGGACGATGGGGTCAACCGTGAACATGGTCACTCGCGGCGGCGCCAACGAGTATCGCGGAAATCTCTACGAATTCTTCCGTAATAACTGGATGGACGCCAATAACACCTTCAACAACCGGAGCAACGTCACACGCGGCGTCCTGCGCCAGAACCAGTTCGGTGGATCGTTTGGCGGACCCATCATCCACAACAAACATTTCTTCTTCGTCAACACGGAACTCCTGCGCATCGTGGAGGGCGTGGAGTCACGCCTCACCAGCGTGCCCACTCCCGACGAGAAGGCGGGCCGGATCGCGTATACCGACGCGGCCGGAACACGCCAGATTCTCGATCTTGCCGGACGCATCACACCTCTCTCGGCCAGGTTGCTGAAATTCTATCCGGCGCCGAACGTCTCCACGACCACCGGATTCAACTACAATGCGCCGCAAACGATCTTGCTCAATGATTACCAGGTGCATGTTCGCACGGACCATCACCTGAGCGAACGAGATACTTTGATGGCTCGTGTCTCGTGGAATCTGAACGACCAGGATTACCTGATCTATCGTTTTGGCGGCCCGTTCGTGCCTGGCTTCAATCTGCCGAACCCGGAGACTACGTCCAACGGAACCGTAGGCCATTTGCATACCTTCGGCAGCAACATCGTGAACGAGTTGCGGTTTGGCTGGACGCGCTACTCCAACGATCTCGGAAATGGAGACCAGACCAATGCGACCGAAATCGGTCTTCCCAACGGCTATGACATTGCGCCGGGTATTCCCGCCATTAACTTCCTGGCGGGCGGCATTGCCGACATCGGCGGACGAAGTCTGTATGGGAGCCGCTGGCAAAATGAGACGGCGGCTCTGCTCTCAGATACGCTTAGTTGGAGCCGGGGAAAGCACAATTTCAAAATGGGCGGCCAGTTCGCGCGTTATCACTGGAATACTCGAGGCGCCACCAATCAGCGCGGTACGGTCGAATTTGACGGTTCGCGGAATGGCCTCATTCCGCGTACTACGGCGAATGCCCGCGCAAATGTCTTGGCTGATTTGCTGCTCGGACTGCCCGTTCGCGCGTCCCTCACGATCGGCGAGTTCGGACGCGGTTACCGCCAATGGGCATTCGCGGGTTTCGCTCAAGATGCCTGGCGCGCGACACCGAAGTTGACGGTCAATCTCGGTCTCCGATACGAATACAACAAACCCTGGACGGAGGTGAATGGGAAACTCACCAACCTAGTTCCCAGCGGATCGCTCGAGGTGGTGGGCAGCTCTGCCTTGAAGAGTTTCTATCAGCCCGATCGCAACAATTTCGGGCCTCGTGTGGGACTGGCGTACGATCTTACAGGCAACGGCAAGACCGTTATCCGGACCGGATTCGGGATCGTTTATGAGACCCTGCAACAAACGAACTCGGTGCAGGTCGTGGAAAACAATCCACCGTTTGCGCTGCCTGCCGTAGCGAATCTACCGGCTCCGTTTTCTCCGACCGGAGCGCCTTCAACCACGCTGCTCGATCTCCGAACTTCGGCGCGGCCCTCGCGTGCGATTGCCGCAGTCGCCGTCAATGATTTCCGTAGTCCTTACATGATGCAGACCAACTTCTCGATTCAGCGCATGCTCACGCCGCAGTTGCTCCTGGAAGTAGGCTATGCCGGAACGCGAGGAGTGAAGCTGTCAGTCTTTACCAATTTGAACCAGGTTCCGCTTGAAAGGCTGACTCCGACGCAGCGCGCCTCGATTGCCGCCGAGATCGCCGCGGGACGCAGCACCACGCCGATTTTGGCGCAGCTCCGTCCATACCCTCAATATGACTCCATCAACTACAGTTCGAACTCGGCGTCGTCCACTTACCATAGCCTGCAACTGAAGGTGGAGAAGCGATTCGGCACCGGGCCGCGGCTGCTCGGGGCTTACACCTTCGGGAAATCCATTGACAACGCAAGTGACCACGGCTCGACTGATTCTTCGGAAGTAGTCCTGGACTCGAATAATCTGGCGCGCCAGCGCGGTCTTTCGTCCTTCGATATCAAGCACCGGTTCAGCCTCGCGTTCAATTACGATCTGCCATTCAATGAATTTCTTCCCGGACCGCAGGGACTCATCGGCGGTTGGCAGATCAATGGCATCATCACCTTGCAGACCGGCCAGCCGTTCACGCCGTTCGTGAACACGCTCGATCCCTACCGCAACGAATCCTTCAACCGGCCCAACCTGATCGGCGATCCGAACACCAACGTTCCGGCAGGTTATGCCTTTAACCCGGCGGCATTCCAACTTGCCGCGCCGGGGACATTCGGAAACGCGGGGAGGAATATCGTGCGAGGCGACGGTTTCCGGAGCGTGGACCTGTCGCTGTTCAAGAACATTCGGATCACTGAACGGGTTGGATTGCAGATGCGCTTTGAATCAGTGAACAGCTTCAACCATACGAATTTTCAAGCGCCGGTGACGAATCTTGCCGCCAATGCGGGATTGTATATCGCCGCCGCTCAACCGAGGATCTTGCAATTGGGATGTAAGCTGTCCTTTTAGTAATGTGTAACTTAAGTTATGTAGGTTATAGTGCGCGGAGCGGGCGCTGAAGTTTGAGCATTTGAATCGAATGACAAAATGCTCAAACTCCACGTCGCGTAGCGACGCCTTGAATTTAGGCCGGCGTTTCAACGCCGGTTGCTCGACCAACGCGCCATGAGTCGCGTAGCGACGGTTGAATCATTCAGACGGATAGCGCACATCGGATTCGATCCTGTGTTGATTGTTTTTCAATCGTCGCGATGCGACTTGCTTCTGCTCTTAACAGGTGACAGGCCTTGAAAGGCCTGCCTAAATTCAAGGCGTCGCTATGCGACGCGAAACGCTCTGTCGCGCGCTCCACACGCTCAAATTCGAAAAAAGTTAAGTTACAGACTATCAGGAAGAATCCGGCGCAGCCGTGCACGCGTGTTAGCTCGCTGAAGACGTCGGCGTCGGGGGCGCCGCTTCGTCGCAGCAAGCAGCCTCGCTCCTCTCATCCGGCGTCAGGAACGTGAATGACGTGGCGGCGTCTCCCTTTGATAGCATCTGCCAGTCGTGCACGTTCAATGGCGTCAGTTCTCCACGCCGAAAAACGTTGCCGTAATCGTCCGTTACTTCGGCCAGGGGACCGCGATAGATCGCGTGATACGTCTTCTGCCGTGTCCGGTGGCCTGGTTTCTTCGCCTGGATGCGGCACTCGCGCATCCCCACTCCCTCAACGACGAAATAGGGCTTTGGCGAAAGCAGGACGATCTGAACGTCGCGGAACCCTGCTTGAGTCAGCGCCGCTGTCAGTTCGGATGGCGTCGGCGCATACTCCACAGCCGACGCCGGACCCGGCAGGAAGAGTTTCCCGTAATTTCCGGAAGAGTCGCCTGTCAGCCCGTGTAGCCGGATCTCTCCGCCGGGTCGCAACACCCGCAGCGCTTCGGCCAACAGCTTGTCGCGGTTGACGGCATCACGCCCCGCGTTGAAGCTTCCTTCAAGCATCACTTCATGCAAAGAGTTAGCTTCATAAGGAATTCGGTCGGGGAGAGCATTGCCTAAACGGTGCGTCCAGCTCGAAAGCGGCTTCGGCGATAGCGTAATCGGCGGATTGAGCGCTGCGGCCGGAACTGTGGCGTCTCCATGTTCGTCGAGGTCTTCGTGGAAGACATAAACTTCCCACAGCATCCGATCGGGATCGGCGACCCAAAACTTCGTCTGTCGCGCATAGCAGCACTCTACTCCATCTTCGCGCTGGGTCACGATGCCCGCCGTTTCGAGCCGCCGCTGAATGTCTACCAGTTCATCAGCGGTTCGCACTCGCAATCCGGCATGGTTGACGTTCCCGCCGACACCACCGGGAATTAACGAGAGAACGAGCGGAGGTTCCGCAAGTTCGAACTTGGCGTAGTCGTCACGGACCTTTGCCGGTTCCGTGCCGAGAAGAACGCGGTAGAACGCAATGGACCGGTCAAGGTTGCTTGCCGTGAGCGAAATGTGAAATTTGATAAGTGAAGCATCGATTGCTGTCATCTGGCCTCCGTCTCTCATCATCCAAGATCAATGTCAACTCATAGACTATCGGAAATATGTCATCGTCTTGCCATATTCGGCGTAGCGGTCTTTCAGCCAATCCGCGAACTCGGCGTAATGGCGCTCGCGCTGTTCGCCGCCGTCACTGAATGCGTTGTAGCTCAGATAGAGCAACCGCCGTGCGCGGTTGGAACGGTTGGGAGACGAACGGTGCGGCGTATATCCACTGAAGACAGCGACATCGCCGGGCGCTAAAGTCAAAACGACCCCCGCTGAGGCGTCCACGGATTCGTCCGGCAGCTGATGATACATGCCGTCCTTCGGCGACATGCATCCGCGGAGGTGATAACCGCGAAAGACTTCAGTCGCCCCGTTCTCTTGATCACAGGCATCGATCGCGACGATCGCCGTGAGAAAGCTGGTAGGGAATGAGTCCCACGCGATGTAATCCTGATGAAGGCGGTAACCTTCCGCGCCGGGAGGCTTGAAGATCAGTTTATCCTTGAAGAGACAAGCACGCTCTCCATAGAGCTGTCCCACAAGGTTGAGCATCTGAGGACTGCGCGCAACGCGTTCGTACGCAGGGCTGAGATCGATGACCGGATCGAAGCAATCGAAACGGCATTCCCCGGTCTGAAAGTGATTTTGCCAGCGACAGCGGATGTTGTCTTGATCGATGAGGTCGCTGCGCTGGTAAAGGCGTTCCGCCTCTGCGCCGAGAGCGGAGATTTCATCGGCCGTGAACACGTCGCGGACGATCAGGAATCCGTCTTCCTGATATTGTCGGACCGCCTGGGCATCCAGTTGTCTTGCCGTGCTCTCTTGACTCATAGGTCTTCCAAGCATGAAGTCTCCCTCCGCGTATCCGGGATATTTTTCAGCCGCCGGCAATTGTCCGCGGCTCAACGAATGCCGCCGCAATGCGTCCGGCGCGCAGCGCTTAAAACGTTACGCCCAGAGTAACTCCGAAGCGGCGCGGCGCTCCCATCTCACCCACAAAGCCGGAAGGCGCGAAGCTGCCGTAGGCGAAAGCAATTGGAATATACCGCGTGTCGAATGCGTTCCTGACCCACCCTTCCACAAACGCATAGCGCCCGCGCAACCCGACACGGAGATTCGCGAGTGAATACGCCTTCTGCCTCTCCGTGTTGGCGTCATTGTATTCGAACCCGCCGTTGAACCAAACTTCGCCGCGACCGTAGAGTCTGAGGCTCTTCCTCAGATCCTTCGAAACCTGTGCGCCGGTGGTAAAGGTATAATCCGGCGAGCTGGGCAGCTTCTTACCGGAGACGTCGATCCCTCCGGAAGACGTATGATCCGCGAACCGCGCATGCGTCAATCCGAAAGTGGCGAAAAGGTCTAGATTGGCGTGAGGCCGCGCGTTGAGCTCGGCTTCGAAGCCTTTGCTGGTGGCTTTCCCGATGTTCCTGATAAAGAACTGCGCCGGCACGGTCGGATCCGGCACATTCAATTGCAGGCCACTCCAGTTGATATAATAGAGCGAAGCGTTGGCGGACAACCTGCCGCCGGCCAGCAGCGTCTTGACGCCGCTTTCGACGTGCCAGGTCCTCTCTTCTCCATAAGTCTCGCTGCCCGCCGGCGATGCGGGATTGAAGCCTCCGGCCTTGTATCCGCGGCCGACCGACGCGTAGACCATGTGATTTCCCGCAAACCGGTACGACGCCGCCACCTGTGGCGACACGTTGGAGAAGCCTTTCTCCGCGATCACCCTGTTTTCGGGACTGATCGCGGGATCGAAAAACGTGCGCAGGTTCGCTTCCTTGTTTTCGTGATCGACACGGGCGCCGAATGTCAGGTCGAAGTTCTCGCCGAAGGTCGATGTCACTTGTCCGTACACGCCGACGCCCTTGTCGTCCAGCGCCGACCGTGGAGAGTGTTGCGCCACCGGGAAACCCAATTGGGGGGAGAGGAGAAAAGGCGCGAAGTTATTGATCGCATCCTGATCGTAGTTTTGCGTGAAGAAAACCAATCCGGTTTGCCAGCGCAGCCTCACGTGTTCTCCCAGTTTGGCGGGAGCGCCCGGAGCCGATGCGAAGCGAACTTCCTGTGTGAACTGGATATCCTTTTCTCGATTGTTGCGCGTGATCAATGGGAGCACGGTGTAGTCGAGGTCCGTCACGTCCCGCGTTTTCCAGTCCACCAGACCGGTGGTGGCGCCGAACGAAAAACGGGAGCCTTCCCAACGGATCTGAAAGGTCGGCGCCACAATGTCGCGCTCCACGACTCCCTCGAAATCCCGCGACGCGTGGAACGGATTTCGGCGCAGGGCCGCCAGGTCGTTGAGCGCGTAGTCGCCGTCCTGATCTCGCTGGCCCGTGACAATCAAACGCGTTTCCCATTTGCTGGTTGGCGTCCACCACAATTGAGCTTTGCCGTATGATGTCCTTCGATAGTCCAGATCGTGTCCCGTGACATCGTTGATCGTAAATCCATCGCGCGCCTCGTGGCCGGCCGTCACGCGGACGCCGAATTTGTCGGTGATCGGCCCGGAAACATTCGCTCTCCCATCCCATTCCGAGCGATTGGCTAAGAAGCCTGTGACGCCGCCCGTCCATTTGGTCAATGCCGGCCGCTCCGTCGTGATATTGATGAGTCCACCGAGAGTATTGCGGCCGAACAACGCGCTCTGAGGTCCGCGGACGAATTCCACTTCCTGGATGTCCATGAACTCGATGTTCGAAGAATTTGTATTGAGTTGCGGGACACCGTCGATGTAGGTCGTAATGCCGGGATTCAAGGGGCTCGAACCGATCCCGCGAAAGCGGGCGTTGCTGAGCTTGCGCGCGGTGAACTCCGAGAAAAATGTATTCGGCGCCAGGATTCCGGCATCGCTCACCTGGAGGATCCCGGCCGCTCGAAGCACGGATCCCGAAACTCCGGTGACGCTGATCGGCAGCCGTTGCGCGTCGTCCGGATCTTTGTAGACGTGGACGGTGATCGGTTCCAGGCGGATCGGTTCCGGTGTTTGTGGTGTCTGTGGCGTCTGCGCCGGTGCGACCGATTGAATGGTTGCGACGGCGATCAAAGCGATCATCATGGTTTCAAGAATGTGTTTTAGAGACTTAGACATGTGCGTTATTATGCACACATGACCTTGCCGGTAAACCCCATCTCGAAAATTTGGAGAGGCCGGGCCATCTGTTTGTGATTGTCTGTCTCCGGGGACTGATATACCCGCTCGGTGCTCAGAACTCAACCGGGAATCCGCCGCCGCCATCCAAAATGAGAATATATCTGTGGTCAAATCGTATAAAATCATATAGAAATATTCGCATTCTATTGCAAGAATCCACCAGCAACGGTATAGGAGAAGATACGTATGGAATTACTCAGATTACATGAAGCCGCGGAACTTACAGGGGTCAGCTATCCGACCATCAAGCAATGGATCTACAAGGGGATCATCAAATCGGTGAAGACCGCCGGCGGCCATCATCGCATTCCGAGGAGCGAGATCGAACGTCTCAGTGGAACTGATAAGCGCAAAACAAAGAGAAAGCCGGTCGGTCTGGACGCAATCAGCGGCCGGAATAAACTTTTGGGAAAAATCACCGAGATGCGCTACGACGGCTTGCTCGCGCAGGTCAGCATCGAGATTGGCGGACAAACGATCACTTCGATCATTACGAGCGACGCCGCTCGCGATTTGAAGTTGAAGGAAGGGGTCTCGGTCTATGCCCTCGTGAAGGCGACGGAGGTCATGGTCATTAGAGGATAAACAATACGATTCAATCAACTCCGAGTCACCGTCAACCTACGGGTAGGGAGAAGCCGAAACCTATGGATGGGTGACCGATAGGGTGTGAGGGGAAACGCTTGCGCCTCCCGTGTTTGGAAAGGAGCTTATTATGTCGGTTTGGCCGTTAAAGGCAATCTGTGTCTTACTCTCCATCGTCTTTTTTACATCCAATTTTCTGATTGGCATTCCGGGCATCGCGTTTGCGCAAGCAGGCCAGGCGGAACTCACCGGTGATGTGCGCGATGGTCAAGGAGCGGGCGTTGCAAAGGCGACGGTTACCGTGACGCAGGTCGAAACGGCCGATGTCACGACAACGGTCTCAGGAAAGGATGGCGTTTATACCATTACCAATTTGCGCCCCGGGCTGTATAACGTGGCTGTCGAAATGCAGGGCTTTCGCCGCTTCGTGCAGGAAGGCGTGCGGCTGACGACTGGGGAGCGGATTCGCCTAGATGTTACTTTATCCGTCGGTGCAGTTAATGAAGAGGTGAAGGTGACGGCCGACGCTTCGCTCTTGAGGAGCGAGACCGGCAGTCTGGGACAGGTTATTCCGAATCGCCGCATCGTTGACCTGCCGCTCAACGGCCGTAATTTCTTCACGCTGATCTCGCTCGTGCCGGGCGTCGCCGCGCCGCCGCCGACCACGGCCGGCCCGTCATTTCCACGCATCAACGGCGGCCGGCCGCGCGTCAACGAGTACCTGTATGACGGGATCTCGGCGCTGCAGCCGGAACCGGGCCAGGTCGCCTTCAATCCGGTGATCGATGCCATCCAGGAGTTCAAGGTCGAGACCAATTCGCCATCCGCCGAGTTCGGGCGGTTTAACGGCGGAGTCGTCAATCTGACGACCAAGTCCGGCGCCAACGATCTGCACGGTACGGCCTTCGAATTCCTGCGGAACGAGGCGCTCAACGCCCGCAACCTCTTCGCCCCCGCCACTGCGGCCAATCCGAACAAACCGGTCTTCCGCCGCAACCAGTACGGTTTTGCGGTCGGCGGTCCGCTTTATCTCCCACGATTCGGCGAGGGCGGCCGGTCCTTGTCTGACGGGCACAATCGCACCTTCTTCTTCGGCGACTTTCAGGGAACACGCCAGCTCATCGGACGGGTACTGACTTCGAACGTCCCGACGCCGGCGCAACGCGGCGGAAACTTCGCCTCCAGCCTCGGCGCGCCGCTCTTCCTGCAGACGACGGCAAGCGGCGTCAGCGCGACCACCACCAACACCGGAGTCCCGATCAACGTCATCGACACCAACGGCAACACGATTCAGGCGCGAGTCGGACAGATCTTCCGTCCCGGCGATAAACGCGCCTATGCGGGTAATATCATTCCGCTCGCCGACTTCGATCCGATCGCGAGAAGGCTGCTCGACCGCTATCCGCTGCCGACCTCTGCGGGCGCGGCCAATAACTTCCGACGCATCGCCAACGAGAGGACGAATCAAGACCAATTCGACATTCGCCTCGACCATCACTTTTCTGATCGCCGCCAGATCTTCGGCCGATATTCCTTCTTCAATGAAGACGCGACGCCGGTGACGCCGCTCCCCGATGGGAGCGGAAACATCACGCAGGGGGCATTGGGAGCGCAAAAGAGCCGCGGTTATCAGGTGGTCGGCAACTTTCTGCAGGTATTTTCTCAGAGTGTCGTCAACGAGTTGCGCTTCGGTTATACGCGCCGTTCGATCGATCGCCGCGCTCTGCTGCTCGAGACGCCGCCATCGCAGAGCCTGGGCTTGCCCGGCATCCCGCAGAATGCGGCCTTTCAGAATGAACTGCCGACCTTTACCATCGCGGGCTTGCAACAACTTGGCCCTTCGACCAATACCGATTCGTTCTTCAATACCGATGTCACGCAGATTTTCGATGCGGTCGGCTGGCAGCGCTCGCGCCACTCGGCGAAGTTCGGCGTCGATTTTCGAATTGAGCGATTAAATGTTCTGCAGCCGCCGTCGCCGACCGGCATCTTCAACTTCACCGCGCCGTTCAGTAACTCTCGAGGAACGGCCAACACCATCGGCACGCAGCCGGGCGGAGCGACGACGGGCAGCCTGTTGGCGGGGCAGACCGGAAACGCGCTGGGGAGCTTTCTGCTGGGCCAGGTGAGCAACTTCTCGATCGATCTGCAACAGGACACGATCCACCCGCGAGCCAAGATCCTGGAGTTCTTCACCCAGGACGATTTCAAAGCCACGTCACGGCTGACCATCAACGCCGGGGTCCGTTACACCCTCAACTTTCCCTCGACCGAGACCAAGGACCAGGGAGCGGTCTTCAACCTCCAGACACAACAACTGGAGTATCTTGGAAAGAATGGCTTTCCAGAGACGGCGCGTGAACTGCACAAGCTCAACTTCGCGCCGCGACTGGGAATTGCTTATCGCATTCAGGATCAGACCGTGATTCGTGCCGGATACGGGATGATCTGGCAGGAGCAGGCGGGAATCACCACTCCGTTTACAATTCCGCAGTTCCCGTTCATTCAGACCGTCACGCAGCGCTCGCTCGACGGATTCACTCCGGCCTTCGTGCTTTCGACGGGGCCGAACGTGCAACCGATTCCGCTCATCCCCGACGCGGGGTTGGGACAAGGCGTTTTCTCGGTCGATCGCGACCTGGGCAGCGGCTACGTCCAGCAGTGGAACCTGGCCGTCCAGCGTGAGATCACCGGCAACATGGTCTTCGAGGTTGCCTATGCCGGGTCGAAGATCACCCACGTCGGCATCCCTGATACAAACATCAATCAGCTGACCGCCGAGCAGCTCGCGCAAGGGAATTCACTGTTGACTCTGGTGACGAATCCATATTTCGGCCAGATTCCGCGCTCGTCATCGATCGGCGATCCGACAATCCCGCGGGCACAGTTGTTGCGGCCTTACCCACGCTTCACGGCCGTCAGTCTGTACCGCAACAATGTTGGTAACACGATCTACCACGCGCTGCAGGCGAAACTGGAGAAGCGATTCTCACGTGGTTTGACGTTCCTCGTTTGCTATACGCGCTCGAAGCTGATCGACGACGCCGGGCAGGTCTTTGACGCCTCGATCCTGACCGGTCCAGTTGGGAATTATCCGGTCGCCGACAGTTTCAACCGGGCGCTGGAGAAGGACGTCTCGACCGGCGACATTCCGAATGTTTTCGTGACGAGCTTCACCTATGAAATGCCGTTCGGAAAGGGACGCCGCTTCAATCTCTCCGGTATCTCCGACAAGCTCCTTGGCGGCTGGAGCATCAACGGCACGGTCTTGCTCCAGTCAGGGCTGCCATTCCCCGTGACGCAGATCACGAACTTCAACGCCTTCGCCGGTTTCGGCACGCAAAGGCCGAATATCCTGCGGAACCCGGCCTTGCCCGCCGATCAGCAGACGACTGATCACTGGTTCGATACATCGGCCTTCGCGGTCGCGCCGCAGTTCACGCTCGGGACCAGTTCGCGCAACCCGGTGAGAGGGCCGGCCTACCGCACGGCCGACATCGCGTTCATCAAGCGGATCAATTTCGGCGAGGCCAGAAACTTCGA
>Ga0081539_10003827_pt1 | contig 17686 bp, 15 predicted proteins | sample TabmetS4T2R2_FD_71023 | JGI IMG/M metagenome (GOLD analysis project Ga0081539, IMG submission 71023) | Tabebuia heterophylla rhizosphere microbial communities from the University of Puerto Rico - S4T2R2 | ecosystem: Host-associated > Plants > Roots > Rhizosphere ...
GCTGATGACCGTTCCGCCGGTGAGGATCGCGATGTCCTCCAGCATGGCCTTGCGGCGGTCGCCGAAGCCCGGCGCCTTGACCGCGACGGACTTGAAGGTGCCGCGGACCTTGTTCACGATGAGGGTCGCGAGGGCCTCGCCCTCGACGTCCTCGGCGATGATGACCAGCGGCTTGCCGCCCTGCATGACCTTCTCGAGGACCGGCAGCAGGTCCTTGACCGCGGAGATCTTGCTGTTGGCGATCAGGATGTGCGGGTCGTCGAAGACGGCCTCCATCCGCTCGGCGTCGGTCATGAAATAGGCCGAGATGTAGCCCTTGTCGAAGCGCATGCCCTCGGTGAGCTCGAGCTCCAGCCCGAAGGTGTTGCTCTCCTCGACGGTGATGACGCCTTCCTTGCCGACCTTGTCCATGGCCTCGGCGATGATCTCACCGACCGTGGGGTCGCCGGCGGAGATGGACGCGGTGGAGGCGATCTGCTCCTTGGTCTCCACGTCCTTGGCGATCTGGCTCAGGCTCTCCGAAACGTTCGCCACGGCGGCCTCGATGCCCCGCTTGAGGGCCATCGGGTTGGCACCGGCGGCGACGTTACGCAGGCCCTCGCGGACCAGCGCCTGGGCGAGGACGGTCGCCGTCGTCGTGCCGTCACCGGCCACGTCGTCGGTCTTCTTGGCGACCTCCTTGACCAGCTCGGCGCCGATCTTCTCGTAGGCGTCCTCGAGCTCGATCTCCTTGGCGATCGATACACCGTCGTTGGTGATGGTGGGTGCGCCCCACTTCTTCTCCAACACGACGTTGCGGCCCTTCGGGCCCAGCGTCACCCTGACGGCGTCCGCGAGCTGGTTCATTCCCCGCTCGAGGCCGCGACGAGCTTCCTCGTCGAATGCGATGATCTTGGCCATACGGCTGTGTCCTCCTGGACAATCACAGGCGGCGGGCCCTTGTCGGCCTCGCTCCCGCAGGTTGAGGAACTCTCGGGCGTCACGACCTGGCGATGTGACGTCCTCAGGTCGAGCCGGATAGCCCGCGACGACCGGTCTCGTGCCGCGGCGCCGATGGCGGCGCCGGGCCGTGACCCCACCGTCCCGACCTGCTGGCACTCACATGGCGTGAGTGCCAACATCCTGTTTAGCACTCTGGCTGGCCGAGTGCAAGAAAGCCGCGGTGCCGCGACACTCGTACGGTCCGGTTACCGCGTCCGGCTTGCCCGCCACCCGGCATCGCGGGTAGGCAGGCAACATGACCAGTACGCTGGACCGCCGCACCGGCACAGTGCACCGCGTGACGCCCGCCGACGCCGCCCGGATGCGCGCCCTACGGCTGGAGATGCTGGCCGACAGCCCGCTGGCGTTCCTGGAGACGCTGGCCCAAGCGGCGGCCCGGTCGCACGAGGACTACCGCCGGCGCATAGTTCAGGCCTCGACCGGCCGGCAGCTCGCGCAGTTCGTCGCGGATCCGGATCCGACCGCCCGGCTGATCGGTCACGCGGGCGGGACAGTGCTGCCCGACGAGCCGGGCGTCACGGTGATCTTCGCGGTATACGTCACGCCGACCCGGCGCGGCACCGGCGTGTTGCCGGATCTCGTCGAGGCGGTCGCCCAGTGGTCGCGGGACTGCGGCCGGCCGGAGCTGATGCTCGAGGTCGTCGTCGGCAATGACCGTGCGGTGCGGGCGTACGAGCGGCTGGGCTTCGCCGATACCGGGGTGCGTATGCCGCACCCGGTCGTTGCGGTGCTGACCGAGCTGCAGATGCGCCGGAGCGCCTGATGCCGTCCCGGCGCGGGCATCTCGTGCGGACTGTGCTCACCGCACTCAACGGCACCACGGGGGCGGGCCTGCTCATCGCGGCGGTGTCCGGCGCCAAGGTGCGCCGGGGCCGGAACGGCGTGCTGATCGCCGAGGGCTACCGGCGGAAGATCCCGCCCGCGACCTGTTTCACGATCGGTTCGGTGATCCTCACCCGGAACACCGCGGACTGGCTGCTGGCCGACGACCACGCCGACCTGCTGGCGCACGAGAGCCGGCATGCCGGCCAGTACGCGCTGTTCGGTCCGATGTTCTGGCCGGCGTACTGGCTCGCCTGCGGCTATTCGTACGTGCTGACCGGCTCGTACGGCAGCCGCAACGCCTTCGAGCGGGACGCCGGCCTGGCGTCGGGCGGGTACGACGACAGACCGCTGCGACCGTTGCTGGCCCGGTTCACACGGTCCGCTGCCAATCCACCCAGGTATCCACCGCCCGGAAGCCCATCGCCCGGTTGATGGCGAGCATGTATTCGTTGGACGTCGCGTTCCACGTGTCGATCGCGGTCAGCTCGGGTCGGTGCTCGCGGGCGTGCGCCAGGTTCGCCACCTTCACGATCGTGCCCAGCCGGTGCCCGCGGTGCGGCGGATCGACCAGGGTGATGTGCTGCCACAGGTGGGTGGGGGTGTCATCCGCACCGGACAGTGTGGTCCACGCGACCAGCCGGTCGCCGGCCTCGTGCACCATGCCGGCGTGGAACCGCCCCACGCCGCGGTCGGTCCACCGCTGCTCATGCTTGCGGACCCGGTCTGCGTCGATGTTCTCGGATTCCCACTCGAGATCACCGGTCGGCGCATCCGCGAGGAAGCGGCTGTCCAGGTACGCCACGTCGTCGATGTAGCGGTCCGGCGGCACGCCCTGCCAGCGGATCAACCGGTAGCCGTCGGCGTGCGTCCGTGCCTCGGCGAGCATGGCGTCCAGGTGACGCTGGTCGATGGCGGCGACGTCGAGACGGCTCCGGGTCTCCCGCAGCGCCGCAGCTGCGCCCACCGCGGCCGCGAACCCGCACGACTCGGCCGACTCGACGCTCTCCACGGTGATCCGCTTGCGATCGAGCGCGCGGATCCGCCCGGCGGCGTACGTCCACAGCGCCCGGCCGATGCCCCGGCGTCGGTACGCGGGCGCGACCCACAACTCGGCCTCCGCGTTGTCCAGGTTGTCCAGCAACGGAAGGTCGAGATACAGATAGCCGGCCGGCGTGCCGTCCAGATATGCCAGCGCGCGCTCGACGGCATACCCGGGGAGGGGATGGCGGATCCCGGAGAGGAAGTGGGCCGTCGATTCGTACGGGATGTCGGGGGTCATCACGCGCCATCCGGCGCCCCGGATCTCGTAGGCGTACAGGGCGGCCGTCTCGTCAGTGTCGCCGAACGCAACCACATCGATGGGCATCCTGTGAGGATGCCCGCACTGCGTGTCCGGCGCGATCGAATATCGGCGTGGGACGTTGGTCGGGAGGACGCGCGCACAGTGCCTCCGGCACTGGGTCGTTGGGCCCTAAGAGATTGTCGCCAAGCTCGGGGCGGGCCTCGTACGGCGTCACGTCCTCCCGCGTAGAGCATCCTGCCGACCCTGAGATCGGATCGCAAGTCCTCGCCGGAAGGATTTCTCACTGGGTGCCCGATCCGTGGCTACGTACCGTTATCCGAGCAGGCCAGCGTCCCGAGCGCCACGCAGCGACGGCTTGATCCGGTGGCTGGGACCGACCAGATCGGCGACCGCGTCAAGGGTCTTGAGCCCCTCGCCGGTGTTGAACAGCACCGTCTCGGCGTCCGGGTCCAGGCGGCCGGCGTCCACCAGCTTCTTAAGCACGGCGACGGTCACACCACCGGCCGTCTCGGCGAACACGCCGGTGGTCCGAGCCAGCAGCCGGATGCCGTCGCGGATCTCGTCGTCGTCCGCGTCGTCCATCCAGCCGCCGGTCCGTTGCACGGCCTCGATCGCGTACGCGCCGGCGGCGGGGTCACCGATGTTCAGCGACTTGGCGATGCCGGTGGGCTTCACCGGGACGATCCGGTCGCTGCCGTTCCGGAGCGCGGTCGCGATCGGGTTGCATCCGGCCGACTGTGCCCCGTACACCCGCCAGCCACCCTCCGGAGCCGCGGCCAGCCCGATCTCCACCAGCTCGCTGAACGCCTTGTCCACCTTGGTGAGCAGCTCGCCGCTGGCCATCGGGATGACCACCTGGGCCGGGATGCGCCAGCCCAGCTGCTCCGCGGCCTCATACCCCAGGGTCTTCGAGCCCTCGGCGTAGAAGGGCCGCACGTTCACGTTCACGAACGCGGTGTCCTCGAACTCGTCGGTTTCCACCAGCTCGCCGCACAGCCGGTTGACGTCGTCGTAGGAGCCGTCGATGGCGACCAGGTCGCCGCCGTACACGGCGGTCGTGACGATCTTGCCGGGCTCGAGGTCGCTGGGGACGAATACCACCGATGGAGCGCCGGCGCGGGCGGCGTGCGCGGCCACCGAGTTGGCCAGGTTGCCGGTCGAGGCGCAGGCGAAGCGGGTGAAGCCCAGCCCGCGCGCCGCGGTCAGCGCCACTGAGACCACGCGGTCCTTGAACGAGTGGGTGGGGTTGGCGGAGTCGTCCTTGACCCACAGCGGCGCCTTCAGGCCGACGGCCGCGGCCAGTTCGGGCGCGCTGATCAGCGGTGTGTACCCGGGGTTCAGCGTCACGCGGGTGGCCGGATCCTGGCCGGCCGGCAGCAGTGGGGCATACCGCCAGATGCTCTCCGGTCCGGCCTCGATCTGCTCACGAGTCACCCGCGCGAGCGCGGCCTGGTCGTAGGCCACCTCGAGCGGGCCGAAACACTCGTAACAGGCATGCTGCGCGGCGATCGGGTACTCCGCACCGCAGGCACGGCAGACCAGCCCCTGAGCCGGACTGGTGGTAGCGGTGATTGCACTGACGGTAGGCGTCATCGAGGCCTTCCTCTCATCTTTCCCGGCACGCTGACCGCGTCGCCGGGACGGAATTGGCACCTGCCGCGCGTTGGCCTCGCCTTCGAGTCAAGCGTGGTGGTTGCCGGAGCGTCATCGGGCCGTTCCCTCAGCCCCTCTGGATGAGGTATTCAGTTGTATCCCCCACCTTACGTCGCGGCGTCCCACCGCTCACGCGCCCGTCCCGAGGTGTGAGCCACGAGGGGAGCGGTCCACAACTCCAGGATCGCGGCGCTACGATGTGATGTCCTTGCGGGTGAAGCGCCAGAACGCCAGCGCCCAAAACAGCGTCGCGTAGCAGATCGCGCAGATCGCACCCTTCGCCAGGTCGCCGTCCTGGATCGGCGTGGAGAGCAGGCCCTGCCACGCGTCGCTGTAGTGGGTCGGCAACACGTTCCGGATCGCGCCCAGCGCGGTGATCTGGTCCAGGATGCTGGACAGGATCCAGAGCAGCACCGCCCCGCCGACCGCACCGAGCGCGGCGTCCGTGAGCGTCGAGAGCAGGAACGCCAGCCCGCCCACGATCAGCAGCGTCACCGCCAAGTACGCCAGTACGCCCAGTAGCCGCAGCACGCCGGTGCCGGGCGGAATCTGGGCCGCGATGGTGCTCCCGAGCGGATGCCACCCGTACCGCAGCGTGCCGACCAGCATCGCAGTCCCGGCCAGCAGCACCAGCGCCAGCACCGATGACAGCAGCGCGGCGAGCAGCTTGACCCCGAGCAGCCGGGCCCGGGGCACCGGGATGGCGAGCAGGTACCGCAGGCTGCCCCAGCTCGCCTCGCTGGCGACCGTGTCGCCGAAGAACAGCGCGAAGACGACGATCAACAGGAAGCCCGCCGACACCGCGACCGTGAACAGCGCGAAGTTCAGCCCGCCGGACGTGGCCAGGTCGACCAGACTGCCGAACTGTCCGCCGCCGTTGTCGTCGTTGGAGTTGTCGCTGCCAAACTCGAACGCCAGCAGAATGATCAACGGCAGCAGGACCATGAAGCCCAGGGCCAGATGGGTACGCCGGCGGGACGCCTGCCGGCGGATCTCGGTCCGCAGCGAGAGCGTGCTTCTCATCGGTCGCCGCTCCCCCGTGGGTTCTCGCCCACCAGGGCGAGGAAGGCGTCCTCGAGCCGGCGCCGCGGCACCACCCGGTCGACCCCCACACCGGCGCGGACCAGCGACGCGACCAGCTCGGCGCGGGGCGCGCCGTCCATGTCGACGACCAGCCCGTGTCCGCCGTCCGGCGTCACCGACCGCACGCCGAGCTCGGACAGCACGCGGGACGCCTCCGCCACGTCGGACACCTCGAGCTGCACCGACGGCGACTCGCCAACAATCTCGTCGACCGGGCCGGACGCGACGATCCGGCCCTTGTGCATGACCACCACGTGGGTGCAGGTCTGCTCGACTTCGGCGAGCAGGTGACTGGAGACCAGCACGGCCCGGCCGCCGGTGGCGTACCGCCGGAGCACCCGGCGCATCTCGGCGATCTGCGGCGGATCCAGGCCGTCGGTGGGCTCGTCCAGCACGAGCAGTTCGGGCAGCCCCAGCATGGCCTGGGCGATGGCGAGCCGCTGTTTCATCCCGTGGCTGTACTTCTTGGTCTTGCGGTGGATCGATTCCCCCAGGCCGGCGATCTCCAGCGCCTCGTCAAGGTGCGCGTCTTCCGGTGGACGGCCGGTGGCCCGCCAGTAGGAACGCAGGTTCTCGTATCCGCTCAGGTGCGGCAGGAAACCGGGGCCCTCGACCAGTGACCCGACCCGGGACAGGATCGGCGCTCCGGGTGCCAACCGGTGCCCGAAGACCAGCACCTCACCGCCGGTCGACAGTGTCAGACCCATGAGCACACGCAGCGTGGTCGTCTTGCCGGCGCCGTTCGGCCCGAGAAGCCCGACGACCTGACCACGCTCGACCGTGAAGTCGATGTCCTCCACGGCCACGAAGCCGTCCCCGTACGACTTGCGCAGGTTCCGCACCACGAGCGGCGTCTCGGCGTACTCGTCGAGGACAGGCCCACCCCGTTTGGTCTTTGTGGATTCTCCGCGCCGTCCGGAGGCCCGGGCGCCGGTAGTGGCCCGGTAGCGCCGGACCCGGTAACGCCGCACGAGCAGCACCACGGCGAGCGCCAGCGCGATGGCCGCGACCAGTACGCCGAGGACGTACCACCACAGGATGTCGGGGTTGGCGATCGGCGTGCCCACGACGGTGGGCAGCGCGACGGTCGAATCGACCGCGACCGTGTACGTGGCCGGTCGTGCCGGTGTGAGGAAGGCCTGGTCGGCGGTGGCTACGACGATCCGGACGCGGTGGCCGGCCTCGATCTGCCGCACGATCGCCGGCATCGTCACCTCGATCGAGGTGGCTGATGTGATGTTGCGTGAGAGGCCGGTGAGCCGGACCGGCGCGACCAGACCGGCGCTGAGCGTCGGCGCGCCGGCCTGGTCGATGTCGTAGAGCTTCACGAACAGCGTGGCCTCGCCGGTCGGCGACGCCGCGCGCAACCGCACGGTCGGCGAACCGACCACATCGACCGAACGGGGCAGCGGCGCGGACTGGAACGCCGCGAACTGGCCCGGGATGTCGCCGCCCGCGTTGTTCAGCGCGGCGCTGAGCCGGCTGTCCGCGCCGGGCACCGCGGAGATCGCCGCGGGCGTGCCGTTCGGCGGGTTGGCGATCGGCTGGGGTGGACCGCTCACTGCGACGTCCATGCGGCCCGTGCCGGTCAGGCCCGGATACGCCGGATCCGAGTACGCGTTGGTCACCAGCCCCCGTTCGGACGCGCTGAAGCCGGCGACCCGGGAGTAGGTGAAGCTGTCCGCCGGCGCGGCGCCCTGGCGCTTGACGTAGTGGTCCAGCCACTGCAGTGTCAGGAACTTCGTCCGGTCCTGGTCGGACTGCGGGCCGGGGCCGCCGTCATGGCCGCCGGTGAACCACGCCACCCGAACGGTCGTGCCGGCTGCCGCGATGCCACGCGCGTTCGCATCCGCCTCGGACAGCGGGAACAGCGTGTCCACCGCGCCCTGGACGAGCAGCGTTGGCGCGCTGATCCGGCTGGTGATGGATGCCGGGCTGGACCGGCGCAGCAGCGCCAGCGTGGCGGCGTCCGGTACGCCGGTGGAGGCCATCTGCAGGTACGCGGCACAGACGTCGGCGGCGAAGCGCCCGCAGGCCGGGTTGCCCACCGCAGTTCGCCCGCCCATGGGAGACGCGGCGGAGGAGAAGAACAGCCCGGCCCAGCCCTTCTTGAACACACCGGTGGCGACCACGTCGGCGGATTGGGGGATGAACGCGGTGGCGAGATCGTTCCAAGTGATCTGCGGCACGATCGCGTCCACCCGCCGGTCGGTGCCGGCGAGCATCAGCGCGAGCGCGCCACCGTACGACCCGCCCACGACGCCGACCCGCGGGTCGCCGGGGCCGTCCTTGACCACCTCCGGACGCGCGGCGAGCCAGTCGAGCAGTTGCTGCGCGTCCTTCACCTCGTAATCGGGGCTGTCCAAATGGATCTGCCCGCCGCTGGAACCGAACCCGCGCGCGGTCCAGGTCAGCACCGCGTATCCGCGGTCGGCCAACGACTCGGCGTCGCCGGCCACCGACGTCTTGGTGCCGCCGAAGCCGTGCGCGAGCAGCACCGCGGGAATCGCCCCGGAACGGTCCCGGGGCAGGTAGAACCGGGCGTCCAGATTGAGCGGATCGGTCCCGCTGGGCCCGGACCGGACGGTGATCCGCAGGTCCTGGCCGATCCACCCGGGCCGGCGGGGCCACACCGCCAAGCCGACCAGCGCGGCAACGAGGACCAGGACGAGTGCACCCGCGATCATCCGGCGACGACTGAGTCCGGGCAGCGCGAGCGGCATCCGCCAACGCTAACCGGGTCCCCCTGAGCAAGTGCTGTGAATTCCCGGCGGCGACGGCGGGCGTGGCCGAGCGCGACGAGCAGGTGGCTCCTGCCAGTGCCCGCACCCTATCCGCGATCTTGGAGTTGTGGTTGGAACGAATTTGGCGATAAGCCGCGTAAGGGCAACCACAACTCCAAGATCGGCGGTGAAGGGGCGCCTGGTCGTCCGGATGGCGCGGAGAACCACGACAAACCGATAGCGTGAAGCGGTGGCTGACGATCTCACGCTGACCGTGACGCTACGGCCGGCGGCTCTCGACGCGCGCCGCGGCATCGTCCGGCTCCATCCCGAGGTGATGAACGCGCTCGCGGTCAACCCGGGCGATCCGCTGCGTCTGGTGGGGACACGAACCACCGCCGGTATCGCCGCGCGCGCTGAGCCGACCGCCAGCAAGGCGCTGCTGTATGCGGACGATTTGACGCTGGGCAACCTGGGCCTGCGCGACGGAGGCCAGGTACAGGTGACGCCGATCCCGGTGGTGGGGGCGCGCCGGGTCACGCTCGCCGGACCGCCGGAGATCGTCGCGGTGGTGTCTCCGGAGATGCTGCGCCTGGCGCTGCTGGGCAAAGTCGTCAGCACCGGCGACGATGTTTCGCTGCTACCGCAGGACGTTCTGCCTGCGGCCGATCACCGGACGCTGGTGGAGGCGGCCCGGCGGAGCCTCGCGAACCGGGTCGGTTATCTCTGGACCAGCGCCCTGCTCTCGGTGGTGACGGTGGAGGACACGAGCGCCGCGCTGGTCACGATGGACACCGTTGTCGGCTGGCAGGGCGGGCACTATTCGGTCCGCGGGGCACCGACGCCGGTCCGGGCCGAGGCGCCGGCGTCGACCGACCCGGACACGCCGCCGCCCAGCATCGACGACCTGCCCGGGCTGCGTACCCAGGCGAAGGAGCTCACCGAGCTGCTCGACCTCGGCTTCCACCACCGCGAAGTGCTCGGCAAGCTGGGCACCACCGTATCGATGGGCGTGCTCGTCTCCGGTCCCGCGGGTTCCGGCAAGTCCGCGCTGGTGCGAGCCGTGGCCGCCAGCGTCGGCGCCCGCGTGCTGCCGATCTGGGCACCCGAGCTGGCGGCGCTCACCAACGACGCCGCGGCGGCCCGGCTCCGCACGGCTTCCCGCGACGCCCGGTCCGGCAGCCCGGCGGTGTTGCTGGTGGTGGACGTGGAAGCGCTCGCGCCACGGGACGACCCGGGCCCGCTCGCCACGGTATTTCGGCAGATCGTCGCCGAGATCGTCGCCGCGGGCGCGGCGGCGGTGTGCACAACCAGCCGTCCGGAGGCGGTCGACCCCGGCCTGCGCGCGCCGGATCTGCTGGCCATGCAGCTCGCGGTGGCGCTGCCGGACGCGGCCATGCGACGCGAGCAGCTCGGCGTGCTGACCCGCGGCATGCCGCTGGCCGAGGACGTACGGCTGGACGACGTGGCCGCCCGTACGCCCGGCTTCGTCGCAGCCGACCTCGGCGCGCTGGCCCGCGAGGCCGGGGTACGGGCGGCGCTGCGGCAGAAGGACGCGGACGCGCCCACCGTGACGATGGCCGACTTCGACGCGGCGCTGGACGTGGTACGGCCCACGTCCATGGCGGAGTCGACGCTCGAGGTGGCCGCGGTGACCCTGGACGACGTCGGGGACCTCGAGGAGGTGAAGGACGTCCTGACCGAGTCGGTGCTATGGCCACTGACCTATCCGGACACGTTCGCCCGGCTGGGGGTGTCGCCGCCGCGCGGCGTATTGCTCTACGGGCCGCCCGGATGCGGGAAGACCTACCTGGTCAAGGCGATCGCCGGCACCGGGAAGGCGAACGTGCTGTCGGTCAAGGGCGCCGAGTTGCTGAGCAAGTGGGTCGGCGAGAGCGAACGGGCGGTCCGCGAGCTGTTCCGCCGGGCGCGGGAGGCGGCGCCGACGCTGGTGTTCCTGGACGAGGTGGACGCGCTGGCGCCGATCCGCGGACAGGCCAGCGACGGCGGCACTACCGACCGCGTGGTGGCCTCGTTGCTCACCGAGTTGGACGGCGTCGAGGCGCTGCGCAACGTCGTGGTGATCGGCGCGACGAACCGGCCGGACCTGATCGACCCGGCGCTGTTGCGTCCCGGGCGACTGGAGCGTCTGGTGTACGTGCCACCGCCGGACGGCGAGGCGCGGGCCGCGATCCTGCGGGCGGCATCCAAATCGGTGCCGTTGGACGAGTCGGTGGATCTGGACGCGCTCGGCTCCGAACTCGACGGTTATTCGGCCGCCGACTGTGCGGCGCTGATCCGCGAGTCGGCGCTGGCCGCGATGCGCGAGTCGCTCGAAGCGTCCACGGTGACCGCCGCGCACATGGCGGCCGCCCGGAAGCGGGTGCGCCCGTCCCTGGATCCGGTCCAGGTCGCGTGGCTCGCCACGTACGCGGAGAAGAGCACCGCATGAGCGAGCGCAGCGAGGGCCACGAGCGCATGCGAAAGGACGGCAGAGCCTAACGGCGGCGGATGCGGGCCCGGGTGGACCGGAGCCGGCGCAGCCGGCCCACCAGAACCGGGTCGCGTTCGAGCGCGGCCGGGTTGTCCAGCAACGCGTTCAGTAGCTGGTAGTAACGGGTGGCGGAGAGCCCGAAGCCGTCCCGGATGGCCTGTTCCTTGCTGCCGGCGTGCTTCCACCACTTCGCCTCGAACGCGAGGATCCGCTCGTCGCGCTCGGTGAGTTGCTCGGGCTCCTTCCGCGGCGCGGGAACGTGCGGGTCCACTTCAGACTCCCTCGGACGGGGGACGCTGGACACTCCCGAAGATATCTCAGGTGATGTCCCGTGCGCGCATGGTCCACATTGCCGCTGCCACCACAGCCAGGAACACCGCGCTCAGCAAGGCGCCGGCCATCGGCCAGGTCAGCGTCAGGACGTCCGGCTGGCAGCCGCCGGTGGCCGAGAAGTTGCACGCGTCGGTGTTCTCGAGCCGCACCGACTTATCCATCCAGGCCTGGACCCAGAACGGGATCAGGTAGGCCTCGAAGAACTTCACCTTGGCCAGCGAGAGCACGGTGCCGAGGCCGAACTGGAACAGCACCACGACCGCGATCGCCACGCCCAGCGCCATCGCCGTGTGCCGGCCGATCGAGGCGAGTCCGAAGCCGACGGCGCCCGCGACCAGCACCAGGGCCAGCGCCCGCAGCTCCATCAGCCCGAAGGACCGCCACGTGCCCGCGGTCATGCTGTCCAGGCTGCCGCGCTGGCGGGCGATCACGGTGAATGCTCCGGTCCACGCGGCCGCCGTGACCGTTGTCAGCACGGTGAGGCCGACCAGCACGGCCAGCAGCTTGGTGTTCAGAACCTTGAGCCGCTGAGGGCGCCAGAGCAGCAGGTTCATCATCCCGCCGCTGTTCCATTCGGCGCCCACGAAGGATGCGCCGACGACGAATGCCATCAGCGCCAGCAACGCGGCCAGCGTGGTCACCATCGGACCGAAATCCTGCCGGAAGTCGAACGAGGGTGGCAGGTACCACTGGGGCTCGAAGTTGTCCCGCGTCGGCGGGGAGAGCTGGCTGCAGTCGGGCGGATAGTTGGCGGCCTCGGGCGTGCCGGCAGCGGCCTCGCACCGCTGCTTCTCCGCGGCTGCCTGCCGGGTCTGCTCCTGGAAGTCGCGGTCGGCGGCGGCTCGGGCCTCGGCGATCTGGGCCGGACCGACCTTCTGGTTGGTGAAGTACATGCCGGCCGCCACCGCGGCCAGGATGGCGAGGGTGCCGATCACCAGGAGCTTGACGAACCGGCGTTTGGCCAGCCGGCGCGTCTCCGCGGTGTACAAGCTCATTGCCCCCACCCGCCCGGCGCCGACGGCACCGCTGCCTGGTCGACCTGGCGGTTCTGTCCCTCGACCGGCGCTGTGCCGGTGAGTTCCAGGAAAACGCTTTCCAGATCGACGCGGAGCGGAGCCAGCTCGCTGACGTAGATGCCGCGCTGTGCGAGAACCCGGGTGATCTGCGCTGGATTGGGCGCGTTGCCGACCGTCAGGTGGTCGCCTTCGAGCGTCACCTGAGCGCCCGCAGCGCGGAGCACGTCCGCCGCGAGGATCGGGTCGACGCCGGTCTCCAGCCCTACCCGTACCGCCGTGGACGCGTGCCGTGCGAGCACCTCCGCGACCGGCCCGGCGGCGACCCGCCGCCCGGCCGCGATGATGGTCACGGAGTCGCAGATCAGCTGGACTTCCCCGAGGATGTGGCTGGACAGCACCACGGTCATCCCCGACTCGGCGAGGTTGCGCATCAACGTGCGCATCTCGCGGATGCCGCCGGGGTCGAGGCCGTTCGCGGGCTCATCGAGAATCAGCAGACGCGGGTTCTTGAGGAGCGCCGCCGCGACCGCCAGCCGCTGCTTCATGCCCAGCGAGTAGGTCTTGACCCGTTCCTTCGCCCGGTCGCGCAGCCCCACGAGCTCCAGCACCGCGTAGACCCGGGCCCGGTCCACGCCACCCGCGTCGGCGAGCAGCGACAGCGTGTCCCGAGCGGTGAAGTTGCCGAAGAACTGGGGGCTCTCGACGAGCGCGCCGACCTGGCCGACGACCTCCGGCAGGTGCCGTGGCACCGCACGGCCGAGAACCGCCATCCGGCCGCCGTTGGGCTTGATCAGCCCCAGCAGCGTACGCAGCGTGGTCGTCTTTCCGGAGCCGTTGGGCCCGAGAAACCCGTGCACCTGTCCGGCCTCGACGACCATGTCGAAGCCGTCCAGCGCACGCCGGACGCCCTTCCGTCCGCGATAAGTCTTCTGCAGACCGGATATCTCCAGTGCAGCGGTCACGCCGCGAACTCTAGGCGCGAATCTCAGGCGCCGTCGTCCCGAAACGCGACGAGCTCCGCTCGAGTTTCCGCGTCCAGCTCGTCGAGGTCGACGGAAGCAGCAACCGTACGCAGCCGGGCCGCCTCACCGGGATGCGACCGCCAATACCCCTGGTGCACCCGCAACACCGCCACGAGCAGGTCACCGGGGTAGAAGTCGCCCTCGGCCAGCGGATCGTTCTCCAGCCGGGTCAGCGCCAGCGGTACGAGCACCTCCAGACCCACCCGCTGGGCGATGAGGACGCGCAGGTCCTCGATGCCGAGCTGATCGACCGGCCGGTGCCGCAGCTCGTGCACGGTGACGATCAGCCGGGTAGCGCCGGCCGGCGGATCGCCCCAGACGTCACCCTCGATCTGCTCGAGGGACTGTTCCGTTCCCTGCACGGCCCGGCCTCCTAAGTGCGCGGTACGAACTGCTCGGAGTAGTCCAGCAGCTTGCTGGCCTCGGACAGCTCGGTTTCATAGGCTGTGCGGTCCGCCGCCGAGGACCGCGAGTCGCCGAGCAGCCGCTTGAGCTGCTCGATCCGGCGGACCAGACCACGCTGCGCGTTGCGTACCTCGTCCACGTGATCCCACGGCTGCCCGGTCGGTTTGCGCGCGACCACCTCGCCGTTGAGTTCCCGGCGTGCCGCGTCGAGGTCCTTCTCGGTCAGGTGCTCTTTCATGCGATCGGTTTTGCTCGGCGCCGACCGGGCCGGCTCACTGCCGCGCATGGGGCTGACGGCGTCCTCGCCGGCCGCGTTCTGCGCGAGCGAGGTGGCCGCCGCGCCGGTGATGCCCACGCCGGCGACGACGCCGGCGGCGGAGAGGGCGTTGAGCGGCACACCGGCGACCGCGCCGACACCGGTGGCGTCGAGCGCGATCCCCAAACCCTCGCCGCCGGCACTCACCGCGGTCAGCGCGATTCCGCCGACCATCGCGGCGGTCTCGCCGGGATGGTGCAGCATGGCGTTCCCGAACGAGGCGAGCCCGTTGACCACACCGGCCCCGACGTCCGCGGCGAAATCACCGATCTTGTCCAGCCAGCCCGACTTCTCCGGTGCCGCCTCGGCCTCCTGCCCGAGGAATCGTGCCGCCTCGTCGCCTGCCCGGGCGACCTGGTCGCGGGCGATGCGCAGGGCGTCGAGAGCCGCCCGCCGCCCGGCGTCGCCGGGGTCGGTGAAGGGCGGGAGGACCTGCCCCGGGACGGCGTGCGCGGCCGCCTGCTCGTACGCCTGCCGAGCCCGGCTCGATGCCCCTTCGGCCGCGTCCCAGAGCCGGATGGCTTCGGCCGCCTGCCGCTGGCCCCACTCCAGGGTCTGCGCGTAGGTGGTAAGGGCATCCGCCGCGGTGGCGAGCGAGTTGGCGGCCGCGTACCACTTGTTCGGTTCGTAGCTGAACTTGTCGCGGAAGATGTCCGCCGCCGCGCCCGTCCATGCTCCCGTGTCGATGTCGACGAGGCCGTCACCGGCCTGCTCGGCATGCCCGGCTCGAACCTGCAGGAGCTGGGCGTTCGCCCGGATCGCGGCGGGGTCGCCGGGCACCAGCCGCACCGGGTCACGGGTCTGGCCGAGCTCAGTCACCGACGACCCGCCCTGCGGGATCGCTCGTCAGGCGGCCGGCCGCGGCCGCATCCGCCTCTCGATACGCCTGCGCCGCCCGGCCGAGCATGTCGCCGATCGTGCCGGCGTCCTTGATCAGGATGTCCAGGCCCTCGTTCCACCGATCGCAGAACGTCTCCATCGCCTTGTGGAGGCCGTCGTGGCCGTAGGTGGCAGGACCGCCGTCCACGTCTTCCAATGCGGACCTCCCCTGGTCGGCCACGCTCTGCCGGATGCCGGCCGCGGCCGATTCGAGGACACCGACCTCAACATGGAATCCGGGACCATCCATCGGCACCGCCTCGCTCGACCGTCTGCCCGTACGGGATGCTATCGCCACGCGCCGAATCGAACCGTCCCCATCGGTCAGGCGGTGATGACCCGGACCCCGGCGTCGCGGAACTGCCGAATCGTCGCCGCCGGTGCACCGGAGTCGGTGACCAGCGTCTCCACATTGCTGATCGGGCAGATCCGGGCGAACGCATGACCGCCCAGCTTCGAGGAGTCGGCGATCACCACCACCTGCTTGGCCCGGGCGACCATGAGGCTGTTCATCGCGGCCTCGCCCTCGTGGTGGGCAGCCGCGCCCAGCTCGACGTCGAGGGCGTCCACGCCGAGCAGCACGACGTCGAGCGTGACCTCCCTGAGCAGCGCCCCGCCGAGCGGGCCGACCAATTCGAACGATTGCGGCCGGATGACGCCGCCGGCCACGACGATCTTCATGCGGGAGCGGACCAGCAGCTCGTTGGCGATGTTGAGCGCGTTGGTGACCACGGTGAGCTGGGCGCCCTCGCCGCGGGTGTTGAGGTCCGGCCGCATCGCCAGCGCGCGGGCGACCTCGGTCATCGTGGTGCCACCGTTGAGACCGACCACCGTGCCGGGCGCGACGAGGCGTGCGGCGGCCTCGCCGATGCGCTGCTTCTCCGCCGAGTGCTTCGCGCTCTTGTAGCGCAGCGGCAGGTCGTACGACACGCCGTTGGCGACCGCACCGCCGCGGGTACGGGTGATCATTTGCTGGTGGGCGAGCTGGTCGAAATCCCGGCGGATGGTGGCCTGCGAGACGGCCAGGCGTCTGGCCGCATCCTCGACGCTGATCCGGCCGTCCGCCGTCAGCAACTCGAGCAGGGTGTTCCATCGCGCGTATCGGTCCACCCGACTCACCCCTGTGCACGTTCCGTGATAAGAGTGTGCACATTAGTGCGCGAAACCGTGGGAAGCAAAGCTCAACGGTGCGCGAAGCGGGCGGCGCGGTAGCGTGTACGCCGCCGAGAAGGGACAGTGATGAGCCACGTCCAGGCCGAGATCGCCAGCCAGCCGGAGTGCTGGCTCCAGGCCGCCGAGCTCGCCGGCACTGCGGGCCTGCCGGCCGAAGGCGAACGGGTCGCGGCGGTTGGCTGCGGCACGTCGTGGTTCATCGCCCAGGCGTACGCGGGCCTGCGGGAACGAGCCGGACACGGCGAGACGGACGCGTTCCAGGCGTCGGAGTTTCCGCCTACTCGCAGTTACGACCGGATCGTGGCGATCACCCGCTCCGGCACCACTACCGAGGTCCTCGAACTGCTGGAGACGGCCCGCAGCCGTACCACCGTGATCACTGCGGACGGCGCGCGCCCCGCGGCCACGCTGGCGACCGACGCGGTCGTACTGGAGTTCGCCGACGAGCGCTCAGTGGTGCAGACCCGCTTTGCCACCAGCACGCTGGCCCTGCTGAGAGCCCATCTCGGCGAGGATCTCGATCGGGTGGCGTGCGACGCCGAGGTAGCGGTCCGCGTGCCGCTGCCGGTGGATCCCGCGCGGATCGAGCAGCTCACCTTCCTCGGGCGGGGATGGACCGTGGGACTGGCCGCGGAGGCAGCGCTGAAATGCCGGGAGGCCGCCGGGTTCTGGGCCGAGGCATACCCGGCCATGGACTACCGCCACGGGCCCATCGCCATCGCCGGACCGCGCCGGGTGGTGTGGGCATTCGGAGAGATCCCACCCGGCCTCGCGGACGAGGTGGAGGCCACCGGCGCGGCGTTCGTGCACAGCCGGCATCACGGCGGGTACGCGGCGCTGGGACGCTGGTCCGGTGGACGGGAGCCGCTCGACCCGATGGCCGACCTCGTCGTGGCGCAGCGCCTGGCGGTACAGCTGGCCGCCGACCGGGGCCTGAATCCGGATGAACCCCGCAACCTTCACCGCTCGGTCGTGCTTACCTCATGAGTGATGACGGCGTCATCGCGCTGGACGTCGGTGGCACCGGAATGAAGTGCGCGCTGGTTCGGCCGGACGGGACCGTGCATCACGCCGAACGACACCCGACACCGGCTGCCCGGGGCCCGGAGGCGGTGACGGCCACCATCCTGAACGTCGCGGCGGGGCTGGCCGATCGGGCGCGGGCCGACGGGCTGACCCCGGTCGCGGCCGGCGCCGCCGTACCGGGAGTAGTGGATGAGGCGAACGGTGTGGCCGTGTGGTCGTCCAATGTGGGCTTCCGCGACGTGCCGCTGCGCGACCTGTTGACTGCCCGGCTCGGCGTGCCGGCGGCGCTCGGCCACGACGTCCGCGCCGGCGGCCTGGCCGAGGCGCGGCTCGGTGCCGGCCGGGGTGAGCGGCACGTCCTGTTCGTCGCCATCGGCACCGGTATCGCCGCTGCGCACGTCGTGGACGGGCGCGCCTTCGCCGGCGCGCGCGG
>Ga0081539_10003828_pt1 | contig 17673 bp, 19 predicted proteins | sample TabmetS4T2R2_FD_71023 | JGI IMG/M metagenome (GOLD analysis project Ga0081539, IMG submission 71023) | Tabebuia heterophylla rhizosphere microbial communities from the University of Puerto Rico - S4T2R2 | ecosystem: Host-associated > Plants > Roots > Rhizosphere ...
GGTTCTGCGGCATCAGCTCGCCGTGCTGCGCCGACAGGTGGCCCGGCCGCGCTACACGCCCACCGACCGGATGGTCTTGGCCATGTTGGCGAAGCTGCTGCCCCGCGATCGGTGGCCGATCTTCCTGGTCACGCCGTCGACGTTGCTTCGCTGGCACCGTGAGCTGATTCGCCGACGGTGGACGTACCCGACGGCCGGGCGACGCGGCGGGTTGGACCCGGAGGTGGTCGACCTGGTGCTCCGGCTGGCCCGGGACAACCCGCGATGGGGCTATATGAGAATCGTCGGCGAGTGCCGCAAACTGGGCGTCAGCGTGTCCGCCACGTCGGTGCGCAATATCCTGCGTCGGCACCGTCTCGGCCCGGCACCGCGGCGCGGTGGCCCCAGCTGGACCGAGTTCCTCCGTAGCCAAGCTGCGGGAACGCTGGCGTGTGACTTCCTGACCGTGGAGACGATTGGCCTGACCAGGCTGTACGTGTTCATTGTGATCGAGGTGGAGCGTCGCCGGGTGCATCTGGTCGGGTTCACCGCCCACCCCACAGGCGCTTGGGTGGCCCAGGCCGCCCGCAACCTGCTGATGGACCTCGACCAGCGCGCCGACCGGTTCCGGTTCCTCATCCGAGATCGGGACGCCAAGTTCACCGCAGCCTTCGACGCCGTGTTTGCCGCCGCTGGCGTCGAGGTACTCAGGATTCCACCTCGGGCGCCGAAGGCGAACGCCTTCGCGGAGCGCTGGGTGCGCACGGTCCGGCACGAGTGCCTCGATTGGATGTTGATCTGGAGCCGCCGGCACCTCGAAAAGGTGCTCACCGTGTACGTGGAGCACTACAACACCGCCCGCCCCCATCGGAGCATCAACTTGAGCGTGCCCGCCGCGGACGATGAGCCGACACCGGCGAGCCTGGCCCAGATTCGGCGAATCGACCGCGTCGACGTCCTGGGTGGACTTGTCCACGAGTACCGCCACGCTGCCTGAGCACACCGGTACCCGTCCAGGCGACGCAGCGACCTACCGACTCGAAGACCGGAGCCGACCCAACTGTCCATCGGTCACCGGCCGCTACGGGACGTCGGCACACCACTTCACCGGGGAGCCGGCGATCACCCGTCGCCCCCGAATTGTGTTGCAGCCCGCACCACTGTCACCGCCGGGTGCTCACTTTGCACCCCTCAGGGTGGCGTTGTGGGAACCGGGCCATCTGGCCGGCGAGGCGAAGAGGGCCGCCTACCGCAGCCATCTGCGCAATCACATCCTGCCGGTGTTCGGCGACGTGCCACTGACGAAGATCAACCGGCATGCCGTGAAGATGTTCGTCGTGCAGCTACGCCGCACCCTTGCCGACAGCAGCGTGGCCAGCGTGATGTCGCTGTTCAACCTGCTGCTGCGCGAGGCGGTCGCGGACCAGCGGATCGGCCACAACCCCGGCCACGGGGTGCGGGTCAGCACCCGCCGGCCGGCCGAGCGGCCCACCGCCACCGCCGCACAGATCACCGCCATCGTGGACCGGATCGGCCGCCGGTCCGATCAGATCCTGGTGGTCACCGCCGCCTACACCGGCCTGCGGTGGGGCGAGCTGGCCGGCCTCGCCAAGGCCAACACCCGGCTGGGCGACGGCCTGATCCACGTGCACCCCGAGGTCGGCGCGCTGCACGAGGTGCAGGGCCGCTGCTACCTGGGCCCGCCAAAGACCGCCAGCTCCGCCCGGGACGTGCACCTGCCGCCGTTCCTCGTCCACCTGCTCCAGGAACAGTTGGACAGCCACGACCACGAGATCGTGTTCTGCGGCGCGCGGGGTGCCTATCTGCGCCGCTCCAGCATGTCCCGCCGGGTGTGGCGGCCCGCCCTGGACGGCGACCCCGACACCGGCACGGCACCGATCATCACCGGGATGCATTTCCACGACCTCCGGCATACGCACAAGACCTGGCTGATCGAGGACGACATCCCGGAGATCGCCCAGGCCAAACGGTTGGGCCACCGGATGCCTGGTGTGCGGGGCATCTACAGCCACGTCACCCCGGCCATGCAGCAGCGCATCACCGAGGCGCTGCAGAACCGCTGGTTGGCCACTCAGCAGCGGCCGAGACGCGAACAGCGGCACCTGCACGCCGCCTGAGAACGACGTACACCGCGGCGGCGCGACTGCCGGTATGGCGCGCGCCGCGGGGCCAGCTCGCTCTCTAGCGTTCTGTCCCGGTTGGGCATCCTGCCAGGAAGATGATCATGGGCTCCCATTTTGCTCCCAATGTAAGGGACATAACGCAACTGACTCGTTACCCAGGATCAGGTAACGAGCCGCTGAGCTGCACAAACGCTGGTGGGCGATACTGGGATCGAACCAGTGACCTCTTCCGTGTCAAGGAAGCGCGCTCCCGCTGCGCCAATCGCCCTCGAACCCTGCCGAGGTGGAGACGGGATTTGAACCCGTGTACACGGCTTTGCAGGCCGTTGCCTCGCCTCTCGGCCACTCCACCGAGCTGGCCCCGCACGTTACCTGTGGCGGCCTCTCCGAGCGGACGACGGGATTCGAACCCGCGACCCTCACCTTGGCAAGGTGATGCGCTACCAGCTGCGCTACGTCCGCTTGTCCCACCGGGCGCGTTCCCGGTGACGGATAGGAACTCTAGCCGGTCTCTCCAACCCTTGCCAAACCGGGGTCCTCCGGCGAGTCGCCGGCGGCAGCGGGACCGAGTCTCCGGACGGCGAGCGGGAGCGTCGTCCACAGGCGCAGGAATCGGGGCGGCGCGCGCGACCAGAACCCGGTTGGATACCACCATGGAGATCAGGCAGGTCACCGCGGACGAGCGTACCGACACGATGTTTCCGCTGCAGGTCTATGCGTTCGAGCCGTCGCCACCGGAGGCGGCCGCACGCGAGCATTACCGGCAGCGGATGCGGTATTACCGGACCGCGACCAGCCTCGTCGCGGAGGAGGACGGGCAGACGCTGGCCGGTGTGGCCGCCTTTCCGATGCAGCAGAACGTGCGCGACCAGGTCCTCGACATGGCCGGCGTCGCGTCGGTGGCCTCGCATCCCTCGGCTCGGCGTCGGGGACTGATCCGCCAACTGCTCAACCGGCTGTTGCATCAGATGCGCGACCAGGGATGTGCGGTGAGTGCCCTCTACCCGTTCCGTCCCTCGTTCTACGGGCGGTTCGGCTTCGTGGGTCTGCCACGCGTGCGCCGGGCCACCTTCGCGCCGGAGGGCGTCTCGCATCTCCAGCGGATCGAGCTGCCCGGGACCGTGGAGCGGCTGCCGATGAAGGACGCGTTCGAGGAGTACGACGCGTTCACCCGGCACCTGCTCACGGTCCGGCACGGGTTCTCGGTCTTCGACGACGTCCGCACCGCGGAGTTTCGCGACGACAAGTTGTGGGTTGCCGTCGCGCGCGCCGAAGGCGATGTGGTCGGCGCGGTCCGGTATCGGATCGACCGCTTCGGCGGCGACCTGGTCGGGCAGGACTTTCTGGTCACCGGGCCGCTCGGGCGGGCGCTCTTGCTGCAGTTCTTCGCGCGGCATGTCGACCAGATCGGCCGCGTCGTGCTGATGCTCGGCACCCAGGAGGTGCCGGACCTGTGGGGGACCGACATGGCGGTGACCACCGAGGGCCGGGTGGCCTATCCGAGCAATGCGGGGCCGATGGCCCGGATCCTGGTGATGGAGGCGCTCACCGGCCTGCGCGTGGGTGATGGAGCGGTGGTGGTCGAGGTGATCGAAGACGAACTGATCGCTGGGATCTACCGCCTGGAGTCGACGGACGGGCGGCTCACCGTCGCGGCCGACAAGAACGCTTCGCCGTCGGCCCGGCTGACCGTCGCCGGGATCAGTGGTCTCGTGTACGGCGTGCTGGATCCGGTCGACGTGGTAGCCCGTGGCTTCGGCGAGGTGGGTGCGGACGCAATCCGCACCCTCCGCGCGCTTTTCCCGCTTCGGATGCCCTACATGTACGCCGATTTCTAACGGGGCTTCGCCCGGCGGAGAGAGCACGTTGCTAGCCCGGCGGAGAGAGCACGTTGCTAGCCCGGCGAAGAAACACAGACAAGGCGTACGGCCGGAATCGCGCTGGACGCCGGACGGGAGCTCACGTTGCGCGAGATCTCCGGCCGCGGATGATCACGGCCAGGATGGCACCGGACAGGACGGCAGCAAGCGCCGCCATCGGCAAGGGGCGTCGTACCACCGCGACGACGTCACCGTTCTTGAGCTGGTGCTGGGTCAGGGCCGCCTCCCGCGAGGCGCGTGCCCGAGCGGCCACTGCGACTGCCGCGGCACGCCCGGCGACCTCGCTGGCCTTGGTCTTGGCGCGCGCCTTCACATCGGCCTTGGCCGCCAGCGCGGCGGCCGTCTCTCCGAGATCGGCCCTGGTCTGGGCGATCTCTTCCCGCAGCAGCTGCGTGTCCGTCGGTGTGCTCTGCTGGTCGCCCGTCATGAGGACCTTCCCTCCCGGATCGCGGTCTTCACCGCTTCGACGTCCCGCTTGCTGCTGTTCACCGCCGCGGTGGGGGTCGGCGGGCCGGCCTGCTGCACCTTCTTCTTGCCGAGCAACGCGGCCACTGCGGCCGCGGCGAACAGCACCACCGTCACGATGAGAGCGGACAGCCACACCGGTACCACGAGCGCGAGGAGAGCGCCGATCGTCACAAGCAGCGCGCCGAGGCCGTACAGGGCCAGCACCCCTCCGGCGCCCAGCAGGCCGGCACCGGTCCCAGCGCGCTTGCCCTTTTCGGTCATCTCCGCGCGGGCAAGCGCGAGCTCGTTGCGGACCAGCTTGCTCACCTGCTCGCTGAGCTGGCTGATCAGTTCGGAAGTTGAAGGCTGGGACGAGGACGTCGAAGGCTGCGACGAAGTTCTCAGCCGTTCTCGCGTATCAGTCATGCCTACGATCTACCCACGGTCGGGCCGGTCACACGGCCGGTAGGCAGACCGGCCGAGCTGAAGGCGCGGCCGTCATCGGTGACCACGGCCGAGGCGTAGCCGTCGGCCGAGCGCCGGGCCAGCCAGGCGATTCCGCCCTCGCCCATCGCGAGGCTCGCGGTGGCATAGGCGTCGGCCAGCGCCAGGTCCGGACCCACCACGGTCACCGAGCGCAGACCACGAGCGGGCTTCCCGGTACGCGGGTTGCGCACGTGCTCACCGCGCTCATAGGTGCCCGAGGTGGCCACCGCGCCGTCGGTGATCGCGAGCAACCAGCTCAGCTTGTCCGGCTCCCACGGATGCCGGATCCCCACCCGCCAGGGAACGCCGCAGCCGGACAGGCCGCGCATCCGCATGTCGCCGCCCGCGTTGATGTAGTGCCGCGTCGACCCGGCCTCGGCCAGCCGCGCCGAGGCCACCTCGACCGACCAGCCCTTGACATATCCGGACGGGTCCAACGGCCCGCACGCGTAGGCGTCGAAGTAACCTCCGGTCTCACGCCACAGGCTCGCGCACGCGTCCAGGACGTGGCGCATGTCCGGCGAAAGCTCGTCGAGTGCCAGCTCGCGGCGCTGGAAGCGGTTGACCTCGCTCGATTCCTTGTACGTGCTGAACCGCTCATCCACCTCGTGCAGCCACGCGCACACGTCCACGACCATGTCCTCGAGGACGGGCACGGGCAGGTCATCGGCCAGTTCGATGCTGACGACCGTACCCATGACGCGTTCCACGTGGCGCACGCCTATCCGCCCGCTCGGTCCAGTGCCGCCTGCAACGACTTGACGTACGACTCGCTGGTGAATGTGGCGCCCGAGACGGCGTCCACCTCCGCACTCTGCGCCCGCAGCGTGGCCTTTTCGAGGGCGGCGACGGCCGGCGGGTTGATCGTCGCGCTGTCGTTCGTGGTCGGGTACGTGGTGTCCGCCGCGACGATCTTGCCGCCGGTGACTTTGATGGAGACCTGAATCGTGCCGTACGGGTTTTTCACGCCGTCGCCGCGATAGGTGCCGTCCTTCAGGCCGCCATCGTCCGCCGCGGCACCGTCACTTTCCTCCTTCTGCCTCGTCTCGGCCGCCGGCTTCTTGACGGGCGCGGCCGACTTCCCGGAGCCGGTGAGGTCCACCGCGGGCGGGGCGGCGACCGGCTCAGGCGCGGAAACGCTGAGCCGGGCCCCCACGATGAGGGCCGCGCCGGTCAGGGTGCCGACGGCTGCTGCGGTACTACGTCGCATCTGACAACTCCGTGCGGTGCGTGGGAAGGACGGGTCAGAACTCGAACGGATCCAGGTGCGTCTGGGCCTCGGGCACCTCCAGCTCTCGCAAGGTCGCCACGGCCGCGTCCACCAGCCCGGGCGGCCCGCACAAGTAGACGTCTCGCCGGTTCACGTCCGGAACCAGGCCGAGCAGCCCGTCGGGCGTGAAGAGCCGGCGCGGGCCGGGATCGTTGCGGGAGCCGACGATGTATCTGACCCAGGCGTCCCGGCGCTCGGCCAGGTCTTCCAGCTCGGCGCGGAACACCAGATCGTCGGTGCGGCTGGCCCGGTAGATCACGATTGTGTCCGGCGGCATGTCCTCCAACAGAGCCCGGATCGGCGCGATGCCGCCGCCACCGGCGATCAGCAAGGCACGGCGACGGGTACGGCGCTCGGCGGTGAACGTACCGAACGGGCCCTCGGCCCAGATCGGCGTACCCGGGTCCATTCCGGCCAGCCGCTTGGTGTGGCCGCCGACCGCGGTCACGGTCAGCCGCAGCCATTCCGGGTTCGGGGCCGCGGACAGCGAGAACGGGTGCGACTGCCACCAGCCGTTGCGAGTCAGGAACCGCCACCGCATGAACTGGCCGGCCTGCGCGGGCAGCTTGTCCAGGTTCCGGCCGTCGATGTAGATCGAGAACGTGTTGGGGCCCTCGGCCACCACGTCGGCTACCTCGAAGCGGTGCCGCAGGTTCAGCCAAACCGGTTCGACCAGGCGGCCCCAGATCAGCGCGGCGATCACCAACGCGGCCAGAGCGGGCCAGAAGTACGACGCGAACGGCCCGCTGAGGTTGGCGCCGGTGGCGATCTGGTGACCGTAGCCCAGGATGAGCACCGCGTAACCGCAGAGGTGGAGCAGATGCCAGAGCTCGTACGGCAGCTTGTTCCGGACGCTTCGGATGGACAGCAGGCTGATCAGGACCAGCAGGCCGGTGGCGACCGTGGCACTGATCATGTCCGGCAACGTGGTGATGATCGTGCGGCCCTGCTCTATCACCGGGGCACCGGCCGTCAAGGCGTACCCGTAGATGATGAAAACCGTGTGCGTCAGGACCGCGACCACCAGTGTCGTGCCCAACCATCGATGCCATCTCAGCAGGTCACGGGAGCCGACCCACTCCTCCAGCCAGGAGACGCGGCTCATCATCAGCAGCTGGATGAACAGCAGATAGCCGGCGATCAGCCCGGTGATCCGGCCGATCGCCAGCATCAGCGTCGGCGGGTCGTCGACCGCGCCGGCCTCGGTTTCGAAGACCCACAACGAGACGCTGGTGGCCAGGCCGGCGAGGAACAGCAGGACGGTGAGCAGGCGATTGCCGGAGGTGGCCTCGGCCGGCGGCCGGTCGTCGGTGGTCGGCGGCAGCGACTGGGCCTTCCACCCCGTCGGATCGGTGTGCGACTCGAAGACGATGTCGCTGCGCAGGTACGCGTCATCCTGCCACCAGTTCTCGACGGGCGCGTCGGCGAAGGGATGCACCGTCTCGTCTTGCAGGTAGTGCTGATCCTCGAAGGTCCGGGAATCACGCGTCGCGGTGTCGTGGTACGTCCGCGCCATCGTCCTCACCCGTTCAGCAGTCGTCTGGTGTCGCCCGCCACCCCGACAGGAGCCGGCGTGACGACCGATCCGGGAAGCCGTCGGGCTGTTGTACGAAGGCCCGGCCGCCAACGCTCAAATCTCGGCGAGAAAGTCCGGGAGAGAGGCGAGAAAGTCCGGGAGAGAGGCGAGAAAGTCGGGGAGAAAGGCGAGAGAGTCCGGGAGAGAGGCGAGAGAGTCCGGGAGAAAGGCGAGAGAGTCCGGGACAAAGTTGCCCGGCCCAAACCGGCGTACGTGGTCCTGCCGTCACGGGGCGACGGCCACGGCCCGGGCGTGCTCGATCGCCATCTGTACCGCTCCGTGCAGCGGCGCGTCGGCGCCGAGTTCCCCGTGGTCGACTCGCGTGGGACCGGGGAAGGAGATCATCTCGCGTACCCGGGGCAGCAGGGCGGGATGTGTGCCGACCGGCCCGCCCAGGAGGAACAAGGCGGGATCGACCACGGCGGCCACCGAGACGATCACCCGCCCGACCGCATCGGCCAGGTGGCTCAGTCCGCCCTCGTCGGCCCGGTCCAGCAGGGCGAGCACCGCGGTCACGTCGGTGGACGGTGCGTCGGACCGGCGGAATCCGTTCGCCGCCAGGTCGCCCGCGAGCGTGGGCGATACGGTGCCCGGCAGATAGCCGATCTCGCCGGCCAGCCCGTGTGCGCCACGGATCAGCTGGTCACCGAGATAGAGGCCGACACCCAGGCCGGCACCCACATAGACGTACGCGAAACTCGATTCGCCCGCCGCGCGGCCGATCCGGTGCTCGGCCAGCGCGGCGAGGTTGACATCGTTGTCCACCAGGATCGGCGCATCGACCAGGTCACCGATCATCTCCACCGGGCTCACCAGGCCCTCGGGGAACGGCGTGCCGACCAGCGGGACCACGGCATGCGACACCGGGTCGACCGGGTTGGCGATCGAGACGCCGACCGCGCGCAGCGGACCCGCACCGCCGGTGGCCGTCCGGACCGTCTCGCGCAGCGAGGCGATCAGTCCATCGACGTCACCCGGGGAGGTCGGCGGGCGCGATCCCTCGGCCAGCGCCTGCCCGGCCAGATCGGTCGTGCGAAAACGCAGGCCGCCCTGTGACACCTCGAGTGCGAGCGCCCATCCGGCGCGGGCGCCGAGCGAGTAGAACGTGCCGACCCGGCCGCGCTTTCCGGTCTCCTTGAGCCCGGTGGCGTCGAGCAGGCCACCGGCGACCAGTCGGCGCACAGCCTCCGAAACGGTCGGCCGCGAATACCCCGTCGCCTCGGCCAGCTCGACCCGGGTGGTACGGCCTTGCCGGATCGTCTCGTCGAGCAATGCCCGGTCTGTGGCCTCACGCAGGACGGTCTGCGGGAGCGCCCTGACGACCTCACCCACATTCACCTCTTGTGATCTTCCTGGTCGGCCTCCTACATTAGAGCAGGCATCTAGTTAGGTCACCATCTTAAATCAGGGAGGCACCCATGACCACTCCACCCGCCGACATCCCGGCGGCGATCCGGGCGACCAAGGCACAGCTGCGCGCCCGCATCGGCGACGTGACCGGGGCGTTCCGCCAGGCCGAGGAGGCGATGAAGGCCGAGGTCGCAGAGATCGTCGCGGATCGCTCGCGTGGCGCGGACGTCTGGCCGGTGGTCCGCTTCACCGACGTCGCGGCGGGCACCGTTCCGGCCGACGTCCTCCAGGCGATCCGCCGGCGGGGCTGCGCCGTGGTCAAGGGCACCTTCCCGCGGGCGCGTGCCGAGGGCTGGGACGCCGAACTGGTGTCCTATCTCGAGCGCAACGACTTCGCCGGCAAGTACAAGTACATCGATGACGGCATCTTCGGCGGGCTGGCCGCGGCCAAGCCGTCGATCTTCCCGATCTACTGGTCTCGGCCGCAGATGGAGGCCCGCGAGGACGACAACATGGTCGCGGTACGCGGATTCCTCAACTCGTTCTGGAAGCACGAGTCCGAGGGCAAGGTGTGGTTCGACCCGACGCGGGACACGGCGTACCCGGACCGGGTGCGGCGCCGGGAGCCGGGCAGCAGTTCCGGCGGTTTGTCCGCGCACACCGACTCGGGTTCGATCGAGCGATGGCTGCTGCCCGCGTACCAGAGCGTCTTCCGGCACGTCTTCTCCGGACGCCCCGACCTCTACGACCCGTGGGACGGTGCCTACCGCACCGAGGTGCACGAGTACGAGTCCACAGTGATGTGTTCTGCCTTCCGCACCTTCCAGGGCTGGACCGCCCTGTCCGAGATGCAGCCGACCGAGGGGGTGCTGCACACGGTGCCGATTCCGTCGGCGATGGCGTATCTGCTGCTGCGTGCACTGCAGGACGACGTGGCAGACGACGACCTGTGTGGTGCGGCCAACGGTCAGGCGCTGCCGGTCAGCGCGGAGTGGCACCCGGTGCTGATGCCGGCGCTCACCCCGATCCCGGCCGTGGAGCCAGGCGACACCGTCTGGTGGCACGGGGACATGATCCACTCGGTCGGTCCGGTCCGGAACCAGCAGGGATGGGGCAACGTCATGTACATCCCCGCGAGCCCGTACTGCGAGAAGAACGCGGCGTACGCGGCGGAGTGCGGCCAGGCCTTCCTCAAGGGTGTCAGCCCGAGCGACTTCGCCGCCGAGGACTACGAGGTCGACTGGGCCGGCAGGCCGGCGCCGGACGAGCTGAACGCGACCGGCCGCGCGCAGTTGGCCCTCTAGGCTAGTCGGAGAGGATGGGGACGGACGGGTTCAGATCGTGGCCCATAGACGCCGCCCGGGTGACGGCCTTGCCGCCGAACCGGTCACGGACGGCGTCGAGGGCGGTGTCGAGCCGGTCGTCCTCGATGGACGAGAAGGGCAGCTCGAGCTGTACGTAACCGTCCCCGTCGAGATTGCTGACGGCCACGCCGATCAGGGTCAGACCGCGTTCCTCGATCAGCGTGCGGTTCTCGTGCAGCAGGATCCGTGCGGTGTCCAGGATCGCCCGGGTCTGCATGGTCGCCTTCAGCAGGCTGCGTGAACGTGTCGCCCGCGTGAAATCGCCGAACCGGAACCGAACCGTGACCGTGCGCCCCGCCCGATCGCCGGCCCGCATCCGGCGTGTCACCCGGTCGACGAGGGCGGCCAGGGTCGCGTCGATTTCGTCGAACGGGCGCGCGCGGCGGCCCAGGGCGCACTGCGACCCGATCGAGCCGCGGCGGTGACCGACGCGTACCCGTCTGGGGTCATGGTTGTGGGCCAGCGCATGCAGATGCCGCCCGGCATGGGCGCCGAGCATCGTGACCAGTGCGGCTTCGCCGATCCTGGCCACGTGTCCGACCGTATGGATCTGGCGTTCACGCAACTTGCCGGCGGTCACCGGCCCGACGCCCCAGAGCCGCTCGATCGGCAGTGGATGCAGGAACTTCAACTCCTCGCCGGGGGGCACCACCAGCAGGCCGTCCGGCTTGCCCACGCCGCTGGCCACCTTGGCCAGAAACTTCGTCCGCGCCACGCCGACGGTGATCGGCAGGCCGACCTGGTGCCGGACGTCGGCGCGCAACTTGGTGGCGATCTCGGTGGGCGTACCCCGGATCTTCAACAGTCCACCGACCTCGAGGAACGCCTCGTCGATCGATATTCCTTCGACGATCGGGGTGGTGTCCTTGAAGACCGCGAACACCGCCTTGCTGGCCGCCGAGTAGGCCGACATCCGCGGTGGCACGACCACGGCGCGCGGGCACAGCCGGCGTGCCTGGATGAGGCCCATCGGCGTGCGTACCCCGAACGCCTTGGCCTCGTAGCTGGCGGCCAGCACCACACCCATGCCCACCAGCACCGGACGACCCCGTAACGCCGGATCGTCGCGCTGTTCCACCGACGCGTAGAAGGAATCGAGGTCCGCGTGCAGGATGGTCGCCTGATCAACCACGGAGACCATCTTAGAACACATGTTCGAAAGATGTGCCCCTCGACTCGGCGGGCGTTTCGGCTACGGCAGGATGGGCGGCATGACCAGGCGCCCGCCGCTCGCCGAGCAATTCGATCTGCAACCCCACCCCGAGGGCGGTTGGTTCCGCGAGACCTTCCGCTCGCCGACCACGATCAACCCATCGGGGTACGGGGGCCCGCGAGCCGCCGCCACGGCGATCTACTTCCTGCTCAACCCCGGGGAGCGGTCCGCGTGGCACGTGGTGCGGTCCGACGAACTGTGGTTCTTCCACGCCGGCGGCCCGCTCGAGCTGCGCCTCGGCGGCTCCGGCGACGCGCCCGTGGAGGCCGAGGTGGTCGTGCTCGGTACGACCAACCCGCAGGTGCTGGTCCCGGCCGGCGTGTGGCAGAGCGCGGTGCCGGCCGCTCAGGAGTCGGTCATGGTCAGCTGCGTGGTCACGCCGGGGTTCGACTTCGCCGACTTCCGGATGGCCTAGCTCGACGGCGCGCCGTCGCCAAGATCGTGAGGGCCTGATCTTGGGACCCGCGCGGGCGGGCTTCAGGCGCTCGGGGCCAAGGCGGTGAGGATGTCCTCGGCCCGCTCGCCGGCCATCCGGGGATCGGCGTCCGGCGAGCCGATCAGTGGATCCCAGTTGAGGTCGTAGAAGAGTTCGGTGACGCCCGCCTCGGCGTACCGCTGCGTATTGCCCCTGATCTGCGCCCAACTACCGGAGAGCGGGATGGCATCGTCGCGAACGCCGGCCCGCACCACGCCGCGAACCACGATGCGAAGTGAATCGGGGTCGCGGCCGGACTCCTCGGCGGCCCGCCGGACGATCTGGGCGCCCCGCGTGATGTCTTCGAGACTGGCGCGGCTGCTGCTCACCCAGCCCGCCGCCAGCCGGCCGGCGCGACGCAACGCCGTAACGGCCGTGCCGCCCAGCAGGATCGGCGGCCCACCCGGCTGCACCGGCGGCGGGGCCATCGTGCTCGGCGGGACGGTGTAGAACTCACCCTCGTACGCCGCGATCTTGTCGTTGAAAAGGGTCTTGAGGACCTGCAGGTACTCCTCCGTTCGGCGGCCGCGCGGGTTCGGGTCCGAGCCGGTGGCGGCGAACTCGATGTGCGACCACCCGGTGCCGAGCCCGATGTCAGCCCGGCCGCCGGAGAGGACATCAAGGGTGCTGGCCTGCTTGGCGAGATAGGCCGGTGACAGGTACGGCAGGTTGATCACCGCGACGCCGAGACGGATCTGCGTGGTGCGCGCCGCGGCGTAGGTCAGCGCGAGCATCGGGTCGAGCACGCTGTGGTAGACCGGTGCGAGGTCCTGGCCGGCGCCGGTGAGCAACCGCTGGAACGCCCAGAGGCCGCGGTAGCCGAGTTCCTCGGCGCGCATCGCGAATCCGGTCACCGACATGGGGTCGGCCCATGCCCCGGAGACCGGGCAGCCACAGCTGATCAACATGCATCAACCGTAGTACGGGCACCGGCTACTGAAGAGTGCGTTGCATCGATGCCACGCCGGTGGCGAGCCGGGTCAGCAGGCGCGCCTCGGCCGACATCGCGGGGGAGCGGTGCAGGAGGCGGTCGATCCGCCCGGACATCGCCGCCAGCGACGAGCTGAAGCCGGCCCGCGCGGTGGACGACAGCCGCGACAAGTCAGCGTAGTGGCGGACGAACGCCTCATAGTCGACCAGGCAGGCGCAGGCCGCGGCCATCCGGTCCGTCGTGGCGCGGCGTTCGTTGAGGGCTGCCAGCTCTGCCTCGATGGTCGCGCTGAGGTGTTCACACTCCAGCCGCAGGACGGGATCCTCCGACGCCCGCAAGACCAGCGGCGCGGCGCGGCGAAGGCAGCGCTCGGCACGCTGCAGGTGGGCGGCCACCGTCTGTTCCGGGGACAGGTCGGTCGCGGTGCCGCGCTCGCCGTCGACGGCCCGGTCCAGCGCTTTCTGAGCGGCTCGATGCAGGGCGGTGGCATGCAGGAACGCGGAACGGGTGCCGCGATCGTCGATCTTGTCGGCGGCGATCAGGAAACGGGCCGCCGCGAACGGGCGGTCGGCGGCCAACGCGCGGCGCCCGGCCTCCATCTCCTCGCGGGTGACCCAGAGGATCACTCGTTCCAGTACCTCCGGCGGCAGATGGGTACGACCGTTCCCGGTGCATCTGTCGTGCGCGTACATCCAGCGCTCGGCCAGCGCCGGGTCGTCGATCCGATCGCGGTCCAGCGCGCGTACGCACCGGTCGAGAAGCTCGGCGGCCTCCAGGCGGTAGCCGCGTCGCAAGCGCCGGCGGGCCACTTCGATCGCCGTCGCCACCGGCGCGCGGTGCCGTTCCGGCGGACGCCGGCGACTCCTGGCCGGAGAGTGAGCGATGGCCGGAGCCCATGTGGAATCGGCGAGCACATCGCCAAACTAACACTGCAAGTCACCGGGAAGGTACTCATGGTGATCATTGCTACCCCGGTCCGGGCGGAGATCCGCCCGGGCCCGGAATTGATCAGCCGGCCAGCAGTCGGCCGACTTCCTGGGCGCGGTCACCCAGCACGGTACGCAGTGCCGCCGCGGTTTCCACGGAGGACCTGTTCGGGTCGGCCAGCGCACCGACCACCGCGGTCGCGATCGCCTGGTAGTCCATTCCCGCCAGGACCAGCTTCGCCACCTCCTGCGGGTCCTGTTTCGCCACCTCGCGCAGCATGGTCAGCATGTCACCGAACAGCACATCGTGAGTGGACCGGTCGATACCGCCGACGCTCTGCTGCCACGGCGCCACCCGGAGTGCGGTCCGCTGCGCGTTGTCCCTGGCGTGTGGGCTCATCCGGGCGTTCCACCAGGCATCCATGCGGGCGTTGAAGTCGGTCTGGGTGATGGTGGCCATGTCGTCGTCCTCAGCTTCCAGTAGGCCCCAGTGGCGGGTGTCCTTCTCCTGGGCGGTCGTGTAACGCGCGGAGAAGTGCGCGTGCCGGGTGTGCGGGTTCGATCCGTTGTATCGGCGCGCGGTCCAGCCCCATGAACGGGACCAGATCCGCCGGTTGTAGATCAGATTCTGAAGGCGGTTGTCCACGCCCTTGCGGTGCCGGATCACGATGATCTCTACGCATTTCTCCATGGACCAGCCGCTCCTGCGCAGGTCCTTGTCCACATCGATGGCGTGGACCTCGTTGATCCGGTCTGCGTCCCTGTACGGCGTGCTCGCTGTCTCGTCCGGGTTGTGATCGGATGAAGTCTGCGAGTGACCCGTGTCGCCGATCGAACCGTCGCTCGTCTTGTCCCGAGCGGGTGCGAGCCGGTTGAACTCATTCCTGAGGCTCACCAGGCACGGCACCAGGATCCAGCTGGCCAACGGGCGCCTCCTCCCACGGGTCCGGAACGGGTGCGCCGGCGTACTGCTCACTCGGGCCGGGGTCGTGCAACTCGGCGTATCTTTCGCCGTCGGCCATGTCCTCGGCGGACAGCGGGATGTGCCCACCCGGGACGGACGGTTCGGTCATCTCGCGTCGCTCCTCTGCCGGGGTATCGGACCGATCAGTCCGATAGTGACTCGATCGCGAGGTAGGTGAGTACCCCTGGCGAGCGATCGACATTCCGCCGGCAGACGGTGTCGCACCATCGTGAAAGGGTCACAGCGTGTACGCGGCGCCGGTGCGGGTCTCCGGAGAGTGAACTAGCCTTCGACGCCGGTCGCCGTGTGTGGCGTGCCGACCGGCTTGGACTGCGGTGACCCACGCTGGCGCAGGAAGATCGCCAGGATCGCCATCGAGGCCACGGCGAGCAACTCGGACTGCCAGTTCTGCAACGTGCGGTTCCAGAAGTCCGGCTCGATCAGGTACTCACGCCAGCTCACCGGGTCCTGCAGACTGCCCAGTTGCTCCTCATTGAACGCGGCCACCCCGGCGATCGACTGGGTCAGCCAGGAGGCCAGGAAGATTCCGCCCATCATCAGCCCGAGTGACATGGAGAAGATCGCCTGCCGGATCCCACCGACCTTGGCCCATTTGGGTGAGTCCTCGTCCGCGTACCGGCCGACCTTCTGCTTCTCGTCCGACTCCAGACCCGGTTCGTCCAAGCTCTTGGACTCCGGCGACCCCTTCTGCACGAGCCAGACGGTCAGGAAGATGTAGAGGAAGAACTGGAGATATTCCGACTGCCAGTTCTCCGCCACGTCGGTACCGAAGCTCGCCGAGCTGATGTACCGACCGAACGAGATCGGCTCTAGACCATGGGTGAGCTGCTGCTCGTTGAAGTCGGCGAGCCCGGCGAACGCCTGGAAGACCAGCACGATCAGGAACAGGACGCCGAAAACCAGCCCGAGCGAATTCTCTCGCAAAAAGCTCTTCATCGGTGCAGCACCCCCAGCGTGGCGAAGTACACCAGCCCCAGGACGACCACTGTCAGAAGAAGCCAGAACAGGAGGCGCATCGGTCAGCTTCCCCGCAGGACACAGTCGTACGGCCGCGGCGGGCGTGGCGTGCAACCGGCCGCGACAACCCGCCAGCCGCCAGGGAAGAGAGCCAGGAAAACGGTGTCACCGGTCAGCCGGACCTGGGCCCATTGGCCATAGACCTCGGTCAGTTCGACCTGTCCTGGCGCCGGCAGATCCTCCTGAAGGATCGCCTCGGCACACGGCTTCTCGGCCGACTGTTCCAGATCCGCCACGGTGTCCGGAGCGAGCGTCCCACATGCCGTCGGCCCGTCCTGGGAATCGACGGCGCCGAGCATCCGTAGCGCCACCGAGGCGGCCGCGTCACCGCGCCCGCCCGTGCTCGCACAGCCCGTCAACACCAGCGTGATGACCGGTACGACCAGCGCGACATGACGCAGCACGGGCTCAGCATGCCCAACTTGGCGGGTCGTTACCCGCGACACGCCGATCTTCTCTCTAGCAACCGGTACCCAGGTACAGGTTTATCGTCGGAGGATGACCGAAGCCCTGCGGTCGGGCCGGCTCGCGCGGGCGGCCGGCGTGAACCGGCAAACGCTGCGCTACTACGAACGCCGGGGACTGCTGCCGGAGCCGGTCCGCAGCCTCGGCGGGCACCGGCTCTATCCGCCGGAGAGTGTCACCCTGCTCCGCACGATCAAGACCGCCCAGCGGCTCGGCTTCACCCTGGAGGAGATCGCCGAACTGGTCGACGTCGGGCGGCACCGGCACCGGCCCGGCCTCCGTGCCCGGGCACAGGGAAAGCTCGGCGAGATCGAGCAGCGGATCGCTGATCTGCAGGTCATTGCGGGCACCCTGCGCGACGCGATCGATGCGGGCTGCGACGACCTGACCGAGTGCGCCGCCAGCAGGCACTGTCCGATACCGTTTCCCGAGCTGAACCGCTAGGGGTAGACGCGGGTGGGTGTGATGAGCACTGCGGTGCGGCGCTGCTCGGCCATCACCCGGTCGTACTCGTCCCAGTCGTCGTGCTCGCCGCCGGCCGCGGTGAAGATCTCGCGCAGTAGCAGGCGCAGCCGTTCCGTGTCCAGCCAGGGTTGCGGATCGTCTGGCCCGGCCAACTCCGCGCGACCCTCCACAGTGGCGTACTGCCAGCCGTTGCGGAACGAGGTGGTGACCTGCGGCCGGACACGCAGGTTGGCCTGTTTGACCTTGCCGTACGTCACGAACGCCAGAATCTTCGCGCCGGTCGAGGGGTGAGCGAGCACGCCCACGTTCACCAGCGACGACTGGATGGTGAGGTCGGCACGCAGGGTGGAGACGATGGCCAGCCCGTGGTCGTCCCGGCTGAGCGCCCAGGCCTGATCGAGGGTGGTCATGAGCGCAACCCCGCGAGCGCCTCGGCGATCGGAGTGTCGCCCGCGAAAAGCTCGAACGTCACGCCGATCGTGGCGTCGGCGGCGAGGACGGCGGCGAGCACCGCGGCCACGTCGTCGCGGGGAACCGGACCGCGGCCACCCAGATCGGTGGAAACGCGTACCCGGCCGGTGCCCGGGTCGTCCCGGAGCGACCCGGGGCGGACGATCGTGTAGTCCAAGCCACTGGCCTGCAGGTACCCGTCCGCCTCCGCCTTGGCCTCAAGGTACGGGCGCATGGACGCGCCCCAGGA
>Ga0081539_10003829_pt1 | contig 17671 bp, 17 predicted proteins | sample TabmetS4T2R2_FD_71023 | JGI IMG/M metagenome (GOLD analysis project Ga0081539, IMG submission 71023) | Tabebuia heterophylla rhizosphere microbial communities from the University of Puerto Rico - S4T2R2 | ecosystem: Host-associated > Plants > Roots > Rhizosphere ...
TAACGCGTCAACTGAAGCCAGACAAGCCGCACACGGTGGCGGCGTTGGTAGCGGGCATCGGCAGCGGCAGCGGCAGCGACCGGCAGCCAACCGGCGGATGGTCGACCTCCATTCGCTACTGTTGCTGCATGTCGGTCGCCCTGGAGCCTGTGCGCGCCCTATCGCTGCGCCTGCCGTCTCCACTTGAGGAGCTCACCGATAACCGGCTCGACGGCACAGGAGTTCAGCTCTTACTCAAGCGAGACGATCTGATCCATCCTGACTTTCCGGGCAACAAGTGGCGCAAACTGAGGTACAACCTCGTCGCAGCGCGCGATGGTGGACACACTGTTCTTTTGACATTTGGTGGTGCTTACTCCAACCACCTACAGGCCACAGCCGCTGCGGGATACTATTTCGGCTTTACCACTATCGGTGTTGTTCACGGCGAGGAAACATTTACCGCTCAATCCAGTGCTCGCCAAATGCACCGAGCTTGGCATGTCGTTACATTATGTGGATCGAACGCGGTACCGGCAGAAGACAGAGTCAGTATTTGTCGATGAGCTCCGCAGGAAATTCGGCAGCTTTTACCTCATTCCTGAGGGTGGTGGGAATAGATTCGCGCTTCAGGGGTGTGCTGAGCTGCCTTCAGAGATCGATATACCGTTCGACGTGTTGTGCTGCGCCGCCACCGTGTGCGGCTTGTCTGGCTTCAGTTGACGCGTTACGGATCGGTGTCAATGCTGACTAACGATGCGGTTCCACTCGATACCAAGGAGACAATCGCTGCGGCCGTTCGAGAGGAGCTCGATCGGCGACAGCTCGCGGCTTCTGAGTTTGTAGCTCAACCCCGGTCAGCGGGCCACTCCGTTGACGTCCTGCTCAAGGTCTACGCCAAGTGCATTGAAGGGCAGGAGGCCACGGTCAACGGCCGGGTCGACCAGGCGCTGACCGGCGTGGCCTGGCCCGTCTGACGGCGCCATTCCGGATCATGCCCTGGACGCCCTGGCCGACCTGGGCAAACGCCCTCAAGATCATTCCGCGTATGTTCCGCGACCTACGACAAACGGCCGCATCCGGTGACCTACGGCTGCCTACGCCAACCTATCGAGTGTCGTAGGTATTGCGAGCTCAAGCGAGGTTTCTGCTGAGCTTCGAGGTGCCCCCGGCAGGAATCGAACCTGCGACACACGGTTTAGGAAACCGTTGCTCTATCCCCTGAGCTACGAGGGCGCGAAGGACCAGTCTAGCGACCTGCGGGTTGACCCGCGGCGGCAGGGAGGGGGCACGGGTTAACCTGCGGTGTCACGGCTGGGCGCTCCGACCGATGACCACACTGTCACCTCACGCCAACGCCGACCGGACCGACTGCTGCCCCACCGATCACAACATTCGCTGGGAGCCCTGGGCATCGGCGTGACGTTGACGCGATCAGCCGACGCCAACGGCCGACATCCCATGTTCTTGTCATCACACATCAGTTCTGATTGCAGGCTTGACTTCGACCTGGCCGTAGTTGATGCTGCTATCAGTAGTGGTGAGAGGGATCAGAGATGGACGACGTCAAGACGGCGCACGAGGACCTGCACAGCGAGCAGGGCGCTGAGCCGGGCGACCGGCCCGGCCGGGCGAAAAACCCGGTGATCAAGGTCGAGGACCTGGCCTGGCTCGAGTTCGAGAAGCCGGACCTCGACGCTGCCGAGCGGTTCGCCCACGCCTTCGGCTTCTCCACCGCCGCGCGCACGGCCGACACCGTGTACTTGCGCGGCGCGCGGGTGGGCACGCACTGCGTGGTGATCCGCAAGGGCCCAGGGTCGCGGTTCGTGGCCCCGGCGTTCCGGGCGGCCAGCCGCGCCGACGTGAACAAGCTCGCGGCGGCGAACCAGGCGTCGGTGCGCGAGCTGCGCGGACCCGGTGGCGGGGTCGGGGTGGACCTGCATGACCCGTCCGGGATCGCGCTGCGAGTGGTCGCCGGCGTCGAGGAGCTCCCGGAGCTGCCGCGGCAGGCCGCACGGGAGTTCAACGTCGGCGGGCGAGTGAACCGGGTCAACGCGACGCAGCGGCCGCCGCGGGAGCCGGCGCGGGTCGAGCGGCTCGGGCACGTGGTGCTGGAGACGGCGTCGTTCCAGCAGGCCCTGGACTGGTACCTGGACAACCTCGGCCTGATCGTCAGTGACTTCCTGCACTGGCCGGGCCAGCGCGACCGGGGCCCGGCGATGGCGTTCATCCGCTGCGACCGGGGCGCCACGCCGGCCGACCACCACACGCTGGCGATGGTCCTCGGCCCCGGTCGCCACTACGTCCACTCGGCGTACGAGGTGGCCGACCTGGACGCGCTGGCGGCCGGCAACGAGTACCTGCGGGGGCGCCGCTACCACCACTCCTGGGGAATCGGGCGGCACATCGAGGGCAGCCAGATCTTCGACTACTGGCGCGACCCGGACGGGTTCCTGGTGGAGCACTTCGCCGACGGCGACCTTTTCGACAACACCGTTGAGACCGGGTGGGCGCAGATGTCGGCGAGCCACCTCAACCAGTGGGGCCGGCCGGTCACCAAGAGCTTCCTGGCCGGCAGCACGCCGCCGCTGGCCACGATCCGGCGCCTGGTGGCGGCGCTGGCCGACCCCACCAACGAGTTCGACCTCAACCGCCTCTACGGCCTGCTGAAAGTGGCCACGTCATGAGCATCCGCCTGATTCGTTACACCGCCGGCGAGGGCCCGGCCTGGGGTGTCATCCGACCCGGGGGCATCGTGCCGCTGCCCGGTGACTACCCCACCGCCGACGATGTGCTGGGCGAAGGGGTGAAGCGCGCGCGGAGCCTGGTGGCCGATCCCGACGCGATCACAGTCGATCCGGCGACCGTCACGGTGCTGCACCCCGTACCGGACGCCCGGATCTACTGCCAGGGCGCCAACTACCGGTCCCACATGATCGAGTCCGGGATGGACCCGGACCGGGCGTTCAACATGCTCTTCACGAAGTCCACCGCGTCGCTGACCGGCCCGGACGGCGACATCGTGACCCCGCCGCACGTCCGCCTGCTGGACTACGAGGTCGAGCTCGGGATCGTGATCGGCAAAGCGATCACCGGCCCCGTCACCGTGACCGACGCCGACCTGGCCGACTACGTCGGCGCGTTCGTGCTGGCCAACGACATCAGCGCGCGCGACGTCCAGCTGGCCCAGGGCCAGTGGTACAAGGGCAAGAGCTACCGCACGTTCTGCCCGGTCGGCCCGTACCTCTGCGTCCCGGACCGGGAGGAGGTCTCCCGCTGGCGCGAGCTGCGGCTCACCCTGTCGGTCAACGGGCACCAGCGGCAGGACGCACTCGCCGCCGACATGGTCTTCCAGCCCGCCGCGACGCTGACCGAGCTCTCCCGACTGGAGGATTTCCAGGTCGGCGACCTGCTGCTCACCGGCACTCCCGGCGGGGTCGCCCTGCGTCCGCCCGGGGCCGTCGTGCAACGCATCGTCGGGCTGCTGCCGGAGGCCAGGAAGTGGGAGCTGTTCGTCCGCGGCCAGGCCAGAAGGGCCGCCTACCTCAAGCCCGGCGACCGGATCACCGCGTCCATCCGCACCGCCGACGGCGTACTCGACCTCGGCACCCAGCACAACACGGTGCGGTGAGCACCATGCAACCAGAACACGTTCCGGTTGTCGTGATCGGCGCCGGTCCCACCGGCGCCAGCACCGCCATCATGCTGGGCCAGCGCGGCGTCCGCTGCCTGGTGCTGGAGCGCTGGCCCAAGGTCTACCCGCTGCCCCGCGCCGTGCACTTCGACGACGAGGTCTTCCGCATTTTCGCCGACATGGACCTCGCCGCCGAGGTGGCCGCGATGTCGCGGCCGATATCCGGCATGCGCCTGACCGACTCGGAGCACCGGGTGCTTGCCGAGTTGCACCGGGAAGCCACCCGGTACGGCTATCCCCAGTCCAACATGTTCGACCAGCCCGACCTGGAGCGGCTGCTCCGCGCCGCCCTGGACGGGTACCCGTCCGTCGAGTTGCGGGCCGGGTTCGAGGTGACGGAGATCGCCGAGACGGCCGGCGGGCCCGGCCCGCTGCGGGTTCGCTACCGGGCCACCGGCCCGGCCCCCGGCGCGGTTACCGGCCCGGTCCGTGAGCTCTGGGCCGACTACGTGCTCGGCGCCGACGGCGCCAACAGCCGTACCCGCGCGGTCGTCGGGGCCGCCATGGAGGACCTCCGCTTCCAGCAGCAGTGGCTGGTCGTCGACGTCGCGAGCCCGGAGCCGCTTCCGGTCTACGACGGTGTGCAGCAGGTCTGTGACCCCGACCGCGCGGCCACGATCATGCCGGTCGTGCCCGGCCGGTACCGCTGGGAGTTCCGGCTGCGCCCCGGTGAGCGGCCGGAGGACTTCGACTCCGCGAAGGTGCGCGAGCTGATCCGGCCTTGGATCTCCGGGGTGGACATCGACGAGCTGACCTTCCTGCGGCAGTGCACCTACACCTTCCGCGGCGCGGTCGCCGACCGCTGGCGCAACGGGCGGATCTTCCTGCTCGGCGACGCCGCCCACCTGACCCCGCCGTTCATCGGTCAGGGCATGTGCGCCGGCATCCGGGACGCGGCGAACCTCGCCTGGAAGCTCGCCCTGGTCGTCCGGGGCGACGCCGATGAACGGCTCCTCGACACCTACGAGGCCGAGCGCCGCCCGTACGCGCGGCGGGTGGTCCGGCTCGCCATCTACGTGGGCTGGCTGATGACCGGCGGCACCGCCCGCACCGCGGCGATCCGGCGGGCGGCCCTGCAGCTGGCCGCCAGCCTCCCCGGCAGCGCGACGCGCACGGTCCACCGCATGTGGCCGGCCTTCCGGGCCGGCTTGGTCGCGCGCCGCCGCACGCGGGATCGCATCGTCGGCCGCCCGTGCCCGCAGCCGCGGGTGGGCGGGGCGCTGCTCGACGACGTCCTCGGCAAGGGCTTCGCCATCGTCCATCGCGGACCCGACCCGGTCGGCACCGAGGACCCGCGGACCCGGGAGTTCTTCGACCGGCTCGGCACCGCCATGGTCCGGGTCGACGACCTCCCCGACGGTGCCGCGCTCGCCCGCCTCCTCCACACCGCCCGGGCCGGCGCACTGCTGCTGCGGCCGGACCGCGTCGTCGCCGCCGCCGCGGCGGACACGCCCGACCTGCGCGTCTGGCAGCGGGACCTCCGCACGGCCGGCATCAACCCGAGGAGATCCGATGACTGACGACCTGCTGTGGCCGGCCTACGCCACGCCCGACGACCTGCCCACGATCGAAGCCGTCCCGCTCGCGGAGCGGGGCCTGCCCGAATCGACCTACGCGCTGCTCACCGAGGCGGCGAGCCGGTGGCCGGACCGCACCGCGATCAGCGTGCTGCCCGACGCCGCCCGCTGGCACGAGCCGGAGCGCCGGACCTTCGCCGACCTGCTGGCCGATGTCCACCGGTACGCGAACCTGCTGCACAATCTCGGGGTGCGGCGAGGGGACGCCGTCGCCCTGATGGCGCCCAACTGCGCCGAGCTGATCACCGCGACCCTCGCTGCCGAGCTGGCCGGAATCGCCGCTCCGCTGGGCAGTGGCCTGTCCCGGGCACACCTGGCCGAGCTCCTCCGCCGCTCCGGCGCCCGGGTCCTGGTCGCCGCCGGGCCGGAGCTCGCCCCGGACACCTGGGACACCGCGCGAGAGCTGGCCGGCGAGGGCCTGCTCGACACGATCCTCGTGGTACGCCCCACCGGCGTGGCGGGCGTGCCGCAGCCGGTGCCGTTCGTCGACGGCGCACGGGTGAGTTACCTCGCCGCCGGTGCCGCCGACCTGGACGGGTCGACCTTCGCCGGTGACCCGCCCCGATCGTGCGACCTGGCCGCGCTGTTCCACACCGGCGGCACCACCGGCGCCCCGAAGCTGGCCGCGCACACGCACGCCAATGAGGTCGCCGACGCGTGGATGCTGGCCGCGAACTCGCTGTTCGACTCGGACACGGTGGCCTTCGCGGCCCTTCCGCTGTTCCACGTCAACGCCCTCGTGGTCACCGTGCTCGCGCCGCTGTTCAAGGGGCAGCCCGTGGTGTGGGCCGGACCGCTCGGCTACCGCGATCCCGCGCTCTTTCGCGAGTTCTGGACGATCGTGGAGCACTACCGGATTGCCACCATGAGCGCGGTGCCGACCATCTACGCCGCCCTGGCGAGGTGCCCGGTCGACGCCGACATCGGCAGCCTGCGGTATCCGATGGTGGGCGCCTCGCCGCTGCCCGCCGCGGTCCGGGACAGCTTCCAGGCCCATACGGGGACGACCATGATCGAGGGCTACGGGCTGACCGAGGCGACCTGCGCCAGCGCGCGGACCTTCCCGGACGTACGGCGGCCGGGCTCCGTCGGGCAGCGCCTGGCCTACCAGCGGATGCGGGTTATCCGGGTCGGCGCCGACGGGGGATGGGAAGACCTCCCTGCTGGTGAGACCGGCGTGCTCGTGATCAGCGGACCGACCGTCTTTCCCGGCTATGTCGTCGACCGCACCGTAGACGGCTACGTCCTGGACGGCCTCGGAAAGCTTCGCGACGGCTGGCTGGACACCGGCGACCTCGCCCGCGTCGACGCGGACGGCTTCGTCTATCTCGCGGGCCGCGCCAAGGACCTCATCATCCGCGGCGGGCACAACATCGACCCCGCGATTGTCGAGGACGCGCTGCTGGCCCACCCGCAGGTCACCGCCGCAAGCGCGGTCGGGCGGCCGGACGCACACGCCGGCGAGGTCCCCGTCGCGTACGTCACCGTCGCCCCCGCCGCCACCCTGGCGGAGGAGGACCTGCGCGACTGGGCGGGTCGGCGGGTGCCCGACCGCACCGCCGCACCCAAGACCGTGACCATCCTCGATGCGCTCCCCGTCACCGCCGTGGGCAAGCCGTACAAGCTCGCGCTGCGCGCGGACGCCACGCGTGGCGAGCTGCGCGCCGCCCTCCGCGCCGTCGCGGGGGTGGACGACGTCGACGCCGTCATCGAAGGCAGCTCGGTCGTGGCTGTCGTCACGGTGTCTCCGTCCGCCGACGAAGCCGCCGTCGAGGCGATCGTCGGCCGGTATGCCATCCCTTCACGAATCGAGGTCATGTCATGAATGTCGCTACTGCCGCCCTCGCGGTCCTGCCCGCGCTCATCTTCGTCGCCGTGGGCTCCGCCAAGGTCGCCGCGGTGAAACCGATGCGGGCGCTCGCCGCCGAGGCGGGGTTCTCCACCACCGCCTATCGCGGCATCGGCGTGCTCGAACTCGCCGGTGCGCTCGGGCTGCTCGTCGGCGCGGTCGCGCCGGCGATCGGTGCCCTCGCCGGGGCTGGGCTGCTGCTCCTGCTCGGCGGAGCCGTCGTCACGCACCTGCGCAACGGCGACAGCCCGAAGAAGTTCGTCCCCGCCATCTTCTGCGGCGTCCTCGTCGTCGGCTACCTCGTCGCCCTGTTCGCCGCGAACTCAAACCCAGTCTGATCGATGTTCTCGTCCATCTCCTCCGCACTGCTGTGGCCAGTGCGCTGGTGGCGGGCCTGGTTCGCGAGCGTGGTATCCGGCCGGATGACCGGCTAGGCGTGATGCTGCCCGACGTCATGGAGTTCGCGGCCGTCTACTACCGCGTGCTCCACGCCGGCGGCGTGGCCGTTTCGATGAACCCGTTGTTCAAGGCCAGTGAGGTGGCCTACTACCTTTCCGACCCGGCGCCCGAAAATCCTCAAGCGGGAGATCGTCCCGCCCGCATCCCCGAGCGAGTGAGCCGACCATGACCACCACACCACTGTCCGACGACCTCGCCGACCGGGCCGCTCCCCTGGACGCGCTGTTGGTCGACGCCGCGCTGGGCCCCCGTCGGCTGATTCCCGACGCGTCGACGGCGAAGCTCGCCCTCGGCCTGGTCCGCCGCCCCCGCCAGACTGGACGGCGGCTGAGCGAGTTCGCCGCCGACGTCGCGCGGGCCGCGATGGGGCGGTCCACCGTCGCTCCCCACCGGGGTGACCGGCGGTTCACCGACCCGGCATGGACGGAGAACCCGGTGCTGCACCGGGTCCTGCAGACCTACCTCGCGGCGGCGCGCACCGCCGGCGACCTGGTCGGCGAGGCCGGCCTGAGCAAGCGGGACGAGCTGCGCGCCCACTTCCTGGTGGACAACCTGGTGGAGGCCCTGGCCCCGAGCAATCTGCCATGGGTCAACCCGGCCGCCGCGAAGGCCGCGGTGGACAGCGGCGGGCTGAACTTCGTACGCGGCAGCCTGGGCCTGGCCCGCGACCTGGCCACCGCGCCCCGCGTGCCGCAGATGGTCGACGGGTCTCCGTTTCACATCGGGCGCAACATCGCCGCCACCCCGGGTGCCATAGTGCTGCGCACCGAGCAGCTGGAGCTCATCCAGTACCGGCCGCAGACCGAGCTGGTCCACACCGTGCCGGTGGTGATCGCACCGCCCACGATCAACAAGTACTACGCGCTCGACCTGGCGCCCGGGCGCAGCCTGGTGGAGTACCTCGTCCAGCAGGGGCTGCAGGTGTTCGTCATCTCGTGGCGCAACCCGGACGCCCGGCACGCCGACTGGGGCTTCGACACCTACGTGCAGGCCATCGTCGACGCGGCCGACGCGGCGAACCGGATCTGCGGCACCGACCGGGCGGCGCTGTTCGGCTTCTGTTCCGGCGGGATCCTGTCCGCACTCACCGCCGCCGTCCTGGCCGCCACCGGTGACGGCGACCGCCTCGCCGCGTTCGGGCTCGGTGTGACCGTGCTCGACTACACCGACGCGGGTCTGTCCGGGGCGCTGGTGGACCGCAACCTGGCCGCGGCGGCGAAGGCGGCCTCCCGGCGCACGGGCTACCTCGACGGGCGCAACCTGGCCGAGGTGTTCGCGTGGCTGCGCCCGGGGGACCTGATCTGGAACTACTGGGTGAACAACTACCTGCTGGGCAACAAGCCCGCCGCGTTCGACATCCTGTTCTGGAACGCCGACACCACCCGGATGAGTGCACGGCTGCACGCCGACTTCGTCGACGTCTCGATGGACAACGCGCTGGCCCGGCCGAACATGCTGACCGCGCGGGGGGTGCCGGTCGACCTGTCCCAGATCAAAACCGACACTTACGTGGTCGCCGGCGTCGCCGATCACCTGACGCCGTGGGAGTCCTGCTACCGCACTACCGGTCTGTTCGGCGGAACGAGCCGGTTCGTGCTGTCCTCCGGCGGCCACATCGCGGCGCTGGTCAACCCGCCGGGCAACCCGAAGGCCAGCTACCGGGTCAACGCCGTCAACCCGCCGGACCCCGCGGACTGGCTCGCCGGGGCGCAGACCGTGCGGGACAGCTGGTGGCCCGACCTCGTGGATTGGCTCGCCGAGCGCTGCGGCCCGGACAAGATCGCTCCCACGGAGCTGGGCGGCGGCGGTCTGCGCCCGCTGGTCGAGGCCCCCGGCACCTACATCTTCGACAGCTGAGGAGCACAGCATGGACGTCCGCCGCACCCGCGAGTTCGTCGGCTTCTGGGACATGGCCGACACCGAGGCTATCCACACCTACGAGGGCACCGAGACCATCCAGACCCTCATCGTCGGCAGGGACATCACCGGTGTGGGCGCGTTCACCTGACCGGGCCACGATCCGGTTCGTCCAGGTCGACGGCGTCCGGCTGCGCACCTCGGTGCGCGGATCCGGCCCGCCCTTGCTGCTCGTCACCGGGCTCGGGGCCAGCCTCGAGCTGGCCGAGCCATTCGAGCGGGAACTGGTCAAGCGGGGCCGCCAGGTCATCAGCTTCGACGCGCCCGGCGTCGGCGAGTCCACGCCCTACCTGGTGCCGCGCCGCATGCGCGGCGTCGCCCGGACGGTGGCCAAGCTGGCCACCGCCCTGGGGTACGACCGGATGGACGTCCTCGGGGTCTCTCTCGGCGGCGTGGTCGCCCAGCAGCTCGCCCACCAGTTCCCGCGCCTGGTGCGCCGGCTGATCCTGGCCGCCACCGGCCCCGGCCTGGGCGGCGTGCCCGGCTCCCCCCGGATCCTGCTGGCGCTGGCCACGCCGCGCCGCTACTACCAGCCGGACTACTACCGCCGCATCGCCGCGCGGATCTACGGCGGCCTCGCCCGCACCGACCCCGACGCGCTGCTGCGCGGCTCGGTCGCTCGCTTCGTCGAGCGTCCGAGCCTGCGTGGCTACTTCGGGCAGCTCTACGCGATCACCGGGTGGACCAGCCTGCCTTGGCTGCACAACCTGCCGCTGCCGACCCTCGTCCTGGCCGGCGACGACGACCCGATCGTCCCGCTGGTCAACGGCCGCATCCTCGCCCGGCGCATCCCCTCCGCCCGGCTGCACGTCATCAACGGCGGTGGACACCTGTTCCTGCTCGAACGCCCGGCCGAGACAGCCGAGCTCGTTGCGGACTTCCTGAACGGAGGCCGGTCGTGAGCTCCATCCACCACGGCCACACCGCAGCCGGCCGCGACGCCGGGAGACCCGCTGACCGCCGCACGCGAGCTCGACCTGGGGCAGTACGCCGACCGCTCGACCCGGAGCGGATCGTCGGCAACCTGCACCGCGCCTACGCCTGACGGGCCGTGGCCCGCCGGGCCCGGTGGAGTTTCCTTCTACGTACGCACCAGGGATCGTGGCACCTTGATGCTGCGCGAGCGCAGCCATTCGCCGAGGGCCTTCGCCTGCGCGTCGAGTCGCGTGCTCGACGTGGCGCCGGTGCCGAGCAGGCCCCGGATGAGGAAGTTCACCGCACCGAGGTGGGGCAGTTCGTAGCGGGAGATTGCCAGCTCGCGGGTCTCGGGAAGGAGGCGCCGGAGTTCGTCGACGGTGAGCGTCGACCGGAGCCACTCCCACGCGCCAGGGTCGCGCACCCATACGCCGAGGTTCGCGTCGCCGCCCTTGTCCCCTGAACGGGCGTGCGCGATCTCACCCAATGACGCCACGACCAGCTCGTCGGTCCACACCGACTGCGCGCGTGGTGGTTGGGCCGGCGGGGCGACCTCAGCAGCGCCGTGTGGGTCGCTCGGCGCGAGGGTCTCGATCGTGCCGTCGTGGTGGTGGACGGTGTGTTCGAGCAGCCGCTGGTCGAGCAGCGCCGGCCGGTAGACACCGAACGCCGACCCTGGTTGGGGCGGCCCGAGGGAGTACAACCCGGGGTAGCTGGACAGGGCTAGCTCCACCATCCGGGACGAGAAGGCGCGCCCGGCAGCCCGCTCGGTCCCCTGCACGGTGACTTTGAGCAGCTCGGTTCCCGCGTTCTGGGTGTCGGGATCGGGCTGGGCCCGCCCGATGCGGTCGATCGCGACCGCGTGCAGCCCGTCGACGGACCGGGCGTACCGGTTGACGGCCTGCTCCACGAGGGCGGCCTTCGCGTCGAGGTCGACCCCGGTGAGCGCGAAGATGATGCTGTTCTCCCAGCCGCCCACCCCGGTGATGGCGACCTTGGTCGTGGCGGGCGGCGCGGAGCCGCGCACACCGCGGATCTGCACCCGGTCGTCGCCGAGATCGGTCAACTCGGCGGTGTCCAGGTGGGTGATGACGTCGGGGTTGAGGTATGCGGGTGCACCGATCTCGTAGAGCAGCTGAGCGGTGACCGTGTCCCGGGTGACGGCGCCGCTGGTGCCCGGATTCTTGGTGATCACGGAAGAACCGTCGGCGGCGATCTCGGCGATCGGGAATCCGGGCTGGACGAGGTCGGCGATGTCCCTGAACCCGGAAAAGTTACCGCCGGTGGCCTGCGGTCCGCATTCGATGACGTGTCCGGCGGCGACCGCGCCGGCTAGGGCGTCGTAGTCGTGCGGACTCCAGTTCCACCACCAGGCGGCGGAACCGACGACCAGCGCGGCGTCGGTGACGCGCCCGGTGACGACGATGTCCGCTCCGTGGTGCAGGGCGCGTGCGATGCCGAAGCCGCCCAGGTAGGCGTTGGCGGTCATGGGCCGGTGCGGCCAGGAGGACAGCGGCTCGCCGCTGGTCAGCTCCGGCAGCGCGTGGCCGGCCCCCTGGAGCGCGTCGAGGCGGCCGAAGATGTCGTCGCCTTCGACGTGGGACACCCGCAGGTCGTAGCCGTGGCGGGCAACCAGTTCACGGGTCGCGTCGGCCAGCCCGGCGGGGTTGAGTCCGCCGGCGTTGACGACGAGCCGGATCCCGTTCGTCACGAGGTGCTCGAGCGCCGCGTCGAGGTGCTGCAGGAAGCTGGTCGCGTAGCCCTTGGTGGGGTCCTTGGCGCGGGCCTTGCCGAGGATCAGCATTGTGACCTCGGCAAGGTAGTCCCCGGTGAGGACGTCGATGCCGCCGGCCCGGGCCATCTCCGCCATGGCCGAGGCCCGGTCGCCGTAGAAACCGGAGGAATTTCCGATGCGGATGGGACGCTGCCCGCGTCCCGGTGTGGAGGTCATGTCGCCGCTCCCGTTGTGGACACCCGAGCTGTTCCTTCGAAGCCGACCTCGCCCGAGGGGCTTTCCTCGCTGAGCTCGACGGTCATGCTGTCGCCGTCGATCACAGTGATCCGGGCGGTGTAGACGACCTCGGCCGGCGCGTAGACGGGCTTGCGCAGCCGGTAGTCGACGTTGGTGACCCGCCATGCCGGGCCGAGGCCCTCGGTGATGCAGCGCAGCGCTAGCGCCGCCCGCAGGTGGGAGTGCAGCGCGAGACCGGCGTGGCCCTCCTCACGGGCGTGCGGCTCGTCGAAGTGGATGCGGTGCGGGTTCCAGGTGACGGCGCTGTACCGGAACAACTGGAAGGTGGTGACGGTGTGCCGCAGCCGCGGCAGCTCGTCTCCGACCCGGAAGTTATCGGACATCACGACTCCCCTGCGGGGTTGCGCAGCACGACGGTGCGCCGGTTGCGGTTGAGGACCGCACCGTCGGCGGACCTGAAGGTGTTGAGGGTGGTGACGAACACGCAGGTGCCGCCGCGGGTCTGCTTGGGCGTGACCGCCTCCAGCGTCGTCTCGAGCACCAGCTCGGTGCCCGCGACTACCGGGTTCACCAGCTCCATCTCCTCGCCGGCGCCCATCACCCGCAGGCCCAGACCGCCTCCCACGGGAACGTCACCGTCGACGGGGGTTCCGTCGGGCTGGAGCCGGTCCTCCGGGGTCCCGATTCCCCACTCCACCATCGCGGCGAGCAGGTTCGGTGGGGCCACGACATCGGCGTATCCGGCCGAGCGTGCGGCCGCCGGGTCGTAGTGGACCGGGTCGGTGGCGCCGATGGTCATCGCGTAGCGGCCGATGGTCACCGGGTCCAGCGTGCCGAGGCTGCGCCGGGAGAGGACGGCTCCGGTCCGCGGCCTGGTTTCGGCGTAGTACACCGCCAGCGGAGTGCCGGGTTCAGGCGTGAAGGACATGCTCTACCCCCTGACGGTTGGTGCGAAGCCCGGCGAGAACGTCCTCAGTCGACTCACCCAGCGCCGGGGCGGGCCGCAGCGGTCCCACCGGCGAGTCGCTGAGCCGCAGCGGCGATCCGGGCACCGGCACGCGTCCTCGGCCGGGATGCTGGACGTAGCGGATCATGCCGCGCTGGATCAGGTGCTCGTCGGTGTCGACCTCGCGGATCGACTTGACCGGCGCGCACGGCACCCCGGCGGCCTGCAGGTCCCGGACCAGCTCGGCACGCGTCCGGGTTCTGGTGCGGGACGAAACCTCGTCGTCGACGGCGTCGATGTTGGCCACGCGGTCCCGCTGCGTGGCGAATCTGGGGTCGTCGATCAGCTCCGGCCGGCCGAGCGCGGTCGCCACGCCGGCCCAGTGCCGCTCGGAAATGCAGATGATGGCCAGCCAGCCGTCGCTCGCCGGGTAGATGTTGTACGGCGTGATCGCCATGCCGGAGTGCCGGTTCCCGGTGCGTTCCGGGAGCTGCCGACCGGGATTGTTGTGCAGTGCGCCCAGGCTGGAGGCCAGCATCGGGTAGATCGTGTCGTGCATCGACACCTCCACGATCTGCCCCCGCCCGGTGCGTTCGCGCTGGAACAGCGCCGCGCTGATCGCGGCGAACAGGTGGACGCCGCCGGAGAAGTCCACGAACGCGGCGCCACCCTTGGTCGGCGGCCCGTCCGGCTCGCCGGTGGCCGCGGCAGCCCCGGACATCGCCTGCACGGTGATGTCCATGGCCGACATGTGGGCGTAGGGGCCGGTGGACCCGTACCCCTTGCCCGAGGCGACGATCAGCCGTGGGTTGTGCGCCAGCAGCCGCTCCGCGCTGAGCTGGAGGCGCTCCATGGTGCCCGGCGCGAAGTTCTCGATGAGCACGTCCGCGGTCTCGACCAGGTCGAGCAGCGCGTGGCGACCGGCGTCGGTCTTCAGGTCGAGCACCACGCTGCGCTTGTTGGAGTTCAGCATCACGAATTCGTGGGACTCGACCGGGTCGTGCGACCGGAAACGCAGCGGCTCACCGCCGGGCGGCTCCACCTTGATGACGTCGGCGCCCAGGTGTGCGAACAGGAGCCCGCAGTACGGGCCGTTGTAGATCTGGCCCAGTTCGAGGACCCGGACGCCGTCAAACGCCGGTGCCATGGCTGCTCACCCTCTCCGGTCAGTACCGGTTGACACCGGCGGCGCCGCCGCGGATGTACGGAACCGGTTCCAGGCCCTGCGCCGCCACTGCCTTCTCCACGCTGTGCTGAATGGACGTGGCGTCCATGACCGAGTGCAGGGTGCCGTCCTCGTTGAAGTTGATCGCGGCGCCCTCGATCCAGGCCAGCCCGATGGTGTCCTCGGTGTTGTCCTCGGGGCAGTAGAACGTATGCACCGAACCGCCGAGCTCGTACAGGTAGGAACCGGCGACCTGGGGCTGGTCCGAGTACTCGCGGTAGTACCAGCGGCCCTGGATCGTCCACACCTGGACCACACCGGTGTGGTAGTGGATCGGCAGCGTCGCACCGGGCGCGAGCCTGGCCAGCACCACGAACTCTCCGCGTTCCGGGTCCAGGCGCAGCGGATGGATGTGAACGCCCGGGGCAACGATGTCCTTGAACAGCGGAATCTGGTTGACGTTGACGGTCACCAGCTCGCCCTGCGGCAGGGCGGCCACCGGTAGCGGGGCGCCGGCGAGGGTCTTGTGCGTCTTGGTGGGAGACACGGTTGCGGTCATGGTTTCGACCTTTCCGGGGTGAAGGGGTATACGCATTTCCGGATGAAGAACCGGATATACGTACAGGATAGCGTCCTCGACGCCGCGAGACAAGACCTGACCGGACTTGTGGTCGGAGCGAAATCGGCCTTCGAGGGTTCGGCCACACACGAAGGCCGGTCACCTCCGCCAGTGCGACGGAGGTGACCGGCCTGCCTTCGTTGAGCGGCCGTCAGTACCGCTCCTCGGGATCGAGTTCGGGCACCTCCTCATGCCTGACGGTGATGAAAGCCAACGAAATCAGCGCGAGGACGGCCAGCGCGGCGATGTAGACGGCCACCGCCAGCGAGCCACCGGTCCACTCCAGCAGCAGCACCATGATGAACGGCGCGAATCCCGCGCCGACCACATTGGCGACCTGAGCGCCGAGTGAGGCGCCGGAGTAGCGCAGGTGGGCGGGGAACATCTCGGAGAACAGCGCCGCCTGCGGGCCGTACATCAGGGCGCCCCCGACCACGGCACCGAGCATCCCCAGAATGATCAACCCCAGGTTGCCGGTCTCCACCAGCGGGAACATCGCGAACGCCCAGATACCCGTTACCAGCGCGCCGGCGGCGTACACCGGTTTCCGTCCGACCCGATCGGACAGGCCGGCGAACAGCGGCAGCAGTACGACCATGGTCCCGACGCTGATGAGCACGGCCGTGAGCATCGCGCCCTTCGAGAATCCGAGGATCCGGGTGCCGTAATCCAGCATCCCGGCAATGACGATGTAGAACACCACGCCGACGACCAGGAAGACACTCGTGGCCAGCAGCACCGCCTTCGGGTGCCGGCGCAGCACCTCCAGCACCGGGGAGCGGCGCTGCGCCGGCGGCTGCGCGGCGAGCTTCTCCTCGGCGTGCTTGAACTCCGGGGTGTCGTCGATCCGGCGGTGGATGTAGACGGCGAACGGGACGAACACCGCGCTCAGCAGGAACGGCACCCGCCAACCCCAGTCCATGAACTGCTCGTCGGAGAGGACCGCGGCGAGGACGAGGAAGACGGTGTTGCCGAGGACCATGCCGATCGGGACGCCGATCTGCACGAGGCTGCCGTACAGCCCGCGTTTGCCCGGTGGCGCGGACTCGGTGGCGAGCAGCATCGCCCCGGCCCACTGGCCGCCGACCGACACGCCCTGGCAGATCCGCAGCACGACGAGGGCGATCGGCGCGAGCACCCCGATGGTGCCGTAGGACGGCAGTAGCCCGATCAGCGTGGTGGCCACCGCCATCAGACCCAACGCGATCACCAGCATCGGCTTGCGGCCGACCTTGTCGCCGAAGTGCCCGAAGACGACCCCGCCGATCGGCCGGGCGAGGAAGCCGACCCCGAACGTCGCGAACGACGCGAGGACGGCAGCCGCCGGGCTGGCCCCGGGAAAGAACAGCGGGCCGAACACCAGCGCCGCGGCCGTGGCGTAGACAAAGAAGTCGTACCACTCGATCGACGCGGCGACCGTAGCCGCGAACGCGATCCTGCGGGTCTTGGTGGCTGGGGTCGCGATGGCTTGCTCGGTAGTCATAGGACACCTCACGGTTGGGAATGGAAACCTCGGGGGGAGCCGGTGTCGCACTACGGCATCCGTGTTTACGTACAGCAATACGTATATACGTACGCTAGCAGGCGCGAGTGTCCATGGGCAAGAGGGCCGGACCGGCGGACAAGGGTGCTAGCGTTCGCCACATGCCGATCCGCCCGCATCGCACGGTCGACCGAGTCGTCGGGATCCTCGAGGCCGTGTCGTTGAGCCCACGCGGCGTGACCTTGGCCGAGCTCGCAGCCGCCCTCGACGCGGCGAAAAGCTCCGTTCAGGAGCTGACCAACGGACTGCTCGCCCGCGGCTATCTCGTCGAGGAGGAGCACCGGTTCCACCTCGGGCCCGGTCCGTTCGTCCTGGCCGCGCGCGCGAACAAACTCGCCGCGCTGTCACTCGACCACCGGTTTGTGGCCGAGCTGAGCAAGGTGCTCGGCTGCACCGTCCTTGTCGGGGTGCGGGTGGGGGACGCCATCGTATTCGCCGACTACGCCGGCGACGAGTCGCCTAGCCTGACGTTCGTGGCGCGCACCCACGCACGACGCCCGCTCTACACCAGCGCCGCTGGAAAGACGCTGCTCGCCAACGTCCCGGACGAGGAAATGTACCGCCTCCTCGACCTCGCCGGCCCGGAGCAGGCAGGCGACGTCCGGCAGTTCCTCGCCGAACTCCCCGACATCCGCTCCCGCCGACTCGCCTTCAACCGCGCAGCCACGATCGAGGACACGTTCGTGGTGGCCACCCCCCTTCTGGCACCCGACGGCAGCCTGATTGCGACGATCAGCGCAGCCATCGACCGCGCAGCAGCGGATCGCCTCGACGACCTCGGTGAAGACCTCAAGAAGGCCGTCGCCACCCTCGGCCCCCGGTACGGCCTGTGACGATCCGCCGAGCGGTGAGCAATCCTGACTACTCCATCACTCCTGACGCAAATCGCTGGTATCATGACGCCGTGACCGACACTGCCGCCCCGAGCCGCCTCGACCGACGCAAGGCCCGTACCCGCGCCGCCCTGGTGGCTGCGGCGCGGGAGCTGCTCGCCTCGCGCGACCCGGCCGAGGTGAGCATCCAGGAGATCACCGAC
>Ga0081539_10003830_pt1 | contig 17668 bp, 10 predicted proteins | sample TabmetS4T2R2_FD_71023 | JGI IMG/M metagenome (GOLD analysis project Ga0081539, IMG submission 71023) | Tabebuia heterophylla rhizosphere microbial communities from the University of Puerto Rico - S4T2R2 | ecosystem: Host-associated > Plants > Roots > Rhizosphere ...
GGCCGGTCAACACGCGATTCGATTGCGACGCCGCCCCGTTTTCTCAACGACAACTCGACCGCCATCAATCGCGAGATGAGATCGTGGATCACGAGAGACGAGATCTGGGACAATCAGACCGATCTCAGAGCGAGATTCTCGACCGGCTGGGGCTATCATTCGCTGGTGACCGGCGCCGCGATCACTCGCGAAACCAATATTCGCAAAACCCGCACTACTACCGGCACGTCCGTCACCACTTTGTTCAACCCCAATCCGAACGATGCCTTCAACGGCACGTTCTCGATCAGTCCGATCATCGGCGATGTCACCGCCAATTCACAGGCGCTCTATCTCTTCGATACCGTCAAGTTCGGTAAAAGATCGGAGGAAAAATTCGAGCTGAACGGCGGCCTTCGCTGGGACCGGTTCGACGCCGACGGCGTCACCACCGCTGGAGCACCCATCAGCAGAGTGGACAAGATGATCAGTTGGCGGGCAAGCGCAGTCTATAAGCCGAAAGTATACGGCAGCCTCTATGCCGCATACGGGACCTCGCTCAATCCTTCTCTGGAAGGCTTGTCTTACAATACTGCCAACACCGCGATCGAACCCGAGAAGACCTACACCTTCGAGGTTGGCACCAAGTGGGATGTTTTAAGAGAACGCCTGTCATTGAATGGAGCGATCTTCCGCGTCGATAAGACAAACGCTCGAACGCCCGGCGTCTCGCCCGACGATCCGCCGCAAGTGCTCCAGGGCACACAACGCGTTGACGGTATCGAGCTGGGCGCGGGCGGCAGCATCACTCGACTCTGGAAAGTCTTTGCCGCTTATACCCTGCTGGATAGTGAGATCGTGAAATCAAATACCGCGGCCGAGGTCGGCAGAGTGCTCCAGAATACTCCGAGAAACTCTTTCAATATCTGGATGAGCTATCAGTTTCCACGAAAGCTGACGATTGGCGGCGGGCCGCGTTTCGTCGGCCGCCGTTTCGGTAACAACCAGAATACCAGGCGGGTGGACAGTTACTGGACGCTTGAGGCCATGGCGATGTATTCGATAAATGATCATCTCGATCTCAGGCTCAACCTCTACAATTTGAACAATGCTTATTATTTCGATCGGATCGGCGGCGGCCATATCGTCCCCGGCGCCGAGCGGACGGCAAATGTGAGCCTCGGATTCAAATTTTAAGTTTTAAGGCAAAATGGGGGCGTCGTTCAACTCCTCTCTCAAGACGCTCCCAATTACTTCACAAATTGACATTGTCTTCAGTTTTAGCCGCCAAGCTGAAAGCTGAAGACTGTTCTTTGAGGAGGCAGAGATGCTGCTAGAGATTCCCGATGTCCTGACCGAAGAACAAATCAGGCAGTGCCGACAAAAGCTGGAGCAAGCGGAATGGGTTGATGGACGGGTGACCGCCGGGCATCAATCGGCGCTGGCGAAGGACAACATGCAATTGCCCGAAGATCATCCGGTAGCTCGCGAGTTGGGCGATCTGATCATCGCGGCACTCGAGCGCCAACCGCTCTTTATGTCGGCGGCGCTGCCGCTCAAGGTATTTCCGCCGCTCTTCAACCGGTATCAGGGCGGACAATCGTTCGGCACTCACATCGATAATGCAATCAGACAGGTGACTGGCACGCCGCACCGCGTCCGCACCGATCTCTCGGCAACGCTCTTCATCTCTCAGCCCGAAGAGTATGACGGCGGCGAACTACTGGTCGAGGACACTTACGGCGCGCACAAGATCAAGCTGCCGGCCGGTAATTTGATCCTTTATCCATCGACCAGCCTCCATCATGTGCGCCCGGTAACGCGTGGCGCCCGCATCGCTTCGTTCTTCTGGATTCAAAGCATGGTGCGCGACGACAGTCAGCGGATGTTGTTGTTCGATCTTGATATGGCGATCCGGCAGGTCAATCAGGAGATGCCTGATCACCCTTCAACCTTACAGCTCACTGGTGTGTATCATAACCTGTTGCGCCGCTGGGCTGATGTTTGAACCGGTTCATTCTCTCGCGGTCATTCATCTTTCTAGGAAGCCTGAGGGCTCGGAGGCTCGAGGGTCATGCGCCGCCTTGAAACGATGAAAAGCTCGCAACTCAAAACTGCTTTTCCGAGGACCTCCAAATCATGAAGCTAGTCCGCAAAATCTTCTTCTGGTGCCATCTGGTGACGGGCGTTATCGCCGGCCTCATTATCCTCACGATGTCGATCACAGGCGTCTTACTCGCCTTCGAATCGCAGATCGAACGATTCGCCGACCGCGGGTTGAGCACTGTCCGGCCGCCGGAAGGCGCGGCGCGGCGGCTCAGCGCTCAGGCGCTGCTGACGAAAGTACAAGAGGCTCGACCGGAGGCTAAAGCCACCAGTATGACCCTCCAGGCAAATCCGTCGGCAGCAGCCTCAATTGCGCTGGGACGCGAAGAGGTGCTGTATGTGAACCCTTACACGGGCGAGGTGCTGGGCGAAGGGGCAAAAGGAGTACGCGAATTTTTCCACGCGGTGACCGATTGGCATCGCTGGCTCGGTATGTCTGGTGAAAACCGATCGACGGCGCGCGCCATTACGGGCGCTTGCAATCTCGGCTTTCTCTTTCTGGTGATCAGCGGTTTCTATATGTGGTGGCCGCGGAACTTGACCTGGGCACAAGTCAAAAACGTCATCTGGTTCAGACGCCGCTTGTCCACCAAGGCGCGCGATTTCAATTGGCATAACGTCATCGGATTCTGGTTGGCCATTCCACTCTTCATCATCGTGATCTCGGGAGTTGTCATCTCCTACCAATGGGCGGGAAATCTCGTCTACCGATTGGCCGGTGAAACACCGCCCGCTCCGCGCGGCGGCCCAGGTCAGGGCCAGGGGAATAACAGCCCCGCACGCGGGAATGGCGAGCGCCGTAGCGAAGGCCCGCAAGCGGAAGGCGGTCCGCGCAGAAATGAACGCCGGGCAGAAGGCGCGCCAGACGCTCAATCGACCCGCGATCGGGCGCGCGATGCGGGCGCGCCCGGCAATCAGCCATTGGACGGCCTCGACCAGCTATGGAGCCGCGCCGAACAACAGATGACCGCCTGGCAAAGTATCAGTCTGCGGCTCCCAAATGCGGCTGATGCGGCCGTGACATTCACCATCGATCAAGGCGAGAGAGGTCAACCACAAAAGCGTGCGCAGCTCACACTAGACAGGAAGACCGGCGAGATCGTCCGTTGGGAACCATTTGCAAGTTACACCACGGGCCGAAAACTTCGTTCAATCTTGCGATTCGCGCATACGGGCGAGGTGATCGGCATTGTCGGACAGCTCATTGCCGGCCTCGCATCGCTGGGCAGCGCAGTACTTGTCTGGACCGGGCTGGCGCTCGCGTTGAGGCGCTTCCGCTCCTGGGTGGCACGCAGGTCCGAAGGAGCGATTGCCTCTCGATTCGACCTCGAAACGTAGCGAGTAAATGAGCGATTGCCTTCCGCTTCGGCCTCAAAACGTAGCGAGTACAGGAGCGATTGCCTCCTGCTTTGAACTCGAAACGTCAAGAGCCAGCGATTCTCAGTTTGGAAGAAAACAAAAGACGTGCAGTCCGACACTCACCAAGAAGTCTTTTGTTCTCCTCCAAACTGAGAATCGCTGGTCAAGAGCAAAGGCCAGGCGTCAAAAGGCGAAAGGCGCCAAAGCATTGTCCGGCGCCTTTCGCCTTTTCCCGATTCCGCGCACCCGACTTCCCGCCGAGCCTTCACCCGCTGACATTTCTCGATTTATCCGCTAAAATCCGCAGTGCCGGTGACGAATTCCCTGAAACCGGCGAAATGACCGCTGTTAGTGCCCTTCCCAGTCCACACACTCAATGGAGTTTGGTCAATCATCCCCGTTAGTCTCGAATGTTACGAGCTGTCGGGTGATCAGGTCTGCTAATTTTATAGAAACGACACAGGATGATCATAATGTCTGTTCTCTACTCCTATTTTTTAACGGCCGTCAGCCGACGGTCTTTGGCCTCGCCGCTGTTACTGCTTTTTCTCTTCACTTTTTCAACCGATCTGACGGCGCAGACCGGGACCTCCATTCTCCGAGAAAATCTCTATGATCAGATCGGCAGCGCCGGTGCGACGGCCAAGGTATTACCGATCACCATTGAAGGTCAGACCTTTACCAATGGTTACTGCATTACCGTCAATGGTTCATCGGCGAAGATCGAAGACTCAATTCTCCAGTGGCCGACGACGCAAAACATCGATTATGGCGACAATCTGCAGATCACATTTTGGGTTCGTAAAATAGCGCCGTCAGATGGCAAGAATCTCCGCGCGTTTATCAGCTTCGAAAAGGTCATCGTGTCTGGTAGCAAACCATTATTTACCACCTTCCCTTGTGATACTGGTGAATGGATGAAATACAGCTTTACATTCAAAGCGCCCGAGTATTACGCAGCGGGCGAAGCGCGGCTGGCATTTCAATTCGCCCATGGTCCTCAGGTCTTCGAAATCGGCGGGATCAGCGCCGTCAACCTGGGCCAGACGCCTGCCCCTTCCAACTCCGGCATTCCGGTCCTGACCAACAAAGTCTCTCAGGATTTCGTCCCCTACATTGACCCCAAGGTCGGCGGGTCAATCACGCCGGTCGCCGCTTCGGGACCGGGTTTCACCCAGGCGCTCCACATCGCGACCAATGGCAATTCGGAATATAACTATCTTTCCGGTTTGATCTTGTACAACCTCACGACCGTCAAAAAAGGCGATTTGATGCTTCTCTCTTTCTGGGCGCGCAAGATCGAACCGGCAAATGATGTCATCAAAGCCCAGGTCGTCTTTGAGAGGAACGGGGGCAATTTTGAAAAATCTCTGGGGATCAATTTTCCGAATGATACAGCGGAATGGAAGCAATACCGAGTTCCGTTCAGGTCGAGCAACGATTTTTTTCCCGGAGAAGCGCGTCTGATCTTTCAATTCGGTTATGGCCCGCAGAGATTCGAGCTGGGCGATATCAAGCTTGATAATTATGGCTCGGATGCCACGCCGGACCAGCTCTCGCTGGCCTATTACTATCCCGGACGCGGTGAGGCGAACGCGGCATGGCGCGCCGCAGCGAACAATCGCATCGATCAATTTCGCAAAGGCAATCTGACGGTGACGGTCCGCGACCTTTTGGGCAACCCGATTCCCGGCGCAACTGTCTATGTCCAACAAACCCGTCACGCATTCAAATTCGGTTCGGCCGTCACGGCACAGCGGCTGGCCGGAGGTGAAGAGAGCGACGCCGAACGGGTAGCCTATCGCGCGCGCGTGTCGAGCCATTTCAATTCAGCCGTGCTGGAAAATGATCTGAAGTGGACCTTCTGGGAAGCCTGGGCCATGTCGAATCGCCGGCCCACACTCGATGCTCTGGCCTGGTTGACCGGGCAAAAGATGACGGTCCGCGGCCATAATCTGATCTGGCCGTCAGAGAGTAATATGCCGCCGGACATCCGCGGGATGCCCCCCGCCGATTTGCGCACACGGATCGATAATCATTTCGCGGAGATCTTGAGCCCGGAGAACACCGGCGGAAAGTGCTCTCAATGGGATGTCATCAACGAGCCTTACTCGAATTATTACGTGCAGGGCCTCATTCCAGGCGTTGGCGGCGTGACGCCCTCTAACGGGATGCTCGGCAACCTTGAGATGGTCCGCTGGCTTCAAAACGCTCGCCGGCTCGACCCTCAGGCGCAACTCTATGTTAACGATTATGATGTGATCGAATCCGGCGGAGCCGATGTGCGACATCAAGATTATCTCTTCAGATTGGTCAATTGGCTGCGAGATAACGGCGCGCCGCTCGATGGCATCGGATTACAAGGCCACTTTGATCGAATTACGCCTCCGACCATCCTCCAGTCAATCATCGAGAGATTCTCTCAGTTGCCGGTGGCGCTCGCGATTACCGAATTTGACATCAACGTCCTCGATGAACAACTGCAGGCCGATTACACGCGCGATGTCATGACCCTCATCTTCAGTTCTCCTAAATTCAACGACTTTTTGCTGTGGGGTTTTTGGGAGAACTCACACTGGCGTCCTGACGCCGCGATGTACCGCGCGGACTGGTCATCGAAACCGAATGCGCTGGTCTTCAATGACCTGGTATCGAGAGAATGGTGGACCAGCGAAACCGGCACATCCGATGCAACCGGCAAATACACGGTTCGAGGATTCAAGGGCGATTACAAAGTAACGGTCATCTATCAATATCTCTCTCAAACGGAGACTGTGACCATCGATCCGAACGGAGAGCTCGTCGTCAAACTCAACGTCTACTCGGCGCGAACCCCATATCGACGGCCGCCCGGGCGTCCAATCGCCCGTTGACCCGCCATTGAAGAGCAGGCGCGAAAGGCGCGGACGCGAGCGAATACTTGAATTTCAACAATCCATGCGATTCGCGCCTTTCGCACCCGGTCTTGAGTTCGCCCGTCACCTTGACGCACTGCAGAACAGCGCATAGACTCCGCAACTTAAACGACGTATCAATGCGACGCATTCGTCTAATCACACAAAGCTACTTCAACAAGGAGTGATGACAATGTCTCGATTGACAGCAACGACAGCGACCTGGGCGACTTTTCCAATTCGTGTGGCACTCGGCGCAATCATGTTTGCGCACGGCGCTCAAAAAGTCCTCGGGATCTGGGGCGGCAGAGGGCTGAACGCCTGGATGGCGGGGACAGCGCCGCTCGATTTGCGCCCGTCGTGGTTTTGGCTCTGCCTCTCGGCATTTTCTGAATTCCTCGGTGGCGCCATGATCATGATCGGCCTCTTCACCAGAGCCGCGGCCTTCTTCGTCGCCTGTACCATGGGTGTTGCCATGTTCGGAATCCACTGGAGGAGCGGTTTCTTTATGACGCAGGGTGGATTCGAGTACCCATTCGCGCTGCTCGGCATGGCTTTAGCATTAATCATCATGGGTGGCGGTAATGCTTCGGTCGATCAGCAAATGCCGTGAGCGTTGCGTAAAGGCCAGGGATTTTTCTTCAATTCGGTAGCTTGTTGACCGCTTTTATCTTATACTCCGGTCACCCTCTTGGTTTTTCTTCTGGTTCCAATCTGTAAGGAGTAGGTCATGAGCCGCTGTGCGCGTTGTTTCGGCGATCTCCACGATCTGGTTGTTTTTTGCCCTCATTGTGCCCAGTTGCACGAACCCGACTTCGATCAACTGATGAATCAAACGATCGATGGTCAGTATGGGATCTATCGTCGTCTGGGCCAGGGAGGACTCTCGACGGTCTTTGCGGCCACGGACCTGCAGACCGATCACATTGTGGTCGTGAAAGTGAGCGATCCGTCTCAGTTGGTGCGCCGCGATCTGAGCTATGCCATCGAAGCCGAGGTGGCGCGCCGTTACTGGTTTGAGATGCTCGAACGGATGCGATGCGAAGCCGAGACGCTCGCCTCGATTCACCATCCCAACATCGTGCGCTTTGATGGCACCGGGACCATCAATGACGATTTACGATACGTCGTCATGGAGTTCCTGCGCGGCCGGACGCTTCGCCACGAGATGGATGGCAGAGGCCGGTTTGAGCTGCAAGAGGTGAGCGACATCATCATTGAAGTCTCATTGGCTCTGAGCGAAGTCCATTCACGCGGAATTATCCATCGCGATATCAATCCTCGAAATATTTTCATTGAGTCGGTTTTCCAAAATGCGGAACGCCATTCCGGCGATAACGCTTTTGCCATCCAGACGCCGCAATATGCCATTAAACTGATCGATTTCGGTATCGCTAAATTTCCGCAGCCTCCGGGCGCTCCGCCCTTCACACAATATTCCGTCATGAGCGGGACCGTCGCTTATGCGTCGCCCGAACAATGCCAGAGCCGATTGATCGATCATCGCAGCGATATCTACTCCCTCGGAATAGTGCTTTACGAGATGCTCACCGGCCAGCGCCCGTTCGCCGGACGGACACCAACTGAAATCGCCCTCAAGCAAATTCAATCAGTGCCGGCTCCGCCCCGTGCGATCAATCCCGACATCCCAGCTAGTTTAGAAGAGGTCATACTCCGTGCTCTGGCCAAGGACCCGGATGAACGACAGCAGACCATCGAGGAGTTTGCCACAGAGATAAAATATGGCGCGAATCGGATTGTCATCCCGCTTCAGCAATCGGTGGAGGACGAGAACGGTTTGATGGTTTTTGAAGGTCAAGATTCGCCCGATGAGATCGACGAAATTGAGGCCGATGAGAGGGTGAGAATTGTGCGCCGCCGGCGCCGCCGGGCAACGATGGCAGTGGCGGCATTACTGCTCTTACTCTCTACCACCGGGCTTCTGCTCGGGAAACATCTGCTCAAGTCGCGGCGCGCGGCGCCGGGAGACACGGGCAATATCGCAGGATCTGGCTCGCCGTCGCCGACGGCGACGCTCAGCGGCGAACATGGATCTGCTGCTCCGGGCAGCGATCCGGACGCGCTGGAGATGGCTGCGCGACTCTCGCACGGCAACGCTAACAGCGGAAACACAACCGCGCCGCAGACGCCCCAGACATCTTCGACGCCGGCCCAACCCGATGCCGCAGCCAAACCCTCTTCAACACTCGCTGGAGCGGCCTCGCGAGCAACTGCGGTTTCACACTCCCCGATCACCACGCCCCCGATCACCAGGCCACAGGCTCCGCCTGCCCCGGCGCCGACGGTCGTTGCAACTCGCATCCCACAACCGGAGAGCCAGCCCGAAGATGGCCAGGCGCCGCGCAAAGATGCAGCCCAGCAGGTTGCACGCGGTGAAATCGACAACACTGTGGCACAAAACCACCGGCCCGAGGATGCCGCCGACGATGTCGCCACTCCCGCGGACTCAGGTTCTGATCAAGGTTATGGCAGAGGCAAAACCCGCCGCTCGACCGGCATCAGAGAACGCCGTGATCACGATAAAGAGGATAGGAATGAGGTCGATGAAGACAATCAATCCCGTCTCGGCCCGAAGTTGATTCAATGGAACGGCTCCGTCGATCGTGAGCGCGTGATCAAGATCGAGATGCCCGGCGTGCCCGGTACGATTGAGATTCCGCGCGTCTATCGCGACCGGATCGGCGTGGTAGAACCGCCGAACGAAAGTAACCACTGGCGCTGCGCCGTGCTTCGCATCTTTGGCCGCGGAAGCGTCTCGATCCTCGTCCGATGGTGGCCAAGAAGGATGAGTGAGTGAAGGGGAAAGATAAGCAGCTTGTAACTTAAGTTCTTTGAATTGTAGCGTGCCCTCTTTTGTGGCGTGGGTTTTCAACCCGTGCCTTCATTCTCCACTCGGGCGCAGGTTGAAAACCCACGCCACAGTTCCTAGGGTTCCGCGCCCCGCGTGCTAAAATTCAAAGAACTTAAGTTACGGAATACTTATTGGCTTCCAATCGGATCGCCCGGCGGTGTTGGAAGAGGTTTCGTCGGTTGTCTGATTGCATCGGGCCGGTTCAAGAACCGCTCGATGTCCTCCTGCACGCTGCGGCGATGTGAGTCAGAACTGGCGCTCGCCTTGAGCATCAGATTGAGCCCCCGCAGCGCTCCTGAAGCTTCCTCGCGAACGAGTGGCGAGGCGTTCTCATCGCCAGCCAGATCCATCAGCTTTTTGACGGTCAAGCTCTGCACCGAGCGTTGAATCGCCTGGTGATAAGCGTTCGGCCTGGCCGGGACTTTCCACGTGGCGTTGATAATTGCGTCCAGCGCTTCCTTGAAATCGGGGCTCGCCGGATTGTGCGCGTGGTATTCGATCAGCCGGGCGGCGCGACTCGGTTCGAGGAGCGCCGTGAGCGCCAAGTCGGCGGCGATCGTCGCCGCGCCCAGTGGATCGAACGATGGATCGGTACGGTGAGTGAAGTATTCCGCAGTTCCGCCTCCAAAGCCGGTCGCAACCGGTGGAATGAGGTCGAGGATGTGCTGTGGAATGGCCAACTCTTCGACTTTGATTGTCTCGAGAATTGCCTTCAGCGCCTCGCGCTGGCGGTCGGCAGTGACGATCTCATGGAATTTCGCCGGACTCGGGCCTCCCGCAGTTTTGATAGCATAGGTGAAATAGAGTCCTCCGACCGATTTGGCCGCAGCGACGAGTTGGTAGCGGTGATGCAGGTAGAGTGGAAGCAATTTCGCTTCAAGCGCGGACATCGGCTGCCCCGCTGCAATATTGTTCAAACCGAAGTTGTCGAGGCCGATTCGACGTACCGCCATCTCGTGTTTGAGCATCGCTACCGGGTCCGAGCCGTTGTCCCAGACGCTCGCCAGCGGATGAGCCGTGCCGACACCGCGGCCGTCTTCATCGTTGATAAAGAGCATTCCGTCGGCAATGCCTTTCTCGATGATCTTGGCCAATTCCGCCTTTTCGTCCCTGCTCGCAGGAAATTCAGAATACGCGAATTTGACGGCGAATTTATCGAACTCTCCGATCCCGACCGCATAGGCATGCGAGAGATCTAGTTTACCGTTTTTGATCTCGACCAATGGCGCGGGATAGTCCATGACCGAAGCCCGCCCATAAGAACTCGCGGCAAAATTATGAGAGAAACCGAGCGTGTGACCGACTTCGTGCGCCGCAAGCTGACGAATGCGGGCGAGCGCCATCGCCGCTGAATCTATCGCGGGGTCGCCCGTTGAAGCAATACTTGAAGCGGCGGACAGATAGTCTACCTCCGGAGAATCCCCCGCCTCGCAGCGACGGTCGGGACCGTTGAGGCCGTCTTGCGCCAGATTGGGCGCAATCATTCCGGTGCCGAGCAGGACATCCTGGCGAATGCGAAGCGAGCCGAGCGTAACATTCCCCTTGATGATCTCGCCCGTGCGTGGGTCGGTAATCGTCGAACCATAGGACCACCCGCGCGTCGAACGATGCACCCAGTTGATCATGTGATATCGCACATCCATCGGATCGGCGCCCGGAGGCAGCACCTTGACCTCAAAAGCGTTCTTGAATCCGGCGGCCTCGAAGGCTTGCGCCCACCACGCGGCGCCTTCAACAAGGGCGCTGCGAATCGGTTCAGGCACGCCATTATCAACATAATAGACAATTGGGCTCACGACTTCGGAGAGGGCCGCACTGGGATCTTTCTTCTGCAACCGGTGGCGCACGACCCACCGTTTTTCAATCGGCTCCGTGTAAGGCGAGGCATAGTCGTAGAACATGATGGCGAAAGAGCCGGTGCGCGGATCATATCCCCGCGGCCTGTAGTTTCCGTCAGGAAGTTCGACAAACGAATGATGCTGGCGCACGGTGACCGCCTGGGCGAACGGAGTGACGCCGCGAACAAGCCCGCCGGGCTCTTCGCCGGCGAGGGTAATGATCGTCTCAACCTCGGTATTTTTTGGAAAGCCCTTGGTCCGCGCCAGGTAAAACGTACTGCGCGATTCATCGAACCGATAGTTGCCCTGCCGCGCCGTCCGCAACCGCTCTGCCACGCCATGTGCATCGCGCAACAGAAATGACGTCGCATCGACCAGCACCCGGGCGTCTTCAGTTGCTTCCACTTTGAATCCCCAGATCACCGAGCGGGCAAATGAATCCGCCACCGCGCGACGTTCGGCCTCGTCTTCACTCAATGCACGGTAGCGATAATTCGGCTGGATCAACAATACTTTTGGCCCGATGCGCTCGAAATAGACGACGTAAGTTCCACCGAGTTGGCCGCGGTCGAGGCCGATCGGGTTTGAACCGACTCCCGCCGGCAATGAAACCTGATAGAGAAATTCCGTATTGAACCGCGAGATCTCCATCCAGAGCTTCCCGTTCGCGGCATCCCAGTAGAGCGGGAAATAGCCGTCAATCTTTTGGAATCCGGCGGTCTTTGCCGCCATCGTCTTCTCTTCCGGTCTGGTTGGATTTTGGGCATGCGCCAAAAACGCGCAGACCAATACTGTCAGGGACAGAATCGAGATTCGCATAGTCTCCTCTTCAGGTTAGGGGTTGATCAATTGTTCGAGACGAGTGATTCGTATCGCGGGTGGATTGTCGGGGAAGCTTCCGCCACGGTCAAGCCATACGGCGCGAAGACCGGCCGCTGAAGCTCCTTCAACGTCTTCTCTCAAGCTATCGCCGAGATGTAAGGCTTGACCAGGTTCAATCCCGTGAATGCGCAGTGCCTCGAGAAAAATTCGGCGATCGGGCTTGGCCGATCCGATGCGGCTGGAGAGATGGACTCCGTCAAAAAATCGATCGATCCCTAACTGATCCAAGACCTCAATCAACCTCGAATCGAAGTTTGAAATGATCGCCAGCCGCCGTCCCGACTTTTTGAGCGCGGTGAGCACCGGGATCACATCGTCGAAAAGCTGCCACGCATCCGGACCTCGGAAGAATTCAAAGACTTCGGCGAAGAAATCATCGAAACGGGGGAAATTATGGCCGGTGAAGACCTTCCGGACAAGCATCTTCCACCACTCAAATTCCAACCGGTAGAGATCGGGTTCAGAGGTATCGGGTGGAAATGCCAGCGGCGGCTGGTGGCGAAACTCACGCGAAAATGCCTGTTGAATTAACTCGGGCTCGACCTCAATTCCGTAACGACGGGCGAATTTGTGATAAATCTCTCCGACGCTTCCCCGAACTTCAAAGAGCGTTCCGGCGGCATCGAAAAAGATTACTTCAAGCTCGTCATGAATTTCCGAGAGATTTAATGCTTCCACTGGTCGTTTCAAAATGTAGAAGTAATAGACGAAAATAACCTAACAACTGGTAATTCAAGAGGTTATTTTTGTTTATTACTTCTTTTCCATTCACTTCCGCATTTGGAAAAATGTTCTTCATCAGCTAGATTAGCAGGCGCGCAAAGATAAAAATTGTAACCACATGCGGTGTTATACGTCTAATCAGTCAAGCGAGAACTGAAGAATATTTCACTCGTCAATAAGCACCCAGCTTGACCGCAAGATAAAATCTGGTAATTCGAAAACGCGATGGGGGAGTCTACTTCATGATGCGGAAAAAATTCTATCTGACGCTCGTCTGTGCCGTCATCCTGGCATTAACAGCGTCAGCCACATTCGCCATCCGCTACTTTTCGGCACAGGCGTTTGATGGCGAAGCCTATGCGATCAAGGGCGGGACGGTCGTCACCGTGACGGGCGCCACGATCAAAAATGGAGCGATCGTTATTCGCAAGGGACTGATCACGGCAGTCGGCGCGGACATTCCAATCCCGAAAGACGCTCGGATCATCGATGCGACGGGAATGACGGTCTATCCGGGCTTGTTCGACGCCTATACCAATTACGGTATTAGGCCGGCGGCGACACCATCGCCGGCGGCCGGAGGCGGAGACCCGACGCAAATGTTTATTGCCCAGATGTTGGCGCCGCAGTCCAATATGGGTTTGCTGCCGGAACTGACAGTTGTTGATCAACTGCAGATCTCCGCGGACACATTCGATCAGCAACGAAGCGCCGGGATCACGACCGCGCTGACCGCGCCGCGCTCCGGCATCTTCCAGGGTCAGAGCGCATTGATCAATCTGGGAAGCGACGCGGCCGAGAAATTGATCTTGAAATCGCCGGCCTCTTTAAACATCGGGTTCACCTCGTCACGCGGGGGTTATCCCAATTCCCTGATGGGCGTTTTTTCATTTCTGCGCCAATCTTTGCTGGATGCTCAACGTTATCGCGAAGAATGGGCGCGTTACAACAAATCGCCGCGCGGCACGCAACGTCCGCAGGTCAATAAATCGCTCGCCGCATTACAACCGGTCATCAACCAAGAGATTCCGGTGATCTTCAATGTCAGCAGCGTGCGCGAGATGAAACGCGCGATCGGGCTGGCTGAGGAGTTCAATTTAAAATATCTGCTGGCGGGCGCGACCGAGAGCTACGAGATCGCCGACTACCTCAAATCCAAGAAGGCGACGGTCCTGCTCTCCTTGAGTTTCCCGCAAAGACCATTAGGCATCGAGGACCCCGAAGCGGAACCGCTGCGCATTCTGCGCGAGCGCGCTGAAGCGCCCAAAGCAGCTGCCGCCTTGCATCGAGCCGGCGTCAGGTTCGCTTTCTCGTCAAACACGCTGGTGCGTCCGCAGGACTACATCACTAATGCTCTCCGAGCAATCGAGGCCGGATTGCCGAAAGAGGAAGCATTGAAGGCGATGACGATCTATCCGGCGGAGATCTTCGGCATCAGCGAACAGTTGGGAAGCATTGAGAAGGGCAAGATCGCTAATCTCGCGATCGCGAGCGGCGAAATCTTCGACAAGAACACCAAGGTCAAACATGTCTTTGTCGACGGCAAATATTTCGAGGCGAAGACGCCAACGCCTCCCGCCACCAGGGGCGGCGAGGGCAGGTCCGGCAGTCCAGCAAACGCGACCGGCACGTGGAAACTCGCGATCGCATCGCCGATGGGAACTCGCGAAATCACCGCCGATTTGCAACAGAACGGCGAAAATGTCACCGGCTCGCTGACGATGTCTGTGGGATCGGCCACGATCACCAACGGACGGCTCAATGGTAATGAGTTGACGCTGGAAATCTCGATGGATTTTCAGGGTCGGACTGTCTCCGGAAAGTTGACCGGCCGAATCGACGCCAATTCTTTCACCGGGACGATGGACGTCATGGGACGCGCCTCTGAGGTCACCGGCGTCCGCACCCCGAAAGAATAGAGGATGCGTATGATGCAAACAATCAGGCACAATACCCGAAAGAACTCTGAGGTCATAAAAATGAAGACACTTCGAATAATTCTTCCTTCACTGCTTCTGATGACTTTTGCCGCCTCAGTGCTCGCGCAAAATTCGGACGAGACGCTGATCCGCAACGCGACAATCATGACGGCATCGCACGGCACGATCGAAAACGGCTCAATCCTCATTCGCAACGGCAAGATCGCCGCCGTCGGCAAGAGTGGCGAGGTCAAAGCTTCGTCGAACGCCAAGGTCATTGATGCCACCGGCATGTATGTCACTCCGGGTTTCGTCGATTCGCATTCGCACACGGCGCTCGATTCGGTCAATGAGGGCTCGCTCTCGGTCACCGCGATGGTGCGGATGCGCGACGTCCTCAATGACACCGATATCAATATCTATCGCCAGCTGGCAGGCGGCATGACGACCATCCACCCGTTGCACGGCAGCGCCAACAGCATCGGCGGCCAATGCACCATGATCAAATTGAAATGGGGCAAATCAGCCGATGAGATGTTCATCGCGGATGGTCCGCGGACGATCAAATTCGCCCTCGGCGAAAATCCGAAACGCTCGAACTTCTCGCTCCCCGGCGCGCCCCGCCGATTCCCGGCGACACGCATGGGCGTTGAAGAGACGATTCGCGAAACATTCACGCAAGGACGCGAATACATCAAGGAATGGGACGAGTACAACGCCGCCAAAGCTCGCGGCGAAGACCTCTTGCCGCCGCGCCGCGACCTCAAACTGGAAGCCATCGCCGATGTGCTCAAAGGAAAGATCGATATTCACTCCCACTGCTATCGCGCCGACGAGATCATGATGCTCATGCGCTTGTGCGAAGAGTTCGGTATCCAGGTCCATACCTTGCAACACGTGCTCGAAGGCTACAAAGTCGCGCCCGAAATCGCCAAGCACGGAGCGAGCGCTTCGATCCTGCCCGACTGGTGGGCTTACAAGATGGAAGCTTACGACGCGATCCCCTTCAACGCCGCGGTCATGACACGGCACGGAATAGTCGTTTCAATCCATTCCGACAGCAACGAGCACGCGCGCCGGTTCTACCAAGAAGCCGGAAAGATGATGAAATACGGTGATTTGACCGAAGAAGAGGCCCTCCGGCTCGTGACGCTCAATCCCGCGATTCAGCTGCGACTCGATCGCCGCATCGGCAGCATCGATGTCGGGAAAGACGCCGACCTCGTGCTCTTCAACGGCCATCCCTTCAGCATCTACTCGCGTCCCGAGGTGACCATGATCGAGGGCGAAATCTACTTCGATCGCAAGAAAGACCTCGAGATGCGCGAACAGCTGGCCAAAGAGAAAAAGGCATTGATCGAAAAAGAGAAGAAATCACCCGGCCAGATGCAGCCGACACAACCGCTGCCGACCGTCATCCCGACGCTGAGCGAAGATGATCTGGATGGACATTTGCACGATGGCTATCGCAACCATCCATAGCGACGCAGCTCGAGTGCGGAACATTCTTTCGCCGGATGCCGGACGTTGGATGACGGCAGTCATCATTGCAGGACCCAACATCCGGCATCTCGCGCCCAAGTCAGGAGACGGTCAATGAAATACTTCACTAAATTTAAGCAGCGGCCTGCCGCAATCATTTTCATCATCTGCGTAGTGGCGACCCTCGCCATCGCGCAATCGAAACCCGTTCACGAGACGATCGCAATCCGGAATGCAAAGATCGTGACCGTCACCGGAGCCACCATCGAGCACGGCACGGTCGTGGTCAAAGACGGCAAGATCGCCGCGGCCGGCGCCAATATTCCAATTCCTAAAGCGGCAAAGGTGATCGATGCGACCGGACTATCGGTCTATCCGGGTATGATCGATTCGAATACTATTCTCGGTCTGACTGAAGTCGGCCAGGTCAATTCGACGGTCGATACCACAGAACTCGGCGATTTCAAGGCAAATATGAAAGCATTGACCGCCGTCAACCCGGGCAGCGAGTTGATCCCCGTCGCGCGCAGCAACGGAGTGACGACGGTCCTGACTTGCCCGCGCGGAGGTCTGATCGCCGGTCAGTGCGCATTGATCAACCTTGATGGTTGGACGCCCCAGGAGATGAAGCTGCTGGCTCCCGCGGCCATGCAAGTAATCTATCCGGTTGCCGGTTTTGGACGCGGCGGCGGCGGTTTCGGTCCGGGACTGGGCCAACCGAGCGAACAGCAACGCCAACAACGCGACCGCCAGATTGAAGCCCTGCGCAAGAAACTCGAGGATGCGCAGGCTTATCTGACGGCCAAAGAGGCTTCGGCGGCGGACAAGACCATCCCAGCGCGCACGAGCGATCTCGGCCTCGAAGCCCTCATCCCCGTCCTCAAGGGCGAAGTTCCGGTCATCATCGACGCCAATAAAGAGAAGGAGATCAAAGGCGCGGTCGATCTTGCGGATAAGTTCAAACTGAAGTTGATCATCGGTGGCGGTGACGAGGCTGTTAAAGTCGCCGCAACGTTGAAACAGAAGAATATTCCCGTCCTGCTGGGCGGCGTGCTCGAGCTGCCGGGCAGCGAAGACGAACCGTACGATACGCCATTCGCGCGAGCGTCCGAATTGCAGAAGGCCGGGGTCAAGTTCGCATTCTCGACAGGCGACGCTTCGAATGTGAGATTGCTTCCCTATCACGCGGGCACGGCGGCGGCCTTCGGTCTACCGAAAGAAGAAGCACTGAAAGGCGTCACAATCTATCCTGCTCAGATTTTTGGAGTAGACAAATTGGTGGGAAGTATTGAAGTTGGCAAGATCGCCAACCTGGTCGTGACGGACGGTGACATCCTGGAGTTCCGCACAAAAGTTAAGCACCTGATCATCAACGGCCATCCGGTCGAGCTCGCCAATAAACACACGCGCTTGTACGAGAAGTTCAAAGATCGGCAGTAACAATTGAACCGAACCTGAGATTGAAAAAAGATCGGGGATCAGAAATCAGGGCGAAACAGACAGTCTGTTTCGCTCTTTTCTTTTGTATCCGAAAATATGGAGAAATGCAGAAACCTGAATGCAGACCTCTCAGTTTCTTCGTTGATAACCCGATAAATGTACTACTTTCTGTGA